>Ga0115011_10001581_pt1 | contig 16354 bp, 12 predicted proteins | sample TroAtlMetagenome_2_FD_88705 | JGI IMG/M metagenome (GOLD analysis project Ga0115011, IMG submission 88705) | Marine eukaryotic phytoplankton communities from Atlantic Ocean - Tropical Atlantic ANT8 Metagenome | ecosystem: Environmental > Aquatic > Marine > Oceanic | place: Tropical Atlantic...
GTAAGGGCCGCCGTTATAGAGCCACTCATCAAGAGAAGCTGCTTCCCAGATGGGATAGAAGTGCAGGCCGATAGCGTTGCTGGAAGGAACAACAGCACCAGAGATGATGTTGTTTCCGTAAATCAGGGATCCGGCAACAGGCTCACGAATGCCATCGATATCAACCGGCGGTGCGGCGATGAAGGCAATGATGTAGCAAATGGTTGCTGAAAGAAGCAGCGGAACCATCAACACACCAAACCAACCGATGTAGAGGCGGTTATTGGTGGAGGTGACCCACTGACAAAATGTTTCCCAGCTACTAAGCCGGCCGCTGCGAGTAGCAGTGGACATAATTCAGATTAAGAGGACGTTGTTAAACCTCAACTCCAAAAAAGAGTTAAAGGTGGTTTAAGGGTATGAAATCAGCGAGAAAATCAATGCTTTCCTTACGCTCCGATATATTAAGAAAAGCATCTTGGACGCTGTTTAGAGGGCTTCTGCTTGGAACGACTTACCTGCTGACTCACGAACCCAGCGTGTCGCTTGCTGCAAAAAGCCAGCCCAATCCAGTCGTTCTGTCTCTGCGGCTTTAGCCACCAACAAAGGCGCTTGGCGCTTCAATTCTTCCAAATCCAGTTCGTCAACACCAGAGTTCAAGGCCAGCCAATCGGCCATGGAACGACCCACAACACGCGTGAGATAAGCCGCGCTCAGAGCCTGCATGGTTCCAGCCGCCATCCAACTGGTGCCCTCAAGTTTGGCGACACCAAGCAGGGCTTGGCTACTCCATTCCACAACGCCTTGAGCAAGAGCTGCTCCTGCTAAATGCTTGGCCGCAATCTGAAGTGAATCGGGCTGCCATGAGCAGGACCAAATCTTTGCCATCTCCTTGATCATCAAGCCATTGGCAACTGCAATAGCCAAAAGATCTGCACTGGGCACTGGAGAGGCAAACACAGCACCGGCAACAAGCCATTGCGTGCCCTGTTGCAAACCAGTGAAACGCTGACGCCGCAACTGCTCAAGTTCTGCTTGCCAGGTGCGATGCAAACGGCACAACAACCGCTGACGCGTGGCGTTCAGATTGCGTTGTGGATGTTCCAACAACCTTCTTGCTGGATGCAAAGCCAAGCGAAGTTCATCTTCTTGACCTGACCATCGCAACACCCGCTCATTCCAGCGAGCAGGCAACTGGGCCTGAAGGGCCTCTAATTGATCAATCCAACTGGTCTGATCCGACCAAGACACGATCACCCAAGCCGGTTGATCATCAGGGACTTGATCCAACCAAAGCAAATCTGCCGCCATCAATGGCAATGGCAAGACATAGAGAAGGGCATCTTGCTGATGAAGGGCTACAGGCCATAGCCAGGAATCATCTTTGTGGGAAAGGGGTCGTGCCCAACAAAGGGTGAGTGGGGTTGAGCCAGCAATAGCCGACTCAACAACAGACTTATCTGGCAACTCTCCTGAACCAGAACCCACAACAGCAAGGCTCTGTGGGCCGACATGCTCCAGAACAGCATCGAGTTCCTGCAGGCGCTGCTGTCGTCGCCCATCAGTATCTGTATCCGCTTCCTCTTCGAGGTTCTCAAACTGGTCCAAAACCTGCTGACATCGCTTTGTCCAGCCCTCAACAGAGGACGGGGCTTCAAAGCGTGCCGGAGCGCCTGGCCTGGCCAACCACCAAATTCCAGCGCCAACAACAACCAGACCGAAGCCTCCTCCTGGAACATGGAAGAGGTCGTTAAAAACCCAGTTCCCTAGCAATAGGGAACCAGCAGCGAGGGAAGCCTTGCCAACCCAAGAAGAAGAGAGCGGCTGAAAATCGATAGGAAGAGCTGGAAGTTTCAATGTTTACCAGCGTACTTAGTCTTCTTAGCTCACCTGAAGCATCAGGGAAGAGCTCGAGCTATTTAAAGAGTGAAAATAACTAGTTAGAACAATCCACTCTGACAGCACAGAAAAGCTTCAGATCACAGTTCTCGAAGGCTTTCTGATCCTTTTAACTCGATAGGGCTGTTGTTCAGGCAAGACAAGAGAACCAGCCTCAATCGATCAGCAGGTAAACGCTACTTAAATACATTTAGATCTCGGTTTTGCCGTTGTCGTCATCGCAACAAGCCCTCGAGAAAGTGCTTTGCAATATCTTGGCTTACCAGTTGGATCACCAGTTGGCTGGCCAGCAAAGCTGGCCAGCAGAGCAAGCAAGTTTTTGAGAGAACAAAAATCAATCAATGCCAGAAGCCCGGTGATGCGTCACACTTGCGCCTGATTACAGGCAGTAGGCCATGACGGATTCATACAGAGATCCGCATCAACAAGGCAATCGAGGCGAAGGCGCCCGCGAGGGAGGTCGAGGCAACTTCCGTGGCGGCGGCGGCGGCGGTCGTGGTGGTGGTGGCAATAGAGAAGGAGGAGGATTTCGCATCCGGCTCAGCGATAACGAAATGCGCTCAGCACGTGCACTTCAGGAAGCCTTGAATCTGCGCTCCACAGTCGCCGTACTTGGCTTTGCCGTACGAACACTTGGTCAAATGCTGGAGGATGGTCAGATCGACGAGCTGGTGGCACAGCAACGATCACAGGCACCCCGTGGTGGCGGTGGCGGCGGTGGCCGAAGAGACGATCGCGGCCACGGTTCACGCGGTGGTCGCTCCGATCAAGACCAATCACAAGGCAGCAGAGGATCGCGGCCCGACCCCTTTGCTCGGCCTGCCAAACCACAACCAGCAGCTCAAGAGCCTGATCCTGATCAGGAACCAGACGTTGCTCCAGAAGCTGATCAAGCGGCTGCGTCAGTCGCGTCAGAGCATGCACCTGCAGGCAACGACTCTGCAGAGAGTGGATCCACTGAAAACGCTGAGCAGAAGCAGGAACAAGCCGACACAAGCAGCGAGGGTTGATCGATGGGGCTGCCGCGGGTTCTCTCCGGGGTCCAACCCACTGGCGCCCTACATCTGGGCAACTGGTTGGGAGCGATCCGCAACTGGGTGGAACTGCAAAGCAGCCATGACACATTTGTATGTGTTGTGGATCTGCATGCGATCACGGTTCCGCATGATCCCAAGCAATTAGCTCACGACACCCTTTCCACTGCCGCTCTCTACGTGGCCTGCGGAATGGATCAAGAGCATTGCTCGATCTTCGTGCAAAGCCAGGTCAAAGCCCATAGCGAACTTTGCTGGTTGTTGAACTGCGTCACGCCCTTGAACTGGCTGGAGCGCATGATCCAATTCAAGGAAAAAGCCGTCAAACAAGGCGACAACGTTTCCGTCGGTTTGCTGGATTACCCCGTGCTGATGGCAGCAGACATCCTTCTCTACGACGCCGACCTGGTGCCCGTTGGCGAAGACCAGAAGCAACACCTTGAACTTGCTAGAGACATCGCCCAGCAGCGCATCAATGCCAACTTCGGTAGTAAAAAAGAACCTGTCCTAAAAGTGCCCAAGCCTCTGATCTTGAAAGAAGGAGCCAGGGTGATGAGCCTCAACGACGGTCGCAGCAAGATGAGTAAAAGCGACCCCAATGAAGGCAGTCGTATCACTCTGCTTGACCCACCAGAACTGGTTACAAAAAAAATCAAGCGTGCCAAAACAGACCCGCAGATTGGCCTTGAATTCGGCAACCCAGACAGGCCAGAGGCCGAGAACCTTCTGACCATCTACTCCATCCTCAACAAACAAAGCCGAGACGTTGTTGCAGCAGAGTGCGCTGAGATGGGATGGGGAACCTTCAAACCCCTACTCGCTGAGACCACCGTTGCAGCCCTTGAACCGATTCAAAGTCGCTATGCGGAATTGATGGGAGATCAAGCGGAGCTGAAGAGAATTCTCAATCAGGGCAGAGAACGCGCAGACGTTGTCGCCGAAGCAACTCTTAAACGCGTCCGTGATGCCCTTGGCTTTCTGGCTTGATGCCCTTAGCTTTCTGGCGTGATGCCCTTGGATTTCTGGCGTGATGCACTTGGCTTTCTGGCCACTGATTTTTCAGGCCACTGATTAATCAAAGCCAGTGATCAAGACCAGTGATCAAGACCAGGAACTTGCTAAACGGATCTTAAAAGAGCATGCTCATTGGTACAAAGCCAGCTGATGAAACGCTTCAAGCTCAAGGCATTGAGCTTTTAAGCACTCAATTACCGCTGAAACATTAACCACCAAAAGGAGACTCAACAATCTGATAACAACACCAAGCCTCAACCTCAACGAAGGAAGATTTATCATCAACAAGTCATCTGCTTTGCACAAGCCTTCACAAATCTAGGTTCTTGGGGAACCAGCCCAACACTAAGCTTTGGCCACTTCAGATTTGCCAGTTCGCATCAAACGTAAAAGCATCTAACCATGCCTGTCATTACTCTCCCAGACGGAAGTCAAAAAACATTTGATCAGCCTGTAACCATTATGCAGGTTGCAGAAAGCATCGGCCCTGGGCTGGCAAAAGCAGCTATTGCTGGCAGGGTCAATAACGAATTGATTGACACATGTATCCCGATTAATGACGATGCATCAATCAGCATTATCACAGCAAAGAATCAAGAAGGCATTGAAATCATCCGCCACTCGTTTGCACACTTGGTTGGTCATGCCGTAAAACAATTATATCCAGAAGCCAAGATGGCCATTGGGCCAGTTATTGAAGACGGATTTTATTACGATATTGCTTACGATCATCCATTTACCCTCAAAGATCTTGAGGCAATTGAAGCCAGAATTGCAGAGTTAATCAAGCTTGATTACGACGTCAATGTGGATGTTGTTTCACGTGAAAAGGCACGTAAAACATTTCTTGAGCGCCAAGAGCCTTACAAGGTAAAAATTGTCGATGAAATCCCCGAGGGAGAAACAATCAAGCTCTACAGGCATCAGGAATATACAGATATGTGCAGAGGGCCTCATGTTCCCAATACCAAACATCTACGATCATTCAAGTTAACGAAAGTATCCGGGGCTTACTGGCGGGGCGATTCCAGCAATGAAATGCTGCAACGCATCTACGGAACAGCATGGGCAAATTCGAAAGACCTTAAGGCCTATATCAAACGTCTTGAAGAAGCAGAAAAGCGTGATCATCGCAAGATCGCTAAACAGCTTTCCTTATTTCATACACAAGAAGAAGCTCCCGGGATGGTTTTCTGGCATCCCAGAGGCTGGGCTATTTATCAAGTATTAGAGCAATATATCCGTGAATTACTTAGTCATCACGGCTACGAAGAGATACGAACCCCTCAAGTTGTTGACAGGAGCTTGTGGGAAAAATCTGGACATTGGGAGAAGTTCAAAGATGACATGTTTACAACCACATCTGAAAATCGAGAATATGCCATCAAACCAATGAACTGCCCTTGCCATGTGCAAGTTTTCAACCAAGGGCTTAAAAGTTATCGCGACCTACCTATACGATTAGCTGAGTTTGGATCTTGTCACCGTAATGAGCCTTCAGGAGCCCTTCATGGCCTGATGCGTGTTCGCAATTTTGTTCAGGACGATGCACATATCTTCTGCGCAGAATCACAGATCCAGTCAGAAGTTTCAAAGTTCATTGATCTGGTTTTCGAAGTCTATCGATCCTTTGGATTTGATTCATTACTAATAAAGCTATCAACCAGGCCTACTAAACGCGTTGGCAGCGATGAAATTTGGGACAAATCAGAGCAGGCCTTATCTGAAGCTTTAGACGCCAAAAATCTCGACTGGGAATTGCTACCTGGAGAAGGTGCATTCTATGGGCCAAAAATAGAGTTCTCTTTAAAAGACTGTATTGGCAGGGTTTGGCAATGCGGAACAATCCAAGTCGACTTCTCGATGCCTGATCGACTTGGCGCTTCCTACATTGCCGAAGACGGATACCGCAAAACCCCCGTCATGTTGCATCGGGCAATCCTCGGATCGTTTGAAAGGTTTGTTGGCATCCTGATTGAACATTACGCAGGACGTTTTCCCGCATGGCTTGCACCCTTGCAAGTTGTTGTCATGGGAATAACAGATCGCAATGCCGAGGCATGCCAGGCAGTATGTGAGCAACTAAGCAGCAAAGGCTATCGGGCTGAGGTTGATTTAAGGAACGAGAAAATTGGTTTCAAAGTGCGCGAACATACCCTGCAACGTGTGCCATACCTAATAATTATTGGAGACAAGGAGCAGCAAAACAATCAGGTCGCCGTACGTACTCGACAAGGAGAAGACCTGGGCAGTATGAGCTTCGATGATTTCATCAAAATCCTGAATGAAGCAATTAGCAAACGTGGCAGAATCGAGCAGGATCAATCGCCAGCAGAAGCAAATTAAATCAATACTTTCCTTATTCTACTGGTCCCGACAATTCCAAGACTTTGATATTCAATATTTTCAACCAAAACCAATAGCTCAAAAACAAAGAAACACCAACAAAGGCCAGCCAAACAAATACGCAATCAAGCCAAGAACATTTCAATTACAGGCCATAAAATGCTCTAAGCAGAAAACAAACCCATAGCGAACCTATAAACAAAGGCCTCTAGAAAAGACCCCAAAAAGAACGCAAACCTTGAACCAATGAAAGCAAAATAACATCAACAAGATTAGTATCGAAGCGAATGGCAGCAAAGAATAAGCTGCCATAATCGATTAAATTTCAAGAGGCCTCACGGCCAATCAAAAGATCTTGATATACAACAAAAAGAGCATGGATGATTCACAGATCAACTGCCTTGCCGACATCAGCAAGCTCCGCTCCGCTCCAAATCTGAATCCCAAGCAAAGCGAAGCTCTGCTTCATGAGCTTCGCCAAGTCATGCAGGAATTTGAGTGGTTCACCTTAGGGATCATGGCTCCTTCAGCCAAGCAAGCAGTTTCAGTACTGCGCAACATTGAACAAACTTTTTCTTGGTCTGCGATGCAACTAGCCGACACAGTTGAAGAAGAAGGTCCAGTATTTCTCAAAGGCAATCAACATACTGGTGAAGCTCATCTCAGGGTTGAATTTGGTATTGGCATCGGAGTACTGATCAGTGGCCATCAAACGGAACCCGTTCAGCCTGTCAACACTTGGGGGCCACTACCCCTGGAGGTTTTTAGTGACTAGTTTTTAGTGACTAACTTCCAATCATCAGTTGTTGTTGTGCTCTGGCGATCTCCTCAACCTGAAGTCAACTCTCCAATGAAATCTCCAGCATGATTGCCCCCATCAGTTTTCTGGCAGGTGATTTAGGTGGTACCAAAACCCTTTTCGCTATTTACAGCTGGGATGGGCAGCAACTCAATCAGCAGCATCAACGTCGATACGAATCCGCTGAATGGTCATCTTTCGAGCCGATGCTCAGGGACTTCCTCGGCGATCTACCAACAGGCATGCAAAAACCCCAACAAGGTTGCATTGCCGTTGCCGGTCAAGTTCGTGCCGGTGTCGTTCAAATCACCAACCTTTCTTGGCAGCTGAATGAAAAGAAACTCTGTGAAGAGGCTGGCCTAAAGCAACTTGAGCTGATCAACGATTTTGGCGTTCTGATCTACGGCCTACCCCACCTCAAACCTGAGCAGCAAGTAGTTCTTCAAGCTGATCAACTGGACAATCGTGAACAGGGGCCCCTCGCCATTCTTGGTGCAGGAACTGGGCTTGGGATGGCCCATGGGGTCCAAACACAAGCGGGTCTCTTGGCCTGCTCAAGCGAAGGGGGGCACTGTGAATTCGCCCCCCGCAATGAAAAGGAATGGCAACTACGCCAATGGCTGAAAAACGATCTCCGTCTCCAACGCCTTTCACTGGAACGCATTGTTAGTGGAACCGGTTTGGGGCACGTGGTGCACTGGCGGCTTCAACACAACGACGCCCAAGGACATCCCCTCTGCGAACTGGCCGAAGCCTGGCGTCAAAGCCCTGACAACACTCCCGATCTGCCAGCCCTGGCTAGCCAGGCAGCAGATGCTGGCGATCCACTGATCCAAGAAGCAGTACAGCTTTGGCTCAGTGCCTATGGATCAGCAGCCGGAGACTTTGCCCTACAAACCCTTTGCACTGGTGGGCTCTGGATTGGCGGCGGAACTGCTGCCAAACAAATCAAAGGGTTGCGATCCAACACCTTCCTTGAAGCTCTTCACAACAAAGGGCGTTTCCGCCCATTCCTTGAACAATTGCCTGTGATGGCCTTGATCGACCCAGAAGCAGGCCTTTTTAGTGCCGCCTGCAGGGCTCGAATGCTTGCTGGTCCAGCTAGTGGGACACTGGGATAAGTAGAGAAGCAGGGATGTCGCTGCCGCGCATCGGCCAAAAAGTCGTTATTGATGTTCCTTCAACCACGGCCAACATTGGTCCCGGCTTCGATTGCCTAGGTGCTGCACTTGACCTCAACAACCGCTTCGTGATGAAGCGCATCGAAGGGGATGGTGAGCGCTTTGAGCTGATTATTGAAGGTTCTGAAGGAAGCCACCTTCGTGGTGGTCCCGACAACCTTGTTTATCGAGCAGCTCAGAGGGTTTGGAAGGCCGCGGGGATCAGCCCTGTAGCCCTTCAGGCCAAGGTCAGACTTGCTGTACCCCCAGCAAGAGGCCTGGGAAGCAGTGCAACCGCCATCGTTGCCGGGTTGATTGGCGCCAATGCCCTGATGGGCGATCCCTTGAGCAAAGAAAAGCTTCTGGAACTTGCCATCGATATTGAAGGGCACCCAGACAACGTTGTGCCTTCCTTGCTTGGTGGTCTCTGTATGACAGCCAAAGCAGCCTCCCAACGCTGGCGAGTGGTTCGTTGTGAGTGGATGAGTTCAGTGAAAGTAGTCGTGGCCATCCCCTCGATACGTCTAAGCACCAACGAAGCCAGGCGGGCGATGCCCAAAACGATTCCAATCGGCGATGCCGTTGTGAACCTGGGGGCGCTAACGCTGCTCCTGCAAGGCCTACGAACAGGCAATGGCGACCTGATCGCTGATGGCATGCATGATCGCCTGCATGAGCCCTACCGATGGCGACTGATCAAAGGCGGCACAGAAGTCCGCGATGCCGCTCTAAAAGCCGGGGCCTGGGGTTGTGCGATCAGTGGAGCCGGTCCCAGCGTGCTGGCCCTCTGCTCAGAGGAGAGGAGCGCAAGCGTCAGCCAGGCCATGGTTAGAGCCTGGGAGGCAGCAGGCGTTGCGAGCAGGGCGCCGCTGATGAGCCTGCAAACCGAAGGCAGCCAATACCACCACGAAAGCAACGAAGGCTGATGAGTAAAATTACTCACCCCCTTCCTCTATGCTGATAAGTTCTTTGTCACTCAGACTGTCGCCATGGATGCCAATCTGTCGCTGACGGCTGTGTCCGCAACAACCTTCCCTTGGCTTTCTCTGATCGTGCTGTTGCCGGCATTGGGAGCCTTGATCATGCCCCTCTTGCCTGGGGACGTAACCGATCCCAAGGCATCCAATACGACCTCCAAGCCAGCCTCCCAGGCACCAAGAAACCTTGCCCTGGTTTTTCTTGGTGCCGATTTCCTGCTGATGCTGGCCGTCTTCAGCCGACTGTTTGACAGCCGTGAAGCAGGCCTGCAACTCGTGGAGCGGGTCAATTGGATTCCCTTTATCGGCCTGGAGTGGTCCCTTGGTGTTGATGGCCTCTCCTGCCCCCTTGTTGTTCTTAGTGGCCTGATCACCTTTCTGGCCGTAGCAGCCAGCTGGAATGTACAAAGCAAGAGCAAGCTTTATTTCGCTCTGCTTCTTGTTCAGGCTTCTGCACAAGGACTGGTTTTTCTCTCTCAGGATTTCCTGCTCTTCTTCCTCGCCTGGGAGCTCGAGCTCGTTCCTGTCTATCTATTGATTGCCATCTGGGGAGGCAATAAACGCTTATATGCCGCCACAAAATTCATCCTCTATACCGCCCTTGCATCGTTATTAATCCTGATTAGTGGTCTTGCACTGGCCCTATCAGGAGGGGCTTTCACTCTCAATCTCAGCGAACTGGCCAATCGATCAGCTTCCGGCAACCTCGGCCTGCTCTGTTATCTGGGCTTCCTGATCGGTTTCGGCGTAAAGCTGCCGATGTTCCCTCTTCATACCTGGCTACCCGATGCCCATGGCGAAGCCAATGCGCCTGTATCGATGCTGTTGGCAGGTGTGCTGCTGAAAATGGGCGGCTATGCCCTGTTGCGCTTCAACGTCCAGATGCTGCCAGAGGCCCATCTCATCCTGGCTCCTGCCTTGATCGTGATCGGAATCGTCAACATCATTTACGGGGCTCTCAACGCTTTCGCTCAAGACAATGTCAAACGACGCATTGCCTGTAGCTCGGTAAGCCATATGGGATTTGTGTTGGTCGGCATCGGTGCGATCGATGCACTCGGAATCAGTGGCGCCATGCTGCAAATGATTAGCCATGGACTGATTGCGGCGGCGATGTTTTTCATCACAGGCTCGTTCTACGAACGCACCCAAACCCTTTCCATTCCCAACATGGGTGGGCTCGCCAAAGTCTTGCCGATCACCTTTGCTTTTTTCCTGGCCAGCTCCATGGCATCCCTAGCCCTACCAGGGATGAGCGGCTTCGTCAGTGAAATCACCGTTTTTCTCGGCATCATTAGTCAAGAGGGATTCACTTCACTATTCCGATCGATCACGATCGTGATTGCAGCGATTGGCCTGGTGCTGACTCCTATCTACTTGCTCTCAATGTGCAGACGGGTCTTCTTTGGCCCCAGGATTCCGGCCCTGGCCAAGGTCGAAGACATCAACCCAAGAGAGCTGACTATCGGCCTCAGTCTTTTGGTACCAACACTTGTGATCGGCTTTTGGCCAAGGATTGCCATCGATCTCTACGAAGCTTCCACCAATGCACTCGCCGAGAGACTTGTGAGCCATAGCGTTGTGGCCCTCAACCCCTTACTGCCGGTTGGCTAAACATGCCTGCTGCTGAGAACCACCAAGCGACACCAGCCCTCCTGAAGGGTGAGGGAATTCCTGACTACGCAGCCATCACTCCCGACCAGATTCAGGAGCAGATTCCGGGTCTACTGCAAAGCCTTAACAACCAGCTCAACCAACTGGAAAGCAATCTCACCCAACAGCTTGCATCTGGGGAAACCCTGGACTGGCAGCAAGTGATGCCACCACTCCATCAACTTGGTGAGCGATTGCGTTGGAGCTGGGGCGTCGTCAGCCATCTGAATGCTGTCTGCAATAGCCAAGAGCTCAGAGAAGTGCATGCCGCGCAACAACCAGAGGTGGTGCGTTTCGGCAATCGTGTGGGCCAAAGCCAACCCATCCACCGCGCCCTGCGTCAGCTGATTGATAAGTCAAAAGTTCCTCTGGATTCAAGCCAAAAAAGAATTCTCAAAGCCGAGCTGCTGTCCATGGATTTGCGCGGCGTTGGCCTTGATGGCCAGTCTCAACAGGCCTTCAATGCTGCGAGTGAAAGCCTGGCTGAACTCTCAACCCAATTCAGCAATCACGTCCTGGATGCCACCCAGGGATGGAGCCTTTTGCTCACAGAAGCAACGGCAGTGGATGGGCTACCACCTGGAGCCCTAGAAATCCTTGCCTCTGCTGCCCGCGAAGCCGGCGATCATCACCAAGATGGCGGAGAAGCAAGCGCCGAGAGGGGACCATGGCGACTCGGGCTCGACATGCCCCGCTACATCCCCTACATCACCCATGCCACGGACCGCGATATTCGTGAAAAGCTCTACAAGGCCAATGTGAGTCGAGCCAGTGAAGGCGATCGCAACAATCAACCACTAATCGAGCAAATATTGACGCTGAGGCAACAGCAAGCTCAGCGGCTTGGTTATGGCAACTGGGCAGAAGTGAGCTTGGCCAGCAAGATGGCCAGTGGCGTTGACGCCGTAGAGCAGTTACTAGAAGAGTTGCGTGCAGCAGCATTCCCAGCAGCAAAACAAGAATTGCTGGAACTGAAAAGCTGCGCCCAAAGGAATGGCACACCAGAGGCTCAAAAATTTGAGCCCTGGGATGTGAGCTTCTGGGCAGAACGCCTCAAGTTGGAGCGCTTTGACCTCAATCAGGAGGCCTTGCGCCCCTGGTTCCCCCTACCTCAAGTTCTTGATGGTTTGTTCAGCCTCTGTGAACGGCTGTTTGGTATTCACATTGAAGTTGCCGATGGGGAAGCGCCTGTCTGGCATCCGGACGTGCGCTTTTTCAAGGTGCTGGATCGTGACCATTCAGCTCTGGCTGCTTTCTTCCTTGATCCCTATTGCCGCCCGTCGAGCAAACGCGGCGGTGCCTGGATGGACGAATGCCTGGTGCGCAGCCAAAAAGAGACGGGTGAAACTGTTCTGCCAGTGGCTTATTTGATCTGCAATCAGACGCCACCGGTCGACAAGACACCAAGCCTGATGAGCTTCAACGAAGTTGAGACGCTGTTCCATGAATTTGGTCATGGGCTTCAGCACATGCTCACCACGGTTAACTATCCCCAAGCAGCAGGCATCAACAATGTGGAATGGGATGCTGTCGAATTGCCTAGCCAATTCATGGAGAATTGGTGCCTCGACCGTTCCACATTGATGGGGATGGCTCGTCACTGGCAAACCGGAGAACCGCTGCCGGAAACAGAATTTCAAAAGTTGCGCAAAAGCCAAACCTTCATGGAAGGATTTGCGACGCTCAGACAAGTGCACTTCGCGTTAACAGATCTGCGATTGCACAGCCAATGGAGCCCAGAACTTGAGCTAACAGCTGACGCACTGCGACGTGAGATTGCAACCACAACAACGGTGATCCCCCCGATCGACGACGACCAGTTTCTCTGTGCCTTTAGCCATATCTTTGCCGGTGGCTATGCCGCCGGCTACTACTCCTACAAATGGGCAGAAGTGCTCAGCGCCGATGCCTTTGCCGCCTTTGAAGAAGCGGGGCTCGATCGCGATGAGCAAGTCAAACAAACCGGAGCACGCTTCCGCGACACCGTGCTCAGCCTTGGCGGTAGTCGCTCTCCAGCAGAAATCTACGAAGCCTTCCGTGGACGTCCAGCAACCACCGATGCCTTGATTCGCCATTCAGGGCTGAGCACAAGCGTCGCATCCCATCAAGGAGATGCCTGACGCCCGCAAGCCTGTCAAGGATCCTCAAGCCATTACCGCTAACTGGGGACAACAGCAAGATGATGTGTATACAAACCAAGCGGCACAAGAACGGCAGCAGCCGTTTAGCTAGCTGAAGCTGAAAAACACATTGAATAGCTGTGCTGATGAGTCTCTGTTTAAGTTTGGCTATGCATCTCCACTTCGCCAAGTCACTGACAAATCAGCTTTGAGACAAGTACATCCAAAGCCAACGAATCAGAGATCAACTGTTGATGGGTCAACACGGGAACGGCTTGTTGATCTCCCACAGGCAAGACAGCCTGCCAACCTGGAAACACCATCAGATCCCATTGGCAGAAATAACTGGTGCATTCCAACCCCTGCAAAGCCGATACATCACTATTGAGTTGACGCAATAAAGGACTGCCGAATTTCATATCAGCCAATCCAGGAAAAAGAAAAGCAGGAATCCACTGGGCAGCAAGCGTTCCTTGCTGAGGACTTCCCACACTCAAGAAACGTTTGGTTCGCTTGGCACCAGCCAACTCTTGCAGCCAGATCCTGCTAATCACTCCTCCCATCGAGAATCCCAGCACATCGACAACCGTCTCCGTTCCCCACTGATCAACGATGGCTCGATCCAACATCGCAGCCAGCTTGCGCAGCGAGGTGATTCCCAATCGATGGGGGAGGTGGGGAACCAGCAAAGGGAAATTGTGCTGGTCAAGCCGGCGCACCAAGCGCCTAAAAAGCAAAGGTGTATCGAAAAGTCCGTGGACAAGCACCAACGGGCGAGGTACTTGGGTAGCCGTTTCAACCTCCATCATTTCGCCAGGCCAATTGAATAGGCTCAAGTCGTCGACCAATGTCGACATCTCTCAACAGCCACACTTCCAGAGAAACCTGGCACCGGTGCTGCACATTTCCTCAGCAGCACCCTCATCGGGACAGGGCCATAAAGATCTTCCAGAAGCTGCAGCACCCGCTCGCTGAAATGTTCAATCGTTAGGCATCTCAACTCGCAGGACAATCGTTGTAAACCAGTAATTGCCAAGCTGTAATCGGCTGTAGAGCCAAGGTCATCATCAACTGAAGACTGATCAAGATCAAGCCAAAGACTGAAATCCAGGCTGAACCACTGACCTTCCCTCCGTTCATGCTCCATGACGCCGACATGAGCCCACAAGCGCAGCTCATTGACATGAATGGCTCCTAAAGGGAGATGATCCTTCATAACGGCAAATCCTGATGGGTAAACGTACGAGACCCATCGCCATAATCAGCCGCAATATGGCCATCGCCGCGCAATCGATAGCGATAGGTCACGAGACCTTCCAGACCAACGGGGCCCCTCGGGGGCATGGTTTGCGTGCTTATGCCAACTTCAGCTCCAAAGCCATAGCGAAAACCATCGGCAAAACGCGTTGAGCAATTGTGATAAACCCCAGCACTATCAACGGCACGCAGAAAACGCTCTGCGACCTGTTGATCATTGCTAACAATGGCATCGGTGTGACGAGAGCCATAGCGGCGAATGTGATCCAAGGCCGCGTCCATATCAGCCACCACTTTCACGGAAAGGATCAAGTCGAGATATTCCGTGGCCCAGTCGTCTTCGCTAGCAGCTTCCTCCACGCCTAAAGCCTGACTGGCTGCATCACCAAGCAGGCGAACGCCTACTTGGTGAAAAGCGGGGATTGCAAGCGGGAGAAAATCTGCCGCGATGGACTCATGAATAAGCAAGGTCTCAATCGAATTGCAGGCGGCGGGGTAATGCGTCTTGCTGTCGATCGCAATCCGCAGAGCCTGGTGAAGATCCGCTGCAGCATCAACGTAGAGATGACAGATTCCATCGGCATGTCCAAGCACAGGGATGCGGGTGTTGTCCTGAATGAAACGCACCAATTCATTACTCCCGCGAGGAATAATCAGATCCACAAGACCATCGAGCCTTAACAAGGCCAAGCTCTCTTGACGGGTTGTAAGCAACTCAAGGCAATCAGAAGACACGTCTGTCTTGGCAAGCCCTTCCTTTAAGGCCTCCATGATTGCCACATTGGTAAGACTCGCTTCGCTGCCGCCCTTGAGCAAAGCACCATTACCAGAACGTATTGCCAGCGCGGCAATCTGAATAACAGCATCAGGCCTGGCTTCAAAAATTACCCCTAAAACTCCTAAAGGAACAGTTAGCCGTTCCAACACAAGCCCTTGATCAAGAGCGCGATGCAACTGCCTTAATCCGAGTGGGTCAGGCAACTCGGCCAACTGCTTGACCCCCTCAATCGCAGAAGCGAGCTTGGCCTGATCAAGCTTGAGCCGAGCCATCAAGGCTGAAGCCAATCCCTCAGTTCGCGCGTTCTCGAGATCTTGACCATTGGCTTGAACAATCTTCTCTGCGCTGGCTTGAAGAGACATCGCCATGGCCATCAATGCCGAACGGCGTTGCTGGTTATCGGTTTGACCAAGTTGCATCGCTGCAGCTCGCAGCTGCATGGCTCGCTTCAACAATTCCGGAGAAGGCTCTGGTACGCCTGCAGAAATCGACATCACAACAACTCAGCTGCTCTCTATCATCCCGCTTCAGGCATGTTTTTGAGAGCGAATAGACGATCAAGGGCAAGCCGAGCGGCCCCTAAACGACCAGCCCCATTACCAAGATCACAGGAACGAATCTGCAACCCCTCCCGACTTACAGCCTGAACCCGCTGCTCCACCTCCTCTCGCAGCGCAGGCAAAAAATGGACCGCGCCGCCAGCAAGTCCCCCACCAATCAGCACGAGCTGTGGCGTAAACACATAAACAAGCGAACTAATGCCAATTCCCAAGGTTTGTCCATAGCGATTCCAGATCGCCATCGCCTCGCGATCACCAGCAGCAGCACGACGACTCAAATCCTCTGGATCGCCATCCCAAAGACGCCGAAGGGCTTCAATGCTGGCGAATTGCTCAAGAGATCCACGATTGCCGCTGTTGCACTTTGGACCTTGCGGGTCAACACCAATCAAACCAGGCTCAGCCGCGGCCCCATTGTGGCCTGTAAACAAATTCCCATTCAGCATCACACCACCGCCCACACCCGTTCCGAGGGTAAGCAGCACCACATCTTGGAAGCCTCGAGCAGCTCCATGCCAGGCCTCTCCCACAAGAGCACAGTTGCCATCATTCGCCAGCGTGACTTGACGATTTAGGCGTGGTTCCAACCAGTCGGCTAAGGGAACATCCAACCATCCAGGCAAGTTGATACAAACTCTTGCTACGCGCCCGGCGGCATCCATAGGGCCAGGCAAACCAACACCTACAAAAGCAGCCTGCCGATGCTGATCAACCGTCTCGATGGCTTCGCATAAAGCAACGGTCACAGAGCCTGGGGTTGCCGGTTGAGGAGTTGCTA
>Ga0115011_10001582_pt1 | contig 16351 bp, 15 predicted proteins | sample TroAtlMetagenome_2_FD_88705 | JGI IMG/M metagenome (GOLD analysis project Ga0115011, IMG submission 88705) | Marine eukaryotic phytoplankton communities from Atlantic Ocean - Tropical Atlantic ANT8 Metagenome | ecosystem: Environmental > Aquatic > Marine > Oceanic | place: Tropical Atlantic...
AACCTATTCATTAAGCTTTATGAATTTATTGATAGGTAGTTCTCAGAATGATGATTGAAAATTAAAACTATGATAACAAATATCATGGCAAATCCAAGATATGATAAAACTCTTTTTATTCTGGGTGAAAGATTTGAACTTTGGATTCTTGAGAGAATTACCCATAATATTCCGCAAGATATAAAAAATATTAAGGAACTAATTAAAACATTATCAGATAGCATTTAATACCCCTAAATTGTTAAAATTGCATATCAACTTTATTTAAAACCAGTCTAGTTATGCATTTATTTTAATTCTAATAGCAAAAATTAATTTTTTATTGAAAATTAAAGTATTTTTTTATAAAAAGCATTATAAATTATTAATTAATTATGTTGAAATTTCTAATTAGGAATAATATAGTACTGATTAGATTAATCGGGAGTTTAAATAATGAATAATGTTATTACTAAATTAGCTAAATTCTTAATTCCAGCTGGTTTGATTACTTTGTTACCATTTGCTGCTTTTGCATCAGGTAATTTACAAGCAAATGATTTTGTCGGAATGAGTTTTTGGATTATTTCAATAGGTATGGTTGCTGCAACTGTATTCTTCTTTATGGAATCAATGAGAGTTGAGGCGCATTGGAGAACTTCATTAGTAGTTGCAGGTCTTGTTACAATGATTGCTGCAGTACATTACTTCTATATGAGAGGTGTGTGGATTGAAACTCAATCAACACCAACGGTTTATAGATATATAGATTGGATATTAACAGTACCACTGCAAATTGTAGAATTTTATTTGATACTTGCAGCAGTTGGAGCAGTAGCTGGCAGAGTTTTCTGGAACTTGCTTATTGCATCACTAGTTATGCTTATAGCTGGTTATGTTGGAGAAGTTGGTTATGTGAACGTATGGTTAGCATTTATCGTAGGTATGCTAGGATGGGTTTACATTCTATGGGCAATTTTTGCAGGTGATGCACAAGAGAACTTATCTAGTGCTCCTGAAGGTGTTCAATCCGCATTTAGAACAATGAGACTAATTGTTTTAGTTGGATGGGCGATTTATCCTCTAGGTTACGTATTAGGGTATGCTGGCAATCAAGTTGATGCAGCTTCGCTTAATGCTATTTATAATGTTGCTGACTTTGTTAATAAGATTGCATTCGGTCTTATGATTTGGGCAGCTGCTACATCATCATCTAGTAAAACTGCATAAAGTTTAACTAAGATTTATAGATTAAACGCCCGCTTTTAAGTGGGCGTTTTTTTTATAGATCTAGCTTGTAACTATTATCTTTTAACCATTTACGATTTTCTTTGAAGTCTGGGTGGTATTTTTCAACATTTAGCCAAAACTCTTTTGAATGATTAAAAAAAATCAAGTGACTTAATTCATGTATGACTAAATAGTCTATAATTTTTCCAGGAGCAAAAATTATTTTCCAATTATATGAAATATCTCCCTGGGCTGAACAACTACCCCACCGTGATTTATATGTTTTTATTTTGATAGATATTGGTTTTACATTCATAATCTTCGAGAAGTATTGAGTTTTTTTATAAAGTAAATCGAATGAATGGTTTCTGATAATAAACTTTACTTGATTATTCAGTGAACCAAAGTTTTTCAGAGCATTGACATGATTACTTATTAATATTGAATGTTTTTTAAGTTCTGGTTTTTGAATTAAATGTGAGTTTATTTTCAAATAATAATCTTCTCCATTTAAAGCTATTTTTTCATTGTCTATAATATTCAATTTTAGTTTAATTTTTGATTTTTGTTCGTTTAATTTTTTCCTAATCCACTTCTCGTTTTGTATTAGAAACTTTTCTATTGCATTTTCTGACGTCCAATAACTAGACCTTACTTTTATTCCATTAGGATTAATTTGTATCGATAATGTCTTTCTGCGCTTTGAAAATATTAATTCAATTTTGCAGCCAAAATAAGTTTCTAATTCTAGTGGCATTACAATTTTTTCATTATTTTAAACAATATTTTTGGTTCAATCAAAATTATAGCTATTCCAATTATAATAATCATCCCACCAAAAATGACATCCATCGAAGGAATTTCATCTAAAAATAACATAGCTCCTAAAATAGCGCTTACAGGTATAAGTAATAAAAAAGGCATTGCAACAGGCATTGGGTGTTTAGATAAAATGTAAAACCAAGCTCCATAACCAAGAATAGTCATTACAATACCAAGATAGATAACAGTAAACCAATCAATTAAATTAGCTGTTAAGATAATCGGAATTGGATTACCATCAATTACAAAGGACATTACTAACATTTGAGGACTTGAAAAAATTCCTATCCAACAAATCAGTGTGAAGCCATTTACTTCACCATTTAAACTTCTGACCATTACCTGTCCAAGGGCCCAACAAAATGCGCCACTTAACACTAATATTGCACCTAATGCTTTACCTTCCACAGAGGGAGTTCCAAGCAAAATGATCGTTCCACAGCAAGCTAATAAAATACCTGTAATTTGTTTCTTTGTTGGGATTTCCTTTAAAAAAATAGCAGCGGTGATAATGCCAAAAACAACTTCAGTTTGAACTAATAAAGAAGCTGTTGAAGTATCTAAGATATTTAATCCAGAAAAAGTTAGGCCATATTGAAGAGTCGCGGAAACTAAAGAGATGTAAAAAATTTTAATTAAATATCTCTTTGGTATTGGAAAGAACCAAACAATTAAAATTGAAGAAAGAAAAAACCTTAAACTCATCAGTAACAAAGGGGGAAAATGCCCTAATCCAGCCTTTGCTGCAGCAAAACCCAAACCCCATGACAATGGAACAAATAAAGCAATTAATAAGTCTTTTGCATTCATGGGGTTTAGCCTTTATTATTTATTTATCTTTATATACTGAAATTATAGTTTTTGCTTTGAAATATGGTTAGAATATTTATAGATGCGGATGCTTGTCCTGTTAAGGAGGAAGTTTATAAAGTATCAATTAGAAATAACCTTGAGGTTTTTGTTGTATCTAACGGAGGTATCAGACCTCATCCACACCCGTTTATTAAAAGTATATTTGTAGGAAGTGGATTTAATGAAGCGGATGAATATATTCTAAAAATGGTTTTAGAAAATGATATTGTTATAACAAATGATATACCTTTGGCATCTGATTGCATAAAAACTGGAGCAATAATTGTAAAGCATAATGGTCATGTATTAAATGAACACAATATTGCTAACGAAGTTTCAAAGCGTAATCTTATGACAGAAATTAGGGCTGCCAACCCTTTGATGAATTCAAAGGGCAAACCATTTTCAAATACAGAAAAATCAAACTTTTTGAACAAACTAGAGACTGAGGTCAGAAATCTCAAAAAAAAATGATTTCAAATAATTTAAAACCTTCCAGGTGGGTCAAAAAAGTCATTGAAAATATAGAACCAGGAGGGTCTTTAATCGATATTGCTTGTGGAAAGGGAAGGCATTCAGTGTATTTATCTCAAAAATTTTATGTTTATGCCGTCGACATCAATAATGATCACTTAAATAAGTTAAATAGCTTTCATAATTTAGAAACAGTTTATCAAGACTTGGAGAGTGATGAAGAATGGAAGTTTTCTAAAAGAGAATTCAATATAGTATTAGTAACAAACTATCTTTTTAGAGAAAAAATATTAGACTTATTTAAGTTAGTTAAGCTCAATGGGTATATAATTTATGAAACTTTTGCTATTGGAAATGAAAAGTTTGGTAAACCTACCAACCCTAAATATCTTCTGAAATCGAAAGAATTACTAAAAATTAAACCAAAAAATTTTGAGACTGTGGAATTTTTTGAAGACATGATTATTGAAAATTCAAAAAAATCAAAAGTTCAGAGGTTGTTGGCTAAAAGGGTATTTTAGCCTCTACCTCTATATAAGGGAAAATCTTGATTGGGCAGAAATAAGTCTTTAGGTGGTTGCCCTGTTTGCCAAAAAACATCTATTGGGATACCGCCTCTTGGGAACCAGTAAGCACCAATTCTTAACCATTTCGGTTCCAAAAGACCAACAATTTCTTGAGCAACTGTTATTGTGCAATCTTCATGGAACGCGCCATGATTTCTGAAACCTAATAAATATAATTTCAAGGATTTAGATTCAACAAGATATTTATTAGGAATATAATCAATGATGAGATGTCCAAAATCAGGTTGCCCAGTCACAGGGCATAATGAAGTAAATTCTGGGCATGTAAATCTAACTGAATAAGTTACTCCAAATTTTGGATTTTTAACTTTTTCTAAAATATTACTATCAGGCTCTGAAGGAATTAAACTTTCTTTTCCTAGATTTTTTAGATCATTAATTTCAGATGACATAAATAAAAATCCTCAAATATTTTTATTTCAATTATACTATTTAAGTATTCTATGTATATTGTTAATTTAATCAAAAAAAATTAAATAGCTGTTTAACTCAATGAGTATTTGTTTATGAGTGATGAAAATTTTGAATATGATTTGATAGTTTTAGGTGCTGGTTCTGGTGGTGTAAGAGCTTCAAGAGTTGCAGCTAATTACGGTGCTAAAGTAGCCGTAATAGAGGAAGATAGGCCCGGTGGAACATGTGTTTTAAGGGGCTGTGTTCCTAAAAAACTTATGGTTTATGGATCTGAATTTAAAAAGCAAGTTACTGACGCTAAGAAATACGGTTGGCAGGTTGAGGGTTTGAAACATAATTGGGATACCTTAAATGCTTCTCTTAAAACGGAACTTGATCGTCTTGCTGGTATTTATAATAACATCCTAAAGAATTCAGGCTGCAGAGTGGTTAAAGGTAAAGCGCATTTTATCAGCCCATCAGAAATTAAGGTTAATGATGAAATTATAAAAGGGAAAAAAATACTTATTGCAACAGGCGGTTTGCCCTATTTACCAGATATAGACGGATTAAAAGAAAATGCTATTACTTCAAATGAAGCTCTCAGTTTACCATCCTTTCCAAAGTCCATTGCCATTTTTGGGAGTGGTTACATTGCTATTGAATTTGCTTGTATTTTTAATGGATTTGGAGCTCAAGTTAATCTTATTTACCGTTCAGACCTTCCGTTGAGAGGCTTTGATTATGAAATTAGAAAAAATTTAGAAAATGAATTGACAAATAAAGGTATCAATTTATTTGCGAAATCTAAAATAAATAAAGTTTTTAGAAAAGAAAAAATTATTATTGATATTGAAAACCAAAATAATATTAAAGCAGATCAAATATTAGTTGCAACAGGAAGGAAGCCAAATACTAGTCAACTAAAATTAAAAGACATTGGAGTGGAGGTCAATGATGAAGGCGCTGTAGTTGTTGATCAATCATCAAGGACGAATATTAATAATATTTATGCAATAGGTGACGTTACAAACAAAATTAATTTAACGCCAGTTGCTCTTGGTGAAGGTCACGCTTTTGCAGATCGAGAATTTGGTGGTTTAGATAAATATTTTGAATATGACAATGTTCCTTGTGCAGTTTTTTCACAGCCCCCAGTTTCTGTCGTGGGTTTCTCAGAAGAGGATGCATTAGATCAAGGTTACAATATAGAAGTTTTTACAAGCAATTTTAAACCACTTAAGCATACGATTTCAGGCAATAATGAGAGATCATTTATGAAACTGATAGTTGATAAAAGGTCTAATATTGTCATTGGTGCTCATATGATTGGTTCGGATGCTCCTGAGATAATGCAAAGTGTTGCTATTGCCATAAGAGCAAAACTCACAAAAAAAGATTTTGATTTAACCATTGGTATTCATCCATCTGCTGCAGAAGAATTTGTAACTATGAGATCACCAAGAGATTGATTTAAGTCATGCTTTGTAATAATTTCAATTTATGTTAATACCCTAATCAAATAAATAAATTTATTGTAACATTATGACATGGAATCCTGACACTTGGCGAAACTATCCTGTAGTTCAAATGCCAAAATATACCAACCAAAAAGACTTGTCATCTGTAGAGGCTAAACTTTCTTTAAAGCCGCCACTAGTTTTTGCAGGGGAAGTTCAGGCGCTTAAGCGATCATTGCATATGGTTGAAAAAGGAAATGCATTTATTTTGCAAGGTGGCGATTGTGCTGAGAGTTTCAGTCAATTTTCTGCTAATGGGATTAGAGATACTTTTAAGGTTTTATTACAAATGGCAGTAATATTAACATTTGGTTCTTCAATGCCAATTATTAAAATAGGAAGAATTGCTGGGCAATTTGCTAAGCCTCGATCATCTGATATCGAGGTTTTAAATGGAGTGGAGCTTCCAAGTTATAGAGGAGATATGATAAATGACATGGAGTTTAATAAAGTTTCGAGAGAGCCCGACCCTCAAAGACTTATAGATGGATACGAACAGTCAGCAGCAACTTTAAATCTGATAAGAGCGTTTGCTCAAGGTGGTATGGCAGATTTGGAAAAAGTTCATGAGTGGACTTTAGGATTTTTAGCTGACACTCCAGAAACCACAAAATATCAAGAAATAGCTGATAGAATCTCTGAGAGTTTAAATTTTATGAAAGCTTGTGGACTAACATCAAATACTGTCTCTCAATTAAGAGAAACTGAGTTTTACACAAGCCATGAAGCTTTACTATTAAACTACGAAGAAGCTCTTACAAGAAAAGATACTATCACCGCTGAAAAAGGATGGTATTCAACTTCAGCTCATTTATTATGGGTTGGTGACAGAACTCGCCAATATGATCATGGACATATAGAGTTTTTATCTGGCATACAAAATCCAGTAGGAATTAAATGTGGGCCATCACTTCAGCCAGAGGATCTTATAAGACTAATTGACAAGATTAATCCAGAAAATGACGCTGGTAAAATTATTTTGATATGCAGAATGGGATCAGGAAAGGTAATTGAAAATCTTCCAAAATTAATTAATAAAGTAAAATCAGAGGGTAAAAGAGTAACATGGTGTTGTGATCCAATGCATGGCAATACAATAAAAGCTTCTAATGGATACAAAACAAGAAAAGTTTCTGAGATTTTAAATGAAGTTAATAACTTTTTTAATGTTCATAAAGATGAAGGCTCATACCCAGGTGGAGTCCATTTTGAAATGACTGGATCAAACGTAACCGAATGTTTGGGTGGAACAAATGAAGTTAAGGAGAGTGACCTTGGTTCGAGATACCATACTCATTGTGATCCTAGATTAAATGGATCCCAATCTTTAGAGTTAGCTTTTCTAATATCAGATTTATTGAAAAAAATTAGAAATGAATAATTAAAAAAAAACTTGAATCAATTTTAGATATTAATAGGAATTGATTATGGATAAACATATTCCCTATACAGACAGTTATTTTATTCGAACAAGAAAAATCATTCAAGAAAAAGGCGATGCCAATGTTACTTATGCAGTCTTCATGAGAAGGCCTGTAACATATGCACCGAGAATAGCGCTAAAATGGCTTAATCAAATTATATCAGAGAGAAATGAAGTTATTCAAATTCGTGAAAATTTTAATGAGGGTTCATGGGTTGGAGCAGGTGAACCTATGTTATATATATCAGGAAAAATGTCCTCTCTAGTTGATTTAGAGACATTATTTTTGCAAAAACTTGGCCCTCCATGTGTGGCTGCTTATAACGCTTATAATATGTGTATTGATATGAAATCTACTAATTTTATAGCGATGGATGCTAGACACTGCGCAGGCTCAGAAATGTCTAATTTAATGTCTTATGGAGCTTCAGTTGGGTCAGAAAAAGCTAGAAGAAAAGTTGGAGCAAAGGGTTTTATAGGTTGTGCTGCTGACGCAACATCACATTTCTTTGGAAAAAAAAGGGGGATTGGTTCAATGCCTCATGCCTTAATAGGTTATGCTGGATCTACTCTTAAGGCAGCAATAATGTTTCATGAAACATTTCCTGATGAGCCAATGACTATACTAATTGATTATTTTGGAAAGGAAATAACTGATGGCTTAGAAGTTTGTAATTATTTTATGCAACTTTCAAAGACTGGTAATTTATCTTTAAGATTAGATACTCATGGTGGAAGATATGTTGAAGGACTTGATGTTCCGGAATCTTATGCTGTCCTTGAAAGAAGAGCACCTGAGGCATTGCGAGGTTATAGAACTGATAATGAGCTTAAAAATTTAATAGGAAGTGGAGTTTCAGCGGCATCAGTTTGGTTCTTAAGAGAGACTTTAGATAATGAAGGATTCAGTAATGTAAAAATTACTTGCTCAAGTGGATTTGGACCAGAAAAATGCAGAGTTTTTTCACTTGCTTCAACCCCAGTAGATACAATTGGAACTGGATCATTTTTGCCAGATAGTTGGTCTGATACATATGCAACAGCTGATATAATAGAATATAATGGCAAGCCTTTAGTTAAAGTTGGTCGAGAATTTCTGCAAAAATTTAAAAAATAACTGTAAAATACTCTATTAATGACACAAAAATTAAAAATTTTTTTAGCTCAAATGAACCCTGTTGGGGGGGATGTTAATGGTAATTTCAAAAAACTAAATTCTGCTTGGAATAGAGCGTCAAAATTAAATGCCGATATTGTTGTTGCTCCTGAAATGTTTTTATCTGGATATCCAATTGATGATTTGGTTTTGAGGAAAGACTTTATGTTGAGTATTGAAAAATACTTAAGAAATCTATCACTACTAACTAAAAAAGGTCCTGCAATAATTTGTGGAGCTCCTAGAAATGATGGCGGAATTATAAGAAACTCAGCATTCATAATGGATAAAGGTGAAATGTTAGGTTTTCGAGATAAAGCAAAATTGCCTAATGAAGATGAGTTTTATGATAATAGGCAATTTATGCCAGGTGATTTACCTGGGCCAATTTTTCTTCGAGGCATTAAATTTGGTATACCTATTTGTCAAGATATATGGGACCCAGAAGTTTGTGAATGTTTAAAAGAATCTGGCGCAGAAATTATATTATCCATAAATGGTTCTACATACAATATTGATAAAATGGAGAAAAGGTTCAATACGGTAATTTCTAGAGCAATTGAAAATAAAATACCATTCATATATTTAAATTCGGTTGGAGGCCAAGATGAACTAATTTTTGATGGAGGAAGTTTTGCCATTAATCAGGACGGTAAATTAGCGTGTCAACTACCTATGTTTGAAGCATTTGACGGCATAGTAGAGATTGAAAATAAATCTTCTAATTTACATCTGTATTCAAGAAACCTTTTTAAAGATCACTCAGGTTATGATTCTTTATACACAGCCATACTTCTATCTTTAAGAGACTATGTATTTAAAAATGGCTTTTCTAAAGTTATTTTTGGTCTATCTGGAGGAATTGACTCTGCTTTAGTTGCTGTGCTTTGCTCTGATGCTTTGGGTTCAGAAAATGTAAATTGTTTCATGTTGCCCTCAAAATTTACTTCAAAAACATCTAATGATGACGCAATTAGTTTAGCAAGTAAATTAAATATTAAACTTGAAAATCTAAGTATTGAGGATGTGTATAGCTCTATAGAAAAGCTTCTTAACAAAAAATTCAATACCTTAGAAAAAGACATCACAGAAGAAAATATTCAATCAAGGGTTAGAGCACTTATTTTAATGGCCATTTCAAATAAATTTGGAAGTATGCTAATTTCTACAAGCAATAAATCTGAATCTGCTGTTGGCTATTCAACTCTCTATGGAGATATGTCTGGTGGATTTTCACCATTAAAAGATGTATGGAAAACTGACGTTATTAATCTTTGTCATTGGAGAAATAAAAATATACCCTCAATATCAAAATTTAAAGAAACTAATATAATACCAAAAAATATTATTATAAAACCACCTACTGCAGAATTAAGAGAAAATCAAAAAGATACAGATACTTTGCCGGAATACGAAAAACTTGATAAAATACTTTCTTTATCTATAGAAGAAATGAAGAGTGCGAATGAAATAATTCAAGAGGGCTACGATAGAGAGATTGTCATTAAGACACTAAATCTATTGAGAAACTCAGAGTATAAAAGATTTCAAGCGCCTCCAGGGCCAAAACTTGGTAAGAAGGCATTTGGTAGAGATAGAATGTACCCTCTTACAAATAAATTTTAGGAAATACAAAATGAATACAAGATTAAGATTTGCACCAAGTCCAACTGGTAATTTGCATGTTGGTAATGCAAGAACGGCACTTGTGAATTATTTATTTTGTCGTTCAATTTCAGGTGAAATGATGCTCAGAATTGATGATACTGATGAAGAAAGATCTAGAAAAGAATATGAGGAAAATATTAAATCGGATCTAAATTGGTTGGGCATTTCCTGGGAAAAGATTGACCGTCAATCAACAAGAATAAAAAATTATAACGAAGCTCTGAATAAACTCTATGAAAATGGAAGAGTTTATAGATGTTATGAAACCCAGGAAGAACTTTCTTTAAAAAGAAAGGCACAATTGATGTCTGGAAACCCTCCAGTCTATGATAGAACAGGTTTAAGTCTCCAAGAAAAAGATCATGAAAGATTTGAAAAAGAAGGAAAGCTTCCTCACTGGAGGTTTAAGTTGATAGATGAAGAAGTAACTTGGGTTGACCTGATAAGAGGCAAATGTACATATGACATGAGGTCATTATCAGATCCAGTTATTATGCGAGAAGATGGTAGACCTATTTATACACTTGCATCAGTAGTAGATGATATTGATCATGAAATAACTCATATTATAAGAGGTGAGGACCATGTAACTAATTCCGCTGCACAAATACAACTATTTAAAGCCCTAGGATTTCAACCGCCCTCATTAGGTCACCTGTCATTAATTGCAGGTTCTGAAGGCGAAGGACTATCTAAAAGATTAGGAAGTTTGTCTTTGGGAGAATTAAAAATAGAAGGACTAGAAAGCAATGCTTTATCATCATTGCTAGCAAAGCTTGGTACGTCAGATCCAATTACTTTTATTCAGGATATTGAAGGATTGATAAAAGACTTCGATTTAAATAAATTTAGCAGAAATACAGCAAAATTTGACATGAAGGATCTTTACTTACTTAACAAAAAATCCATTCAGTCCATGAGTTTTGAAGAAGCTATAAAAAGACTAAAATCATTAGGTCTTGATAATATTAATGAAGAATTTTGGAATACGATTAGTGGAAACTTAGATAATTTTAAAGAAACTAAAATATGGTGGGATGTAGTGTATGGTCAAATTAATCCGATAATTAACAATAGAAACTTGATTGATATTGCAATTAAAACATTTCCTGATAAAACTTTAGATCATTTAACTTGGGGAACATGGTGTAAAATTATTTCAAGTGAGAGTGATTTTAAAGGAAAAGAATTGTTTATTTCATTGAGGAAAGCTCTTACTGGTTATGATTATGGACCAGAACTTTCAAAACTACTACCAATGATAGGAAAAGAAAAAATTCTATTAAGGTTATCTGGTAATATCTCATAATGAATATTGAAATATTTAATACATATTCAAAAAAATATGAAAATTTTAGCCCAATTGATAGCAACAATGTCCGAATTTATGTTTGTGGTCCAACGGTCTATGATTATATTCATGTTGGCAATGCTAGACCCCTTATAATTTTTGATGTCCTTATAAGATTTTTCAAATTTACTTATCCTAAAGTTACATATGTTAGAAACATAACAGACGTAGATGATAAAATAATTATTCAATCAAAAAAGAATAATGAGAATATAGCTGATCTTACAAAAAGAACTATTAAAGCCTTCACAGAGGATGCAAAATCACTTTATGTGTTGGCTCCTGACCATGAGCCAAGAGCAACTGAACATATATCAGAGATGTTAAAAATTATTAAAACTTTGATTGAAAATAATAATGCTTACTATTCTAATGGCCATGTTTTTTTCTCAGTTTCTTCAATGTCAATGTATGGTTCTTTATCAGGCATGAAACTAAATGAAATGATTGATGGAGCTAGGGTTGAAGTTAATAATTTTAAAAGAGAACCTGGAGATTTTGTACTTTGGAAGCCTTCAAAAAAAGAAGAGTTGGGATGGGAATCAGAATTTGGTTATGGAAGGCCAGGTTGGCACATTGAATGTAGTGCAATGAGTGAAAGATTTCTTGGTAAACAATTTGATATTCATGGTGGAGGATTAGATTTAATTTTCCCACATCACGAAAATGAGATAGCACAATCATGTTGCGCTTTTCAAACTCCTTTTATGGCAAAGTACTGGATGCATAATGGGTATATTACAGTAAATAATGAAAAAATGTCTAAGTCTGAAGGAAACTTTATTACTGTAAGAGATGCTCTTAATAAATTTAATGGAGAGGTAATAAGGTACTCTATTTTAAGTGGTCATTACAGATCACCAATTAACTTTAGTTTTGAATCCTTAAATGAATCAAAGTCAGCATTGGATAGGTTATACCGTTGTTCCGAAGGTTTTGAAACTGATAATAATGTTGACGAGAATTTTTTGTTAGCAATGTCCAAAGATTTAAATACACCGCTAGCCATATCCAGACTTCATGAATTAGCAAAAGAATATAATAAAGGCGATAAGGTTTCTGGGCAACTTCTTAAATCAAGTGCAAGGATGCTTGGTCTATTAAATGTTAGCAGTTCAGAATGGTTTACTAAAAATGATCAAGTTGATGATGAAAAAATAAATAATATGATTTTAGAGAGAAACAAAGCCAGAAAAGAAAAAAACTTCAAGTTAGCTGACGAAATAAGAGATGACCTTAAAAGTATGGGGGTATCCATAGAAGATAAGGAAGATGGAACTAAATGGAGATTAGATTAAAAAGATTGAATATGAATCTGTTTAAATAAGTAGTATATAGATATTATATTTACTTACTATAATTTTGAGTTAAGTGTATGGATCGAGTTTATATTTTTGACACAACGCTGCGTGATGGTGGACAATCAAAAGGTGTTGATTTTTCTTTTGCTGATAAAATAGCTATTAGTGAAGCTTTAGATGATATTGGAATTGATTATATTGAAGGGGGTTGGCCAGGAGCCAATCCAACTGATGATAAATTATTTAGTTCGCCACCAAAACTAAAATTTTCAAATTTTGTAGCATTTGGTATGACTAGAAGGCCAAATACAAGTGCAGCAAATGATCCAGGCCTAAGTGCAGTCCTAAACGGTAATTCAGATTCAGTTTGTCTTGTTGGCAAAACTTGGGACTTTCATGTTGATAAAGCGTTAAATATCTCATTAGGTGAGAATATTAAAATGATTAGTGATTCAATTAAAGAGGTTATAAATAGAGACAAGGAAGCTTTATTTGACTGCGAACATTTTTTTGATGGTTACAAAAATAATAAATCATTTGCAATTGATTGTATTAGTGCTGCGGTTGAGGCAGGTTCTAAATGGGTTGTTCTATGTGATACTAATGGAGGCACTCTTCCTCATGAAATTGGAGAAATAATCGGAGAAATAAAAGCTAAAATGCCCAGTGCGCCTTTAGGTATTCATTGCCATAATGATTCTGGAACTGCTGTGGCATGTAGTATAGCTGCTATTAATGCTGGAGTGCGTCATATCCAAGGTACTATTAATGGTTTAGGGGAAAGGTGTGGTAACGCGGATTTGATTTCTTTAATTCCAAATTTAGTACTTAAAATGAATTTTGAAACTGGTGTCAAAAAAGAAAATTTGTTTAAATTAAAACATCTTTCAAGACTAGTTGACGATAGATTAAACAGATTCCCTAATCAGAACCAACCTTATGTTGGTGAAGCAGCATTTGCACATAAAGGAGGTCTTCATGCGTCGGGTGTGCAAAAGGATAGTAGATCTTATGAACATATTGAACCTGAATTAGTTGGGAACCAAAGAAGTTTTGTTGTATCTGACCAATCAGGTAAATCGAATATAGTTGCACGATTAAAAGAGGTTGGTGTTGAGTTTGATCAAAATGACCATAGATTAAATGGTCTCATTGATAATATTAAAGAAAATGAATTTAAAGGTTTCTCTTATGATACAGCTGAGGCAAGTTTTGAATTAATGGCTAGAAGAATTCTTGAAAATGTTCCAGATTACTTTGTGATTGGAAGGTTTAGAGTGATGGATGAACGAAGGTTTAATGCCAAGGGAGAACTAGTTGTTGAATCTGAAGCTTCGGTTACTCTAAATGTTGGAGGTCAGGCATTTCATGAAGTCGCTATTGGTAATGGTCCAGTTAATGCTGTTGATTCTGCATTAAGAAAAGCTCTCTCAAAAATTTATCCAAGTCTAAATTCTGTAAGTTTAGTAGATTATAAGGTAAGAATTATTGATAGTGGTTCTGGAACAGAAGCAACAACAAGAGTATTAATTGAGTGTGAAGATGCAAATAGCAATCGATGGAGATCAGTTGGATTATCAACAAACATCATTGATGCTTCGGTAATGGCACTATATGATTCACTAACATGGCGATTGCTTACATTAGGAATAAAACCTGTTTCTCCAGCAAATTAACTTCTAATATAATAATTTAATTTTGAACTTTTATATCCCAAAACCAATAATTGTTTTAGTTAGAACCCAATTACCCCAGAATATTGGATCTACTGCTAGAGCTATGAAAAATTGTGGGCTCACAGAGCTAAGACTTGTTGAGCCAAGAGAGAAATGGCCAAATGACAGAGCAAGTTCCATGGCTGCTGGTGCTGACGATATTCTAAAAAACATAAAAGTTTTTAACACTATTCCAGAGGCGTTAAATGATGTGGTTCACGTTTTTTCATTAACTGCAAGAAATAGAGATATTACTAAAAAAGAAATAGGTCCTGAGTACGCTGCTAATCAAATCTATGAAAACAGCAAAAATAACGAAAATTCTGCAATTTTATTTGGTCCAGAGCAATCAGGTCTCACAAATGAAGAAATTGCGCATTCAAATGCGTTTGTAAAAATTCCAATGGAGGAAAATTTTTCTTCTTTGAACTTATCTCAAGCAGTTCTTTTAATTTCTTGGGAGTGGAGAAAAATATTTTTGAAAAAAAAATTATCTAAAGTTGAGTATAAAAGAATTTCAGAACCATTAATTTATCATAAAACACCATTATCTACAGTTCAGGAAAGAGATTATTTTTTTTCGCGTCTAGAGAAATTTCTTGAGCTAAATAATTTCTTTGCTACTCAGGAAATGAAACCTTCTGTAATGAATAATTTAAAGTCAATGTTTGTGAGGTTTAATCTTAGCCAACAAGAAATAGGTACATTAAATGGCATAATATCAGCTATTGAAAAAAAAATATCTAACAACAAAAATGGTTAATTTATATTGACAAATTTAATATTTAGTTTAGTTAGTAAATCCTATTTCTGGGAACGTGGTGCTTTACAGGACCCCATATTAATTTGTGATACCGGAACAACAATAAATAAACCAGAAAAACTGGATTGGAGTTAAAATGGCACCTAAGTCAGAGCACAAACGTAAATCTGCAAAATATAAAATTGATCGTCGTCTTGGAGTTAACCTTTGGGGCAGACCTAAATCACCTGTAAATTTAAGGAGTTATGCTCCTGGACAGCATGGCCAAAGAAGAAAAAAACCAACTGATTTTGGTGTTCAATTAATGGCTAAACAAAAACTCAAAGGTTACTATGGGAATATAGGTGAAAAGCAATTTAGGAAATACTTTGCTGAAGCTGAAAGAAGAAGAGGCGATACCGGTCAAAATCTTATTGGTATTTTAGAATGTCGTTTAGACGCTGTAGTTTATAGACTTAAATTAGCTCCAACAGTATTTGCTGCAAGGCAATTAGTAAATCATTGTCACATTCAATTAAATGGTAAAAAATGTAATATCCCTTCTGCGATGGTAAAACTTGGAGACATTGTTACATTGAAAGAAAAATCACATCAAATACCAATGGTTATTGAAGCGGTAGGATCACCAGAAAGAGATGTCCCTGATTATTGTGAAGTGGATCACAAAAAGATGTCTGGGTCTCTTACAAGAATCCCTTTGTTAGAAGATGTTCCGTACGCCACTCAAATGGAACCAAATTTAGTTGTGGAATATTATTCTAGATAAAGAATTTAATTTTACTTACTTACTTCAATACCCTTTGTAGTAAGTAAGTCACCAAGTTCACCACTTTCATACATTTCACGAATTATATCACAGCCTCCTACAAACTCACCTTTTACATAAAGCTGTGGAATTGTTGGCCAATTTGCGTAATCCTTGATGCCCTGACGCACATCGTCATTTTCAAGAACATTTACGCTGCTAAATTTAACTCCAAGATGATTTAGAACTCCGACAGTTGCGGCTGAAAAACCACATTGAGGGAAGACTGGTGTTCCTTTCATATAAAGAACAACATTATTGGATTGAATTTCATTTTCAATTTCTGTTTTAATATTTTCATTCATTTTAATG
>Ga0115011_10001584_pt1 | contig 16337 bp, 16 predicted proteins | sample TroAtlMetagenome_2_FD_88705 | JGI IMG/M metagenome (GOLD analysis project Ga0115011, IMG submission 88705) | Marine eukaryotic phytoplankton communities from Atlantic Ocean - Tropical Atlantic ANT8 Metagenome | ecosystem: Environmental > Aquatic > Marine > Oceanic | place: Tropical Atlantic...
AGTTATTTTAGCTACAGATGATGATAGAGAAGGTGAAGCAATTGCGTGGCATTTATGTAAAGTTTTGAAATTACCAATATCATCAACAAAACGAATAATATTTCATGAAATAACTAAACCTGCTTTAAAGAAAGCAATCTCAAATCCAATTAAAGTAAATATGGATATGGTAAATGCGCAAATAGCTAGGCAAGTATTAGATAAACTTGTAGGATTTACTTTATCGCCAATTTTGTGGAAATATATTAGTAGAAATACAAAAGCAAGTTTATCAGCAGGTCGTTGCCAAACACCAGCGCTTAGACTAGTTTATGATAATCAGAGAGATATAGATAATTCACCGGGAAAAAAAGTTTACGATACAACCGGATATTTTACAAAACATAATTTAGAATTCAAGTTAAATTATAACTTTACAGAAGAAGAAAAAATGGCAGATTATCTAGAGGAAAGTGCCAGCTGGGATCACACTTATGATGTAACAAAACCTAAAAAAGTAAGAAAATCCCCACCAAAACCATTTACAACAAGCACATTACAGCAAAAGGCTAGCAATGAATTTCATTATTCACCAAAACAAACAATGAAGCTGGCTCAAACACTTTATGAAAATGGTTATATTACTTATATGAGAACAGATAGTGCAAAATATAGTAAAGAATTTATAGGTAAAGCAGAAAAATTCATCGAAAAGAAATATGGTAAGGAGTATGTGTCTCCTAATATAGAAGATTTGGTTTGTGGTGCTAAGAAATCAAAAAAGAAAAAGGACAATGCTCAAGAAGCTCACGAGGCAATCAGACCTACAGATATAACAAGATATGAATTGCCAGATAAAATTGGTCCAAAAGAGAAAAAGTTGTATGCATTAATTTTAAGAAATACTGTGGAAAGTTGTATGGCACCGGCTGTATATAATACCATAACTGCTACTCTAACAGCACCTGAAGATTATATATACAGATTTACATCAGAACAGGTAGTATTTCCGGGTTGGAAAATAGTAAATGGTTATGAGAAAGAAAATCCTGTATATAGTTATTTGCTTCAACTAAAGAAAGGACAAATATTGCCATATAAAAAGATTTATAGTAAATTAACATTGAAAGATCTAAAGACGCATTTTACAGAAGCCAGATTGGTGCAACAATTAGAAAAAAAAGGAATAGGTCGTCCATCAACATTTTCCAGTTTGATATCAAAAATTCAGGAAAGAGATTATGTTAAAAAAGGTGAAATAAAGGGGAAAAAGGTTAAGTGTGTTGATTTTAAGTTAGAAGGAGATGAACTAGATGAAATAGAAACAGAGAGAATATTTGGTAATGAAAAAAATAAATTAATTTTGCAACCTGTAGGTAAAATGGTAATAGAGTTCTTACTAGAGCATTTTGACCCATTATTCGTATATGAATATACAAAACAAATGGAAGATGAGTTGGATATAATTTCAAAAGGAAAAAAGATATGGCATACATTATGTAGAAGTTGTAACGAAGAAATGTCAAGTCTCTCTAATAATATAAAAGGAGAAGAGCGTTCTACGATAAGGATAGATGCACAACACGTATATATGATAGCTAAATATGGTCCTGTTGTAAAGTATCAAGATGGAGAAACAACAAAATTTAAATCTGCAAAACGCGATTTAGATTTAGATAAGTTAAAACGTGGTGGATATACATTGGAGGAAGTAATAGAGCCAAAAAAGAAGACTACAAATATAAATTTAGGAAAACATAAAGGTAAGGATGTTATACTAAAAAAGGGAAAATATGGATTATATTTAAATTGGGATGGAAAACTAATTTCAGCAAAGGCTGTTAATAAAACAGAAAAAACTATAAAGTTGTGTGATGTAGTTGATTTGCTAGATGGTAAAAAATCAACTAATTCAAATGTATTATATGAATTTGACAAAACATTATCAATACGTAACGGTAAATATGGTCCTTATATATTCTTTAAAACTGAAAAAATGAAGCGACCCTTATTTAAGAATTTTAAAGGCAAACATTGGGAAAAAGACTTTTCAAGTAAGGATGAACTGCGAGAATGGATTAAAGAGGAACACGATATTTAAGTTAAGTATTATAAAGAGGAGGAACAAATATTGCCATTTTTTTATCTTGTCTATCTCTTAAGCAATTGAATTCGATAGAGAAGTTAAATGGAACACACCTAAAATCGACAAGGCGTCCATCGTGATATCTAAATTTGAAACGCAATCTATCTATTCTCTCTATAACAGGGTCATAATGAGAAATATTCATAAGATTATTATTAACATTATCAGTTTGTTGTGTAAATTGTGTTTGAAGGATTGGTATTTTAGCAAAAGCAGCTTTTACTTTACCATTAAGGTCATTATTATAAATTCCCATAGTGTTTTCAGAATAAGGTTCCATTTCATCAATGGAGTTAAATTTATCAAGTTCCATATAAATAGCTTGTTCGCCAAAAATATCTATTTGACAAATACCACTTTCGTCAATAGTTCCACCAGAAACTCCTGCGTATACTAAAGGTTTTGTAGCATTAACAAATGTGGCGGATGCTGTCGTTGCATCACCCAACCATACATTAAATGGTGGCGTTGAAGTGCTTGTTCCCCATTCATAAGAAAATCCATAACTTGTGCCATTGCCATTTGATACATATCCATCATTATTATTTTGAGTTACTTCACAAAGATAGTCCTGACGTTTATATCCTAAATATGCTGGAAGTCCCCATCTTGTATAATTTTTCCAAACTATAGGTTGATTACATAATCCAGTATAGATTTCTTGTTTACTAAATAACAATACAAATTTATTGACAGTATTTCCAAACCAGAATGTATTAGTAATATCATTATATTTACACACATATTTTGCACCAGCCGGTGTTCCATTGGGATCAGAATAAGCAGCCAAATTCATTTTAGAAGCTATTTCTATAGCAAGTTCTTGAGCTGTGTATGAACCTTCTGATATTGTGATGGTATATGTTGTACCACCATATGGTGGTGGAGATGTAATAGTAGCTTGATCGACAAAAGAAAGTTTAGTGTTTTGATATTTATTTGAAAAAACAAATTGGTTGCTAGGAATAGAGATTTGAACCAATCGAATAGATTGAATATTAGTGGCGGCTTCTGGAAGGTCTATTTCAAAATAATTAGAGTTGGGCCATTTTGAAATATCTCTATCATAAGAGTGAATTGATAATATTTTCCTATCAAGAGTATAAGTTTGGGCTCTTGTTTGAATCGGATGGGAAGTTTGAATTACAAAGTTACTCATAATATAAAAAATACATATTTTATTTTTTCAACAAAAACAAATAAAGACTTTAGCGAACATTGTTTGGAAACTACTAAATAAATGAGTGCTAAATAAAAACTTGTTATTAATATATAAGAATGGTTGAATTTCCAAAATTTAGAATGCAATCTATATTGAATTTAATGAAAATATTAATCTACACTGCCCTGGTTGTGTATTTTATTTCACGATTGACAACAATAAAATATAGTGAATATTATTGTTATGGAGTAGTATTGTTGGGTATCTTTACTTCTATGGTCGTTTTATTAGGGGTATCATCAAAGAATGTAAAACAATTGGGTATAATTCAGATGATAATAAGATTATTTAAAACTTGCACACCAGGATTGCTTATTATTGCTCAACTCACTATTTTAATCATTATATATGCAACTAATAATGATATTATTTATGAACCGGATAGAGCTATGCCACGATGGTATGGTGTGTTTAATAATTTAATTTTTATCTTTTTAGGCATACAGCTTTACATATATATGAAATTTATGAATATAACAGTTCGGAAATATGAATTTGGTGATACAACCGTAACACAATGGGCACCAGTATTTATTCCTATTTTTGCACTGGCAACGGTATTAAATTCGGGTTGCATAGGACAGCTATGGGTTATTATAACTAAATTTACAACAGATGGTTAATTAAGAAATAAAAAATCTAAATGTAATACCATATTCATCAGCTGATTCCCATATACCAGATATTTTAAGCAATAAACTTAAATTAGATTTTTCGCCATAAGAAATATACTTATTGGTATAAATTTTAATAAAGTTATTTTTTAACTGCTGAGCAATATTAAATACAGATTTTTTTCTTTTTTGAGGTATATTAAATTTATCAAGAATATTAGATTCTATATTTTTCAAGGTTTCAATAATTGCTGTATTTTTTTTATCAAGAATACAACATTTAATTTTATTAAAATAACGTTCAATGTTAATATTTACCAAATCAAAATGCATGTGTAATCCAGACATTACACATATGTCATCGGAATAAATTATTCTATAAAAATCTGAATTATTGATGACTTTATTATCAACCTTTTCAGAGAACAATATATTATTTTTTTGAAATTGTTGTGGTGCTAAAGTTAAAAACATACTATATATTATTATGTGATTGTGTTTAAATGATTACTGTTATTTAGTATCAACAATGTAACCAGATTTTCATATGTAATATCTGACTGAGTATCCAATCTCTCTAACATTGATTCACAATTTATTAAATCAGTCTTCATATTTTGTCGTTGAAGAAGAAGATATTGTGACCATAGATTATAAAAATTAGGATGTGATTTCTTATAATTATTTAATTTGTTAGTAATGCGTTTATAATCAGGATCCATTTGCTTTATTTATGTATTCGTTTAAGTATTTAAATAAAGATGTGGATAATTTATTAGTATGAAATTTTTAGAAAGTCATTTTGAAGATTATATACGGGAAAATAAAAAATTCAACCTTCATAAAGAATTAACAAATATATATACTGATATGTCTACTAATTTGGAAGAGCAAAACAACATTATATTTTATGGACCTAAAGGCTGTGGAAAATATACGCAGGCTTTATCCTATATTAAAAACTATAGTCCATCAAATTTGAAATATGAAAGAAAAATGTTTGTTGATTTTCAAAAGAAAAATTATACAGTAAAAATCAGCGATATACATTTTGAGATTGATATGGATCTATTAGGATGTCACGCAAAATTATTATGGAATTCAATCTACTACCATATTATTGATATCTTGAATTCCAGACAACATAGAAATGGAATAATATTATGCAAAAATTTCCATATGATTCATTCGGAATTATTAGACATATTTTATAGTTATATGCAAACATTGAATCATAAAAATATTAATTTAACTTATATCATATTAACAGAGCAGGTGAGCTTTATTCCAGATAATATTTTAAATAGAAGTATAACCATACCAGTAAAAAGGCCCACCAAAAATTCATATTCAAAATGTATAGGAAAAACATTATCAAAAAGTATAAAATTAACAAAAATAAATAATATAAAAATTTTAAAAACGCAAACTTATGAAATAATGAATTCTAGGAAAAACTATGCAAATCAATTTATTGATATAATAGAAAATTATCAAGACAAACAATTTATAGATATTCGAAATACAATTTATAATTTTTTTATTTATGGAATAGATATTTCGGAATCTCTCTGGATGGTGATAAATCATTTCATTAAAAAAAAGAAATTAGATAAAGAAAATATAGATTTTATCTTAAGTCGGTTGTATGTATTTTTCAAATACTATAACAATAATTATAGACCGATATATCATTTAGAAAGTATTATATATTATTTAATTAAGATAATCCATGAACTTTAAAGAGGCTTGTAAAAATTTGGAAATCAAAGAAAAGGATGCAACAGATAGTAAAGAATTACGAAAAAAATACTATACAATGGCATTAAAATACCATCCTGATAAGTATAAAGAGGATAATGGCGAAAAATTTAAATCAGTAAAAGAATCCTATGAGTATTTGAAAACTTACAATAATATTGATATACCAGACAATACTAGTGACTATATGAGTATATTAACAAAATTTATAAAACTATTCTCTCCAACAACGAATTGGAATTCAATATTCATGGATACAACTTTCAAGGGAATAATAAAAGATTGTCATAACATATCATTAAATATATTTGATAATATATCGAAGGAAAGATCTATTGAGGTTTATTTATTTTTAAAGAAGTATCAACCTTTGTTTCATATATCAGATGATTTAATAGAAAAAATGTGTGAAAAAGTGCATAAAAAAATGAAAAATGATAATCTAATAATATTGAATCCATCTCTACAAGATATCTTGCACGATAACATATATAAGCTTGAAATAGAGGAAAAAACATTTTACGTTCCATTATGGTGTAATGAAGTTGAGTTTGCAGTTTCAGAGGAACAAGATGTTATTATAAAATGTAATTGTGAGTTACCATCGAATATCACGATAGATAACAATAATAATCTAATATATAACTATTCTGCTAAGATAGAGGATGTATTTAAGAAAACAAGTATTTTAATTGATATGGTTAAACATATATTACGTATTCCAGTTAGGGAATTAAATATAAGGAAACAGCAATATTATTTATTTAAAGGAGTAGGTATGCTAAGAGTTAATGACGATGATATTTATGATGCGAGTAATAGAGGAGATGTAATTGTTAATATAGAATTGAAATAAAATCTGATTTTTATTTATAATGGCATCATTGTCAAATAAAAGTAATCGTGATAAAATTTTCGAAGACAATTCTGATCCAGCAAAAGGTATTATTTTAGTAATACCTCGTGTTTTTCCTAATGTTCGTTGGCGAAGAATACGACAAGTTTTTATAGATTTAAATTGGGGATTTATTGAACGTGTTGATATCATACCTATTCAAGGAGGCAAGTTCAAGCGAGCATTTGTTTATTTCGCACCAGGTAGATGGAATACTCGAGATCCTGAGGTAATGGCAGCTCTTGATGCACTTAGAAATGGACATCAGGTTAAAATTATTTACGATGACCCGTGGTATTGGAAAGTCAGTATTAGTCGCTCAAAACGTCCAGAGGAAACGCCAAAACCAGCTTTGTCTGGAGCATCAAAAAATAATAATAATAATAATAATGCAGAAAGAAAAAGAAGGCGAAAAGAGAGACCCAATGCTGCGCAAAAAAGATTAAATAAAACACGAAAACAGAATGCAGGCCGTAGAAAAAAAAAGAAAACTCGACGTCGTAGAAGAACGAAAAGAAATAATATTTAGATATAGTATATGCGTTGTAGTAATGATATGATGAAATATACTGGTTATTTGCATATTTTAGCATTAATGATTGCTATTTATGGAACTTACAGACAGATCGATGCTGTAAAAGGTGGAGAACCATTTTCACCAGCTCTTTCTATTGCTTTAACTGTTATGTTGGCATTAAGAATTCCTAACCAGATTTGTGTTGCATTAAAAGAATCACACGGTTGGTATTCAGTTATTGGAACAGTAGTTGGTGCTGCTAGTTTTGGATATTTAGCTTATGTTGAAACACAACAAGCTAAAATAAAGGAAACAAAAAACAAAAAATAAATAAAAAATTTTATAAATTATTTATTTATTCAATAAATCAATTACTGACCACTGGTCTTAGTTTTCTTGCGACGCACTACCTTCTTCTTTTTCTTAGGAGCCGGTGGCGGTGTCTGAGGCTTTTCCTCCTCTTCCTCCTCCTCTTCATCTTCCTCATCAGTTGGGAAAGTTGGACCACTATTATCCTCTTCCTCTTCACTATCCTCTACCTTTTGAGTATTCTCTGCCTTAGCTGAGCGCTGATTAAGTGCTTCGCTCATTTCCTCATCATCTGAATCATCTGCAATTTGACACTGCCCAGAACCAACAAGTCGCACTGGCTTTTGAACCATTGCTTGCACCAGCTTCCACGTTACACCCCACTTACCGCCAGCGAACCATAGACCAGTGCATTGAATAAGACCCTTAATATGAGCTGCCTTAGGAAGATGATCCATAGGAGTAAGAACATTATCCTCCACAGTAGCTCCCTTGCGAGGTGGCGTATAAAGCACCTTACGACTCATATCGTATAGCTCAACATTGAACTTCTCTTCCCAATATGGCACCTTAAGCTTAAGTGTTGGATTACGTGAGTAGTCTAGCTCACCACTCTCCTTATCCTTAGGATACTTTAGAATTGGATACATTAGGACATCAACAACATCGCGAGTCATCTTGCTCTTTCCAAACCATTTCTTGCTATTAGTAACAGCATCATTCTTAATCTTTTCCTCAAGTTCCTTCATATGCTCTAGAAAAGAGGCGATAGAACTGTGTGCGTCTGGGTCAAACTGAAGTGCAATATCATAAGATACGCGTCCAGAATCCTCATCAACACGCTCATTCAATCCCCAGGTAAGCATAAGTGGAATTTGTAGAACAAGAGGTTGTCCATTAAGTTGGACCTGAACATTTTTTCCACCCCTTTTATTCACCGTGGGAGGCTTGTATGTAACATCAGAAGGAGTAAACTCTTTGGCTTTCGTGAAACTAGTAGTAGTAGGCATATTTTAACATATATTGATGGACTACGTTTAAATCAATTTTCTGTACATAGAATCAATAAGTATTAGAAAATTATCTCGCTATATAGTAATGGTGAAGGAAAATCTTAATGAAATTATAGAAAATTTAACAAAACATAATCCAAATAAGAAAAATCTGGAAAAAATAATTAAAAATATAGTCAAATATTCACCAGACTATAATCCTAAAAAGTGGAATAAAAATATATATATTAGACAAGCGCATAATTGTTACGAATATTTTTTAAATAAAATAAATCCAGAACACGCAAAGGAGTGTTTAAAACTAAAAAAATCAATGTGTACACATAAAGATGGCACTAAAAAACGATGTGACTGTCATAGATTTAAAGCTCAACCAGGATATGCGGCAGGATATAAACGTATTAAAAAGGCAAAAAAATATACCTGTAAAAATTTACACCGTAGAATTTTAGCAGATAATCCAGGAATTTATAAAGCAAGAAAAAATGGAGAATGCCGAGAAGGGTATTATATGGGTGCATTAGTTATTCATCCCGGTTCAACATATCATTTTTATAGGCGAGATAGCAATGGGCGATGGAGTCATAAAGATGGATTAACCAAAGCAAAAAATTATGATGCAAAAGGAAAATTAATTTATGATATTAAAAAAGCTGCTAGACACTATAAAAGAGATACAAAAAGTGGTGGTGTAAATTATTCAAGAATTTGCGCTCATTATTGTATTCCTAGACATACTAAGAAACGTGCTAGTTATAAAGCAGGGAAAGGTAGAAAAACACGCAAACGATCATTGTTTTGATTGTCCTAAGTTATGACTACCATTTGTCTTCATAATTTTATCTGTCGTCTCTTCAGGTGATGAAGGATGTTTATTTTGTGCATTATTTGGTAATTCTTTAATAGACCAACTATTGCGATTTTTTCTATCCATTATTTTTTTAGCTTGTTTCATTGCGACTTGTGGTGCTGGGGGAGGTAAGCGAGGCGGTGGCCCATTTGGTAAAGGTTTCATTCCTGGCGGCACACGCGGATAAGCTTCTCTCTGATGGTGATTTTGTTTACTATCTCTTTGTTCCCGGAATTGTTTTAATCTCTCTACAGCCGATAATGTAGAAGAAGCTTTTTTTAATTTTTGACTATTTCTATATGTATTTGTATACTGTAATTGTTCTATTTTTTCATTAGTTGGGGAAACTCTTCTTCCTTTCGGTTTTTTCAATGATTCTTGTGCCTCTATATCAACTTCAGATTTTTCAGCTTCCTTCTTTTTACAACATTTATCTTTTTTACAACATTTTTTGTGTTTACACAAGACTATAATTAGTGTAGTAACAGATATTACTGTCATACAAATACAGACTATAATTATAACAATAATTCCTTCTTCTAGTTGTTTATCTTCTCTAGAAATGTCTGTTTCCGATGAATCGGAATTATTTTTTGTATTTTGATCAACAGATTTTCCTCTTAAATTTGTAGATGAATTAAAAATGGGTTCAGAAGAAGGTGTTTGAGTCGTAGGAGTAGGAGTCGTAAAAGTAGGAGTCGTAGAAGTAGGAGTTGTAGGAGATGGTGTCGTTTGAGATAGAGTCGTTGGAGATTGAGTCGTTGGAGATGAAGTTGTAGGAGAAGGGGTTTCTACTGGTTCAACAATAAGTAAATCTGATGCATTTGTGATATTTGGGGGACTTAAAAAATCATTTTCATAATTAGTTATATTGGTTGAGTTAGAAAAAATTGTTGTATTAGTTTGATTATGTATACTTGAAATAGAGAGATTAGTTTTTGAAATATTAGAAGATGCTTGGAAATTAGTGTTCATACACAACATTATACTCATTTGTTGTCCATCGCCTTGCATTGTTAAGAAATTTTTGCAATTATTTGCATTCGCATTTGATATACATATTAATAAACAAAAGATTACGTATTTTACAATATTCATTTTATCATTTGTTAATTACTTATTCTTAAGTATATTTTACTAATGTTTTGGCTTACAGATATGGAGATAGAAAACTTATTATAAATTATTTAGTATTTATCTAAAAACATTATGATAATAAAATATATATGAATACAAAAATCAGCTTTTCAAAAAAAACAAAACCTTATTCCCCAAATTCTTATCTAATGAAAGTTTTATTTGAACCTGTTATGTGGAGAGATGGTGAGAAAAAAAGAAGAAAAAAAGTATCTATGGATAATTTTGTCGTTCCAGAATACAAGGATTATGATAGGATTAAAGTAATAAATTACAATGTTCCACAATTAAAGTCAATATGTCGTTATTATAAACAGAGAGTTTCAGGAAATAAAGATCAATTAATATTCAGAATTTATAATTATTTGAAATTTTCATATTACACAACAATAATTCAAAAAAACTTTAGAGGGAGTTTAATGCGAAAACTAATCTCTCTAAGAGGACCTGCTTATAAAACAAGAAAATGTAATAATACCAAAGATTTTATGACATTAGAAACATTAAATAATCTATCTCATACACAGTTTTATAGTTATAAAGATAAAGATGGATTTATATATGGATTTGATGTTTGTTCATTATACAATCTTTTTAAAGAGAAGGATTGTCAAAAAGTAAATCCATATACTAGAAATGCATTTCCTGTGCATACCAAAAAAAATCTGAAACAAATTATAAGATTATCTCGAATTTTACGACAAAATATTTCCATTGATATTGAAGCTGATTCTCCAGAAAACAAACAGACAGAATTTTTAACAATAAATTTATTTCAAATATTAGACAGTTTTGGTCACGTTACAGATATAGATTGGTTTTTATCATTAAACAGACAACTTTTGGTAGCATTTTTGAGAGAATTATATGATATATGGAATTATAGAGCACAATTGTTGCCAGATACTAAGAGAAATATATGCCCACCTTACGGTAAACCATTTGGAACAGAAGTAATAGGTGCCTTGCATAATAGAACGTTTGATTATTTACAAACGTATAGTTTATCGGTAATGAAGAATCTATTAACTTTAGGGGAAGATATAGAAATGCGCAAATTAGGTGGCATTTACGTATTAGGAGCACTTACTATGGTGAATAATCAAGCAGCAACAGCCTTTCCATGGTTGTATCAGTCTTTTGCAAACAATTTACAACAATGATTCGTTCATTTTGTGATGTATTAAGCATTAATAAATATTATCTCAAAACAACTTAAAAAAGACACACCTAATTAGATTATAAAATGGTGAAAAAGCGTGTTTCGAAAAAGACTGCCTCAAAGGCTTCTGCTAAAGAGACTAAGGTCTCTGCCCCTGCTCCTGTTGCAGCTGCTCCAGCTGAGACAGAGAACAAAGTTGTTGATACTACTCCAACTTTGAATGATCAGTTTACTGCTCTCCTTGCCCAGCTTTCTCAATTGAGAAGCCAGCTTACTGCTGTTACTTCCCAGGTTCGTCAACTTCAGAAGCGTTCTGATCGCGAACTTAAGGCTGCTAACAAAGCTAACAAAAAGCGCCAGCGCAAGAAAGGTAACCGTGCCCCTTCTGGATTTGTAAAGCCAACTAAGATTAGCAAGGAGCTTGCTGCTTTCCTTCAGAAGCCAGCTGGCACTGAGATGGCCCGAACGGAGGTCACTCGTGAAATTAATAAGTATATTCGCGCCCACAATCTTCAGGATCCTAAGAATGGTCGTCGCATCCTCGCCGACTCTAAGCTCCGCAAGCTTCTTAAGCTTAGCAAATCCGATGAGCTTACCTACTTTAACCTTCAGCGCTATATGAGCCCACACTTTCCTAAGTCTAAGGCTAAGAAAGCCGCTGCTGCCGCTGCCGCTGCCGCCGCTGCTAGCAATTAAGTTATCATAGTTCATTAAAACTAATAAAAAATTTTAATGAATATATATTTTTTCAAATACTTAATATGCACATATTTCAGGGCAAAACATAAAGTCATTCTTCTGTAAAATAGGTGTAAGTTCCTTCCATATTATACATTTTGTTTTAAAACTCTGATAAGGATATTGTTCTATACTACACGGTGGGTTAAAATACTCTCGTATAGCAATTAATCTCTGAATCTCTTCTTCAAATAATATGTTTTTTTGTTGTAAATAATCTAAAAATGAAACGCCAATATCGCTCCTCTGGTAAGATATATAATCATTATACCATAAGAATATGTTTTTTGGAAACTTACCATAATCAGTGCCAGCAAGAATAATCAAATCTGTAAAATCTTTACCAGTTATATCCAAATCTTGCAATATTTTTTTGTAGTTATATGAAATGACTGTCTCTTTTACGAGACTTAGATAGCGAAACACTCTAGGACAACCGTATCCTATCATATCCATATCATCACTTAAACAAGCATATGCCTTATTTTTTTTTACCAATTCAACACATAGAGGATCAGACTCGCCTACACTCTGTATATAAGATAAACCATATGATTTTATTAATTTCTTTGATATATCAATATCTTCCATTGTTAAACGACAGAAGCCACGGCGTAATTCTGAAAGACGTTTTGTAGAATAATTTCTCTTAGATGTTTTATTTACTAGTTCGTTATATTCTTGTTGTAACTGCTTTTTTGCTTCTTTTCTTTCGTTAAGTGTTTCCTGCTTTATATCTGGCGCCTTGCCGTCATAAATAAATATAGGTGATATGTTGTATTTTCTGAACATACTACACATCACAAACAAATTCTCCACTAATTTCTTATCACCTTTAAATCTATATAAATAATTATAAATATCCACAGATATCGTTTTTCCCTCCAGTTCACGTAAATGACGTTTACATAATGTAGAACGACAGCAATGCTTTTGCAAAAGTTTGTTAAGTAATCTGATACCCATTCTGGTTTATTTATAGTCAATACATATTAATATAAACAGTTCAATTTTATTCTTTCCACTCGCAAGCTGTCATACGCATCGTTTTTAATAGTTCCTTTTTTTCAGTTGAAATGTTTCCAAATAGCTTATTAATCTCCGAAGTCATTTCTAGAAATTTTTGAGACTTATATTTCTGTTCAATAAAACGTGCAAACTCCATTAAGTTTAATCGTGTGTTTCTAAATTGCACCATTGATAATCCATTATTTCTGTCACACCAGTTTAAAAAATCTACGTGATAAAACAACAATATTGTTTTCACAATATAATAAGCTAACACGTTTGTTTTTTCTCTATATAAATATCGTCTTGCTATCGTATTTGCGGTTTCGTCTTTTATATATAGCTGTGAGTAAGATAAACCCATAAAACGTAATACTTTGTTCATTTGAAATATGGAAAATATGATTTCAATCTGAATGCAATAATCCATATAAGATGCAAAATTTGTAAAATTTTTTACATCAATTATATTATAACTACAAAAAGCACAGTTCCATATTGTAGCCCAAAATTCAGAATACGCTTCATATAGATTATAGTCACTTCTTACTGGCATTATTCCTCTTATCTTTTTATTAAATTCACTCAATATATAATTAGGCATATTGGCAAAATCTAAACATAATAAATGGAATGTTTCGTGAATCAATACTTTAAACCATTCTTCTTCTCTGAATATTAAAATATCACCATTTATTTCACAAGCAGTTGTAACAGCTGTATTACAGTTAACTGTATCCAATATAGCTAACTTATTTGTTGGAATTGTTTTATTCTGAGAAGTTAAATAAAGGAATAAATTTATTTTCTTACCATATGACTTTTTTGAATATGCAAATGCAACATAGAACCACATTATGATAAATTTTATACGTTTGTCATACTTATGAATATTAAGTAAATCAGATTCTTTAAACAATAGAAAATATATATTTAATTTATTATCACCTAGTTTAACATTATATTCAATCATAGCAATAGATTCTTCATTTATAGATTTGTAAATCTCTTCAGGAACATAAGAACTAGATAATAAATTCGTTGCTGGCAATTTAGTTTTTTCAGACAATATTGTTTTTTTCATAGTTATATTTTTTCGCTTAACTAAATCATTATATCCCACTTCAGCCGTGTTTATATCTGCATACATTTTTTTAATTATTCTATCAAATGTTATTCTTTCCGCAGGTGTTTTCAGATGAAAGTATTTTGACTCAAAATCATTCATAAAAACCTCCATTAAATTCGCCGTATTTTCGGAGAACTCCATATATATTATATACAGACAATTGTATTTATATAATATATATTATTGAATTTGTTCTCTAACACGCATTGTATCCTCGAAAACTATTGGTTTTTGACCCCTCACATAATGTTGTAATTTTGCATTTTTGGTAGCTTTTAATACAGCTTTTGCTCTTGAAGATTGAGTGTATTTTGCTAATTGTGCGCGCTCCATTTCAATAGCATTTCTTCCAGAACTAAAAAAATCTTCATCCATTACAATATCACGTGGCCTTATTAATTTACCTTTAAATTTTCCTGTTTTTCCTCCAGCAGCCTTTGCTAAAACTGGATCTTGTGATATTTCTGAATTTGAATCCAAAGAAAACTTTAAGTAAAATTCCGGATTCCCTTTTTTAAATTTTTGTGCATGATAAAAATGTTCAACACTATTCCATTTTTGACCATCTAAATCAAAAGGTTCCACATAAAAATTAGATAGTATTTTTCGCCATCCATTCATTGAAGCTAGATCAGAAAATTCTTTCATCCTTTTTTGATCTATTTTTTCACCACTTCCTTTACCAGGTAGCGGCTTATCCGATGATTTACTGTAAAACTGAAATACTGTATTTGTATCATATATAGGTTTTTTACTATTACTTGATGTTATATTAGCTTCCATACTCCCCATTTCTTCATCATTTCTCTTATGTTCTTTCTTTTCTTCTGCTACATTAGGCAATAAGGCTTTAAACTTTGGAATAAATGTATATATATTCTGTCCTTTTTCCATACATTTTTCTTTAATCAGAGGTTTTATTCCCGGAGGCAATGCTGAAAATCTAAAAATCTTTTTATCATCATATGTAATTAATTTATAATGATTCCCTGTATGTTCCGCCAAAATATAGTATTTTGGTTTAAAATGTCCTGAATCTTCTACCGCTTTTGGGACCATATCTCCACATTGTAATACAGAATCCATATCACCATCACGATATCTTGTACTAGAAAATATAATTATTTTGATTTTTAATAATTGTTCTAGAATTACAATAGAATCGGAATCAGCCCAGAAACTACACGTTTTTACTTTATTTTTAAATTTCGATAAATTATCTATACCTTTCATCCATTTATATTCGACTAACATTTCTTTTGATAACTTCATTTGTCTTTTGATTTTTTCAAAATCAACCCGGAATTTTTTTGCTTCAGCAATTAAAGCTAATCTTGCTTTTCCATCCCGTTCTGTTTTCACCTTTTTTTGAATGTTTTTCCAATCGTGCATCATTTGCAATAAAACTGCTCTATCGTGTTCTATAGAACCATTAATTTCAGTATACATTTTATGATATTCATCAAACATTTTTTGAGTTATTGATTCAGATAGTCTATCTCTTAGCTGTTTCACAGTAATACTAATTCCAATACTTTTAAAAGCATCTCTTATTACACAAAAAAAACAATCACCCCCACCTTCATTGTCCTGAATTCCATATTTGTTTATATTCATAAAATTTTGTATCCAAGAACTAGGAGTTCCTGTGGATTTTATAAACTTCTTTTTTAATTCTATTTCTATGTGTTCCTATATTATATGTCAATAAAATCCATTTGTATATTTATATTAGAATTATATAAATAAAATAGACGACAAGTATACGATCGTAGGAATAATAAGTAATTCAGTAGGAATAGTAGTAATAGTATAGGAATACAGTAGGAATAGTAGTAATAGTATAGGAATAGTATA
>Ga0115011_10001586_pt1 | contig 16325 bp, 10 predicted proteins | sample TroAtlMetagenome_2_FD_88705 | JGI IMG/M metagenome (GOLD analysis project Ga0115011, IMG submission 88705) | Marine eukaryotic phytoplankton communities from Atlantic Ocean - Tropical Atlantic ANT8 Metagenome | ecosystem: Environmental > Aquatic > Marine > Oceanic | place: Tropical Atlantic...
ACCGCCGGCATCTCGCTCGTCGAATACAGCGTCTTGACCGTGTTATCTGCGCCAAACATGGATGCATCTTGAAACGCGCAGGTCGCGCATCCATCCGGGCACTCGCACTGAGATTCAGTCTCATTCAACAACTGCACCGTCGCCCACGCACCAGTGGAGAGAAATTCAACACCACTGCTGTCTTCGGCAGCTTGGACGCCACGACTCATCGCGCACGCGCACGCGGCGATGAAAAAAAGCGCAAAGATCGTCGTGCTTTTAGTCGTCGTCGTCGTCATCGTTGCAGGTTTCAATTAAGTTAATGCAATCGATCGATCAAACCGTAATTTCCAATTCGAAACGATAGCGTCGCGTGCGCACGCAAAATGAGACCGCACGCTTCGAGACTTCCACCAAAAGCGTCACGAAACGAGCCTCTCCTCTCTCGCCCGTATAAATGCAATAAATATGGAGACGAGGCAGGCAGAGAGAAATGTGCAAAACTTTACGTTTTCCACGTGTCCAATTAAAGATTTTAGATATTTTTTTTTAGGGTTTTAGAAAAGGAAGAAAAAGAAGGAAGAATTTTTAAAAGGCATAGTATTCTCGCCGTCGAAACGTCGTCGAAAGAATCTTCTAAGCTTGACACTACACAAATGAGGGCTATGACCACGTCTCTAACCTCTTCTCTTGCTCAACCTCCACGCGTCTTTTTCGTTGAACCTGTCGAACAAAGGTTCCAACTTTTCCATACGTTTACGTTTACTCAGGACTCGAGCGTCGGCTTGTTTGAAAAAACGCGGAGCGAGTTCGACGAGCCATTTCGGGTCGATGGCGAGGCATTCGCGCATGTATTCTTTGGAGGTGAGGACAAGTTCGTGGTAAACGACCCAGTCGGGTTGGCGTTGGAATAAGGAGGAGGACGGGTGGATGTATGTTGGGGTGTTTTCGACTAAGGTTTTGAAGCCTTCTTGCGGATCTTTTTTGGCGGCGTGGAAGAAGAAGCCGGAGGTGATGGCACGGCGGATGCGGTTGAAGTTGCGACCGGCCGAGGTCACCTCTAAGCGATATCGGTCCATAATGGTAAGGAGTTGTTTGCGGACGTCTTGCGCGCGACGCAACGAGCGCGCTTGGAGGTAGTTTTCAAAACACCACGGCGAGGAAAAATTGTTCGCTTTCCATGCTTCGTAGACGGTGAGCAACGTCAGATGGTCGCCTTCCGGTTGGAAGAATTTCGCTCTTTTCTGATCGGCTGGACCTTGCTTCTCTTTCGGACGGTAGAAGATGTTCTGCGCGGAGAGCATGGCGACAATGGTGAGAATTTCCTCGGCGCACCCGAGATCCACTGAGGCGATGAGCATTTTGGACATGGGCGGCTCGAGCGGGAACTCGGCCATTTTACGACCCAAGCGGGTGAGTAATCCTTCCTCATCTAACGCGTTCAAATTGTATAGCTGCTCGAGCGCGGTGACTAAAGTTTGCGCCGGTGGTGGGTCCATGAAATCGAAGCCGCCTGGGCCTAGATCGTTGATACCCATCGCTTTCAAAGTTAAACACGTCATGCCCAAGTTAGTTCTTTGAATTTCCGGGACGGAGGTTGGTAACATTTCGTTCTTAAAAGCAGCTTCAGTGTATAGACGGAAACATTTACCCGGGCCAGTACGACCGGCCCGGCCCGCGCGTTGTCTCGCGGACGCTTGCGAGATGGGTGCGACGACTAACGAGTCCATGCCAACTTTCGGGTTGTACACTTTTTGCTTCGCGAATCCCGGGTCGACGACATAGAAAATACCATCGATCGTTAACGACGCTTCAGCGATGTTCGTCGCGACGACGCACTTACGACTTCCCGGAGGCGCTGGTTCGAAGATTTTCGTTTGCATCTCAGACGGTAAGGAGGAGTAGACCGGTAAAATGTGTAAATCTGGAACGGATGGTCCTAAAGCTTTGACGCGTTCGTAGAGAATGCCGCATCCGGTATCGATTTCCTCCTGACCGGTTAAGAAAAGCAAAATATCGCCCTCAGGTTCCGTCAAGTGGATTTGCATGACAGTGATCAACGCTGCATCTAAATAATCGCTTTCCGGAGCTTTCGTATACATCACTTCGACCGGAAAGGTTCTCCCGGGGATGGTGAAAATTGGACACTCGAAGAAATAGGTGGAAAATTTTTCCGCATCTAAGGTTGCAGAAGTAACAATGATGCGTAAATCTTTCCTCTTGGAGCAACATTTCTTTAGTAAACCAAACAAAACGTCCGTATGGATTGTTCTCTCGTGCGCCTCGTCGAGCATGATGACAGAATATTGCGACATCATGTCGTCCAACAATGCTTCTCTCAAAAGCATACCGTCGGTCATGTATTTTATCACCGTATCTTCGCTCGTGCAATCTTCAAAACGAATGGCGTAGCCAACTTCTTCACCGATTAAACAACCAACTTCCTCGGCGACTCTTTTTGCAACGGACATGGCCGCAACTCTTCTCGGTTGCGTACATCCGATTCGACCTTTGGTCGTGTAGCCGCTCTCGGCTAAATATTGCGTCATTTGCGTCGTTTTCCCAGACCCGGTTTCACCGATGACGACCAAGATTTGGTTTTCGTCAACGGCTTTGATCAACTCTTCACGCAATTTGAAAATAGGCAACGACTGTCTCTGTTCGAGAATGGACCCCTTTTGTGCAAAACCAAACTGCGCGACTTTTCCTACGGATTGTTTCTTCCATTCCGGCATATCCTCTGGGGCTATGTTTTGTCCCCGAACGTCTGCGACGAGTTTTCGATCGTCCTGAGCAGCCATCGGATCTAACCACGCTTGGTTGAGATTTTCTGGGACGTCTTCGTCCATTGCGGCTCTTTTTTGCGTCTCTTTCATCTCTCTCCGTTCTTTCGCTAAAGCACCTTGCGTCATCGCCGCTCTTTGCATAGACCCGTCTGGATTCTTCACGATTTTGATCGGGGATATATCGCCTAAAGCCGCATCTGTTTGACCAGCAAGGAATGGGGCTTCTTCTTCATTTATTTCGATATCAAATTCCTCCTCCGCCTCTTCTTCATACGCTAACACTCCGTCATTTTCCGGGTCAAAGTTTGGGTAATCTTCAACTTTCAAAACACCGCTCGCGATTAATTGCCTCGCCTCCCATAGCTCCGGAGAAGACATGCGCTTAATCGGCCGCCGTCGATTTAACCCGCTCTTGTCGTCCACTATGCGTCCATCGGCGGCAAAATCTTCCTCGGATTGTTTAATCCCAGATAAGCCTTTCACTGTGTTCATGTTCGAGCCCTTTGCGCCAGCGCCGAATCTAGGCACAATTGGGTTACTACTGCTATCGTCAAAACTACTTCCGCCGCCACGCGGTGGCGCTGGATTCGATCTTGGTGGTGGTGGTGGAAGATTGTTCGCATAACTCATCTCTTCCTCTCCAGTTTCTTGATTCACGTCCGACATGGACAACGCTATCCTATTGTTCGTCAGCGACAACACTTTAACGTACACCGAGTTTCCTTTTTGCACGACATCCCGCGCTGAATTTCCATTCGGTACTCTCGGTAACTTTGAAACGTGCGCCAAACCTTCCGTTTTATCCACAAACCCAACCAATTCCACGAACGCACCAAAATCCATCACGTTCGTCACGTTGCCTCTATATACTTTCCCGATTTCCGGTTTGCCTCGAATCGTTCGTTTTGCAGGTTCTGTCTTCTTATTCTTCTTCTGTCTATACGCGGAATCATCATCTTGATATGCTCCTCTTCCTGAACTCGATGCCTTTTTATTCTCGTCCAACCGTCCAGGATTCATTTTATCCAGCCTCGGATCGTCACACGCGTTTTCAATCGGGTTCCTCTCGCCGTACAACTCACGCGACAGCATTTTCGCATGTTCTTCTGCATCTGGTCGGTGTAAGCCTGGAAACGGGTTCTCTTTCGTCGGTTTCTCCATAACTGCTTTCTTCTTTTCTCCTTCTTTAGCAGTCGAGCCACCGCCTTTATTCGCTAACCGTTCGATCATTCCCACCAACTCGTTTGCGAACGGTTCCGGTAGCTCTGCACCATTCTTTTGCAATTCCCTGAAGAACGTTTGCGGATCAAACTTCGATGACTTGGCAACGTCCACGACAAATTCTGCCAAGGTTTTATCATTCACACCTAGGCTTTTATCGAGTTCTTTCGTTACTTTGTTGATTAACGAGAGGTGTTGGAGCTTTTGCATGGCCGACATCACGTTGTTTTTCGGTTCAGACGGCGGCATGGTGTTCGATTGACAATTTTTGTTCGTCTTCTTCTCTTTTTCTTCTGCGTTCGAAACTCGTCGAAGATGAACGCTATGACAGCGCGATCGCACGTGCTAAACGACACCGGTGGCTCCGCTCGTTCACTCGTTCGATCTCGTTTAATACCACGCGTGCTATCGAAAACAAAAAAGAAGAGCGAATGAGTGTGAAAAAAATGTCTCGATTTCTTCCTTTTTTCTTTTCTTGTGAAATAGGAAGAAAATCATTCAATCTTTTATACTGGTGAGTATGTACAACACTACGCCCGCAATGCGAACTCTACTCTTCTGTAAAATCAATACTCGTACTCGTCAAACACGTCGCTCAAATCCATGTACGCCTCGTCTCCGTATTCTTTGTACCACTTTTGGAGCAATTTCTCGCCTTGTTCGTTGCATTCATCCCAATCGATGTCCACGTCGTGTCGCGGGAGAACGCCTTTGCGCTTTCTTCTTTTCGGTATGTCTTTTCGAGAAAAGAGTTGGACTTTGTATTTTTTCTTTGATTTCTTTTCATTTCCTGGGGTGGCTATGTAGAGAAGATCAAAGTATATGCTTGGTTTCTCTGGGATTGTTTTTGTTGATGTATCTTCTTCTTCTTTTTCTTCTTGATTGACGTCCCTGGAATTAATCGTGTAAGATATGGTTGCTAGAACTTGGTCAGTTTTATTTTTACGAACGACCTCCAAACGCGAATGTCGAGCACTCCCGAGGAAGAAGAATAAGATTGATGAAAGACCCACCGTCTCTCCCGATACTGCTTATCCAACAAGAGCGAATTTTGAATCAACGGTTCCCAAATATCGCTTCTCGTGATAATTCCGATCAACTTTCCAGGATGCGCGTAATCTTCGCCTTCCTCGACCACTGGCAAACGGTGGATCTTATGCTTTAACATTAACCCCGCTGCCGCCGATATATACGCCTTCGGCCCTATCGTTAAAGGCATCGACGTCATCGCATCTGCAACCGTGCGAATATGTCTCTGCTCCTCGCCGAAAGAGATGTAGGACAATCGTTTAATATCGTTCCTCGATATGACTCCGACCAACTTACCGTCTTTTACAACGGGCCCGCCGTGATATGTCTTGATGAATTGTTGTACTTTTACATCTGTAAGATTCAAATCCTGTTCGAGCGTCATTGGATCTCTCGTCATGAACTCTTCGACGCGACTGTACGGCCACGAAATCGAGGCTTCGTCGCTCATGTCCGGATATTCAGACGTGCTTCGACCGCCGTCGAGGTGAAGCTTTCCGCTTTCTTCTTTGGAAGCTTTTACCTTATTGGCGTATTTTTTAATGGGAGGAAGAGCGCGCTGTTGATACAGACGGAAATGACTCGCGCGCGCAAGGGACGATGGAGTTGGCACAGAGAGAATAGACATGTTCGTATGGTTAGATTGCGATGCGTGCGAACGTGCGCGCACGGCAAACTTTCTTTGAAGTATTTTTCAGATACGAAGGAGATACAAAAAATTTCTCTTGGATTTTTCTATCTTTAAAATTACAAATCGAGCAAGCTACCCGTGACTGCAGCGCTAGTGGCATTACTAATGGTAGTACTTGTACTAAATAAGTCACTTAATTCCTGTTGTTGCTGATATTGCGTCGTACTACTCCCAGATGAAGACAGCAAAGTTTTCACGATTTCCATGCGGCGTACGAGTGAAAATCCGTTTGTCTTTTTGGTCGAGGAGTCGGTTTTCGCAAACCAGACGTCTGCGAAGGCTTGACACACACTTTCGAGTCGGATCGAGGACGAAGGCGAGTTTCTTCCGACGTAGCTGGTTAAGAATGCGAGAGTGTACGTTGCCGACGCGTGTGCGTTTTTATCCAACGATTGACGCAAGATATTTTCGAGGCGTTTTCTTGTCACTTCGCCTTCGTCGAAATGTTCTTCGTCTCGGAATCCCACGAAGAGAGAGCCGTCGCCAAAGAGCGGCTCGGGTAAGGCGTGGAAGAATTCCAACAACGCGATTGCAAGTTCAATCGCAGAAGCAGATGTTTTTGACGAGGTTGCCACAGATAAATCGGTGAAATCGTCCAACAAGGAACAGGAAGAGGAGGAATGCATATCGTTGAATGTGCTCTGGGAGACTCCGCATAGACGCAAACAGCTCTTTACAGCATTCCTCCGATCCTTTTCGTTGCTTTTCTGCATAAATATATCATCTTTCGATATCGAACCAAACGCATAGAGCGCATCGATCAGCGTCGAGACTACTGACGGAACATCCGGCGGAAATACGCTCGGAGGTAAAGAGCGCAAAGGCGCGCCAAAAATCGGATTATGCGCATACACGCCCGTGAGCGCAACGTACGCGTCTTGACAATGTTCGGCGCGAATGACCAAGACGGCGTCGAGAGACGATGATGCAACTATATAACGAATAGTCTCTGCTCCAGAAACGAAGGCGGAGATGTCCACGAACACTGACGTTTCAGCAGAAACGGTTGCTTTCGCTGGCGTAATATCGCGCACCCATTTTGGAGCGTCGTCTTCTGTATCATTGATGAGGTCGTCGTAACTTCCCCCGCGACCTTGGAATCCAACTGAAAAGGATATTATGCTTCCGTGATTATTTCGTGGGAATTTAAACTGAATCCTCCTCGTCACTCGTTCACAATACTGTACCTCGCCAAAGTCGCACGTAGTGCCGCTTTCTAAAATCACTTTTGTCGCGAGCGCTCTGTTCGTCTCTTCGGCGTCTAACTTTCTCCGCAAATCCGCCAACATTCGCTTCAATCGACCATTATAATCAACTGTTCGACATTTCAAGCAGAACGTAGCTGATACTGGTTTGTGGTCGGAATGGTAAATCTCGTTGTGATCTCTGTATCCCAACAGCTGTAAATCGTCGCCTTTCCACAAGACTCGATCGCACCACGCCGGTGCGCGTTTCTTCTTCTCTTCTTTATCGTCTGCTTTCGAGCTACTGTTTTCTCCGTCGTCGAGGTCGTCGTTAAAATCATTCTCGTATTCGGAATCGTTGTTGTTATAGTTATTACTGTTCATGTCTTTTAATGACGACGTAGCCGCATGTCCGATGCCAGAATATCGCGACGTCCCCGGTTTAAATTTATACGTCATAGGAAATTCAATACAACCTTCTCGATACCCAGGCAACACGTTGCCATTTTGCCTTTCTTGTAATAACTGGTCGTGTTTCAAAAGTGGAATGTAGTTATTCGCGTTCGCACGAAAAGAGGATTCGTTCGATTCGGATTCGTTCGATCTTAATCGCACGTATTCTAAAATGTCATCTTTCGGAGCGTTTAAGCGATAGTTTAAATCTCCAAAGAATATCGAAACCGTCGCATCGTGTATGGTTCTAGTTCGCGAGGGCTTCTCCCACCGAATATTATTGTGACGAAAATCTCTCTCATCCTCTCCTTGTTCGTCTTCCGAAACATCTGGAGCGAATACGCACTTTTGCAGAATCTCCGCCGCGTCCGCATTCCTTCTCTTCGTATCTTCATCTTTCGACCCAGCCGCTAAATGCGCGCATATAAAGGCTATTGATGTGTCTCGTATCTTTATCAAAGCGCAACATCCACCTTTATTCCCTAACTTTACATTCATGGAGCCGTTCCTGAATCCCAAAGAGAAACCAGTCGCCACTGTCGTCGCGATGGGCCTCTCTCGAATAGAACCGTTTCTAATCAGCTCTTCTCGAACGAATATCGTTAAATACACTCCAACTAATTGCGTCGATGTTATTTTCACGTAATTCGTTACCCCTCTCCCGCCATTAATGTTACTATTCAAACATTTCAAAATCTTCTCATCCCACATCCGCGCGTCTCTCTCCACGTCTTGCACTTTCAAAACTTTTTGCACTTGCAAAGGCACAATCTCTTGAAACCCAATCGCGTACACGTCCACGACGCGGTCGTTTTCACTCGTCAACCACTCCGCGATGTCCAGGTCTTCTTTCGGTTTCTTTCCGTTTGCGTTGAACGTATTTGCTCGTATTCGCATATTTTCTGTGCTCGAGTACAGCGACACGTCTTGTGCGCAAAACAACGTCCGTAACCGACGGTCGTTCGGTTTTAAGCTCGCAAGCGCGACGTCTCTCGATATCGGATGATGGATATCGGTGCGGCCGTCTTCGTTCGGTTTTCCCTTCGGGCGTGGCATCGCTACCGTCAGCGAAGAAGAAGAAGAAGAAGAAGAGGAAGAAGAATCCCGTTGTCGTTCACCAAAATCTTCGAACGTTTCCCACGCCGACGACTTCGAGGTTGACGCCGACAGCGAAGGGAACGCTACCCACGACTCCATCGACGCGCGCTTCTTTCTTTTCTACCGGTGGTGTCTCTCCTCGCGTCGACGACGCGCGTTCGTGACGTTCATGATGATTGGTACGAGCTTTAAAGAGGCTGTGTCGTGTGGCGTCGAAGAAAAGACTTTGGCAAATCCTCTTTCTTTTTTACTCGAAGAAAGGCCGTTCGGGAAAAAAGGAGCGAGTTGAAAATTGGATTGTATTCCCTCACAAAGAAGAAGGCCCACACACCGACGATCATCATGAGCAGCGCGGTGCGTTCTCCCTCTCTCTCTTTCCCTTTCTTTCTCTCTTTCCTCGAAAAACTAAACGTCTCTCTCTCTCTCTCTCTTTCCTTTACGACGCGTGTGTGTGCTGATTGTATAGATTTTCGAGAATTACGCCTCGGAGTTCCAATCGTTGCGCGACGCGTTGGAAAAGGCAACGTCGAAAAACGCGAAAAACGATGGGAACGAGGAAGAAATGAACGACCTGCTGGCAGAGCTGGAACAATTAGTCCGACGAATGGATTTAGAAGCCCGGGCTGGAGGGAACCAAGAACACGTGATGAAAACGCTGAGAGATTGTAAAGCGAAAGTACACGAGCTGAAAGGAATGGTTCGAGAGGCGAAAGAAGAGAAAGCGCGAATGGAGTCGAGGGCACAGTTGTTGGCATCCTCGAGTGGTGGTGGCACGGGACCGGCAATGTTGAGCAGTAGTAATAATAGTACGGGAGCAGAGCAAGATAGAAGACGAGAACAGAATTCGGCGTTGGATTCGATGATGAAGAACACGGCGAAGATCGAACAAACGAGTGAACGCATACGGGAATCGAAAGGGAGATTGATTGAGACGGAGGATTTAGGCGCGGCGATTTTACAGGATTTACACAACCAAAGAGAAACGATTGTAGAATCGAGAGAAAGTTTGAGGGGGGCGGACGATACGCTGAGCGCGTCGAGGAAGATTTTACAGACGATGAGTCGAAGAGCTCAGCAAAATAAGCTTTTGTTTTACGGAGTAGTGACGGTGTTAATAATAACAATAATCACGATCGCGTATAAGAAGCTGAATGGCTGATGCTATATGTATGAAAGGGAGAGAAAGAGAGATTTCGAAAAAGCATGTGCTCTTTACCTAGGTACCTACTGTTGTGTGTGTATCTTTTTTAACCAGGTACTACCTTTAATTAGATTAAAAAATGATACCGTTTGTGTTTCTCTTCTTACTCCCAACCCCCTTTTCTACTATCCTACGACCCTCCTAGTTTGACTCCTATGGTTCCAATCTGGTGGCGTGTTGTATTAGTCGATGATGAGAACGCGAATATTATTGTTCTCCTTGAGCATTAGTATTATTATCTTCCGCTCCTTCGTTGGCTCCTTCGCCTCCTTTATCCTCTCCTTCTCCTCCATTGGTTCCGTTTTGGTTGTGTTGTTGGTGCGAGGACGTTTGCTGCGCCGCCGCCGTGGCAATCGTCGGAAACTCCTGCGAGTTCCCGTTGAAAAAACCAAACCCAGGGTTATGCCTAAACCCGTTCCCTCGTCTATTATTCGGGACGTCCGCCTCGGACAAAACTTTCGCCTGCTCTGGCTTGTGCACTCCGCATCGAAAGCACTGCGTCTTACTTGCGTACACGTTCCCGCACCCGTTTGGACACAACCAATCCCCAGCTCTCGGAGCGTTTCTATGATGGTGATGGAGCATACCATTATTCACACCGGTGTACCCCCCGTTATGATAATGACTCGCTTGTCCGTTGCTATATTGTCTTCCTCCTCCGATGTTGTTATCGTTTCCGAGCCCGTTGTTGTTTCCGAAACCCGACGACCCGCTGTTTGAGGACGTTTCACCACCATACTGTCTGTTCCCGTACGCGCCGCCGTTTATTCCTCTATGTTGTTCGTTGCTCTTAAACCCTCCATTCGAGCCGTTATGTTCTTGTAACGAAGACGCCATGATTTCCTGTGAAGCGTAAACAATAATAAGAAGAATAATCGTTTTCTTCTGGTCAGTTTTTCGTCTTTCTTTTCGAAGGATCAAAGTCTCGGGGAAAAAAAAGACAAAAAAAAAAGAGAAAAAAAAACGATGGTGTCGGATCTCTCTCGTTGTTGGAAAACAAAAAGAAGAAAACGAAGAGGATAACTCAAAAAAGGAGTAAATTTTCTCGCTTTTTCTCTCTCTCTCTCTCTCTGTCTTTTGTTTGTATCTATCTCTCTTTCGACACGGAGGTACGAAAGAGATAATAAAAAGAAGAAGTAACGCACCGATCCGGGCGGTTTCAAGACGCCGCATCTGAAGCAGTTTGTTTTGCTGGAAAAGACTAATCCGCAGCCGTTTGGACACATCCAATCTCCGACTCTCGCTCTCGGGGAAAACTGTCCTCTCGGCGAGGACGAATGCATTCCAAACGGATGCTGATGGTGCATCCCGAATCGCGATGGGTAGTGATGCATCTGATGATTAAAATGCTGAGGGTACGGTTGTTGGAAGTATTGATGCGGCATCGCGCCGAAGAAATTGTTTTCCTGCTGCTGATTCTGTTGCTGCTGATGAGGAGACGCGAAGTGTTGTTGTTGTTGTTGTTGTTGCTCCTCGCTCGTCGTCGTCGAAGGGCCCGATGGTGTTACTGTAGCAGCAGCGCCACTCGACGACGGGAACGACAACTCCTCCATCATATCTTTTTTTTTGTGTCGCCTTTACTTTTCACCTCTTGCATTCCAAAAGAGGGTAACAAAACCCAAACCCTAAACTGTTGGGCGTCCTCTTTCTTTTTTTTCTTTTTTTTGATTTTTTTTGCATTTGTGTTTTGATTGACATTCGGCGACAGTCGTGTCAGCCTTCAGGTAGATATTTTTCGGCGAAAAGGGAAAAAAAAGCGACACGCCAACGTGAGCCGCGAAATGCCTCATTCCTGGCTCACACCCCTTCTCGATCGATCGACGCGCTTAGAGGGGGGCTTTTTTTTCTCTCTCGCAAAAGGGCGAAACGAAGAAAAAGGTACACGGCGCGCGCGTTGACAGAAGAAGGGGAGACACGCGGAGTTCGCGTTTGTGAAAGAGCGAACGGAATTCGATTTTGGTCGTTTAAATTCTCGCAAATCGTCGGCTTTTGTGTACCGGTAGAAAAAGGGAGAAAAGTGCCCGTTTGAGATTTAATAATTTGAACTCGCGGCGCGATTCAAACGAGGCCGAGTAGGGGCGTCGAACTCGAGAGAACTCGAGAAGATGCCGTCCACGCGATCCCGAGGGGGCGCAATCGCACCGATCGAACTCGAGAAGAGCGCGCCTCGATCGGCGGCGACGACGACTGCAAACAAAGGGAAACGGTCGCGGCGATCGTCGTCGAATTTTCCGAGTAAAAGGCGAGAGGTGCCGCCGGCGGCAGATATTTTACAGGGGCAAGACCAACAAAAATCAAACTCTGGCTCGAACGAGAACAACAAGAACAACTCTTCGGACGGCGATAACAACACCACCACGCACAATACGCACACCAATACAAATACTCACAATACCACGACGACCACGAAAAAGAAGGAAAAGTTATCGGTGATGTTAATCGAGGACGACGTGCCGACGTTGTTGGAAGTACAATCCATGCTTTTGAGAGCCGGCGCGACCGAGGTGCACACGGCGTCGAGCGGGAAGAAAGCGTTGGAGTTTTTAGATCGAGATTCTGGGAAGGATATCGATCTGATTTTCGCAGATATCATGATGCCAGAGGTGAGGATTGATGAGTTGAAAAGGGTTTTGAAGAAAAACGAAAAGTTGAAGGAGGTTCCAGTGATTGTTATGAGTACGGTGGCGCAATTTGAATCAAACAGTGATTCCGGGCAAAGAGAGGGTGGAGGCAGCGGGAACGGAAGCGGGAACGATTTGGTGAACGAGTATGGGGGGAGTTTGCAACAACATCAACAACACACGACCACCACGACCACGAGGTCTTCCAAACGGTTAAAGACGAATAATAATAATAACAATACTCCTCAAGGAAAGACGAATTCGAACGAAGTCGAAGTTTTACAAAAGCCGTTGTCCTTTCGAAGAGTTGAAAACGTCGTGTATTCGCACAAACGTTTGTTGCGTTCGCACAACTCGTCGTCATCCGAAGCTGATAAGAAGGAACAAGATCAACGACAAGACGATGGGAAGGAAGCAAATCCTAAAAAGGTTGGCGCTAATTCAAACGAGGAGGAAAAAGCTGTTGGGGGAGAAACGAAAGAAGGTTCCGCCGGCGGTTCGGGAGGTGGCTCCGGGAACGGTTCTGGCGGCTCTGGTCCAACTACCGTAAAGTTGCCGATCAATAGCGAATCTCCTGAAGAAGAATTGCGAAAGAAGTTGAGAGATGGTGGGAACATCGCCTCTGGGGCTGCAGTTGCGCCAACGACCGTCGCCTTGGACGAAAAGACCAAGACGAAGGAACCGAATAATTTGGCCGGTATGGACGAAGGCGGCGCTGTCATCGCTCCCCCAACGACGAACGATGATGCGAACGATGTCGTCAATGCGAAAAGCAATCAACAACTGAAACGAGGAGTTGAGAACAGCAGTCCGCCATTAGACGAAGACGTTTTGAAAGTGCGACGTGCGGCGGCAACGGCTGGTAACGAGCGAAGACGAAGCGACGAAAAGCGTTGGAGAAATAATCGAACCCACACGTTCGAGAATGGCGACGGTTCAGACGAAGGGTCCGGTGCTGGTGGAAGAAATCGTTCGAGAAGTTTTTCCGCGGAAGATGACAAGACCGAATCCGATTTGAAACCACCGACGGTGATGAGAAAGAAACGTTCGGCGCGCAGTTCCTCCGCCGGCGCCAAGAAAGTCTCAGGCGGTTCTGGTTCCGACGAACCCGGCTTAGAAGGCAAAGTCGTTGGCCTCGCGACAAATAACACGGGTAAAACAGACAAAGACAAAGGTCATCCGGGTTTAGCCGTCCAGCTCATGAATGAACACGATGGCCCAACTGCGCTTTTACAACTTGCGCTTGCTGGTTCCACCATGGATTCGAATGCCTCCTTACGCAAATCGCAGTCGCGCTCAGCGTTTCATGGTATCATCGAAAAGACGCAGCAAAAAATGCAAACTCAGTTCCAGAAAGTCACGGTGGCCAATAATGCCGCGGGGAAAGGTGGTAAGAAAACGACACAAAAGAAAGGAAAAGGCACGCCGACGAAAGCTGGTAAGGCGACTGCAGGTGATAAAGATGTCAAGATGATGAACAACAGTAACTTGAGTAACGTCGGAGTCACCTTGTCTGCACCAGGTGGGCAGATTGAGACGGAAGAAATGCGTAATGCGAGAGAGTTGATGCAGCAACAGCATCAAAACGCGTTTTATTTGTTCCAGGCGCAGCAGCAAATGGCCGCTACGCAGCAGCATCTCATGCGCCAAATGTCGAATTCACCCGGTTTACCCAGTACAGCTTCTGGACAGTTTCCTAACCTCTCGGCACACATGGGTACGATGGGCGCGATGTCGCCGATTCAACCTTTTGGGTTTCCTTCGCCGCATGGTCAGCACAACCCGTTTATGATGTATCCGATGCAATCGTTTCCGCCACAAAGTGAGTACATGAACAACTTTTTCCAGGGCTTAGCGAGTACTGTAGCAACGCAACATCCACATCATCAGATGCACCAGCAGATGAACACGAATGTTTATATGGGTGCTGCGAATGGAGCGGGGAATAACACTGCCACTGATGCAAAAAATGGAGGGAAAAGCAAAAAGAAGGATTATAACAACGTGTCAACGTGCGCAGACCGTCGAGCGCAAGCGATTGCGAGATTTTTGAAGAAGCGTAAAGAGCGTAAATTCGAAAAGAAAGTTCGATACGAGAGTCGTCAAAAGTTAGCTGAATCCCGGCCAAGAGTTCGAGGACAGTTTGTAAAGTTGGACAAATCTTTAAGCAAAGAGCAACAGCAAGAACTGATTGAAAAGATGAAACTCGAAGCGAAAGAAGGTGAGAAGAAAACCGGCGCGAAAACGAGAACAACCGCAAACATTGCTGCTGGTGATGTCGGTAAAAGCAAAGGTAGAAAGCAATCCTCAGACGAAAAAGGTGGTTCGAACGACAAGAGCAAAAGCTCCTCAAAAGATTTGAACACTACGTCTGGTTCTGACGACGACGACGACGGTTCTGGTGGGTCTCTCAATCCAACCTCCTCCGATGACAAAGATTCGAGAGGACGATCGAGCAACGAAAGCAAAGATGGCATGGACAACAACAACAACAACAACAACCAAGGTGGCGACAATGATGCTAATAATAATAATAACAACAACAATAATTCCTCGGATAAAGGATCAGACGGTCACAACGGAAGCACGGAGAGGAGAGAGACGCCTTCCGTGTAAAATTATTATTTCTTCTATTTTTAAATGTGTGTGTGTTACGTGAGAACATTTTATAATAACAATAATGCGATACAGTGTACTACAATTACATGCGGATATGCAAGACTATGCTAGTGTTTCTCTTGCTGCTTTCGTTTTTTTTATCACAATACCTTTTCATCGTCATTCGTTCGCGTTGCCTTTCCGCGCGATGCGTATTATGCCTTCGTTACTACTCTTCAATCTTTCAAACACCAACTGCGCTTCGCAACAGTGACACTCGTGTTCTACGATGGAATTTCTACTTCCGCCCTTATCTTCGTTATCGAAAAAAGTATACACTTCCTCCGTACATCGAGGACACAAACCTTTCATCGCTACTTTGCGCTGTCGCGTCTGGCTGACGCGTTTTGAGCTCGTGTTGGTAATAAACAATCCCAACAGAACACCCGTAACTCGAGCGATAGACACCTCTTTATTAGCGTTGTGATCGTCCAGCATGCCTAAAGCGGAAGAACTCAACACAAAAAAACCGGTGGCAGTGATCCCGACGTACACGGCGATCAACGCTCGCATCATGGATGGATCTTCGACGCACTTTTGTTCTTCGTTCGTTTTCGATAACTGTTTCTCCTCGACCAATCGTTCATCACCATTCGCTCTCATCGACTCGATCGAGCGACGGCGGTTTTTCGTGGACATTCGCGAGGCATTCGCATCCAACGTTTCTCTCCTCGTTTGGTGCAACTTTTCATCCGCCCCGCGACGTCTCTCGCGGCGTTGGACGAAGACTCGCCCCAGAGCCGCCGCCGACGACGTCGTCGCACGCATGATGAGTACTCTTCTCCAAAAGAGAAAAGAGAAATGGGGAGGAAAAAAAAGGGAAAAAAAAGGAAGAAAAAACAAAATGCGGTTTCCCCTTCGATCGTTTCGTCGCGTTCAAAAATTGAACGTCGTCATAAAAAACGATATATAGAATACAAAGGCAAGACGCGAACGATGAAACTGGTGAAGTTTCTCCAAAAGTTAAACAACGAAACGGTGACGATCGAATTGAAAAACGGGACGACGTGTTCGGGGACTATTTTAGGTGCGCGCCGTTGGATTTCATTGTCGCGAATTTCACCGTTTTTTCTTCGGGCGCGAGTTTTCCATTTTTTAGCAAAGGCTGCTCGCTTTTGCTTTTGTGCGCGTGACGTGACGTAACTCACTTTTCTTCTTCTTCTTCTTCTTCTTCTTCTTCTTCTTCTTCTTCTTCTTCTTCTTCTTCCTCGCTGTTTTCTCTCGCGAACAGGCGTAGATGTTAGCATGAACACGCACTTGAAATCGGTCAAACTGACCGTCAAAGGCAGAAACCCACAAACTCTAGACCATCTCTCGATTCGTGGGAACACCATTCGCTACTACATTTTACCGGAATCGTTAAATTTGGACGCCTTGTTAGTCGACGACGCGCCGACGAAGAGC
>Ga0115011_10001589_pt1 | contig 16310 bp, 11 predicted proteins | sample TroAtlMetagenome_2_FD_88705 | JGI IMG/M metagenome (GOLD analysis project Ga0115011, IMG submission 88705) | Marine eukaryotic phytoplankton communities from Atlantic Ocean - Tropical Atlantic ANT8 Metagenome | ecosystem: Environmental > Aquatic > Marine > Oceanic | place: Tropical Atlantic...
CGTCCCCTGCGCTGCACTTAGCGAGCCTTACGCCAGAAGAGTTATATATCTTGCTCAAAAATCTGCGTCACGTTTATGCAGGTGGCGATGAAACCAAATACTTAGTACCAGATGAGTCCTTGCAAGCTTTTTTGCAGCATTGTAGCCAAACCATTGGTGACGCTTATTTCAGAACACCTCGCAATACAATTAAGGCGTTTTTGGATATGCTTGCCGTCATTGATCAAAATCCAGACGTATCTTGGGATCAGCTCATAAGCGCGGTCGCCATTGATCCAGAACATCCGTCTGATATGGATATCGATATGAGCGGGATGGATGCAGAGGATGAATTGGCTGATTTTAAACTATAAGCTTTCGATAATACTCATAACAATAAGAGAAATAACTTTTGAGAGACGCGCATTTTCAGCTTGATCATCAGGTACAGCGCTGGATATTTAATCAAGGCTGGCAAGGGTTACGTGACGTTCAAGCCCAAGCGATAGTGCCCATTTTATCAGGTGATACAGATGTATTGATCAGTGCGGCAACGGCAGCGGGCAAAACGGAAGCGTTTTTCTTGCCTGCCTGTAGTGCGCTTATGCGCTCAGATAAGCGCGATAATGGCGTCGGTATCTTATATATCAGCCCACTCAAAGCATTAATTAACGATCAGTATCGCAGGCTTGAAAGCTTGGCTGAGCTGCTTGATTTGCAAGTGACGCCTTGGCATGGTGACAGCTCTTTAGGTCAAAAGAGACAACAGAAAAAATCACCATCCGGTATTATTTTGATCACGCCTGAATCGCTTGAGTCGCTGCTTGTGCGTGATATGGGCTGGGTCAAACAAGCATTTAGCAACTTACAATATATTGTGATTGATGAGTTTCATGCTTTTTTGGGAGGCGCGCGCGGTCAGCACTTATTGTCGTTATTGACAAGGCTTGAACATGTGACCGATCGTATCACCTCGCCCATCCCACGAGTGGCATTGAGTGCCACCTTAGGAGAGCTGCAAAGCGTACCGCGGTCACTCAGACCCAACCAGTCGCTGCCTTGCACCATCATAGAAGACAGTAATGCCCGCGCTAGTGTCAAAGTTCAGGTAAAGGGCTATGTTCAGCCCAGCCAATTAACACTTAACACGAATCAAGAACAGGCGGATTCTGAATATCACGTCTTTGAAGGTATCGATGTTCTTGACACTGCTGAGACAAAAGTCTGCGCTGATCTCTATCGATTGTGCCGCGGCGGCAATCATTTGGTATTTGCTAACAGTCGCGCGCGTACCGAGCTGATTGCCGCAGGACTGAGTGATCTGTGTGAATACAACACCGTGCCTAATGAGTTCTTTCCGCATCACGGCTCGCTCTCAAAAGAGCTAAGAGAAAGCTTAGAGAGTCGATTACAAAAAGAGGCGCTGCCAACCACTGCCGTTTGCACCATGACTTTAGAGCTTGGTATTGATATTGGTAAGGTTGACACCGTCATTCAAGTCACCGCCCCACATTCGGTTGCAAGCCTTCGCCAGCGACTTGGACGCTCAGGCAGACGCGGCGGATCAGCGGTACTTAGAATGCTGATTACCGAGCATGAAATCAATAAAGACAGTAGCCTAATCGATGACTTGCGGCTTGAATTGATTCAATCTCTCGCGATGATAAGGCTACTCATTACCGACAAGTGGTTTGAGCCTGCCAACACGTCTTTATATCATTTTTCAACATTATTGCATCAAGTACTTGCCCTAGTTGCACAATGGGGCGGCATTCGTGCTGATCAAATATACGTGCTCCTGTGCAACCAAGGTCCTTTTCAAAAGGTGAAACCTGCGCACTTTAAATTGTTGCTCATTCAAATGGGGGCAGCGCAACTGCTGACCCAATTGGGCAACAATCAACTCGTACTAGGCGTGATGGGTGAGCGTATAGTCAGTCATTATACTTTTTATGCCGTGTTTAAGACTCCAGAAGAGTACCGTATCGTGGCTTGCAATAAGACGTTGGGAACACTGCCCATTGACACCATGATATTGCCCGACCAATATATTATTTTTGGCGGTAAGCGCTGGCAGGTCAAAGACGTTGATGTTGAGAAAAAAATCGTTGATGTCATCAAAGTCAAAGGCGGCGGTAAGCCACCAACATTTGGTGATAGCAGTATGTCCATACATGACAAAGTTCGCCAAGAGATGATTGGTATATTGAACAAAAAAGACTACCGAATTCAAGTTGGTAGTGAGTACATAGACTTTGCCGATACAGTCGCAAAGCAGTTGTTTTTAGACAGTATCAAAACGTTTGAAAGATATGACTTAAGTCATCAATCACTCGTCAATAAAGACGGCAGTTGCTATATATTTATGTGGCGCGGCGATAGCGTGGTTAATACGTTGGTAGCGCTACTGTTACAACATGGATTTACGGTTGAGAGTTACGCTGGGGTTATTTGCGTACTCAAAACCAGTTCTGCTCAAGTCTATGCGTTTTTACAGAAGATCGCCCAGCGCCCAGTACCGACTGCCACTGAACTTGCTAAAACTGTTCCTAACAAAATGATCGAAAAGTTTGATGAATATCTACCTGATGAATTGCTTGATATGGGTTACGGCGCACAAGCATTTGATATCGAGGGATTGGATGATTGGCTAAGGACATTTAGTAAATAAATTTTTTGAAACGGTATCATCATTACCTTTATGATAGCTATCAGGTTTTTGAGAAAGCAAACCCCGATATCACTCATGCCACCTAAGAATTTTGTAAAACTGACGAAACCCTGCTGAGCGTTTACTGTTATAGCCTAGCAGGGTTTTTTCTGCTAAATCGCACTAGGCGCATATCACTCTATTCTATGAATACTGATAATGCGATACCCTAAAAAAGGACAGAATAGTCACCTGATAAGTAAGGAAAATATAACGATTCATATGATTTAAATATTGCCTTTGTGATCTACCAGCAATAGCGCTAATCTTTTTAAACTTGGATTGGTAAACCTTTAGAAGGTTTCAGTTAATCGTCATTACTACCAACTCAAAATATCGTATAACCTAGAAAAAAAATTACTAGGTAATCTATTATACTTATCCTAATTATAATAAATAATGAGCGAATGAATATGACAGCGACTTTGAGTGATGAGGATAAACCTCTTATTGAAACAATAGCGCACGCCTGCGCCATTACTTTTCAAGGTAATGCTAGCAATAACCTCCAACAAGACGCATTTTTCTTTTTAGACCATTGGTATCAAGAGGATTTAGGGGTGATGGCAGTGACGTCAGTGCAAGCGCCATTTTGTCTTGCGGTATCGGATGGCGTTGCCAGCTCTGATCAATCGCAGCACTGCTCAAAGGCAGTGGTCAAAGCAATTAAAGCGCTATGGGATGACAAACAAGCAAACGTCCAAAGCATGACCTCAGATCATATCTATAAACAACTGAGCCAAACCAAACACCCCAAAAAAAAGTTATGGTGCAGCAGCAACCCTCGCTATGATCGTCGGGACACTAGACGACAATAAATCAATTAATATAGATATTACCCATGTCGGTGATAGTCGTGTGTACTTGCTAGAAAAAAATGCAAAAGGATGGCAGTGCTTAACTCGTGATCATAATCTGCTTAATGAGCTGGTAGATGAACAGGCACATAACGAAGGTCGTGAAGCTCAGCCTAGCGAGTACAATCGCACAGGTATGGCTGGCAGCTTATACAGTATTACTGAATGTTTTGCACTAGCAGTAGATAGCGATGACCCAAGCAACGAGCCACCTAATAGTACAAAACAGACAATCACAGTGCAAGCAGGTGATAGTCTTGTTGTTTGTACTGATGGTATTCATGATTTAGTGCCAAGTAATGAATGGGCGCGTATCGATAATCAAACGGATTTACAAGAGTGGCTACAGACGCTTAAACAGCAAGTTTATGACTCTGATGGCAATGCCTATGATAATGGCACGGCGATTGTGGTGCGGTTAGATTAACCTTTTTATAAGAGCCTACTTTTAAAATGACAGTTTGATAGATTCTATAGCCTATAGAGCAGCCAATATGCCCACATACCCAGTCGCCAGCTACAACAAATCAACCCGTCTGTTTATGCTATATCAGCGCTTGCCACGTAGTAAAGAAAAGGCAATATCACTCACAGAGCTAATGAGTGTTTATGGCGATAATCCTGAACACTACGCAAACGAGCGTAAAAATCTAGAGAACGATTTGAGTAGTCTCAATCAAATATTTAATGACATCTTTCACAGCGATGCTTTAATGCGTCTGCCAACTTGGGGACAGAATATTAGCGGACAAACGGCAAGGTTTTATATTGAGCCAAACTTTAGTATCGATGTCATTAATGAGCAAACGGTATTTTTTTGGCAGATGCTGGCCAACTATACTGCAAATTATCTGCCGGCCTCTTTTAAGCAAAGTATTAGCGATAAGTTGAACCAGTTAGATCGTCAAGATAAGACCAGCTTCAATCAAAGCAGGCTGGGGCAGTGGCAAGATCATCTTATTACCCTGCCGAGTATCGTACAAGCACCAAAGCTTGATAGTGGGGTGCTGGCTAGCATCCATCAGGCGTTATTACAAAACCGTCAACTGCAAATCAGCTATCAAAAAAAGTGGGACGATAGCGTGAGTGAAAAACGAATCTATCCGCGTGGTTTGGTCTTTATCGATAACATGATGTACCTGACTGGCTTTTATCCGGTAGAGGATCATATTGATGACAATGTCTTGTTAAAGGCGCACCGTAACTTTGCAGTCAATCGCATTACCGAGGCAGTAGTCATAGACAGGCTAATACCTGACTGGGTAGGGCGTGACGTTTTTACATTAGAAAGTTTGCAGAAGCTAGGTAAGCTAGAGTTTGGTAAAAATATTGAAATCAATTTGGTTTTAAAAGTACAGAAATATGCCTGTCAGCACCTCTATGAGCGGCCGTTATCATCTACTCAAACGATTACGGTTATCGATGACACTTGGAATGAAGTGCGCGCAACGGTTACTAATACGCAGCGCTTGCAAGATTGGTTAGTGAGCATGTCGCAATTGGCAGTGGTGATTGAGCCTGCTCAGTTAAAAGCGGTTATTTTAAAGCGTCTAGAAAGTGGGATGAAGTTATATACAAAATAGTTGATCAAGAGTTTTACCAAAATCACTCAAACACAAATATATTTTTTAATTTAATCAAGGAGCTAGAATGACCACACCTAACTTATTTAAATTTGCCACCTCTGAATTATCACAAGACGCTTTTATCTGCTGGCTTCTGTCATGGGCAGATCAAGATTATCAGACAGGAAGCGATAAACATAAAGCGTTAAATAGATTAGCCACCAGTATGTTGGCGTTATTCTTTAAAAAAGCGGGCAACTCGCTACCAAGTCGTATTGATAAAATAGTAGTGAAGCGTCAAGTGAATAACATTGATGTCCTTTGTATCATAAACGACACTTACTGCGTATTAATTGAAGATAAAGTAGGCAGTTTGCAGCATTCAGATCAATTGATTCGATACAAGCAGTTTATGCTCAATGGACACACTCAAACCTTTACAGAGGATAAAATCATTCCTATTTATTTACAAACGCATGATCAAAGCAACTACAAAGCTGTGTTAACGGACGGCTTTTATCCAGTAACTAGACGAGATTTATTAGACCTCTTTAATAGTGAACGAAATGCGGCACTGCAAGAGAGTGATATATATAGCGATTATCTTAACCATCTGCAGTCTATTGAAGAAGCGGTGCAAAGCTTTAAGTCAAGACCTGTCAACGAGTGGAAAAAACGGGCTTGGATTGGCTTCTTTCAATATTTACAGTCTTACCTAGGAGAAGGTAATTGGAAATATGTAGCCAATAAGTCAGGAGGGTTTATGGGTTTTTGGGCATTCAAGCAAGTGGTAGGTGATGTCGCTGTCTATTTACTACTAGAACAAGATAAGGTTTGCTTTAAAGTCTCCGTTCCCAGTAGTAAAGGGCGTAGTAAGATTAGAAATGAGCTTTATAAATTATTTAAGACAGAAGCATCTAAGTTTGATTTAAAAGTGACTAAGCCAAAGCGCTTTGGTTCAGGCAAGGATATGACCTTTGCTGTATTAGACACAGATATATTTGATGGTAAAAGTTCGATAGATCTGCAACAGGTAGATAGGCTAATGAATGAAGTACAAAAATTCATTAACCATACCGTAAATCAGTATAAAAATAGGGGCTGTCCTAGATAAGTAAAATTATTTAGGACAGCCCCAATATTAATAACTATAAATAATTATAAAAACTCGAAGTATGATTTCAAAGCTTGGTTACCTAGAGTAGCCAAGCTTTTTTAGTATTTAATAACAAGTACAAAAACAGTCATGCTTTTAAAGACTTAATAAGTACGACCAAGATTTATTGCGCCGGTAAGTGCGCCGTCTATCTTTGTAACACTGCTGCAATTTAAAACGTTATTGTTAAATCTATGTTTTGTTTTGTGTGATTAGTCCGCTATTACTTGAGCCTTTTACCGTTTTTGCTATGGTAATAGCTCAACAGCAATCATATAGGAAAGACTTATGAGTAAAAACAATAATAAAGAGCGCATTATTGATAATTCAGAAGATCTGAAAGATAAAATCACTGAGTCTATGGATGCCTTTAAACTGCGGGCAGATTTGTTAGTGGCGAATTTAAAAGAGGGCGGCAATGATGGTTATGATCACTCAACCTCTAGCGCCGGCGAGAAAGGTCTAAAGTCAGGCAAAGTATCCGAGCTTACCGTTATCGCACCGCTAAAAGACGGCGGCGCTGCCCGTCTCAAAGAGATTCTAAAAATAGCAGGGGGCAATCTAAAAGGCGCGACAAGGGTAGGCACTTTGCACGATTTGCGCTTCGTCTTTTTAGATAATGATACAAGAGTGCTTTTTTGCACCGCTTATGACGGCGACTGGGATCCTTATATTGATGATTTCGCCACCAAGATTCCTGAACTCATGGATATTTTATTCGGCAATGTCGAGGGCTGGCCGGGTATCAAAGACCCAAGTGTTAAGCAGTTTATTCTTGATCATCAGATTACCGCTGCAGGCTGGTACGTAGGCGTCCCGCATCTGACGGTACAAGATATTCGCCGTCATGAGCGTATTGTTAAAGGCATCAATAAAGCTTTAGATGAAGCGCAAACAAACTAATTTTTTAGACATTGTATTTTTAAGCGCATAAATTTCAGGGCTTTGATACGGTCATACTTTAATAACGATAAAAAATGAATAGGGCGATGTATGAGTAATGATGATAACAAACCTTTAACGGGATTGACCGATAAGTTGCAAGACTTAAAAGATGAGTTTGGCAATCGCATCGAAAACAGTGATTTTGAGACGTGGCTTAAAGGGGTGAAAGAGGAAGTCGGTGACGGTATTGAGATGATGGCTCGTAGGGCGCGCGGGGTCTTTAACCCCAATCTCGTCACCATGCAGCTAAAAGATATTCAATCCATCGTCCTACGTGAGCGTCCCACCCCATATTTTGGCACGGTAGTAGCGCTAAAAATCAATAATGCTGACGTTGGCAAACAAATGCTATCGCAGGTGTTGCCTGATGTAACCGGTAGTGAAGACTGGCACAAAGACATGCAAGCCACGCTGTCTATCGTCATGACTTACGAGGGTCTACAAGCGTTAGGTGTACCGCAGTCATCACTTGATAGCTTTCCTGAGTCTTTTAAAGCAGGTATGGCAGCGCGTGCTGAGCAGTTACGCGATTTTGACGTTAATGCTCCTGAGAATTGGATGGCACCTTTTGGGGATAAGGGTGATATCCATGTGGGCGCGGCTATTATCGCTGATACCAAAGATAAATGGCAGGCCAAACTTGATGAGCTTCGAGATAATCTTGCCGATCATATCGATGTGGACAATCCTGCTAATGGTGATGTAGAAATCCTAATCGAGCAGGACTTTGGTTCAAATGACAACGTCAAAAACGTCTTTGGTTATCGTGATGGTATCAGTAATCCTGAGATTCAAGGCAGTGGTATTCAGACGCCTTCGAACCATGACGGCGATCCTATTGCCGCAGGGGAGTTTGTGCTCGGTTACGAAGGGGAGGCAGGAATAGTTGCGCCTATGCCGCAGCCTGAAGTCTTAGGCAAGAACGGCTCGTTTATGGTGTTACGTGCTTATCATAGCCATGTTGCTACTTTTAATAAATACCGCAAAGATAATACCGACAGCGAGGAAGAGGCGGAGCTGCTGGGTGCAAAAATGTGGGGACGCTGGCGTTCAGGCGCGCCGCTCGTTTTGTCTCCCGATCATGATGATAAAGCGCTTGGCGATGATCCTAGCCGCAATAACGACTTTGGTTATAAAGACGATCCTTACGGTAAAAAGTGTCCGTTTGGCGCGCATATCAGGCGTATGAACCCACGCGATAGCGAAGATTTTATTTTATCCGATGTGCGTATTCACCGTATCGTTAGACGTAGCGTGGGCTTTGGTGAAGTCGTGCCACCCGATGTAATAGAGGACGATGGCAAAGATCGCGGTCTGTTTTTTATTGGTATTAATGCTCATGCTATGGAGACGGTTGAGTTCTTGCAATCACAGTGGATCAACGATGGCAACTTTATGAGCTTAGGCGAAGAAAAAGATCCTATGGTTGGTTTGCACTCTGGTGATAAAGACAGCGATGCAGATAACTTTACTGTTCCGGCTGATCCAATTCGCAAACGCTACCATGGTATTGAAACCTTTAATACCTTGCACGGCGGCGAGTACTTTTTTATTCCGAGTTTATCGGCGCTAAAATGGATTAGCGAGCTGTCTTAACTCTCAGTACCATTTATAATAGTCATCACTTAACAATAATAATCATGAATAAAATTAGGAAATATAATGCTAAAAAAATTATTTAAACCCAAATACGTCCCCTACGATCCAAAATATATCGAATTAAATGCTGAGGACGAAAAAAACATTCGTACTATTACCGACGATATCAAAAGCTATATTTCGCGTAGCGATAAAGCCAGCAATATCGATTATCACACGCGTGATGCCCATGCCAAGGGGTACTGCGCACTAAAAGCCAAGTTTGAGATATTAGATGATATTCCCAAAGAGTACGCGCAAGGTTTGTATGCTAAAGCGGGCATTCATGATGCGGTGATTCGTTTGTCCAACGGTTCATCTCGAGTATTCGCTGATCGTAAGTTGGGCTTTGCTCAAGGTCTCGCGATTAAAGTCTTTGACGTACCGGGTAAGAAGCTCGCTCCCGGGGAGGAGGACAGTACGACCTTTGATTATAACTTTATCAATCATCCGGTGTTCTTTTGCAATAGAATTGAGGAGTATACCTATCTCTCAAGACTGTTTTTGGAATTACCTAAATACACGGAGAAGGGCGCGATCGGTAAAGCGCAGTTGGCGTTTAACTGGCTGACCAATTACGGCTCAAGATTACCAACCAAAGAGTCGATTAAAACCTTTAAAGCTATCGGCGGCTTTACGAGGATTGAACCAAAAAATACCTTGTTATACGACTTTCATTCGCAAGGTGTGGTGCGTCATGGTGATTATATGGCAAAGATACGGGCAACGCCAACAGCCGCTTCTATCAAAAAAGTCACGCGCCGTGATGTCGATGTCGACGCCCGCGAAGAGGCGATGCGACCGCTTATCGTCGAGGAGATACGCGAACATGATTATCAGTTTGATATCCAGATTCAGCTATGCCGTAATCTCAAAAAGCAGCCGATTGAAGAGATTACGACGCAGTGGCAAGAGTCGGATACGCCCTTTGTCACCGTAGCGCGTTTAACCCTTCCTTGCCAAGACGTACCAGATGACGGTAATTTTGAGATTATGGAGAATCTATCCTTTACCCCATTTCGCTGTCTTGAAGAGAACCGTCCTATCGGAAACTTACAACAGTCGCGTCTCAAGGCCTATCAAGTCGCCTCCGAGACTCGCCATAAACTCAACGACGTCAAGCGCCGTGAGCCAAAGAGTTTAAAGGAGACGTTTGCTAAGTCTTTTTTTTAGACTAATCGTTTTTAGACTTATAGACCTCTTGCAAAGGTCGTATTCTAAGCTCGGAATTAATGATACCAGCAAACAGCCTCATTCTAAGATCATAGCGCTGACGACGGTTGCGATATTTATGAGCCACGATTTTAAACAACTTGATTAAGCCTATTTTGTGCTCAACCACAATACAAAACTTTGCTAGATAGTGATTGGCCTGTTTGCATATCTCCAATAACTGACTACCACGAGGTTTCTTAAATGGTGTGAAAGTTTGGTTATGTCGCTTTGCTAACCCTTGATAACCACTGTCTGCTAGATAGTTAGTATTCTCAGGTAACCAGTCAGGACAAGTATCTTTATACAGCTTAAAATCGTGGATTGACCCTTTACAGGTTTGCCAATGGACCTGTTCCCCGTAAGTACGGGGATTAACCGTAATTATCCATTTCTTAAATTGTTGCAAAAGACTGTTCCCCGTGAGTACGGGGATTAACCGGGTATGCAGACGCTCGATATACATCCAGCGCTCTGTTATTACGACCATAAGCGACATTAATGATATCGTAGCTTAACGTATTAATAGCATATTCAAAAACTGAGCCAATTAGTTCAACACACTTACTTGTAGTATCGGCTGTCCATTCGCCTTGTTTTTCGAAGTGATTTTGAATTGCTAAGCCAGTTTGAATAACGTCCTGAGCAGTGATAGCGGTAATAGGATAATCACCGATGTGTTTTAGAATGTGTTTGCTTAAGAAACCTTGTAATTTTTTCACATTCTTTGGGGTGGTATCTTGTTTCTCAGAGATATAGTCAGCTGCTACTACTTTGAACAGGTCTTTTTGCTCATATTTATTCTTCTCTTTGTTTTTATGTTCAGTTGGATCAATATCATCAGCAAGCAGTTGTTTTGCCTTATCTCTTTCAACTCTTGCCTGCTTTAAAGATACTTCAGGCTTGAAGGCGGTATCAATATCTTGCTTTGCAGACTTGAAGACACCAATCTGATAAGTTTTTTGTTTTGGTTTGATGTCTTTATCTGACTGATAGCGGTATGGCATTTGCCAAAATAGCGAGCCATTCGGATGGTGGATTAAATAAAGGCTGTCACCATCACTATAACGGGTAACTTTTGCAGGTGCAGGTTGTTTAGCGATAGCCAACACGCCTGAGCTAGATGACAAGTAATTTTTTCGCTTTGTCATATCTCTACCTATGTAATGCGTTTGTTTTTTTAACAACGCATTTAACAAAATTTTAGAGGTGCTAGTAGGTAATGGCAAGTGTTTAATAAAGACTAAAAACTAGGTATGATAGATGTTTAAAGGGATTGAGGTAATGCGAGGTTATGTCTAAATACAATGATTGGTGCGCCCACAGGGACTCGAACCCCGATCGATCGCTTAGGAGGCAACTGCTCTATCCTGTTGAGCTATAGGCGCATTTCAAAGAGTTATTGTAAAAAAGTGGCGTGATAAAATCAATCTTAACCTTCTAGTTAATAGAAAGAGAGATTTATTAAAAACAGCGACTTGTCATTAGCTATTGGTTATAGCATCAGTGACGATCTCAGTGTCTTCTACCGCCGTTTTACCATTTGAAGTCGGGTTGAATAAGTCGTCTACACTATTTTGATAGCCATCAATATTGTCGAATTCATGCTGTCTTAGAATGTCTTGCCCAGTGCTTGAAATAAGGAAGTTGCGGAAGTTGATAGCGAGTGGTTTATCACTGAGTATGACGCCTTCTACGGTTTGCGACTCTCTCATTGCATAACCGAACGGGTTGAGCGTTCGGGCCTCCTTGTTCTCGGTTGTTGTTTGAGACTCTGGGTTTTTGACATCAGTCACTAAGCTGTTTTTTGTTGATGATGGTGCATTAACGATGTTATTTTTTACCTTACTATTAAGCTCATCTTCTAATAACGCTAATAACGAATCAGATAACTTATCATCGGCAATGACTAAGTCAGTAGGATGAGTATTGTCCAAAATTAACAGGTCAGTAGCTGGCACGTAATTGGTTAATACTTGCATATGCGGATAACGCGCCTCGAAGCTAACGATTACATCGTCTAAAGGTACTTGCAGAGGCTGCTGCGCTTGAATATATAGCGTATTGGCAGCGGCATCGTTTTTGACAGCGTCGCTATCTTCTTCTGATTCGCCCTGTAATGATTTGACGTCTTCACGGCTCAAAATCGGTAAGGGATCGACATTTTTACTATTGTTCATCCATAACCATGATATAACCCCGACAATAATAAGAAGCAATAACAGTATTATCCCTGCAAGTAGTAGCTTGTAGTCTCTCATAAAATATGGCTCTTATAATAAGGTGTTTTATCGCACTTACGACACTAGTTGTCGCAAGCTATGTTGGATTTGACTCATTTTGAAATAGTATACTGGTAAATCAGAGATATCAGTGGCACACTTAAGCGTTACCTCACTCATAAGACAACTATTAGGGTAACAAGCTCGCCTCCTAAAGCGGCTGTGCGCCATATCTTAACAGAAATAAAAAGCGGCCACGACTACAATACTTATCTTTTATCTCGCTATTACCTCATCTTGTCTTTTACTCGAATCAGATCGCTATCTATGTTTAAAATTATTCAATCGCACCGCACTGAGCATTTAGTTGCAGAGCTACTCACCGATTATCAATCGAAAAACCAGCCAGTCTTTGCTGAGTTTATCGTTATCGTGCCTTCAATGGTATTAGGCGACTGGCTCGATAAATCTATTGCTAGCCAAGCGGGTATTAGTACGTTAGTGACGACGACCTTTTGGGGCCACTATCAGTGGACTTTGATGCAAAAGGTGTTAGCGCGTCATAATGAGTATCTGCTCGCGCATAATCCTGAAGCGTCAACCTTGAATGTACCTGAAGTGGCGGTATTGTCGCCTACAGTAATGCAGTGGCGTCTGTTTGGGTATTTGACGTACTATCAAGAGCTGATTGTCAAAGATGACAAGCATCCAGTGCACTCGCTGCTAGCACCGCTAATCGAGAAGCCGCAAGAGGGCAGCGCCCCTGATAAAGCGCAGCAAGACGTGCGTATTTGGCAGCTGGCAAGTGATTTGGCGCGAGTGTTTAATCGCTACTTAACCCACCGTGAGGACTGGCTAGCGCTTTGGTCCCAGAACAAGCTATTAGATGTCGATAAGCTGATAGCTGACAAAGATGCTTTGTCGCTGCGTTTTGATCAGTATGCTCGCGCCACCCCTGATTGGCTAGTTGCACATTATGTTGAGTTAGAAGTCGCTCAGCGTTTTTTATGGCTACACTTGTTTGCTGATGTGCACCAGCACCGCGTTGAGATTGAAAATACCTTTTGGTCAGCTCTTGAGCATAATAAGGCGAATGAGCGTGAACAGTTACCTGCTGTGCTACGCATATTTACCATTCAGCAACTGCCGCAGACGGAGCTTGACTTCTTGCAGCGCTTGTCGAAATACATGGATATCACCCTGCTGCACTACAATCCATCAAAGCTATTTTGGGCGGATATCGTCGATAAGTCTTGGCTGCAGCGCCAGCAGATTATTAACCCCGAAAGTGTGTTCTTACGCGATTATGGTCATAGTTTGCTGTCGCGTTTGGGTAAGCAGTCGCGTGATACTTTCGCTATGCTGGCGAATTTATCAGGCAATGAGCAATATGAAGAAGACTTAGTAGAATGGCACGATAATTTCGATACGAGTGCTGAGAGTCTCATCGATCATGCTTATAGCAGTGAGGAATGGACTGTTGAAGCAGATAGTGCACAAAATAATTCAAGTTTACTCAGGCGTTTGCAAAATGATGTATTGATGCTCGATGAGCAAGCGACCCAGCAAGCAACCGCTGTGCAAGTCTCGCAAGCAGTCAATGAGCAAATAGAGCTAAGTTTTGAGCAAGAAGTGCAGTGGTTTGATGATGAGGCATTAGAGAACAAGCGCTTTGACAAGCAGCGATACTGGGAGATGTCGGCTCAAGATAATAGCCTAAGCATTCATTCTTGCCATAATTTGCAGCGCCAGTTAGAGGTTCTGCGTATTATGATTGGGCGCTGGCTTAACGAGCCGATCAGAGCTGGCGAAAAAAAACGCCATATCTCAGAGATTGTCGTGCTGATGCCTGATGTTGAGCGCCATCATGAACTGATCAGCTCTATTTTTGTTAGTGGCAAAGGGCAAGATGGTTTGACTTTGCCAGCCAAAGTGACTGGCGTGGTCGATACCGATATTCGCCAACTGTGGGAAGCTATTATCGGTTTTTATAAGCTCCTTGGTAGTCATAGCGCGCGTTTTGAGGCCGCTGAGGTTCTTGATTGGTTCATGTTACCACCTTTGTATGAGAGTTTTGGACTGACGCATGAGCAGATGAGCCGCGGCTGTGATTTATTGGTAGAGGCGGGGTTTATCCGCGGCTTTGATGAGCAGCATCTCAAGCAGACTCTAGACGCCAACGACTATGACTACCGCTTCAGCTTCGCTCAAGCATTAGATAGATTGGCTCTTGGCTTAATTATGCCTGAGGCAAGCGCGAGTGATTGTTTGTATCCTCTTGCAGAGGCAGACTGGCCGAGTACGGCTATGCCTGAGATGAGCCTGCCATTACCGCAGATGAGTTTGGATGATGGCATGATCGTTGAGGCATTTTGTCGTATCTATGCAGGCTTGACTGAGCGCCGTCATGATCACACTCAAAAGAAAAAAGCTGAAGAGTGGCTGTCCCAAATCGAGACGCAAGTGATCCATCGCTACTTTGGTGAGGTCGATCAGACGCGTACGATGCGCGCGATCTACAACGCGATGAATGGCTTTAAATCTAGCCTACGCGCCAATCGTCATTACCGGCAGTACGCGAGTGACGATACTGACAATCATGAGGTAGAACAACGGCTTGCGGGCGTTGAGCAATTACCGCTTAAGCTAAGCTTTATGCTTGATAGTATCGAAGCTGAACTTGAGAGTCAGCAAGTCAGTGCCGAGCCGACGGGAGTAATTACCTTTGGTCGCTTTGGCGCTCTTAGAAACGTACCGTTTGAGCTGGTTGTCATGCTCAATATGAATCTCTCCGAGTTCCCGGACCGCGATCGTAACAACCGCTATGACTTGATGAAAACTACTATGGCTCGCCGCGGAGATAGAGTCAGTGAGGATGACGATAATGGTGCGTTTTTAGATGCGCTATTATGTGCGCGAAGTGCCTGCTGGATATTTTATAACGGTCAAAGTCTCACCGATACTCATGAGCATCTACCCGCCAATCCTGTCAGTGAGTTGTTACAGTTTTTGCAAGGTGAAGTACAATGGCAAGTCAGCTCGCTTGAAGCATTAGAGGCATTGCCTGAGAGTGTTGACGCGACTACTGAGCAGCTAAAGCGCTATCTTCCTAAGCTCATCAAGCAGTGGCTAGTCACTGAGCATCCAGCTCTACCTTTCCACGAGAGTCTGTTTGAATCTATGATTGAAGAAGACGGGGCTCTTAATACAACAAACAGTGTTGATGCTCATAATCAAAGCGAAGTGGCGGATACTGCCAACCTTGACGCCCATGCGTCCACTGACGCTAGCGATGAGTTAGATGCACTCTTAGATCAAGCTATGCAAAAAACTAAGCTGGCACAAAAAAAGCAATTTCCACCCGCACCGATTTGGCAAGCTGTTTTTGATACCCTAAAGAGCCGCGTGCCAAGCAAACGCTTACAATTCGTTGGTTTGCCCACAAAATTGCAATATGAAGCGATCGCTCAAGTACTTGGACGCAGTTTAGGTGAGCTTGGACAAGTCGATCATAAAGATTTGCAAGCATTGATCGAACTGCTGGCGCTCGATATGAAAACCAATGCACACGACACAAATAATGCAGACTTAACGACTATGCTCAGTCAAACCCTATTTGATATTCATGAGATAGACGTAGAAGGCGTGCTGGCCTATCAAGTCCGTCATCCTGCCAAGGCCTTTTTGCGCGCTCAAGAAGTGCATGTCATGCAAGGGGAGCAAGCAAGGGCGCAACAAGAGCCACTATTTTTGGACGGCTTAAGCAATTATCAGATTACAGATCATCTCATTAATGAGCTCGCTACTAGTACCGTTTATACCAATCCAGATAGCTATTCTGCTAACTCTGAACACAACTCTGCTAACTTTGAACTTGATGCTCAAGCGAGTTATTCAACTTTAATGTACCAAAAGATCATGCCGGCAGGTATCGCACGGCAAACCACCTTAGTAAATGAGCGGCAAAAGCTCCAACAGCAGTGTTTAGAGTTTCAAGAGCAGCTGATGGCTAATGGTTTTGCTAAC
>Ga0115011_10001590_pt1 | contig 16309 bp, 18 predicted proteins | sample TroAtlMetagenome_2_FD_88705 | JGI IMG/M metagenome (GOLD analysis project Ga0115011, IMG submission 88705) | Marine eukaryotic phytoplankton communities from Atlantic Ocean - Tropical Atlantic ANT8 Metagenome | ecosystem: Environmental > Aquatic > Marine > Oceanic | place: Tropical Atlantic...
TAATGCTTCTGGACCAGTATCTGTAACTTCTGGTGCTACAGGAGAGAATCATAATTGCTTGGGTGGTTTATTTAATATTAATGCACCTAGTATTGTTGGTGTTTCTGGATTCAATACAAGTTTTATTGCAAAGGGTGCATTAACTCTTACTGCTGGAAAAACATGTAACGTTAAGGCAGCGACTATCTTTCTTAACTGATCTGTGCTATAATGCTATTGTCTACGGAGACCTTATGGAAATTTTTGACGCTGCTCTCGAATCAGTATGGATTAATGTCTCTAGTAGGACTATCACTCTAGTATCTGACCTAGGTGAAACTAGGAAAGTGGAGTGGAAATGGGATCAAGAAGGTTCAGAAGGATTTTCTGAAACTGTCGATATGATTAGTAGTATGCTTGATCCTGAAATGATAACATATACTTTTGCAACACATGACTGATGTTCAAGACATAACTGAAGAGGAAGCAGTTAATAACCTTTCATTCCTCATTACTATGTGTGAGAGAAACCGTACTGTATGGAGAATTAAGCGTCCTGATGGATGTGTTGTAATGCTATCTCCAGTCATTCAGTCTGGTCCCCCAGTAGATCGAGAGGTTTTAAGTCAAGTAGAAGAGTTTAGAAAGGATTTCGTTGACAAAGAAGCATAAATATCCTATACTCGACCAGTAAACAGGCAGACCGATGCGTCTCAAACGCCATGAAACTCCTAGAAAGCAAGGACGCAACTTCAAATCGAAGTTAGCGTCTGCCCGTTTGCGTCAAATTAAAAAACGCACGAAGATGATGATAAAACGTCTTAATGCTAATGAGGAGCGTTCTCAATAAGGTATTGCAATTTCTCAATAGATGCTATATAATAGAGAGAGTTTTTTAAGACTTATGGCATCTTATTCGGTTACACTCGTAGACACAGCAGGTAATGAAACTACCTTTGACTGTGCGGACGATGAATTGATTTTGGACAAGGCAGAAGAAGAAGGTGTTGATGCACCATATTCTTGTCGTGCTGGTGCATGTTCTACATGTGCAGGTAAAATTGTCGAAGGTACAGTTAATCAGGAAGATCAATCTTTCTTGGATGATGATCAGTTAGAAGCAGGTTTCGTATTAACATGCGTTGCAACTCCTACTTCTGATGTTAAAATAAAATTAGGAGAAGAGGAGAATTTATACTAATGAGAAAACAGTTAATTAATGCATTACTAGCACATGCTCAAGGTGATATTGCCAAGCATAGAGCAAATGTTGAAGTATACCTTACTGCACCAGTAGGTATAGGTGAGCACTCTAATGTTGTAGAAGCAATTGAAGAAGAGTTGAACATGATTGCTAAGTACCAGGACCAAATTGAAGTTATAAATACCTACTTTAAGGTTAAGGGAGACCAAGTAGTATTAAATGAAGGACAAGAAGGCGGCTAAGAAAATTATCAAACTTGCAAAAAAACATCCAGACTGGTATACTAAACAAGACATAGCATATGCTAAGATGGTAAAGCGAAGAGAAAAACTTAAAGAGCAACAGGCAGAGAAAAATGATTGACACTTCATGGAGTTCAATTAGAATAGGTCTTGTTATGTTGCTTGGAGTTATATGGTTCGCATTACTAGCAGACACCGCACGGAGGAGTTTAGACGATGACGACTAGATCATTTACTAAGAAAGATAAGAAAGGACGTGAAGAAACTTGGGAGTGGGAAGAAACTCCTGATGTTATAAAAGCCCTAGATAGACTACATCAAAACATGAGAGAAAATAGTGAACAATCCAGCACTACTAAATGATCCTGGCGCAGGTCCAGAGGTATATCCTGTCAGTGGAGGTATGTCCACTGAAAAACTGGAAGAAGCAAAAGGATATGATGAGGGCGAATTGATTGCAGAATTACTCTGTATCACTGGTGAGTTAGGTGGAAAAATGGAGAGACTTACTACTTCAGACCATTCTGGACGTACCAGTAAGAAAATTGTAATTGAGTATGATGTTCAAACTAAACGAGGGTAAAAATGAAAAAGTATTTCGACAAAGTAGTTGAATGGGATAAGAAAATTATCAAGAAATGTCAAGACAAATTTGGATTGACAGATTATCAGGTAGTTTGTATTTCATTTGCTAAAGGTTTTATTATCGGAGCAATCCTACTTTGAAATGTGAGGTACAACTCTACGTAGCAGGAACTGTCTTTAAAGAAGAAGTTATTGCTCGTAATTATGATGAAGCACGAAAAGTTGCTTTAGCACGTAATCCAAATGCCAAGGTAATTAGTGTCAATGCAGTTTTTAAATAGTATGGATGAATTAGTATTTGATTTACTGAAGAGAGATGCTTATCGTAAAGGTGAGTATACTCTCTCTTCTGGTAAAAAGAGTGAACATTATGTCAATTGTAAACCTGTGATCTTAAATGGTCGAGGTTTGTTTATGACTAGTTGTTTACTATTAGATCATGTTGAAGAAGATAGTGTTGCAGTAGCAGGACTTACTTTAGGTGCAGATCCGTTAGTATCTGGTGTTGCAATATCAGCAGCATTGGATGGTCGTAAATTAAATGCATTGATTATACGGAAAGAACCTAAAGGACATGGAACAGCATCTCAAATAGAAGGACCATTACCACCAAAGGGTAGTAAAATTACAGTTCTTGAAGATGTTGTAACCAGTGGAGCATCTTGTATTAAGGCAGTTAATGTCTTAAGAGACCAAGGATATGAGGTAAATCGTGTCATTTCTATCATAGATCGACAAGAAAGAGATAAGTTTGTATTTTTTGATGCCCAATTAGAGTTAGTATCTCTATTCACTCTTGCTGACCTTGCTAAATAGATCTGTAGCAAAACGTATGTAATTCGTGGCAACTAAGAAGATTTCACAACTGGAAACAATTTCAGATGCTAACCTTTCGGGAGAAGCAATTCTTCCTGTTGTGGTGTCTGACCCATTGATTCCTAACAGAAAAGCAAAAGTTAATCAATTATTCAGAGGTGTAGGACAGGGGACAAAATCTGCTCCTGGAATGGCGTTTGACCTTGATCGAGATTCGGGATTATATCAGAATGCATACGATCAAATAGGTATTGCTTTTGGTGATGGTGGACTGTATATGTCCAGAATAGATAATGGCAATAGTAGTACATCATTGTATATGACTGCAATTGATGATACTGCAACTAATACTGACCTTGTTCTTGCACCTAAAGGTACTGGTGCAGTTAAAGTAACAGGTCAATTTTTAATGGAAGATGGTTCTTTCATTTTAGAAGATGCACAAGGTCCGAAAGCAAGATTTGAAGTAAGTAATGTTGGTACTGGTACTGCTACCAGAATTATGACATTACCTGCTATTACTTCTGGTAATGGTACTACACTTGTTGGTAATGATACACAACAAACTTTAACTAATAAGACTATTCTTATTGGTGAGAATAATTTTGTTATTGTTGATGGTACTGAAGAAGCAATTTTCCAGATTAACTGGGCAACAACTTCAGGTGCTAGGAGATCATATTTCCTACCTGATGCTGGATCAGTAACTACAACTGCTGAACCAACTGCAACTTCATCTACTTTACTTGATACTAAGGCAGAGCAAATTGCGTTAAGTAAGACTTTTGTTAACATGAGACTTGCTGCTAACGCAGAAGCAGCAACTGCATATGTTCAATGGAATACTGATTCAGTAACCGCTAACAGGATTTTAACAATGCCTGACCAGAGTGGTACTGTTGTTATGGAAGATACTACTCAAATTCTTTCTAACAAAAGTTTCAAGGCATTGCAACTTGCAGATACAACTGATGTAACTAAGAAATGTACATTTGATGTAAGTAATCAGAACACTTTATCTAATGAGAGTTTCCAATTCCCTCCAACAGATAACCTAAATAGATCTGGTAACCATAATCTAATAGTTACAGAAAGAGGAGAGCAGAATTTATATTATAAATCGATGTATAATATGGCGTTGAAAGACGCTGCTAATGCATCCGCTTCTATAACACTTTCTGCTGAAGGACTTTCTGGTCCTCGAACTATTAAGTTTCCAGACGCTGATGCTACATTATTATCTACTGATAACGTTACATTGGATGATGTAACATTTGGTGCTGGTATCAGTGCCAATAACTTAGCAGGGCAAACCCGACTACAACAATTTTTCTACGCAGGATTCTAATTAATAGCTATGGCAGATCAAGGACTTTTAGCACAAGCGAAACCCGCAGCGACGACAAATACAGTCCTGTATGCTGCACCTGTGACCGCTTCAGCAAGTGCTGTATTAAACATAACAAACGATGGATCGGCATCACAATTTGATATCGCTCTTAAAGATTATGATCAAAAATTAACTTTAGATGCATCTACCTATGAACTTCATGAAGGTGATGTCATATCAGGGTATAGATTTAATCTTAACACTCCAATTCCTGCAGCAGCAACATTAGCAGGTAGTACATTATTAACATCAACGACTGGAGAAAAATCATTTAAGTTTGAATCGTATTATATTCCAACATACACAGAAATTTTTACAAAAGTATTTGCGATTAGGCAAATCACATTAGAATCGGTTAGTGGTACTCCTGCGGTTGGAGAGACTATTTCAAAAGGAAGTGGTGGTAATACTACAACAGCAACAATATATGCAGTTAATATAGGTTCTGGTACGACAAATATTTACATTGGTCCTTCAACTGTTGCAGGAACAAACGCTCTTCCTGCTGATGAATTTGTAGCAGGTGATTCACTAACTGCATCAGGTGGTGGAACTGGTACTATTTCTACTGGTGGTGTTGGTACAGCAAATAATGAATTTGCTTTCTCAACTACAACTGCTGGTGGTACATATGACCTTTACTTAGGTACTACTTTCACAGTATTTGGTGACAGAGCATACCGCTTCAACGTTGCTGATGCTTCAATGAGTGGTAGAGATTTCCATATATCTGATACAATCAACGGTGAATGGGGTCCAGATAATACTGCTGGTAACTCTGATGATGGTACTGAATATACCACTGGTAAAACTACCAATGGTACAGCAGGTAATGCAGGAGCATATGTTCAATATGATTTTTCAGCGAATACATCCTTAGCAGCAAGTTATTACATTTATGATGGTGGTACAGGTACTGCTGCTAATGCTAACTACGGTGGATCAGATCGTGTATTAACAACTTCGACTGCATACACATATGGTTCGATCTTTGTTTATGAGATTGAAGGGGATTGGACTGGAGGTTCAGATCAATTCTCTCATAGTGGTGCAACCTATACTGTATCATCTACAACTGCTGGTCCTTACGGTTATATCCGTAGTTACAGTGGTACAACTGCATATGTCATTAAGGGTACTAACTCTGCTGACTTTGCAGGTTCAAACACGTTCAGAGATAATCCTAAATTAGGTGCTACTGCTCGTGATGTAGTAACAGTTAGTTCTGTAACAGTAGCAACAACTGCTGTAGAAGCATCTAACTATTTGTACATTAATAATGATAATGCGGCTAATAATGTAAAAAGAATTACCTCTTTGGTAATTGGACCTGGTGAAAGATTGGTGGTTGAGAGTAATTCCCAAAATAATATCTTTAGTTTGATTGGTTTTGAGGATGCTTCTTCTGCCTTTGTTGCAAGAGTATTTGATCCTGCTGCAACAGTTGGTACTGGCGGATCTGGAGGTTAACCCCACCAATAAATAAACATAAAGCACGTGTATAGGTAATGTCACTAACTAGACTAAAGAATATTATTACGTCCCGTACGGGACGTATTATCTACGTCAACCCAGACGACTTCGATGCTTCTGATGCAATTGACAACAGAGGCAACTCTGCATTGCGTCCATTTAAAACTTTACAACGTGCTTTTCTTGAGGTAGCAAGATTTTCATATAGGGTAGGTCTAAGTAATGACGAGTTTGATGCGTTTAGTATCATGCTTTATCCTGCTGAGTATCAGATTGATAACAGACCAGGTGAAGTTCTTTATACTAATGTTCCTCCTATTGATGCTAACTCTAACCTTGACCTCACATCTGCTAACAACGTATTATATAAGTATAATTCAACCGAAGGTGGTGTAATAGTCCCCAGAGGTTGTTCTGTTGTTGGATTAGACTTACGTCGTACAAAGATACGACCAATGTATATTCCTTATCCTACAACATATGCTGCAAAAGGTATTAACACAGAAGCACAAGTTCCTCACAGTACAGCAATCTTCAAGGTAACTGGTGGTACTTATTTCTGGCAATTTTCATTCTTTGATGGTATTGAAGAGGGTGTATATTTCAAACCCGATAGTGTTGAGACAATACCTCCAAAATATTCTCACCATAAACTTACATGTTTTGAGTTTGCTGATGGTTTAAATCCATTATCAACACTTATTTCTAGTGGATCAGTTCCTAACGCAGATTACTCTGCTGTTCCTAATATTTTAACAAGAACTGACCTCGATATATACTATCAAAAGGTATCTAAAGCATTCGCTACTATACCTGACACATCTGGTGATCCTACAACTGACCAAATACAGGCAAGGGTTGAGGAGAACAGAATAGTTGGTCCTATTTCTGATGAATACAGAGTCCTCCAAATCACAAGAAATGGTACAACAGCGACGGCAGTCACTGTTGATGAGTTCGACAATCCAAGAGACCACGGTTTCTCTGTTGGCGTTAACATTAATGTATCTGGTGTTACAGGGTCAACGGGACCACAATCCGAAGTTGATGCAACGGTCTATAATGGATCTTTCACCGTCACTTCAGCGTCAGGTAATGTCTTTACTTATCAAATGGCATCTGAACCTACAGGAAATGCTGTAGGTACAAACATAACTGTTAAGACTGAGATTGACACTGTTGACTCAGCATCACCATACGCATTCAACCTATCACTAAGAAGTGTATGGGGTATGAACGGTATGCATGCTAATGGTGCTAAAGCAACTGGTTTCAAATCAATGGTTGTGGCACAGTTTACTGGTCTATCACTACAGAAAGATGACCGAGCATTCGTAAGATATAATGCTTCAACTGGTAGTTATGATCCAGCAGTCTCTGGTGATGGTGCTCACCTAGATGGTTTTGCTGAGTATCGTAAAGGTTGGGGACACCAACATATAACAGCATCAGATGACGCATTTATTCAGGCAGTCTCTGTGTTCGCTGTTGGTTTCTATGCACACTTCACTGCTGAACGTGGTGCTGACATGTCTATTACTAACAGTAATAGTAACTTTGGTAATACTGCACTTAGATCTGCTGGATTTAAGTCAAAAGCATTCTCTAAAGATAAGGCAGGTGCACTTACTCACGTAGTACCACCTAAAGCACTTAATGTTATTTCAACAACTGCTACAGGAACAAATGGTGCATCAACAATCACACTTGCTAATGATGGATCTATCAATGGTGTTATTGAAGGTGTAACAGTTCATGGTACTGGTATTGGAACAGGTGCAACAGTTGGATCAGTCAATACAAATACTAGAGTTGTTACTCTAACTGCTGTCAACTCTGCAACTGTCAATGGTAATGTTATATTTGGTGAAGAGACTTCTGTTAACTGGGTTAACATTGATATTGCAAGAACTAAAGTAATTAACGCTGCATTAGCAGGTCAGGGTGGTACTCCTGGAACAAGATTGTACCTATATGGATATACTGTTCAAGCATCTCCACCAACTAATAGAGTACAGGGTTATACAATTGGTGCTAGACAAGATGGTACTGGTGGCAGTGCTATAGCAGATAAGATTAATTGTTTATTGACTGCTCAAGGTGCAACTGCTGCAAGTATTCACTCAGCAAGTATATCACCTTATGGACCTAATGTATCTGGATTAGATGCAGGTGTTGCTGGTTCACCTATTCAATTTGATGCTGCTACCTATAGTGTTAATAGTCAGAATGTCGTTGGTGGTTGGTATCTTTCTGTAAGTTCTGTTAGTAACTCAATCTATACTACTCTATCAACTAATACTGCATATAATAGTATTAACTTTACTCCTACTACATTCCTTAATAGAATACCTGACCCAAGAGACTTACAAGATAGAACATATCGTGTAAGGTATGTAATTGATAAGGATAAGACTAATCCATTACCAAGAGATCCTATCTCTGGTTATGTGATGCAACCATTGAATACTGATACTACATCATATAAATTAGGCAAGACATTCTATGTTTATGATCTTGAAGTAGTTCAACCATTCGAGAGAGGTGTTAAAGATGGAATATACTACATCACGCTCCTTTGTGCATCTATTGCACCTTCAGCATCTAATTTTAATAACAGATTCTTCTCACAAAACGTCAACGAAGTCTATCCAACGTTTGACAGAGACAATCCTCTTGCTGACCCTGATGCTGCTGTGTCAGTCGCAGACAATCAAGTCATTGGACTGGTAAATGCAACTGATGGTGCATCACCAACTCCTTCACTTGATCCTAAGAGATCTATTACTAAGGAAGCAACTGAGTTCTTACTAACTGATACTGGATGGACTCAACCAGGTACTACACCTAACTACGACTCAGTTAATAAGAGACTATCTAACGTTGAATTAACAGCACGTGCTGGAGATGAGGAAACAAGAAAGATTAATATAAGAGAAAATAATGATGGAACAGTTGCACCTATTAACGTAGAGTTTAGACGACATTCTATCCTAAGATCTGGTAACCATACATTTGAATATCTTGGTTTTGGTCCAGGTAACTACTCAACAGCATTCCCTCAAGCACAAGTCGAGACTCTTACAACCAATCAAGTTAGATTTTCACAGAGTATTAAAGAAGAAGCAGGTGTTGCTTTCTACTCTGGACTTAACTCAAATGGTGACCTATTTATTGGTAACCAAGTTATCAACCCTGTTACAGGTCAGATAACAAACGAAGATATTGCACAGTTAAATGTTGTTGGTGAAGAAAACACAACTATTGAAACATTCTCTGAATTGGTATTAACAGATAAACTAACCGTAATTGGTGGTGCATCTAACCAGTTAGAATCTATCTTTGCTGGTCCTGTTACATTCCAAGGATTAACTACATTTACTAATCAACTTCAATCTAAGAGAATTTCATATTATAACCAAGATGGTACAGTCATTAAACAAACATTGCTTGCACCAGAATTATCAACTGGATTACCAGATTTTTCTAATATACCTTGGTATACAACTCCTGCTGATGGAGACTTGGTATATAATATTAACTGGACTCCAGGTAAATCTCTTGGTTGGATATACTATAGTCAAGCATGGAAAGAGTTCGGTTTAACTGATACAGGACAAATCAATATTGAAACCTTTAGTGGTAATCAGCATATTGGTCTTGGTGTTGCTCCAACTGCAACATATAGAGTTAATACTAATGGTTCTGTGAGAATTGATGGTGACTTAGTTGTTACTGGTAGAGGTGGTGTTGGTGCTGATAAGTACATTACTAAAACCTATACTGGTAATGGAACCCAGTTAACATTTGGTGTTACTACTTACGGTGGTGGTATCAAACATAGTGATGATTCATTGTTAGTTACACTGAATGGTGTTGTACAAATTGCAGGTACAAACTATACAGTAGATGCTAACGGTGCTAACGTTGTATTCTCTTCTGGAGATGCACCATTGTCAACGGATACAGTTCACATATTAGAACTACCGATCTAATAAAGGAGGAATATGGCAATTTCAAGAATTAGTGGAAACCAGATTTCTACTTCCACTGAAGCGATTATAACAACATTAAGTTTCCTTAACACTAATAGTGTTTTGAGAGTACCTTCTGGTACTGCTGCTCAAAGACCTACAGGTGTTAGTGTAGGAACGATAAGATTTAATACTGATGCTGATGCTGCTGAGATATACAAGGCAGATGATGGCACTGGTAGTGCAGGATGGGCAGCAATATCTGGAGGTGGTCCTGCGGTAGGAACAGATAGTATTATTAGAACAAATGCACCGACAATAGCAGAAAATATTACGGTAGGTCCAACTGCTAATGGAGATGCTAAGTATAGCAATGGAATGACTGCTGGACCCGTATCTATCAACAACGGTTTTACTGTTACGATTGAGAACGGAGCAGCGTGGAGTATTAGATAATGGCAAATTCAGGAAAGTTAAACGTTGGTTTGATTGAGGGTTTATCACCAAACTTCACAGTTACTGTCCCTGAAGATACTGATCTAGCATTTAAGGGTGATAGTAGTCTTGCTGTAACTGGACAAAGTTATATTACTATTCCTAATGGTGCACCATTAGATTTTGATGCAAGAGAAATACAGTATGGCAAGAGAAGACATCCTCAAACAGGACAAATAAGATTTAATACATCAACTGATAAACTAGAGTTTGTCTTTGCTGATGTATGGCAGGATGGAACTGGATATCCTTCAGGACAATTACCTGGTAGTAGTGCTGGAAATGCTGCTAAGTCTGGTATGGAGATATTAGAGTCTGGACAACCTTCTGGTCTTTACTGGATTAGTCCAGGAAATGCTGGTGCCTGGGAAATGTATGTTGATAATTCAAGAAATAGTGGTGGATGGGTTCTTGTTGCAACAGTTCGTACTTCAACATGTCAAGATCACATGAATAATGGTTCTGTTCGTGTTAGTGGTACAACTGGTCCTAGATTAACTGATTCTAGTACATATAAGATGGCGGATAGTTGGATGAATGCTTTAGTTGGTGAATCAACTTATAGTGGATCTACACGATACTGGATGGAAGCAACAGGATTTAATAAGAATGTATTTATTGATAGTAATGCTACTGTTGACCTACTAAGTAGTGCATCTAATCAGAATGAAAGAACAAGGATAACACTTACTTATGAAGGTGGTATCAGCGATAGAGGTCCGAACACTGGTACGAGAGGATTTGGTGACCACCATACTTCAGGTGGTACATATTTTGCTTGGGGTCGGCATCCAGAGTCAGGTAATAACTGCGGTTTCCGTGAAGATAGTTTAGGTGCTTCTAACGGATATCTCTGGATTAAATAAATAAAAGAAAGTGTCGTCTCATGAGTAAAGTCACTGTTAGCGGTCTAGGTGGGATCGCTCAGACAATTGGACAAGTAACTGTTAATTCTGGTCATACACTCCAGGTTAATGGTAATGTTTATCATGATGGTACTGGAGCAATGAGGTTGCCATCAGGAACTACTGCTCAACGTCCAGGTAGTCCTCAAGCAGGATACATGAGATTTAATACAGATGATAAGGCAGTAGAAGTATATACAGGTAGTACATGGAAACAGTTTGGTTCCGAAGATGGTTCTTCAGGATCACCATTCACTTCTATGGCATCTCTTACTGCTAATAATCCTGGTCCTGGTCTTAAGTATATTAATATGGATGGTGGAGGAGCAGAACAGGCATACATGTACAAGGATAGTAATAATAAGTATTGGATAGGAATAGCATCAATAGCAGACGATACTAGTCATGGTTCATATACTGGTGGTAGTGATGGGTGGTATGGTAATTGGTCAAATAATAGTACGTTTGGGTCAGTAGGTAGTTGGATGCAAACTAACTGGAAGTCCAGACATTATTATAATTGGACTGGTGCTAATGATGTATTAATAATGCAAGGATGGTCTACATCTGGTACACCATACGATCAATCTACTGAAGTAGCATACATCAATGGTGTATTTACTAATAGAGGTGGTAACATGAAGACCATGTTTGAATCTCATATTAGTTTAGGAAATCATGGTAATATTGGTGGTACTGAAATAGGTGGCATGACCTTCTTAAAAGGAAGTGCAAGTAATTCAGATAATAGATATAGAAACAACTCTCGTGGTGAGTTGGATCCTAATAATGTTTGGCATTTATCACCTGCCAATTGTGAAAACTATACCTTTAGTATGATTAATGCTCTTGGATGTTCATCTAATGGATGTAATGTTGAGCACCATGCTTGGGTAGGTAATACAAATAATAACTATTCTGAACAGAATTTCCCAGAACCTAACTGGGATGGATCATGGGGTATTAATAATCCTGGTGGTCAAAATCACATGTACTGGTTGTTTTTCTACGCATAACTATGAGTAAAATTGTCGTCAATCAAATACAAGCGGGATCTGATAACAACTTTACAGTTGAGATGGATTCAGGTAACAATATAATTGTTGCTGGTACTTATAATATGCATGACCAGTCAGCATTGTCTATACCTGTAGGAACTACTGCTCAACGTCCTTCAAGTCCTCTTGCAGGAATGATAAGGGTAAATCTTGAGACTAACTTCTTAGAATGTTATAATGGTTCAGGGTGGACTAATGTTATTGAAGGGTTTAATAAACCTGCTGGTTTTGGTGGAAATCAACCAGCAGCATTAGGATCACTAGCAAATCCTGCTACGTCAGCAGTACAATTACGTGACTCTGGTAACACTACCAATGGTGCTTATTACATTAATTTACCTAGTGTTGGTGCTAAACAGACCTACTGTGCATTAGATCCAGGTTTCCAAGGTGGAGGTTGGATGTTAGCATGGAAATGTACACGTGGTACTAGATTTGATTACACTACAAATTACTGGTCATCTGCTAATACATATAGTGAGAGTGATATGTCACGTAGTGATGCTGATGCGAAGTATGATGTATTCAACCATTTTGTTGCAGAAAATTTCATGGCAATTTTCCCTGACCTCAATAATGGAGGACAAGCAGGAGGATATGGTAGCGGTTGGAGTTGGTATGTAACAGGACAAAGTTCTACTTGCCTCAGTAGATTCCAGAATAGTTCACAACTATCTGGTAACCCTCGTGGTAGTAATATGTGGCAAGGATCTGGTTTTTCATCTCAGGGTGGATTCCAATGGTATGGTTTTAACTATACTGGTAATGGAAGTAACCGAGTTCGTTGGGGATTTGGTTGGAACAATGAGGGTGACCAAGGATCTAATGACCTATCTAATGGTATCGCTGTTGATAGATCTAATTCATCTGCTGGAGACCACATTTATTGTTGTCAGAACCATACAGGTGTGAATAGAACTATCAGAGCAGAAATCTGGGTTAGGTAACACTATAAATAATACGAAGGATAGAATTAAAACATGTCACAGTTAAATGTCGATAAAATTGTATCTCTAGCAGGTGGTGGTGGAACTGCTCGATTTGACTTAGAATCTAGTGGCAACTTTAGTTTTGACTCTGGAACTCTTTATGTTGATGCAGGTAATAATCGTGTTGGTATAAATGATTCCTCACCTTCTTATGGATTAGATATTAATGCTACTGATGCAATTAAAGTTCCAGTAGGAACAACTGCCCAAAGACCTGGTACAGCAATAGAAGGTCTATTCAGATACAATAGTACCGATAGAACCTTTGAAGGGTATTCACTTAACGCAACAACAAACGTAGTTGAGTGGGGACCAATCGCTGGTGCATCTGGTGGTGGAGGTGGTATAGCAACACAATCTACTGACAGATATAGTACAGACTATTCTGTTGATGCAGTATTGAAATCAGATGGTACTAATACATTCTGGTCATTTACTGGTGGTGCTGACAATGCTTGGTCCATGGCAAGAATTTGGACACATGGTTATGTTGCTGGAGGATATAAGAACGCTTCTGCATGGAGAACTGTTAATAGAACTGTTCATTCCACTGACGTAACAACAAATATTGGTGATATTATTGATAGATCTGGAGCATATTTCTCAGGTTCTTGGAATGATATAACACACTTCTGTCATTCATTTGAGAATAGTTTCAGAGCAGGTTCAACTTATACTTCTGCCTATAATATGGCAACTGAATCTGGTAGAGCACACCAAGGTTCTTGGGATACAACAGTTAATAGAAGTTCTCTAGGATCATTCCAAGATCATGTATTTGCTGGTGCTAATTCATATCTTTATGGTGGAGGTAACTCCAGAACTGATGTTATGAACCTTTCAACTGAAGTTATGAGAACTTCAGGATTTCCACCAGATCATTATGATGGTGGTGATGACCCAACTTGGGGTGGTCATGGTAGAACTAAAGGATGGAAGAAGAGAGGAGATACATGGTCAAGACAGGGTTTCTGGTATGCAACAGAGACTTGGACATCTTGGGCACATGCTCCTGGTGGAGATGGTTGGAAGAAGATCATGTCTACTATGATCGGTCACATGTATGTTGGTACTGGTAATAATAACCAGAACGGTATGCAAAAGTGTGATGATACAACTGGTATTCAGGTTCGTGGTCTTGACTTCGGTAGAACTGGAGAGGAGAACTATGAAATGGGTATGAGAAAGGGTTATATGTTAGGTAACTATAATGGTTCCCAGAATAACAATACCTATAAAGTGAACTATAATACTGACCAATACAATAACTTGGGTGGAACTACTGAACCGAAAGGTCATGGTGGTATGTCATCTGCTCACTGTGCATCTGCTAGTTCTGTAACATCACAGGCAGCATCTTATGATTATGGTACTAACATTCCGAACTATTAATAATGTCTAGCGTTATCACATCTCCAAATACAAGAGAAAATCCAGGATATTCTGATGTAGTAGTCTTGGATGTAGAGAAGTTTCCGATAGTTGATACTTGGGGTACACTTCTTGGTGGCAACATGGGATTGGAATATTATGTGTTAGATGAGGAACTTTGGGAATATATTCCTAGTCATGTTACACATTTACGTTTCCCATATAAAACTGCTGATTTAGGTAGCAGGTATTGGGGTGAGATTAGATTTAAGAGATCTGAGTATGGTGTAAACGATGAAGGTACAACACAGAAAGATAAAGTACCCATTGACCAAACTATATTTCAGGAACATGTATTACCCTTCATGAAGGGAGTGATAACCCTAAAAACACAAGAGATTTTTGAAAAAAGATACAACACTTTAAAGACTAAATATTCACACCTTGAGCAAGCAGTATTCAATGACCAACTAGAAGAGTCTAAGGCATTTCTAGCAGACAATAAGGCAGAGATCAAATTGATTGATCGTCTTGCTAAATTGAGGGGATTGACAACCGAGGAATTTGCTACTAAAATAGTAGAGTCCAACGTTAATTGGAAAGAAAAACTATATGATCTTGCAGTTGCAGAACAAACTGTCATCCGTGCAGTTAAAAATTGTGAATCAGTTGCACAAGTCAACGTTTTCCTTGAAGATTATTACGGTGAGCAAATGGGACTTGAACAATGTTTAGAATTAGGAAGGTGCAAAAAACATGATGAAGAAGGGATCATCCAAAGAATCGAAGAGTTTAAGTACGGAATTAAGTTCTGAAACTTATAATATTGATAACGTCGTTAAAGATCTAAACGCACTCGACCCTGATGGTAATGATATCGGATGGGAAGGTATAGATGATTTTGACCATGAACTCATAGGTTGGGTCAACGATCAATTCTTTGAACAAACAGAATTCCAAAATAGATATTTTGTTGTTAATTCACAAGTAACACCATATCGCCAAGTTAGACAGGCATGTATGGAGGTACAAGCACGTACTGATGCATTGCAACGTGTAACTATATCATATAAAAGATCCTTAAATGATATTAAACGCATTAAGGCAGAGTATGAGGCAGAAGAGGATCCATTCTGGAGACAAGATAAGGAGTATGAGTTAGAATTACTCTACCTTGATCTATCCAATTGGAAGAAAAAGATTAATCAGTGTAAGGCAGAGTTAGAGGGTATTCTTAAAATCATTAAAGAGAAAGTAAATGGTGAACCAGTTGAAACTCTTACTGAATATCTTTCTGATAGAAATATTATGGATGAGGAAGAGCATAAGTATTGGATTGCTCGTTTAGGAAAGCAAGCATCTATGGATCTATTGACTACAGGACGTATTCAAGCAGGTAACCTAGATAGTATATTAATGTTGAGTCCAGAAGATCAGGCAGCAGTGACTGAACTTTCTTTGACATATTCTACAGCAATGAATAAATCTGTTGGTGCATTTAAAGAAGCAGCAGAAGCAAAAGTTGAAAAAATGTTAGAAGGACAACCCGCACAAATGTTCGACACCGCAGGTGTTTTAAGTGATTATGCAAGCAGTAACCTCGCCGAAAGAAAACAAAGGAGTCTTCAGTCTTCCTCTGAACCCGAAACTTCCACCAGAACTAATCCAAGAATCACTGATTCCCTTTCTAAAGAAGCATAAGGATTTAATTTACGATTTATATTTTACTTGTCGCATTCCACCATTTATGAATGATGCGATGGGTGATACTTTTCGTACACCAGAAGATGCTAAGAGTGTTGCTAAGAATGCATTTTATATAATGCAA
>Ga0115011_10001591_pt1 | contig 16309 bp, 8 predicted proteins | sample TroAtlMetagenome_2_FD_88705 | JGI IMG/M metagenome (GOLD analysis project Ga0115011, IMG submission 88705) | Marine eukaryotic phytoplankton communities from Atlantic Ocean - Tropical Atlantic ANT8 Metagenome | ecosystem: Environmental > Aquatic > Marine > Oceanic | place: Tropical Atlantic...
GTTATGTTTATGTATGACGAATCTACAGGAGAAACATTTGCTGTAGAAAACACATGGGAAACAGGAGGCATCATGAATGATGCTGCATCTGGATACACTAATAATGGTTTGTATCAAACAGTTGATATGTCATTTACAGATTATTCAAGTGGAGCAACAACAGAAGATGTTTCTGATCTTGGAGCGGGCACTTACACAGTAGTTGCTACAGATGATAATGGTTGTTCAGTTTCTATTACTGTAGAAATTACAGAGACTGAAGAAATGGAAATTACAGAGACTCATTCAGATTACACTGGATATGGAGTATCATGTAATGGAGCAACAGATGGTTCAATTGATGTAACGGTAACGGGTGGTACAGGTGTTTATACATATACTTGGAACACAGGCGATACTAGTGAAGATCTTTCTGATTTAGGAGCGGGTACTTACTCAGTAGTTGCAACAGATGAGAATGGTTGTTCAGTTTCAATTGAAGTAGAAATCACAGAATCTGAAGCAATGACTATTTCGGAGACTCATTCAGATTACACTGGATATGGAGTATCATGTAATGGAGCAACAGATGGTTCAATTGATGTAACGGTAACGGGTGGTACAGGTATATATGCATATACTTGGACAGCTTCTTCGTTCTCAGATACTGATTGTTCAGGAAATTTATTCCCAGCTGGTTGGATAGGAGATGGTATTTGTGATGAAGGCGGGTTTACTTATGAAGGAAACCCAATTTATTTAAACTGTCCAGCATTTAATATGGATGGTGGTGATTGTGGTGACGTCATGCCAACAACACAAGATCTTTCTGATTTAGGAGCAGGTACTTATTCAGTAGTTGCTACAGATGAGAATGGTTGTTCGGTATCAATAGAAGTAGAAATCACAGAAACTGAAGCAATGGAAATTACAGAGACTCATTCAGATTATACTGGATTTGGAGTATCATGTAATGGAGCAACAGACGGTTCAATAGATGTTACTGTAACAGGTGGTACAGGTATATATACATATACTTGGTCAAACGGCGCTACAACAGAAGACGTTTCTAATCTTGGAGCAGGTATGTATACAGTGTTTGTTACAGATGATAATGGTTGTTCAGTTTCAATTGAAGTAGAAATCACAGAATCTGAAGCATTAGAATTAGTAGTTGATGAGGTAATAGATGGCCCACATATTTTAGGTGATATAGATGAAGGATTTGGTTCTATTGCTATAACAGTGTCAGGTGGTTCGGGAGTTTACACTTATGAGTGGACAGCACCGATGTCTGATGGGTCTACATATACTTGGATCAATGGTGATGATATAGATGGTTTATTTGCAGGCACATATAATGTGGTTGCTACAGATGAGAATGGTTGTTCGGTTTCAACTGATATTACAGTAGACTTCTATTCACCATCAGCTTGGATTGTAGACGAAACAGATTGTACTCATATTATTGAAGTGCCAGAAGATGTAAATATTAGTATTGATGATAGTCCAATAACTTATGGTGACTGGATTTCAGTTTCTTTAGGTGGTGAGGTTGTTGGAATGATGATGTGGAATGGCGAAGAATCTTCATTTACAGTATATAGTGATGAATCGTTTACTGCAGATGAATTTGTTTGGTCGATATGGAACGCAAATGAAGCGAATATAGATCTTGCTGGTGGTGACTCAGACGATGCTTATTATAACGCAGAAGCACTTTATGATGACACATATCCTAATGAAGGAGACTTTGAATGCGGTGGTTTAAGTAGAGTATTAGATATTGTTGCAAGAACAATTTATATACAACAAATTGATCTAGAAGAAGGATGGGGAATGTACTCAACATTCATTAGTCCAGATGATACTACAATAGAATCAGTTATGTCAGAGGTAACATCTAATTTAACTATTATGAAAGATGAATTAGGTAATGTGTTTTGGCCTTTACTTGGTCTTAATACAATTGGAGATATCATAGATGGTGAAGGTTATTCTATTAAGATGGAAGAAGGAAGTATGTTAGAAATTTCGGGTGACTTAATTGATTCTGAGATGGAACTATATATGCCATCAGGATGGAGCTTTATAGGTTATTTACATCAAGAAGGAGCAGATGCTTCAGAAATGATGGCTCCTGTTGCAGAAAATATGATTATTATGAAAGATGGGCAAGGAAATGTTCTTTGGCTTGATATTAATGTGAATACTATTGGTGATGGTACAGGTATGATGATGCCAGGTCAAGGTTTTGCAATCAAGATGATTGAGTCAGAAGGAGGTTTCACATTCACATATCCTTCTATTACAGAGGGAGCTAGAATTGCAAGTCCATCTCCAGTATATGCATTGTCGCACTATCAAAAATCTGTTAATACAGGTAATAACATGACTATAGGTATTCCTTTAGAGGCTTGGGATGTTGTTCCAGAAATAGGTGATGAGATTGCTGCTTATAACTCTAAAGGTATTTTAGTGGGTAGTGTAACATTTAATGGAGAGGCAACGGCAATAACTGTTTGGGGAGATGATATGACTACAGATGATAAAATGGAGGGATTAATTGAAGGAGAAGTTATATCTCTAGAGATTTGGAGAAAAACAGAAAATGTTGTTGAAGACATTAAAATAGACACTTGGGAAATTGGAAATAATGTATATACAGCTAATGGTATAGCTCTTGCAGGAAATGCAAGAATGGCCGGATCATTAAGTGAGGGATATGAATTATATTCAAACTACCCAAATCCATTTGATACACAAACAACTATTAGCTTCTTTGTGCCAGATTATGGTAAAGTTAAAATAGCTGTTTACGATATGTTAGGTAATTTAGTTGAAGTATTAGCTAATGATTCATTCGAATCTGGAATGTATAATTTAGATTTTATTGCAACAAACATTGCTCAAGGAACATATTTTGTAAAAATGGAAGCGGGAGGAACAATTTTAACTAAGAAAATAGATTTAGTTAAATAATTTCAATCTTGTTTTAAAGAAAAAATCCTTCTCATTATTGGGAAGGATTTTTTTTATCATTAACTTATGGACATGTGTAGAAATCAAATATTATTATTATTATTATATACACTTTCCATGTATTCTTTTTCTCAAAATGTGGATACCAATCAGGTTTTTAGAGATACAATTAAAGTAGATAATGCTCAATATGAAAAATATATTTTTTGCGAACTTATTAGTACACAAAATATGTTTAGAAATGAACAAAGTTTAGAATTTGAATATGGGTCTATAGATAATATATGGGGCAATGAAGCACAGTTATATTTAATAAAATTAAGTGAATTAAAAAAACAAAAAACATTACTTGATGCATTAAATTTAATGGGCATGTATGGCTGGCAGGTTGTGCATACTTATACAAGTTCAGAACATTCTTATGTTCAAGAACGATTTGTTTTTCAAAAAAAAATAATTAAATAAATAGATATGAAAAAAAGTACTTATATAATAGCATTATTATTTTCAAATTTTTTATTTGCACAGTGTGATGGTAGATATGAAATGGAAATATTTGAACAAGTAGAAGTAAATACAGTAACATATTCAGATATACATAATCTTTCTATGGATATTTATCAACCTGTGGGTGATGATGTTTCAAATAGGCCTTTAATTATTTTTGCTCATGGTGGAACTTTTATTTTTGGAAATAAAAATAATCCAACTGTAGTTGATTTTTGTGAAACTTTTGCCAAAAGAGGTTATGTTACGGCATCTATAAATTATAGATTAGCAAATGACATTGTTGGTCTATTTGAACAATTTACTTTTTACACTAACACAGAAAGTGCATATGAAGTTGTATTAAACGCTATGATGGATGGAAAAGCTGCGGTTAGGTATTTTAGAAAAGATGTCGCAGAAAATGGTAATACTTATGGAATTGATCCTAATCAAATTTGGGCTGGTGGAAATTCTGCAGGTGGGGTTTTATTTCTACATGTTGGTCATGTACAAAGCATAGAAGAGTTTATTGACCCTCTTGATCCAGAGAGGGCAATTATTGCCACTGATGTATTTAACTCTATTGGAGGAGATATAGAGGGTAACAGTGGTAATCCAGGATACTCTTCTGAAATTTCAGGTGTAATTAGTTTAGCGGGAGCATTACATAGATCCGAGTATGTCGATATAAATGATATTCCAGCCGTATTTGCCCATGGTGATAGTGACGGGGTTGTCCCTTATAACTGCAACGGATTTCAAAACAATCCTAGTTTTGATCAATTATGTGGAGGAGGGGCCTTAATTAATGATTTTCAAAATATGGGCGTCACATCAGATTTATTAACATTCCCAGGTGATAATCACTGCCCATGGGATGGAGATGCTAATAAAAAGGACCAGGTTATATCCTTTGTATCTGATTTTGTATATCAGAATATAGATTGCGACCAGCAATCTAAATTAGAAGATTTTGAAGCCTCAAACAGTTATCTTATGTCACAGTTTGATTTATTAGGCCGGCCGGTTAATTTGGATTATTCGGGAATTAGTTTTTCAGTTTATAGTAATGGGATGGTGAAAAAAAAATATATTATTAAATAATAATGTTCATGATTGAATGTCGAGTTTAGTTATTTATAAAGCTTCAGCAGGATCAGGTAAAACATATACTTTAGTACGGGAGTTTTTATATAAATGCTTTACACAGGGCCAAATACCTTCTCATAAAAATTTATTAGCAGTCACCTTTACAAATAAAGCTGCATTTGAAATGAGAAGAAGATTAATTTCCACATTATTTTCTTTTTCTCAAAATAAAAAAGATCCATTATTTAATTACTTTAAGAAAAGATTAAATTGGACAGAGCAAAATTTAGAAAAAAAATCAAAGATACTTTTATCCAAAATATTGCATGATTATACTAATTTATCTGTTTCTACAATTGACAAGTTTTCATATAAGATAATTAGAGATTTTACTTATGAATTAAATCTAAATAATAATTTTGAAGTAGAAATAGATGACTCTAAATTCTCAGAAAAAATTTCAGAAAAATTAATTAATGAGTTAGGAGTGAATGACCTTATAACAAAATCGTTATTAAACTTTTCAGATTATAAGTTATATCAAAATAAATCTTGGGATGTTGAATTAGATTTAAGAAATTTTATTAAAAAAATGTTAAGTGAAGACACTTTTTTGCTTAAAAAGTATTTAAAAAAAATTACACACACAGACATAATCAATGAACAAAAAAATATTTTAAAATCAATTAATGAAGTAGATAGAAATCTTTTACAATATTCTATGCAGATTGAAAAAATTATATTAACTGTTCCTAAAGATGCCTTTTTTAAAGATTATGTGCCAAAATTAATTTCAAGCATAAAAGGTAAGCATTATAAAAATGCTGATAAACCAATTATTTCAAAAGAGTTTAGGAAAAACATTTTTGAATCAAAATGGTTTTCAAAAAAAACTGATTTACAAACACAAAATATAATTGAAAAGATAAGTAATGATTTGCAAAATAAATTATGTGACTTAATTGATTATCTAGATAAAGAATATCCGATATACATTTTTAAAAAACATTTTTATAATTCTTTATTTGTTTTATCAATTTATCAGCATATAACTGATTTTATACAATCTTATAAAGAAGAACATAATTTTTTAAATATTTCTGATTTTAATAGGTTGATAAGCTCATTTATTCAAGGTTGTTCAGTGCCTTTTATTTATGAAAAAATAGGAACAAAATATAAGCATTATTTTATAGATGAATTTCAAGATACTTCAGTATTACAGTGGAATAATTTGCTTCCTTTAATTCATGACACAACATCCACTGAAGGCGGCTCATGTTTAATTGTTGGTGATTCTAAACAATCTATTTATAGATGGCGAGGCGGCGACACCAAACAGTTTCTAGAATTATGCCAAATAGATCAATGGAGAAATGTCCCAGTCAAACAAAAAACTTTAGATTTTAATTGGAGAAGCAGTAAGTATGTTGTTGATTTTAATAATCAATTTTTCCATTTTATTTCCTCAAATATACCAACTGAATATATAAATGTTTATTCAAAAGTTGAGCAGAAATTTATAGACCCAAAATCTGGTTATGTAGAGCTTAGTTTTGTTGAAGGAAAGTCTTATTCTCAAATTGAAGAAAATACTTTGAGTCAAATTTTGCAGTCTATTCATCAGGCACTGGATGATGGTTATAATTTGTCAGATATTACCATAATCACTAGAAAAAAGAAACAAATTGAAATTATTTCCGAGTATTTAATTAATAATAATATTTCTATTTTTTCTTCCGAATCATTATTGTTAAAAAACTGTATTGATGTGCAATTTTTAATAAATAATTTTAAAATCCTTCAAAAAGAACATGACTATAAAAGTAAAGTTGAAACTTTAAATTATTTAATTGAAAATAATTTTATTTTGATCCAGGGAAAACCTCAAACTAAGTTTGTGTTTGATCATGCCATATGTGAAAATATTAAATGGAATCAATTTTTACAGATGCATAATATAGATTATAATTTTAATAAAATTAGAGGACAGAGTTTATATAATATTACTGAAAGTTTATGTAGAACCTTTAATCTTTTTTATAAAAACCCCGCTTATATTACTTCTTTTCTTGACATTGTTTTAGATTATTCTAAGCATAATGGCAATTCTATTTCTAACTTTCTAGATTGGTGGCATGAAAAACAGGATAAATTATCAGTGTCTGTCACGAAGGGAGCTGATACAATTGAGTTATTGACTATACATAAGTCTAAGGGTTTAGAGTTTCCTGTTGTTATCTTCCCCTTTGCAAATTGGAAAATGGAAGAACGACCTTCAAAAATTTGGACTAAAGTACCAAAAGAAATTTCAGAAAAAATATCATATACTTTATTGCCCTTTTCATCCAAATATAAATATTGGCCTGAATCATGTCAAACTTCTTTTTTAGAACACGAAAAAGACTTGATACTAGATAATATTAATTTATTATATGTAACTCTGACTAGGGCTAAGGATAGGTTATATATTTTATCTAATAAAAATACAAGGGGAGGGACAATATATAAGTATTTTGATGATTTTTTATCATTTAAAAACAGTGATTCTAGTAAATATATTCATGGAAAGAGACAGAATTATGTAAAAGAAGCTAATATGCATAGTCATCTTGTGCTTAACAAATATGTTTCTCATTCTTGGAAAGATAGATTGCGCATAAAATCAAATAGAATTTACAACTGGGAGTCAAGTATTAATAAAGCAATTAATTTAGGTAATTTAATTCATAAGCTCATGAGTGAAGTTATATATAAAGAGGACGTTAAAAATTTAAATTATACAGATCTTAGCCATAGTGATTCTACAAAAATTCAAAAAAAAATAGAAGACATTGTTTTCAATAATCAAATCAAGCACTTATTTCAATTAGGATCAACAGTGATAGTAGAGCGCACAATTATTGACCAAAATAAATCAGTGTGGCGGCCTGATAGATTGGTTATCCACGACCCTCAAACTATTAGTGTTTTAGATTATAAAACAGGTAAATATAAAGAGTCAGATAAATCGCAAATATTAAATTATAAAAAATTATTCACGGAAATGGGTTATACAAAAGTTAAGGGTTATTTAGTGTATATAATGGAGAGTAAAATAATAAAATATTAAGCATACATGAAAAATCAAAACTTTTTAAAATACGTATGTGATGATTTAGATAAAAAAAACTCTGATATTTCTAAGTTAGCCGTTATTTTTCCAAATCGTAGATCTATAACTTACTTTAATAATATAATTTCCAATAAAATATCTAAACCTATTTTCGGTCCTTATACTAGCTCAGTAGATGACTTTTTTTTCGATGTTATTGGGTATGATAAAATTGACTCACTAACATTATTCTTTGAATTTTATGAAGAATATATTAAGACACAAAAAGATGAACATAGTATAGAGAATTGTTTAAAGTGGGCAGATACTTTGCTTAAGGATTTTGAAGATATAGATAAGTTTTTAGTTGATAAAAAAATATTTCAATCATTATTAGATTTTAAAAAAATAGATAATTGGAATTTGGAATTAAAAAATCAAGTTTTTACAAATGAATATATTTCTTTTTTTGAAAATCTAGAAATTTTATATACAAGACTAACTAGTAAGTTAAAGAAAAAGAAAAATATTTATTCTGGACTAGCACAAAGAATATTAGCACAAGAACCTAAGCTTGTGAAATATTGGCTTAAAAAACAAAATTTACATAAGATTGTATTTGTTGGACTAGCCGGAATGACCAAGGCTGAAGAAGAATTAATTGACTATTTAAAGCAAGAAGAAATATGTCAATTTTATTGGAACACAGATAAGTATTTTTTTGAAAATAAAAATCAAGAAGCAGGTTTATTTGCTAGAAAATATTTTAAAAAATGGCATCAAAATAGTAGTGATTTACGAGAAGATTTTTTAGAAAAGAAAAATATAAATATTATCGGAGCAAACAATTTAGTTGGACAAGCCAAGTTATTAGGGGATTTACTTGAAAAAACTAATTTGAATGAAGGTGATATTACAAAAACTGCTGTGGTTCTTGCGGATGAAAACTTGCTTTTTCCGGTTTTAGAATCAATTCCAAAAAAAATTAAAGATATAAATGTAACACTTGGAATATCTTTATTATCTCTTCCAATTACATCTTTATTTGAAAGTCTATTTACATTATATATTAATTCAATAAATAATAAAAATAAATTATTTTTTTATTATAAGCATATATTTAGTTTGATTGAAAACCCGTATTTACAACGATTAATAAATATTGATAATAAGAGCCTTTTTAAAAAGTTAGAATCGAGCATTAAAAAAGAAAAACTAAATTATGTTAGTTGTGATTATTTAAATACTATTGTTAATAGTAATGAACATACAGCATTAAAATATATTTTTAACAATCATAATATTGAAACAGATTCATTTATTGAAATGATCATTTTATTGATTGATGAATTAAATCATAATGTTGAAAAAACAAATCAATTTGAAAAAGTGCAAAGAGATTGTTTAAACTTAGTTAAGGAAAATTTTATTTTCTTGAAAAGAATAAGTTCTGATTATAAATCAACATGGACTTTAAAAGTTTTATTAGTATTGTTTAAAAAAATGATACAAACTCAAAAAATTAATTTTGAAGGAGAGCCAGTTCGTGGTCTTCAAATTATGGGTTTATTAGAAACAAGAAATTTAGATTTCAACCAAATTTATGTTTTATCGGTTAATGAAGAAAAAATACCCGCACATAAAAACAAACAATTTAGTTTTTTTCCTTTTGAGTTAAAAAGATATTATGGTATAGCAACATATATAGAAACTGATGCGATTTACGCAAATCATTTTTTCAATTTAATAAAAAAGCCAAGAGTTTCTTATTTAATATATGATAAAGATTTTAACTCAGACTTAAAGTCTTCTGATAGAAGCAGATTTATCGAGCAAATTAAATATGAAGTCAGCGCATTAAAATCAGAAATCATTATTTCAGAAAAAAATGTAAATGATAAATTTAATAAACAAGCAGAGGCCAGTAAAAAAATAATTAAGGATAAGTTTATTTTAGAACAATTAAATGACATGTTTCTCAAAGGCATTTCCCCATCTTCATTAAATCTATATTTTTATGATAGATATGCATTTTATTTAGAGAAAATATTAAAATTAAAAGAAGATAATGATTTAGAATCAGTCATGCGAAGTGATACTATAGGGAATATAATGCATGATGTTTTAGAATCATTATATAAACCGCTAATAAATAAAATTTTAATTAAAGAAGATATAGAAAACTTATTAATAAAATTAAGGGATCAAATAAGTATTTCTTTAAGTAAGGAATATCAAATAGGGGCTATTGATAAAGGAAAAAATGTTTTAATATACTCCGCGATAAATAAAATGTTAACAAGATTTTTAAATCAAGAAATGTCACAAATTATAAGTGGAAACAAAATTCAAATTTTATCTATTGAGACTGAATATAAAGTAAAATTTAAAATTGATAGCTTAAATAAAGATGTGTTTTTAAAAGGTAAAATTGACAGAGTAGATTCTTTTAATGGCTTAACAAGAATTATTGATTATAAGTCTGGAAATATGCAAAAAGCTGACTTGACGATCTTTGAAATGGAACAAATTAAAGACAAACCTAAATCATTACAAGTTTTATTTTATGCCCTTATATATTCTATGAATAATAAATTAAAGGAAATGCAATCAGGAGTTATGCCATTAAAAAATATGTCTACAAATTTTATGAGTTTAAATTATGGCTCAAATGTAATTAATCAAAATTCATTAAATGATTTTAAAAAAACGCTATCAGATATTTTTTGTGACCTTTTAGATGCTGATGAGCCATTTATGGATTAATTAATATGAAGGGCTTTTGTAAGGATATTTTTTTAATTGTATTTTTTTAATTTTTTTTGCAAGCATTTTTTTTAGTTCAGTAAGTGATTTTTTATTCTTGGCAGAAATAAATACAGCATTTTTATTTGTTTTATTCATCCATGTTTTCTTCCAATAATTTAAATCAAAGTTTTCTAACTCCCATTCGGTTAAATCATCTTCATCTTTTTTGACATGCTGGAACAAATCAATTTTATTAAAAACAATTATTTGCTCTTTATTTAAAGAGTTAATTTCATCTAGTGTTTTGTTAACAGAATCTATTTGTTTTTCAAAATTTATATTTGAAATGTCAACTACATGAATTAGTAAATCTGACTCCCTTACTTCATCTAAGGTTGATTTAAATGATTCAATTAATTGTGTTGGCAATTTTCTAATAAAACCCACTGTGTCTGATAGTAAAAAGGCAACATTATTTAGAACAACTTTTCTAACAGTTGTGTTTAAAGTGGCAAATAATTTATTTTCCGCTAAAACATTTGCCTTACTTAGTGAATTCATAATAGTTGATTTTCCTACGTTGGTATAACCTACTAGTGAGGCCCTAATCATAGATTGTCTTTTTTGACGTTGCGTTTCCATTTGGACATCAATTTTTTTCAATTGTTTTTTTAAAAGGCTAATTTTTTTTCTAATTACTCTCCGATCGGTTTCTATTTCTTTTTCACCGGGACCCTTCATGCCGATTCCTCCTTTTTGTTTAGATAAATGAGTCCATAGATTTGTCAGTCTAGGAAGTAAATATTGATATTGGGCTAATTCTACTTGAGTTCTAGAATAAGCAGTTGATGCTCTAAGTGCAAAAATATCTAGAATTAGATTTGTTCGATCAATTATTTTACATTCTAATATGCGTTCTATATTTTTCATTTGACTAGGTGATAGTTCTTCATCAAAAATCACTATGTCAATTAAAAATTCTTGAAGCATTTTTTTTACTTCAGTAATTTTCCCTTTTCCAATAAATGTTTTACCATTTTGTTTTACCATTTTTTGGAGAACTTTTTTTTTAGTTTTAGCGCCAGCAGTAAGCGCTAAAAACTCAAGCTCTTCTATAGATTCTTTTGCAGTTCTTTCAGACTGTTCTTGTGTTATAATTCCAATTAATAAAGCTTTTTCCAAAAAAATAATTTAAGCCTTTCTGGCATTAATAAAGCTTTTTATAAATGAAATCATAGCAATTATAGATGTTAATAACATAAACCCAATTCTAAAGACCTTAATCCATTCTATATCTTCAAAAGGAACGTTGATTCTTTTCATTAGTGGATAAACTAACGCAAATGAAAGTAATGTCAATAACACAGCTATATGAGCTATTGTTTTATTTTCATTTTTTATACCATCATTCATCCCTAATAATAACACACCAATTATTGGAGCTATTAGTGGGGTTATTGAAGGATTAGTAAGTTCATAACATCCCCAAAGGCCAATCACAATTAATGTTAGGCTGTTTAGTAAGCTTGCTTTGTATGCTTTCATAAAAAATATTTATATATATTTAAACAAAAATAATCATTTTAAATATTTATGAAAAGACTGTGTGCTTTTATTATTATACTATTTAATTCTTTGCTTTTTGCTCAGGATAATTTTCCTTTAAATGGAGTAAAAGAAACTGATCAAGTATATCACGCATTTATAAATGTAGATATAATGATTAACTATAATGATCAGATAAATAATGCCACATTACTTATTAAAGGAGCCGAAATAATAGAAGTAGGAAAAAAAATAAAACTACCTAAAGGAGCTATTATTCATGACTATGAAGGATTAACCATTTGCCCTTCATTTATTGAAATATATAATACTCAATTTCAAAGTTCCGTAAAAGATAATATTGAAATTGATTCATGGAATAATTCTATTAATTCAGAATATCACGCAGTAAATCATTTAATATTAGAACCAGAAAAATCTGCCAGTTTTATTAACGAGGGTTTTGGCGCAATTAATGCTTTATCAAATAATGAAATTATAAATGGAACATCTGTTTTGTTTTTTCCTTCATATAAAAAAATTCATGAATCTATATTAAGTAAAAGATCAGCTATGTCATTTTCGTTACATAGAAATAAAAGAGGAGAATATCCTAATTCTCTTATGGGTTCAATTTCTTTATTAAGGCAGACTTATTATGACGCAGAATGGTATTCTCAACAAAAAAACCATTATGATATATCATTAGAATCTTTTAATGAAAATAAAAGTTTACCTAAAATAATTAACACAAATGATTTACAGTCTATTTTTAGAGCAGATAAAATAAGCAGTGAGTTTAAGGAAGAATTTATCATTAAAACTTCTGGTTCAGAATATCAAAGAATTGATGATGTAAAAAAAACCTGGGCGCGATTAATTGTTCCATTAGATTTTCCTGAATTAGAAATACCCAAAGGGCCATATGACGCCTTTCAACATTCTTTACAGGATTTAAAGCACTGGGAAATGGCACCATTCAATGCTGTTATGTTAAGTGAAAAAAACATTCCTTTTGCTCTTACCAGTGATGGATTAGAAAATATATCATTATTTGCTAATAATTTGAATCGTGCTATAGATTATGGGCTTTCTGCCAAAGACGCGCTTAAGTCATTGACATATCAACCTGCTAATTTTTTAAATATTTATGATAAGATAGGCTCAATATCAAAAGGAAAAATAGCTAATTTTTTAGTTTTTAGTGGGGATTTATTTGGGGCAGATTTTATTATTTATCAAAACTGGATTCAAGGAAAAAAGCATATTATAAATAATTTACAAACCTCTAATATTAATGGTAATTATTATTTATTTTTTAATGATAAAAAAATACCAGTTGAGTTTAATATTTTAGATTCTAGATTAGAGGGCCTATTAACAATAGATTCTGTGGAAATTAAATTAGAAAAGTTGCAATTTTTAAACCAATCAGTATCTTTTTCTTTTAAGGGAAATATGTTTAGTGGCATTATGGATGAAAATAACATTTACGGAGAAGTTAGAATGGAAGATGGTGGGTGGAGTTCATGGGAATTGATTAAAACAGTAGATGAAATTAAAGTAGATGCAGAAAAAGAAATTGCGGATAGATCAATTATATTATTTCCAAATATGGGCTATGGATTAGTTGAACAGCCTGAACAAAAATCTATTTTATTTCAGAATGCAACTGTTTGGACTAATGAATCTAGGGGTATAATAAATAATTGTGATGTTGCTATTAAAAATGGAAAAATATTATCAGTAGGTCAAGATTTAGGGATAAAAATATTCAAAACTAATAATGTGGAAATTATTGATTTGACTGGTAAACACCTCACATGTGGAATTATAGATGAACATTCTCATATTGCTATTAGTGGAGGTGTCAATGAAAGTGGGCAAGCAGTTACTTCTGAAGTTAGAATAGGAGACGTGATTAATGCTAATGATATAAATATATATAGACAATTAGCAGGTGGGGTTACTATAGCTCAACTCTTACATGGATCAGCTAATCCAATTGGAGGTCAATCTGCAATAATTAAATTACGTTGGGGTCAATTAGCAGATAAACTCAAATTTACAAATGCAAAAGAATTTATAAAATTTGCATTAGGTGAAAATGTGAAGCAGTCTAATTGGGGAGACGCCAAAACAACACGTTTTCCGCAGACTCGAATGGGTGTTGAGCAAATTATATTTGATAGGTTTATTCAGGCTAAACAATATGAAAAAGAATGGAAAGAATATAATAAAATGTCTTCTTGGAAAAAGAAAAACAATCCACAACCTAGAAAGGATTTAGAGCTTGATGCATTAGTTGAGATTTTAAATAAAAAAAGGTTTATCACATGTCATTCTTATATACAATCAGAAATTAATATGCTGATGCATATAGCAGACTCGCTAGACTTTCAAATTAATACATTTACACATATTTTAGAAGGATATAAAGTTGCCGATAAATTAAAGGATCATGGCGCCAATGCATCTACTTTTTCTGATTGGTGGGCATATAAATATGAAGTTAATGATGCGATACCGTATAATGCTGCATTATTATTAAAAATGGGAGTTAACACATCTATTAATTCCGACGATGCAGAAATGGGAAGAAGGTTAAATCAAGAGGCAGCCAAATTAGTAAAATATGGGGGCATATCACAAGAAGAAGCTTGGAAATCAGTGACCTTGAACCCGGCAAAAATGTTACATATTGACCAGTATGTAGGAAGTTTAAGAAAAAATAAAGATGCTGATATAGTAATATGGTCCGACAACCCACTTTCTATGTACTCTATTGTAGAGCAAACTTATATTGATGGCCGATGTTATTTTGACATAAAAACTGATTTAGATAGTAGGGAGGAAATCAAAATAGAAACAGCAAGATTATTGAAAAAATTAATGACTGAAAAATAATGAAATTGACATATTATATTTTTTGTTTTTTTATGTGCTTTAATCTATTTGCACAAGAAATAGATAGTAGATATGTTTTATTAGGAGGTATTGCCCATATTGGAAATGGTGAGGTTATAGAAAATTCAACTATTATTATAGATAAAGGAAAAATTGTAGCTATTGGGCCCTCAGAATCTGTAATTATAAATAAAAAAAGAGCTACGGTATATGATCTTACAGGCAAGCATATTTATCCATCATTTATATTACCTAATACTACTTTAGGGCTTGTTGAAATAGATGCGGTTAGAGCAACTCGTGATCATAGAGAAGTGGGTGAAATGAATCCAAATGTAAGATCACAGCCTGCCTATAATACAGAATCAATAGTAGTTAGTACAGTAAGAACTAATGGCATTTTATTAGCACAAGTTACACCTAGAGGAGGCCTGATTTCAGGGACATCTTCTATTATGAAATTAGATGGATGGAATTGGGAGGACGCTACCTATTTAAAAGATGATGGTATTCATATTAATTGGCCTGAAAATTATCATAAAAATTACTGGGGGCACTCACATAACTTCACGTCAGGCTCTGACCATGATCATGATGATGAACTTAATGACATAAGAACAAATATAGACACATTAATTCAGTTTTTTAATGAAGCTCGTCAATACCATATGTTGCCAAATAAAAAACCTGATTTAAAATTAGAGTCTTTAAAAAATGTTTTAGAAGGAACACAAACATTATATATTCATGTAAATAGTGTTGTTGGAATCAAGGAGTCTGTACTTTTTGCTAAACAAAATAATATTGATAAAGTTGTTTTGGTTGGGGCCTCAGAATCCTGGAGAATCACAGATTTTTTAGTTAAAAATAATATATCTATTATCTTAGGAAGGGTGCATTCATTACCCACTTATACAGATGATGATATTGATCAAGCGTATAAAACACCTAAAATATTACAAGATGCAGGTATTACATTTTGTTTAGATTATCACGGAGATATGGAAAGAATGGGAAGCCGAAATCTCCCCTTTTTAGCTGGAACTACAGTAGCCTATGGACTTTCTAAAGAGGAGGCATTACAGTTAATTACGCAAAATGCGGCAAAAATTTTGGGCATTGATAATCGTACAGGCACTTTAGAAGTTGGAAAAGATGCTAATTTATTTGTTTCAACGGGAGATCCATTAGACATTTTGACCAATAATATTGAATTAATTTTTTTAATGGGAAAGTCCGTTTCTACACAAAATCATCAAACTAAATTATATGAAAAATATTTATCTAAGTATAATTTAAAATAAAAGTTAAATTCAATTTAACAGATTAAAAACAGGGACTTTGGTCCCTGTTTTTTTTTACTCCAAAAAAGTTTGGCACGACTTTTGTTTATGTAATGGCATAAAGTTTGAAGTTTAATTTAAAAACGATATAGCCATGAAAACATTAAATAAAATAACCGTACTATTTGTACTA
>Ga0115011_10001592_pt1 | contig 16308 bp, 10 predicted proteins | sample TroAtlMetagenome_2_FD_88705 | JGI IMG/M metagenome (GOLD analysis project Ga0115011, IMG submission 88705) | Marine eukaryotic phytoplankton communities from Atlantic Ocean - Tropical Atlantic ANT8 Metagenome | ecosystem: Environmental > Aquatic > Marine > Oceanic | place: Tropical Atlantic...
ATTCGAAAATCGTTTTCGAATTAATAGCAAAGGAGGTATTGAGGAGAACGGTTTGCCGGATGTACTGTATTACAATACAGGAGGAATGAAATTTATTAGATCATTAGTAGATGGAAATAGATTTCAAGACTCTCAAGGAGTCCCGTTGAAAAAAACTCCTTATGAATGGGGGCTTGCTGCAATGTTTAGGGATATTAATAGGGATGGAATGCCTGATCTTTTTGTTTGTAACGACTTCGATACGGAAGATCGACTTTGGTTAAATATAGGGAAGGGCCGTTTTAGAGAAGTGCCATCATATGGACTGCGTAAAACAAGTATGTTTTCTATGGGGGTTGATTTTGCCGATATTAACCGTGATTCCCTCGATGATTTTGTTGTTCTTGATATGTTGAATAGAGATCGTAAGACAAGGCAAAATCAAATGCCTCCTCGACTTATATACCAACCTTTGCCTGGTCAATATTTAGATAGGCCGCAATATATGAGAAATACACTTTTTTTAAATCGTGGATTAGGTGTGTTTTCAGAAATTGCTTTTTTTGCAGGGGTTCAAGCTTCTGACTGGTCCTGGTGCCCGGTTTTCCTTGATGTCGATCTAGATGGTTATGAGGACTTATTGATTACTAATGGAGTTGAGCGGAACGCGAGGCATTTAGATACGATTATAAAGTTAAAAAACCAACGAGAATCTAAAAAAATGAGCAAACTTGAGATATTGCTTGCCCGGAAAATATTCCCTTCGCAATCGACATCTAACATGGCATTAAGGAATCTTGGAAACCTAAAATTTTCAGACCATTCAACAAAGTGGGGTTTTGATTTAAAAGGAATTTCTCATGGAATGGCTTGTGGAGATTTGGATGGAGATGGAGATCTGGACTTGGTTGCAAATAATCTGAACAGCCCGGTTTCAGTTTATCGCAATAACACAACAAAACCACGTTTGATGGTTAAATTAAAAGGCCTTAAGAACAATCCGCATGGTGTTGGGGCTCGTGTTGAGGTTTCTCATGGCAGTTTTACTCAAAGCCAAGAAATCATAGGGGGAGGTCGTTATTTGTCATCTGATGATTATACCAGAGTATTTGCAATGGATAAAGGCATAGCAAAACTTACGATAACGTGGCCAGACTTAAGGCGGAGTGTTGTTGAAAATATTAAACCCAACAGGGTTTACATTGTTGACTATCGAGGCGCTGGTGTAAGGGAGTTATCCGAAGCTAAGAAGCCTCCGATATTTAGCTTAGTTAACTCAAAGGGATTGAGTGCTCATAAGGAAAACTTAAAAGAAGCAACACAGCCTTTATTGCCAAAGGGACTGAATGAAGCTGGGCCGGGAATAGCATTTGGAGATTTAGACAACGACGGATGGGAGGACTTGGCAATTAGTGGTGGCAGAGGAGGGGTTGTTGCCTTGTATAAAAACTTAAAGGGAAGAGGTTTAAGTGCGTTCAATAAATCGAGAAAATCAGTTAATTCTCGAGATGGTTTGTCATTAATCATTACAGACGGGCATTTGATTCAATCCTTTTCTAATCTTGAAGACGGGCTTCAGTTTGGGGACATGATTACTATTGGCAAACCAGGTGAAGATCCATATCAAAAGATTAAAGCTAAAACGGAAAGTGCGGGGCATATTGCGTTGGCTGATATTGACTGCGATGGGGATTTAGATCTTTTCGTAGCGGGGCGTTCAATCCCAAATCATTATCCGAAACCTGCTGATTCTTGGATTTATATAAACGATGAAGGTGTTTTTGTGGAAAGTGAATTGTGGTCTCATGAATTTAAAAGCATTGGCCTTACTTCCGGGGCTGTATTTGCGCCAATTAATTCAGACTCCATGCCAGATTTGATTTTAGCTTGTGAATGGGGAGCCCCTAAGGTTTTTATAAATACTGGTACAGGTTTTGAGAACAAGACTGAATTTTATGGGCTTAATCATTTTAAGGGGCTCTGGTGCGGTGTTGATGTTGGTGATTTCGATGCTAACGGAACGGTGGACTTTGTTGTTACTAATCGAGGCCTGAACTCGTCCTATCGGGCTTCCATTGAAAAACCTATGGTTGTTTATCATGGCGATATTAATGAAGATGGAGTTTGGGATTTTATTGAAACAGAATACGGTAATGATAATAAGCTCTATCCTCGGCGCAGTGCCTCTGTAATTGCTGAGGCAATGCCATGGATTACAGATCGATTTAGTAGCTATACCCACTATTCAAATATGAATGTGACTGAATTATTTGGCTCTTCTTTGATTCAAAAAATGAACAAATTAGAGGTCACTACATTAGAAAGCATGGTTTTCCTTCAAAAGGAAAATCGCTTTATTCCAAGGGCGCTACCATTTGAAGCTCAATTCTCTAGTGCTTACAGTCCTGTAGTTGCTGATTTTAATAATGATGGATTATTGGATATGGCAATTAGTCAAAATCAATTTAATCTAAGCAAAGAGCAATCTAGAGATGATGCAGGATTAGGCCTTATATTAATCGGGGTCGGAGATGGACGATTCAAGTCCTTAGATATTAATGAAAGTGGATTTGTGGTGCCAGGCGAAGGAAGGGCAGCAGCGATTTCTGATTTTAATCATGACGGACGAATGGACATAATAGTGGGACAAAACGGCAACTTGCCAAGGCTATTTAAAAACCAGTCCAAAAGGAGAGGTTTGAGGGTAGTGCTAAAGGGTGATCCGGGAAATGTCAAAGGAGTAGGCGCTTCAATACGCCTTCATTATAACGCGCAGGCTGGCGGGGTTCATATAGTCAGGCTTGGATCTGGTTACTTATCTCAAAATTCGACTACTCAAATTATTGGAAATTCTGAGGAAGCAAGTGGACTGCTTGTGAATTGGCCTAGTTCAAATACAAAACAAAATAGCATGGAGTATTTTAAGTTGTCGCCCATGCAAACTGAAGTTATTGCTGAAAAGGGAAAAGGCACAGTCTGGCAATCATCTAATTAATTTCGTTAAGTTCATCTACAACTTTGCTCCATTCATTATTAAGTTGTTCCAGACCATCGTTTACCTCCATTAGTTCTCTGTTCAAAACTGATGCCTGACCTCCTGATGTATAGGTTTCAGGTTTTTCTAGTAAGGAGTTTATTTCTGCCTGTCTTGATTCAAATTTAGTAATTTTGGATTCGAGTTTATTTATAGCCTCTTTTTTGTCTTTCCGCTTTTTGGATAAAGCCTGCCTAGCTTCAGCCTCGCGCCTTTTTCGTGTTTTTGAGTCTTCTTTTTTCCTGAGTTGGCTGCTTTTGGGTTCAGTGGGTTTATGGAAACTCGCCTCGGTGGATCGGCTGGAATTTTGATCAGTTTTATCAAGGTAATATTGATATGGGCCTGGGAAATGTCTCAGGTTTCCAGCTTCAACATGAATTACACTATTTGCAATTTTACGAATAAAATGAACGTCGTGACTTATAAACACTAGTGTTCCGCTATATTGTGATATCGCATCTATAAGAGTATCTATACTTGCTATATCTAAGTGTGTGGTTGGCTCATCAAGTAAAAGAAAATTAGGAGGATCAAGCAGTATCTTGGCCATGGCTAATCGACTTTTCTCTCCACCGCTCAAAACTGCAACTTTCTTGAATACGTCATCTTCTGAAAACAAGAAGCAACCTAGAAGAGTTCTAACCGATTCTTCTGTTATTGTTGCAGTAGAATCAAGCATCTCATCTAGGACAGATCGATTGAGTTGAAGTGTTTCTGTACGATGCTGTGCAAAATATCCTGTTCTTACGTTATGGCCTAATTCCCTGTCTCCACTATTAAAATTCAATACTCCAGCAAGTATTTTTAGTAGAGTTGATTTTCCGGCGCCATTGGGTCCGACTAACACAATTCTCTTACCTTTTTCGATTTCTAAATTTAACGATTTATAGACTTCAAGGTCTTCGTACCTTTTAACAATATTCTCAAGTCGAATAACTCGTTGCCCACTTCTCATTGGCTGCGGGAAACTGAAACGCATTCGTTTTCTTGATATAATTGGCGCTTCAATTTTCTCCATTCTCTCTATTTGTTTTAGCTTGCTCTGTGCTTGTGTGGCTTTGGTGTTCTTAGCTCGAAATCTTTCGACAAATTTCATTAAGCGATCAATTTCTTTCTGCTGATTCTCATAAGCCGCTAACCATTGAACTTCGTTTGCTTCGCGTTGAACTAAATATTGTTCATAATTACCTGTATATCTTGTGAATCTAGAATTTTCTAGTTCGAGAATGTGCCGAATAAGTTGATTTAGGAATTCTCTGTCATGCGAAATAAGCAGAATAGCCCCTGGGTAATTTTGTAAATAATTTTGCAGCCAAATTAATGAGTCTAAATCTAAGTGATTGGTCGGCTCATCTAACATTAACAAATCTGGCTCTTGTACAAGAAGCCGGGCTAAATGGGCTCGCATTATCCATCCGCCACTTAATTCCTTTGCTGGACGCTCAAAATCTGACTCTTTAAAACTTAAACCATTTAGAATCTGCCTAGCTTTGGCTATCAGGCTACCGCCACCGGCACTTTCAAATACTTCGTAATCATTTTCACTTGGTTCTGCATCTTTAGCGCCTCCAAGTGCACCTAGTCTCTTTGCTGCGTTGATGAATTCTGGAGAAAAAGAACAAGCCAATTCCAGAACCGTTTCATTATTGGTAGGGGCACTTTCTTGTGGCAAAAACCCGACTCGAGACCCTTTTTCAAAAGCTATTTCGCCACTATCAGGTGTGATCTCTCGTAAAATCACTGAGAACAATGTCGATTTGCCTGCCCCATTAGGTCCGACTACGCCAATTCTGTCGCGTCGATTAATTTGTATACTTACGTCTGAAAATAATGTACGCCCTGCGTAAGCTTTTGAAATACTCTTTATTGATAGCATTTAAGCCAGTTCCCCTTGGGGCAATAAATTACTTAAGAGTAATCTTAGTACAAGAAAAGACTCCATCTATATAAAAAATTTTAGATGAAAATGAAGCCGAAAAATTGTGTGTTATTTTCTCAGATTGGGCGAAAGCTTCATATCTTTTATAGGATCGATTTTCACTTTGGCTCCAGTTTTAGGAATCGAGACTTTAGCAGTCCATAGTATGCCGTTTACAATGGTTTTACGAAAGGACTCAATACCATAGTTCGGATGAAAATGCCCGAGTGTGATTCCAAAAGATCGACCTTTGATTCTACCTTCCCTCTCAAGTGTCCATGCAACAACTTCTTCTTTTCCTTTAGTTTTAACTTTTATAAGCGGATTGGCATTATCGCTTAGTTTCATTCGAAGATAAAATTCATCCTGTAAATCATACTCACTCCACCCATTGCAAATAGGATGCTTGGGGTTGATTTGTACTAATCTCTGTTTGTCTATATTAATTCCTGAAAATTTGAAATTGAACCAGCCGCCTAATAGTAGTTCGTATTGTGGCCCATTCTTCAAATTAGAACCCGTTGCCCAATGTATAGCAGTATAGCCAATGCCTTTTTCAAACAGCGATTGGGATTGCTCCTTGTTTTTCTTATCTAATAAGATTTCAGCTGCTGGGCTAGAGTAGAATACTAGAGCATCTACGTTATTTAACATGTCAGGATCACTTGGCCATCCGTTAGATACGACTGCGCTAACCCCTGGGTTTTGATTAAGGCATTTAGCTAAAAGATTGCACTCATGAAGATACATATGAGTGCCGAATGGATGATCTAAATTATGACCAATAAGCAGAACGTTTTTTTTGTTTTCTGCTTGCCCGTAAAGAACAGGTATTAATGCAAGCAAAAGGAATTTAAGGTTCATATTTTTAGTAAGAATTGCGCTCGCTTGGCGGAACATAATATGTGTCAAAAAGCAATTCTAAGACGCCAAATTTCCAAGCAATTAAAATTATTGCGCTGAAAATAAGGAAAACAAAGAATAAGTATATTTTGTATCCTTTTGACATGATCTATTATAACAACACTTCTAGTAAACTATTCCTCATTAATAATAATCGCATAGTCATAAACAGTAAGCTGACATTACAGAACTAGGGTTCAGCAATAATGATTCAATTAGCTAAAATTTACCAGATAAAGGAAACAATATTGATAAACGAACTATTTAACTCTATCAGCCTTTGCTAAGTAATCAGGATCAATATTTATCCCTATGCCATGACCGTTAGGGGCAGTCATAGATCCGTCTTTAATAGCAATTTTGGCTCCTGATGATTCCCAAGGGAAATCGTCAGTAATCCCTTTGTATTCTTGGTATGGTCCTGGGTTCGGACAGCAAGAAGCATAAATTCCCATATAGAGAAACCCAAGGCCACCGCCAGAAATGTGCGGAGTGCAGTCAAATCCTTTAGCCTTCGACATTTGGGCCACTCGCAATGATCGAATTAGCCCACCGTAGTAGAAAAGATCGGGTTGAAAGATGCGAACGCCACTGTTATCAACCATCCACTTAAATCGCCATTGACTGCTTTCTTGCTCTCCCCATGCGACTGGGATTTTCAACGCCTCAGCAACGCGTTTAGTTTCGTTAAGATAATCGAAAGGAACAGGCTCTTCATAGAGCGAAATGCCATTTTCTTCCAGAATTTTCCCAACTTGAATAGCCTTTTCAACTGAAAGGTAGGAGCTGTTAGCATCCGCGTAAAGAGTGCATTTATCGCCCAATGCATTGGCTACCATGGGGATCAACTCCTCAGTGCGGCCGGGAACTGCATCGACCAATTTCATCCTGCCTCCGATTTTAAACTTTAACGCTTTAGCATCGATTTTATTAACTGATTTAATGATTCTACGTAAAGACTCCCGGACATCTTTAGACCTGTGATTGTTAGCAATATATAAATCGACTTGTTTGCGCCGCTGACCTCCCAGAAGTTCCGCCACGGAATACTTTGCGACTTTACCTAAGAGGTCGAGTATCGCGAATTCAGCTGCTGCAAGTGCAACCCAGAATAGCTGTCCTTGCATCTTGTAATTGCTATCACTGAGAAACACTCCGTCGACCAAGAAATCGATATCTCGCGCATCTTTGCCTCGCATATAAGGTGAGATCACTTTTGTGAAAACGAGTTGGCTTAATTCCATCTTTTTAGGATGGCCGACAGACCATCCTTCTGCGCCGTCTTTAGATCGTGCTCGTATAAACCAATTGTCATTTTTTTCATATAGTTCAAGCGCCTGTATGATTACCGGATCAGGTAGGCGATTGCGCTGAACTATTGGATCAAATTTGCCGATAGGATCTGAAGGCATGCTATAGCCTTTAGGAGTCCCTCTCATTATAGTGCTTACTAAAGGAATGCTTGCAGAATGCAGAAAGGTTCTTCGGTTCATGGATATGATTTATGAGAAGGCCAGAATGATATTGGAAATAATAGAATGAAAAATCAAAGTTTATGGGTTTTTCTTTTTATATAAACGTAGTAAGCACTTAAGATTGTATTGTTTTGGCCTTTAAACCAAGTATGTAAAGCGCAAGGCCCTTTTTTTAGTTTCATTGTGAATGTAATCTCACGGTCTTTTTCTGTTACAGGTTTAGTCAATCCTTCAAATTGATTTGATTTTTTTTGCCCTATATCTAGATGGTTGTGTCCGCTGACGTAAAGCATGGCTTGGTTTATAGGCAATGCCTCTCCATCTCCATTTGGTAAAGTGCCGTTGATCGCGCCTCTAGTTTCCCTTGGCCAACGTCTTAGCTGGATTTCGTACTCTCCAGCCTTTGCCACTTCTAGCAACCAATATCCGCTCTTTTGCACTCCGCGTAGGATTTGTTTTTGCTGATCAATGAATACATCGAGCCATTCAGTTGCAGATAACTTTGTGGGGTTTTCGTATTCGCTCCCAATAATTATTCGCTGGGGCTTGTTTGCCAAGTGCTTGACTGTTTCCCACCAGGAATACAGGTGGCCCCGCATCTTCATTACAACATCAGGGTGCTCTCCAATGATGTTTTTCTCCTGCATAGGATCCGATTCAAGGTTGTAAAGCTCACGATCCTCAAGTAAACGCCAACGCTTCCATAGGACTGCAGCCTGATCGACTCTCATTTGAGTTTGCGCAAACGGTGATGGATAATTAGAGAAACCAGGCATTCGACTGTAATTGATGATTAAAATACGGTTCTCTGGTATTTTCTCTGAGCCTTGCATGAATGGCTTGAGGCTTATCCCATCGAGTTTCGATTCTTTATTATATTTGATTTCACATAAATCCATAAGTGTTGGAAGTATATCTTGGACTTGAGTAAGTCCGCCTATGTCGCGCGGTTGCCCTAAATCGCCCTTTGGCCAGCGAATGAAGCAGGGGACCCGATGCCCCCCCTCCCAGATTTGTGTTTTCCTGCCACGCATCCCCGCGTTGAAATACTGAGGGCCTAGTAGACTTCCATTATCGGTTTGGAAAACTAAAATAGTGTCATCGGCCAAGTCGTTGTCATCCAAAAACTTCATTAGCTTGCCCATGTTCCAGTCGATGTTACGAATCATCCCAAGGTAAAGGCTGAGGCGTTTTTTAATGTTTGCCCCTAAATGGTCGAACTTTGGCAGTTTAAGAACTTCTTCAATGACTTTTCTATCTTCTTCCTTCGGTATAAATGGTCCGTGCGGGGTATTTGTCGCCAAGTAACAAAGGAAAGGTTTATTATTACTGGCTGATTCAAGCATGAATCGTTTGGCCTCTTTAAAGAAAACATCCGTGCAGTAACCCTTGAATCTCTGTTCCTTGCCATTGTGGATATAAACATCGTCAAAATAGTCGTTCCCCCAGTAGGCTGGCACCGAAGGAATTGACGAAGAAGGATACCAAACGCTTTCCTTAAAACCACGGTCCTGCGGTCTAAATGGGTAATTTGATCCGAGATGCCATTTCCCGAAAGCCCCAGTTGAGTAACCTGCATCCTCAAAATAATTCGCAATGATTGGTATTTCTGGGCGCAGCAGAGCTCTTCCACTGCTTACGTTTACCGCTCCATTACGGGCGGCGTCAATCCCGGTTAGAAGTTGTCCTCGAGTAGGAGTGCACATTGGTGAGACATGATAATCAGAGAGGCGGATGCTTTGCCCGTGAAGCAGGTCCAAATGGGGAGTTTGTAAAACCGGGTTGCCATGAACGGATAGCTCTGGGTATCCCTGATCATCAGTCATAACTACAATAACGTTCGGTTTGGTAAACCCGCTAAAGCATGAACTGAAAAACGCTAATAGAATAAGGATGTTTTGTTTCATGGCAGTGATTTATCTGCATTAATTGCATTAGTATATTTTATTGTATCTTCATCAACTTTTTGAGTGTGGGCATGATAGCTTTTGCCCATATCTCATGTGCTTTTTCGCTAGGGTGAGTAGTGTCTGGCATCATTTCTTCCGACAGGAAACCCTTATCATCAAGAAAATTTTGCCCGATATCCAAGTAGGTGACATTAGGGATATCCTTAATCAATCCAGGAAGATAAGAGTTAAGTTCGATAATTTCCTTTCTATGAGGGTGATCGAGATTTCGCCGCCTCGGGAAAACGCCGAGGACGAGAATTTCCATATCTGGATACATCTCGTTGAGTCTTTTAGCGATTGCATGAATGCCGTCAGCAGCTTGTTTTGGCTGGTCGCTTCCCCAGCAAATATTATTCGTGCCTATCATGAGTGAAGCCACCTTCGGGGCTGTTTTTAGTTGGGGAAGGTGATCGAGGCGCCATAGTGCATGATTAGTGCGATCACCACCAAAGCCTAGGTTCAAAGCATTGAGTGGAGTAAAGTATTTCTTCCACACTTTCTCACCTGGGCCACCTTTATCAAAGTTATGAGTAATAGAATCACCCACCATGAGCAGCTCGATTTTTTGGTCCTTTTTCGGATCGTTAGCTGATTCGATTGCCGCCATATTTTCCGAATGCCTGGCTATCCACCATGATGATAGTCGAACTTCAGCTGAGATTGAGGGGTGTTTATTGCTCTTAAGGTCTGAAGGTTTCTGGTCTGCAGATATACTAGAACAAGCGATTGTAATACCAAGTATAAGAGAAGCGGTGTGTTTCATTCTCAACGAAATATATCTACCTCACCTATTGGTGCAAGAATAGTGAAGCATTTAATCAATATTAAAACAGGCAGACGGGTTAAGATTAGGAATCAACAGAAAAAGTGATAGCAAATTTATGAATTGATTAGCTATGTGATTTTTGAATAATTCGCTCCTCTTTTATTTTAGATATGGCTGTTTGCCTGCTAATGAAATTGATCAAAGGGACAAGCGAAAAGATGAAACAACTCTTAATAATTATATTCGTGATACTAACAGGGTGCACTACTACTAAAACGACAGAGCTTTTAGTGGAATCAAAAGCTCTTGGTATTTCTATTCACGATGCTGCAAGTCAAGGAAACATTAATGCCATAAAGGCACACATCGCTAATGGTGCAAATTTGAATTCTAAAGATGAATCTGGATGGACCCCTTTACACTGGGCCACATCAAAGGTTCATAATAAAGCAGCTAAGATGCTGATAGCTAAGGGCGCAGATGTAAATATTGTGAATAAAGATGGGTTGGCGCCATTAGATTATGCCGAAAATGAGCTCTTTGGAGTTCTGATCGACAAAGGGGCCAAGTCGGGTGCTCAATTAAGGACTGAAGGCAAGTAGATCTCAGTTGCTTCAATCTAATTATTGCGTATGAAGCAAAAAAGATGTTTGTTGCCTCGAAGATAGATAGCGTTGCCGACAATTGATGGGGAGGCATAAAATTTTTCATCTAGCTCATTGATCGATAGAACTTTAATCTCAGGGCCGCGCTGAAGTACGATTGTTTTACCTGACTCGCTTAGCAGGTAAATACGATTTGCTGCGCCGACTGGTGAAGCGCTAAAATTGAGGTTTCCTGGTAAGCGGTGCTTCAAATAATGTCGCGCTCCATCGATTGCGCTGAGGCAAGAAAAGAAACTTTGATCTTCGAGGAGGTAAATTTCTTTACCCCAGAGCATCGGGCAGGGGACATAAGGCACTCCGCGATGAATAGACCAAATCACGTCCTTACTGCCAGTCAAGTCGCCTTTTTTTCCTAATGAAATTGCCTGAAGCGTATCTTTCCTCCAGCCACTTGCAGTGAAAACCATGCCATGTCCAACTGATGGCATTGGGATCGCACTTGCAGTATGGCCACCGCACCTCCAGATCTCCTCTCCAGTGTTTAGGTCGTACGATCTAACCGTCTCTCCGTTGATAACTACTTGCCGCCGTTTTTCATGCATGAAAATCCGAGGAGTGCTCCAGTTTGATACTTCATCGCGATTTTGTTTCCAGATTTCCTTTCCGGTATTTTTATTAATAGCCACTACATATGACTGTCTTTCGGTATCAACAATAATCACTAGTTTGTCTTCGAAAATTGCCGGAGAGCTACCTTCACCCAAAGAATCCTCCATCGCTTGTGGTTCGAAATATTTTTTCCAAACTAGCTGTCCATTGAAGTCATAACAATAGAGGCCGAAAGATCCGAAATAGGCATAAATATGCTTGCCGTCTGTTACCGGTGATGTTGATGAAAATCCGCCTTTGTAGTGATGGCCTTGATGAGGCATAGCCACACGGGCGGTTTTTTTCCATATCAACTTGCCGGTCATTCGATTGATGCAAATAATCTCAAACCTCTGCGGCTTCCAAGAGCGGATTACCTGCGGATGTAAATTTATATTGGGCGTTCCATCGGGAATAACATCTGGAACTGGCATCTCTTTGTCGACAGCGATCGCTGTAAGGAGGAAAACCCGATCACCCCAAATGATCGGAGTTCCCTTTCCATCGCCACTGACTTGAGTCTTCCAAAGCAGGTTTTTAGTCTCACTCCAAATGGTGGGGGGGTTGGCTTTTGGGGCTACCCCGTTCCAAGTCGGCCCTCGCCACTGCGGCCAGTGTTTCAGAGACTCGCCCGCTATAAGTTGTGATGAATTCGAACCAATTAAAAGTGCAGTAGTAATTGTTGCTAGCAGGACGTGTTTCATCATCTATTGGCCATGATTCCAATCTTGGGAAAGATCCCTGCCACGAATATAATTTACTGCTTTGATAAATTCCGCATGCCCATCTGCGAATAATATTGGTTCACCTTCAGCTCCGTGTGGATCTGTCACGTCTGGGAAATTATTTATCGATCCATATCCGCTATAATCTGCCTGACGAATAAGCCACACAACACTAGCGTTAGCTTTGGTTCCTTTTTTCCCGTATGAAGAAGTTTTGTAAACATATGATTCAATCGAGTTAATAGTCTTAAGCACTGTGGGAGCCCTCCATGTTCTGCCGTTCCAAGAGCGGATTGTCGTGGTTACTGAATTGTCTGCACCCATAAAACCCCACGGTTCATAGCTGTGGCCTGGAGCATGCCCTTTGGTCGGTGCCATTTTAATTAAATCTTTAACTTCTTTTTTTCCTAAGTATCTAGAATTCGCTCGAGGTAAAAAATCTTTGTCATCTTCAGTGCGGATAAAGTTTTGAGTTGATGGGCAAATAAATAAATCTTTATTGTTAATATACTCTGGGAATAGCCAGTTTAAATTATCATCACCTGGGCTTTCACAGCCTGTTAAACGCCCTAGGCTATCGTCGTCTGCATACATTTGAGAGCCTAGCCCCATTTGTTTAAGATTATTCATGCAACTCGTTATCCACGCCTTTTTTTTTGCCATAGATAAAGCTGGCAAAAGTAATGAAGCCAAAATTGCTATTATAGCTATAACTACAAGTAGCTCAATTAAGGTGAAGGCAAGTCTTTTATTCGTTTTCATTGCTATCTTACGGCTGTCTTCTCGCGGTAGAGAAGTGATGTTGAAAATTCAACAACTTTGAATGTTATCTGTTTTTACTGCCATTTCGAGATTGGCGAATTAGTGATCGTAGGCCGATCATTAAAGATTGCTCATTGAGTTTTCCGTTATTGTTTGGTTCGGCGCCCTCAAGTAATTCATCAAATGATGAGATCAGGCTCTGCTTTGTTGCCATGCCGTCTTTTTCTGAGTCGGCAAGTAAGAATAAACCGTCTGCAACGTATGGTTCGGGAATTACACCCAGTGGTTTTCTTCCGCTGGGGAAAAAAGCTTCAGGCAATCCTTTAGTAAATGCGTCCTTATTTAGCTTTCCAGATTTTTCACTATCAATTGAGTCGAACCATCCGCTTAGCATTGATAAGAGCTCTTTTTTAGATAACCATTTATCTTCATTTATATCTCCTTGAATCAGCATATGCATTGCAAGCCTGCCTCTACCAAAACCACCTTGTGCCAAGTGGCCTAACCGTCCACCTGGTCGACCATGTTTATATATATATCCAGTTTCCATTCCTTTTAGCTGGCGCGCAATTGATGCCGACCTTTTGTCTATAAACTCTCTTATGCCGGGCGGTTTGTAACCGAATGGGGCAGGGTAACCACGCTCATTTCTTGCTCCTATAGCAGCAGTATCTCTCTCTCGTGCAGCTATAACAGCTCTCTCCATCTTTTCGAATTTCTTAGTTAACTGCTCTTTTGAAAAAACTCCACCAACCAGCTGGTTGATTATCTTATCATATCTTAATTTAATAGATTCTATGGATAATAGTCTATCGATGAGCTTGTGTTCGTCCAAGGAGTGAGGGTGCGCAAGGCTTAGATTCATCTGATCCTCAGGCTTTCCTCCAAGTGGCCACCCTGCAAATGAAATATCTAGATCCCAAGGAAAGAAAACGAACTTATTAGTGTCTTTCCCAAGGTGAAGATAGTAGTTCTGCGGCATGGCCAGCATAGTATCGAGATTTACGATTAGAGCGTTTACTGCAATGAATCGAAGAAAACCATCGATATCGAGATACGATGCAATCGAATCATGAAACTGTTTTTTGTTGCTTAAGTTAACGATATGGGCGAATTCAATTACACGTTTAGATTGAGCTGTTGAAGGTTTGCTGTCCGGACGATAAAGATGTTCGTAAAACCTCCAATCATCGCCATGATACTCCATGCTGGCTATACCTTCTGGTTTCATTAGAAGGCCTTTTTTGGAACCGAAGTGATCTTTTAGATAAGTTTTGTTCACCTGCTCAACTATCGTGTAGATCCCAAGGTGCTCTTGCTTATAACGTCCAGGAATAGTTAGTGTCATTTCGGCAAAAGTTGTCCGAGGTGCAGGCACACCTGCTTGCCGAAAAAGCAAGTAGGCAAATGCATCTCGCAATTTTGAAGGGTCTAACCCTCCTGCATTAAGGTTGATCGTCTCAATGGAGTTGTAGTTTTGCTCTTTAATAGACCAATCCAACTTGATCTTCATGTTGCGCTTTAGGTTGCCGCGCATAAGGTTGAAGCTTGCGTTGCCTTTATAGCGTGCTCCGATATCTTTTAGTGGTTGCTTATTGATCGAGATGGAGCCATCGGCCCATGGAAAACGAGCTCGATGTATTTGGCGCTGTTTTCCGTTTGATTTACGCAGTCTTTCAGCGGGTGGTAGTCCTTTGTTAGGGTTTAAAGCTTCCATAGAATCCCATTCTGAAGCGGATATTTCTAATTCAAACTGATGGATTTTTAAATGATCCCAAAAAATCTCTGATGACTTCGTCTCATTGGCTTTTACATAAGAATGAGAGGGGGGATTCCATAGGAAAAAAAAGACAAAAACAATATGCAAGCGGGCAGTTATAAGGATTCCTTTCATATTAATTATGCGTTCACTTTCTTTTAGTTTTTAACTCTTAGCTTTTTTCGCCTTCATGATCAAGGGATATGTTGGGCACTTCTCCGTCTCCTGTTGGATTGCCATCCATTAGCCAGGAAAGATTAAATCGTGCAACATGGGACCGGGGCAGCTGGCCTTCAAAGTGCATATAGATCCATCCTTCGCTCTTTGTATCTGGGCGCCCCACAGAAAGAGAGGAGTATTGAAATGCCTCCTTCCACACCATTCGCTTCAAAGGCCAAGTCTTCGCTCCGTCGAAGCTTACCCATACAGTGCCGTGATTTCGGCCTGATGGGCTATCGCAATTACTATAAAGTAAAATGTCTCGCCCAGCGATAGGCAAGCGGACAAGGCCAGCGAAGCATCCATAGTTCGTATCCTGCGGCCCGTCAGGCAGTATTTCGACAATTCTCCAGTTCTCCCAAGTTGCACCGCCATCAGAGCTCCATGCCTCTCGGCGGCGAAGCGGCGGTTTCTTCGCGTTCCAATGAGATCGGGAATTGTAGTAGAGCCTTCCATCAGAAAGTTCGGCTATCCCAGCCTCTCCAGTTCCCATATCAGAGAAAGGTTTGCTGGTGTTCCAATTTTTCCCGTGATCGTCACTGTAGATTGCAGTGGTGTAGTGAGTCGGCCAATGTTTTTTTGGGTAATTAGCCTTCCCGTAATGTCGAGCTGCTCGAATTAATCTTCCGGCATATTTGCCGTGCCTTAAAGTGATGCCATGCTCGTTCATGTGCATCGACGGTACGTTGCCTCGTGTATCCGGATTAATCGTGACTTCAACTTTCCGCCAAGTTTTTCCATCATCTTGACTGCGGTATACAGACAGTGGGGCCGGAGGATGGCGGTCCTCGGCGAATGCTAGAATGTTTCCGTTTGTCTCATCGACAGTCAATCCTCCACCTTGAAAGGCTGGCTCGGCTAGGGTGAATTCTTCTCCCCATGTATTACCACCATCCTGGCTTCGCCGAACTAGAAGTTTTTTGTCGCCAAGCGTGGCAAGTACTGTTCCCTTTAGGGTGACAACAATATTTGGGTGGCGTATTTCATTGAAGAGAGGTTTAACGTCCATGCGCGGATTACCCAGAAAAACGCCTATATCGCTCTCTAGTTTTCTTGAACTGTTCTCACCGAAAACAGCCCCCCCTGAAAGCACAAATGCGATTACTGCAAGCAGGCTGTGTTTCATTCTTTTTTAGCTCCCTTTTGTAATGACTACGTCATCAATGAACCAGCCAGCCTGTGGCCCGTTATCCTGCACATCATCGCTTGAGAAGTTGAATTCCAATCTTATCTTTTGATCAAGTGCTTCAGTTGGGATTTTCACTTTCTCCAGCCTCCATTGCTTCGCCTCTCCGCCACGAAGCCAAATAGGATCATCAACCAAATAGTCACCATCTTCATTTAGAACCATTACCTGACACCAATCATAAAACTCGCCCTGAACTGATGGCTCGGAATCTCGGTAACTCCAAAATTCAAGGCGTGCATTGTCTTGTCCGGTTAAATCAATTACAGGAGAGATCAGATAAATATCCGTATCGTCTTCGTAGTCGTTTTTTAAGTCTGTGCCATAGGCGTGATTTGAACTGTGGGCATTTTTAGGTCCGCTGATTGGTTTTCCAA
>Ga0115011_10001595_pt1 | contig 16292 bp, 44 predicted proteins | sample TroAtlMetagenome_2_FD_88705 | JGI IMG/M metagenome (GOLD analysis project Ga0115011, IMG submission 88705) | Marine eukaryotic phytoplankton communities from Atlantic Ocean - Tropical Atlantic ANT8 Metagenome | ecosystem: Environmental > Aquatic > Marine > Oceanic | place: Tropical Atlantic...
GGTGAGGATCTCAAGCGTATCTCTGCTGCATTGCAGGGTGAGAAACCTAATTGATTCGAATGAATCATGCTTAAACATCTTTGTAAGCTCCTCCCGAATGCGCTCAGGGCTGACGGTATCGACAACCCAGTCCCACCATGTTGCTCTCATTAGCGCATCGCTGATATCAGCCGACGGTACGACATCTTTTGTCACACAAAACCTAGCAGCGCGCAATACTCGTAGCCCGTCCTCTTTGAATCGCTCATCAGCTGAGCCCACAGTCCGCAGGAGACCAGAAACTAGATCTACTCGACCATCAAATGGATCAATGAGTTCCCCTTTTGCTTCGAGCGTATCAGGAAATACTTCACGAGCCATGGCATTAATCGTAAAGTCTCTACGAGCCAAGTCATCCAAGAGTGTGCCAGGTGTAACATGCTTCGGGTGGCGCCCATCTTCGCTTGGGCCATCTGCACGGCACATTACGACGTCGATGGCTTCGCCATTAGGCATTACTCCACGTACCGTAAGGAACTCAGGAGTCACTAAAAACACGCGCGCCATGGTATCCTCACACCACGCAAGAAGTGCCTCCCACCCCTCAGGGCTTTCAGCACAAAAGTCTCGATCATTTGACTCTACTGCCATCAACTCATCGCGGATGGATCCACCAACCTCAAATAGTTTAATCGTCATTTGTCTCTCCTACCCATATTAGATATTGTTGGTGCCATAACCGTAGGCGGTCGTTACTCATCCCGCCGACAACCCAATCGAGTTGTTCGATTGTAAGCTCTTCGTCTTCTAGTTCTTCTTCATTTGCCAAGCTCGCCATCCTCAACTAGAGATAGCTGGCCGGCCGGCCACTGGATCATCTCTCCGGCAACCAGGACAACCCACCAATCAGGATTATCCACACCCCATTTCTCAACGATGATACCGGTCGGGGCACCACCTCGCATACTTTCAGTTGACATCGACTTTTCCAGCCTTACCATATCGCCTGGTTTCATGCTACCTCCATAGCGTGACTAGGGTTCCAAACTCCCTATCAAATGTAAAAAGCAACCCTTCATAGTCGGTCAGTTTCATTTCCTCTAAAATACACTCAGTCTTAAAATCATCATACCGCAATTGACGGCAAAGGTTTAGGGCTAAGCCAAGAAGATAATGAGCATTCCCCTTAGGGCCTGATAGGTCGATTTCAATTGGTGTTGGGCTACGAGGGCGATCTTTAAGGGATTTAATAGCCATTATATAACCTCCACCCCATTGCAGACACCACCGAACAATCGAGGTGTACCATTAATCGGGGGATAAACAACATTCGGAAAGTTATCTTGTTCTTTCCCACCAGCGACACATTTTCGAACCTCGATCTTATATCGCCAGCATCCCTCAATTTGCTTGAGGCCGGTAACCTGGCCTTCCATATAGCATGCTCGGCGACCCTCAAGATCCTTCTCGTCGTCGAAGTCAAATGCTCGGACTCGGTCTCCAACAAGGGGTCCATTAAGTGTAGGGATATCGTTCATCATGTTGTTTTCTCCTTTGGGGTTCCTTTCCCCACCAACATTTATATTATACACTATGTAGAAAAAAATTGCACGTGTTTGCAATTTTATTGAGACTCAGAGATTACCTCTGTACTGTGTGCGTGGACCCATAGCAGGCTGCCATCTTCTCTAAGGACGTGAATCATGATCTCAATATCATCCTTCATATGCTTGAAGTTCCCCTGGAGAGGGCCCAGGTATACTTTTTCATCTTCACTTGCCGGCCGTCTATCGACGACCAGGCCACGGACCTTTTCTACAGCCGGCCCAGGGCGCTGAATATAACCATGAACATAGTCTCCTACATCTGGTGCATCTGGATAATCATCACGCGTCATTCATCCTACCAATCGGTACACATTCTTCCCAACATGTTTCGTTAATATAGTAGTCACATTCCAGACAACCGGTAACTGGGTCTTCGGTACATAGACTTTCTCTATCATCAGAGCATTTCATTATTACAATACAATCTGCTTCTGTTTCCACGGGGCATCCTGTTAAGCTAATAGCAAAGATTAGCATTATTAGTTTCTTCAACTTTAAAACTTTCACTGGCATATGCCAGATTAATATTCCTCGGTAATATTACCTTGGCTATTGATCATGTTTATCACCATCGACGTATAAGAGCATATCTTCCCAGGCTCGTTCAAAAACAAAGTGGCTACAGGTTAGTACTAGGTGTAACATTACCGTGATTCCGCTCGAGGACTTGATGTCACCGGTGAAAAGATACAACATTGTTAATGTCAATATGATTGATATCAACCTCCAGGTGATCACCTTATAGATTAGCGATTTGCTTTTCATTTGTCTCCCATTGTTCCCGAATCTCATGGATAAGTTGGACAATGCCATGGGCTTCGAGTTCAAGCTGGTGCCGATGGCTCCCAGGCCGCGAAGGTATTTTTGATGCAGCAGACTCTTGGAGTGAACGTACCCGTTCTTCTAGCGCATCGAGCATAATATTAAATTGTGCTTTCTCAAGCTTAATCGAGTTGGCCATGATGGCTCCCGGGTTGGAGGTTAGCCCTGGTTATTTTCTAGGAACTCTAGAATCCAATTGTCAGGCGTATCAGTACGAGCCTTAGCTACACCGTATGGCATATCTCCGGTCTCGAATGCAAAATATTCGAATAGTTTCTCAAATGGCTTTGAGCCATAAAACTCCGCATTCCCCTCAATGTAGAGTGGCATAAGGACTTCAGCCTCATAAGGCGTTAGGTTAGCTTTATTATAGATGTGCTTGTTTTCTTCAAACATATATTCTCCTAGTTGTTGATTATTTCGATTTCAGACATTCGGTATGTACGACAGCCAAATGGAAAGCTGACAGTTATAAAGGTCCATGCCCTTCCAGGCGTTACTTCAATTATTAGTCCAACGGCACCTTGCTCTTCAGGGTCGATTTTACCCCAGCGCTTCTTTGCCATTCTTCCGACGATCGCATCATGCACGACTGATCACCCTCTTTACTGCCATGGCACTAACTGATGAAAATTGATTGTTGTTGCGAAATGCATATTCTGGCTGGTGACCAGACCACATTATTTCGAGGCTACGTGGGGGAGACTCTGGATGCCGTGGGTATATTAGCTCAATACCGACAACAACACCCTGGTACCCACCATTCACCTCAACTAGATCACCTATCTTCATTTATGCTCCATAAAATACGTCGCGGAGACCCTTGTTAGGTACCATCTCACGTAGTTGCTTTTGAAGTTTAGCACGCTTGTAGTTCGCAGCGTTGTCACCATCGACATAGGGGTTGCTTCGGAGATCTTCAACCAGCCCTGCTAGCTTTGGGTCAGCTGCCAACATCTGGCTAGCTTTGTCTTCGAGTTGCTGGCGTCGCTCTGTAAAGTAAGCTGCATGCTCCCGGCGACTTTTGGTGGCCCGATTACGCTTAACGGTTACGAGGAGTGATTCAATAGTTACATTCAAAATTGCAAAGAAAACCTTTGCCGCGAAAAGTGCAACAACAACACCGAGTGTAATCATGACTGCATTAATAAAGAAACTCATTATCTAACTCCTGTCTACGAGGTTAATTCCCCATCAACAAATATATTATACCACATGTGGGGAAGGATTACACGAGAATGTAAGATTTAAATCCTGCTAATAACCTCCATCAGGCTCTCGGCAATGTCATATGTTTTCCCAACTCGGGGATAGTATACGGTCAGGCATGGGTGGGATGGGTTGCGACCCCCAATCTGTGTTGACAATACTAGGCCGGGCCCGAGAAGAGAACGTTGGTTAACAGCTGCAGCATGGGACGGGTTACCGGCATCTCGCTGATTCGGGATCTTGCGGATAACTAAATCACCGACTTTCATTGATCACCTCAAATTGTGAGGAAGAATGCCACATATCCATAGAGTCGCAGATTCGCAGCCACAGCCCTCGATGGTTTGATTTGATTTCTAGAATCTTCCACGATTCCCCTTCTCTACCATTGATATATTTGATCTCATCACCCACCTTCACTAATCACCTCAATGTAATCTTCTTCTACGTAAAAAATACTAATCTTGCCGTCTGCTAAAATATGCACTGCAGTCTCTGTTTCTGTGATGGCATACTTCTCGCTAAACAGGGTTTGTCGCTCCCGGATCTCCGTAACGATTCCCTCTGCTGAGGGGAGTGTGTGTTCATACTCATCTCGCCTGGGTGTGAATGCCCTAACGAAATCTCCTACCTTGATGTTCGTATCACCTTCCACTAACTAACTCCAATACGATATCCGAAAACCAGTTTCGATCATAAGGTTCAGTGCAAATAACTTCATACATATACCATCCTCCATTGTCTTCCATCAGATCTGTAATATACCCCAAGCGATATACCCCGGGCTCTGCCGGGCATTCATAACGCACAAGGTCACCGACTCTCATTAGTCGTCAGCCCTAAAATAAGTTGCATGGACCCATAGCCCGAGGCCAACAGCCAGGGTCAGGCCACACAATACATACTTGGCTGCATCAAGCATTTCTGCTAATTGAAACTCTAACAGTGTTGTTTCATTCATCGATCTATCACCTCCAAAAAATCTCCATAGAACTGGATCCACTCTCCATCGACAAGCAGGTTCCATATCCCGCCCCACTCATGTGCGTCATCTCCGGCATAGCCAAATATGATCCCCGTCTTTCCTTTGAATCCGGTAACCGGCGGCCGAGGGTCCTCCCCTTTCCAGCGAGGCGGCGCAGCTACAAATTTTACTAAATCACCTATCTTCATTGCTGATCACCTCGAGGTATTGGGTTGCTACCCATCGTAGCTGGGTTACCCCATGTGCCGTCCACAGTGCCTTGATTTTTCCAAGATGCTGGTGCTCACTATGTAGTACGAGTCCCTGCCCCTGGATTGTGCCATGCTTATGCTTAACCAGATCACCGGTATTAATCATTAGTAACACCATACTTCGAGATAGACCATGGTGGTAAACATAATCACATTAAACTTCCAGACAATTGGGCACCACCAGTTTTCTGGCTTATTCATGACTTCGCTCCAGCTTCCCAGGCGTGTCCCACCGATCCTAATATCTTCAATTGGCACTAATCACCTCCCCGGTTCGTCGGGCCATATAGATACTCATGCTAGTAAATCCGCTGGCACTTGGCGTTCCATCCAGAGTACCATCCCCGATGTATAGTTCTAGAAAATGATTATCTTCAGACTCTTGTACATACGCGTTAATCTTTAAGATCAGTGCAATTGCACCGGTTTCTTTAAACTTAATCAGGTCACCGACTTTCACTGATCACCTCCAAAAACATATGCTTGACAGACCGTCCCTCTCCTGTGCTAGGCCACAATACGTGTACGGTATTGTACATTTCATGCAGGCCTGCATCATGATACCCAACAACAATACCCATTTCCGTCGGGTAGTCTTTCGCGTGTGGATGACCATTTGTTCTCACCAGATCACCGACCTTCATGAATCACCCCCAATGCTTCTGGACCAAGAGTGCGCGAGTTGCCGGAACAACCCCAGTATACTTCGAATGTACCATTGCTATACTCTTCTTCAATCAGCCCACAACCCTTATACATTTTGGGTACAGGGCCAATCCATGTGTCATTACTAAACTTTACTAGATCACCGACTTTCATCAAGCACCTCAATATCCCCGGGACGAACCCCACGTTCAGCCTGACCATCCTCATAAAAGACAGTACAAAACTCTGAGTTCGGGAATATCTCTATGATCAAGCCAAGCTGACCATAATGCGAATCAAATATCAAATCACCGACTTTCACTGATCACCTCTTTAATATTTTTCATTGGCTGGCTGCTTTCATATCCATCAGAAGGGTAGACAAACTCAACCCCCCATTGTGCCTTGTCAACGATCGTGGCTTCAAGCCACCATGCATAAGTTACAATGGCCCACTCATCTCTATAAATTGTTTTAACTAAATCACCCTTCTTCATTGATCACCCCTACATGTTGTGCCTCGATCCAGGTTGTGTGCCCATCGACCCACAGTACAATTGGGTGGTTTGTATCCTGGTTGTTATCCGGCCAGCGGTTGTCTGTCCAGTCAATGATCAGGCCATGCATGCCCCGGCTAGATTTCAGGTTTTTTACCAAATCACCGACTTTCATCAAGCACCGCCTTAGTGTGTTTGCACTTCTTCCGCCACCCGAAGCCAGGACAGGAACATGTTAGAGTTTCCCCATTGATTCGTCTAATGGTATATGTGGATCCACTGGAAGATGTCACCTGCCAGGATTCTACATCATTCTGGGGCTGTACGTGATTAACGTATTTATGGACGTCATCGAGTGTCGTACCATCCGGCACTTCAACCCACTTACCGGCAATAATATATGTCTTTCCACTTATACTACTTCGAGTAATAGCTGGTGTCATATACACATCAACTGGATAACTAGGCAACATTTAATCTCCACTTCCAAAATATTCATGAATCAAAACCAGACTCATCCAAAATGCCAACAACCAGACAATCATCCTCAGACCACCTCGAGGAGTTCACGCTTAACGTAACCCTGTTGACCGGTGTGGGTGCAAAGTACCAAGGCCATCCCGGAGCGCGGCTTACCATACCCGAGCTGTGCTCGGCATCGAGCTCGGAGCACCTGGTAGTGGCGGCCGCGTTGCATATCCCAATATGTACATAGGGGGGGAAGCTTAGTTTCGCCGGCATCGGTCATACCTTTCGAATCTTCGGAATCGTACCAACCGTCCGTTTCCTCCCGTGTCATAGGCCGACCAATTGAGACAATCCCATTTTCGTCATCTCGGTAGTTCGTAAGTGGGAAGCGGAGCCCTCCACCTTGTGTAGTCGTAAAACATGTTTTGTTGTTAAGTTTGACTAGGGCACCCTTAGCTAGCTTGGTCATCTTGATTCCTATAAGGTTTAATGGGATGGGGGTCCTTTCCCCATCAACATATATATTATACCTTATTTTGAAGAGATTTGCACGAGCTTGCTAGTTTTTTGGGGGAAATAGTAGAACCACATGATTATCGAGATCAGGATGATATTCGATCCGTAGTTCAAGATTAGAGGCAGACTAAACTTTTCGACAAAGACATAAGTCATTGCCATCCATTCGCCGAGGTACCACATCCATAAGAAACTAGCGCTGATGTCACTAGTCTTGCGTTCGGTAAAACTTTTATAGGCCTGCGGAATCGCACATAATGCTAGTAATATGCTTCCGGCCCATCCTAATATGGTCATCATCCATGTATACTCCTTGCCGCCTTATGTTTACTATGTATTGCCTATTCCCAAGAACTGCCACCCCAAACTGCTTTTGTTTCTAGATGCGTGTTAGGCGTCTGGAGGGCAGCGGGGTTCCATCGGTATAGTTTACCATTGAGTTCTGTTACTACCTCCAAGGGCCATCCTCCGGCCTTTCCTCTGGGGTACTGGATATGAGTGATGGTCATAATAGCCATTCCAACTTCATCATTACGAAAAATACCGGGAGCCTGTTGGACTTTGTTACCTACTTTCCACATTTGGTGTCCTTTCCTTTATATTTTTATAATAAACCGGTTGTGTATTTTTTACACGGGTGTGCACATTTTTTTCGGCCCGGTGATATAAGTCTTGGGACTCCGGCGGAGTGGCATGTACTTATAGCTCCATCGAATGTATATGTTATTTCCCTTGTCCACTAAATTTCTTAACCAAGCCGCCTATGATTTCGATGGTCTCTTGGGGGCCGCCTGTCATAAACCGTTTGTCTTCATCCATAATATTATAGAGTGGCCAGTCATTTCCACCGGGTGTGCACCTATCCCCCACGAAGTAAACTCCCTCTCGCTCTGCCGCCTGTATGTGAGTTAACGAATGACGCTTATCCCAACCCACCGGGTAGATGTCAATACTAGTGCTGCCGCCTATAACATGTTCTACAAGATCTGATAGTTCAAACTCCGCAAAGTTTTCTGAGAGGAGTGGAGAGATGGTCTCTCGAATCTTATATTTCTCATCTAAAGAAACAAATTTGTCTCTCTCTTCGTGGGTTGCATCACGTCCAATCATGCACCAGTTTAATAGACTACCTCTATATGAAATAAAGTTTCCGGAAACTGGCATCTCAATGCCTTCTAGCATATTAACTTGAAGATTCGACAAGATCCAAACGAGCCGCCTATAGTTTTCGGCCCCAATCTCATCCTTCATACTCACCGCGTATTGCTTCTTATATGAGCCGCCTGAGGAGGGGACATATAGTTGAGTGCCGTTACAGGGCATGATCATAATCTCTGCAGTATCGGAAGCCCATGCCCAGTCTAGGAAGGGTGCAGCCTGTTGTTGGATGTATTCCCACATACTGCCTGTAACAATACCAATTGTGGCATAGCTTGATAATTCAACTAAGGCATCATATACATCATTATCCATTGCCTTCCTGGCCGGTGTTAATGTACCATCTAGGTCAAACATGACTACATTTGAAAACATTTCGAAACTCTCTTTTTATAGATAAAAAAAAGGGGAGGGGATTGCTCCCCTCCCCGACGCGGACAATAATTGCTTACTCAGCATTATTGTTGGGTACCGGTGCAACGTTAACGTTGTCACCAGTCGTAGTGCCATCGACAATATTGTCAGCCGGCGCTACAGGCGTTTCAGCAGTCGTAGCGGTGGTTGTTTGAACCTCCGTAGCAGTCTCGGTAACTGCTGTATTATTGGTGTCGGTTCCGGAGCTGAATACGAATAGTCCAACCCCCAACACTACTACTACTGCGCCTAAAGCTAAAAACTTACCTACTGAATTACCTTCAGTCATATTAAAAATTGCCATGGTTAACCTCCTGTTGTAACATTATGTCCATTGCATATTTTGTTAGCAGTATTATACTATGGCAATCTGGTATGTTCAAGAATTAATCGAATGCCTTGTGGGGTTTATTGCTAGCTTTAACCATTAGCTCACAAAATGTTCGGACTGCAGGATCAGTCGGGTCCATCCCACCAGCCTTCATCCAATTTTGCCAGCTTCCCTTTGCATTTTTATTCATTGTCTCCGTACGTACGGGATCGGTATTCTTTGCAACACGCTTATTTCGGGTATTCTCATGTTGCTCATACATCGCAACAATATCTGAGTTACCAAACCCAGCAACTGAGACTACAATCTCACCGATGCGTTCAAGTTCTGACTTGTTTCGAAATCCCTTTCTATTGGGGAGCTTCTTTGTAGGCATATGTCATTCTCCTTTGTTTGACATTTATATTATAGCAATTATTTCTTTGTTGTACAAGCAGGGCGTAGGTAGCAATCATACTCACGTGTGATTTTCCCATCCGCCCAATAGACCTCAGCGGATATCTTTTGCAGTCCGCCGTTCATCTTTTTTACAGACAGTATTATCCCGGGACATGCATACTCCCTATTAGCACTCTCAAAAACCCAAGAGCTGGTATGAAAATCTACTAAATCACCCTTTTTCATCTAGGTACCTCCTCCCAAACTTCTGTACATTATACTTCGTTACTTCGTAAAGCCTATTGTTACAAAGCAATGTAACAATCCTATGAGGGTAGTTTTCATACTTAACAACTAGCCCTATCATCCAGCCGGGTCCAGGAGGATTGCGAAAACGAACCAGATCACCTGGATTCATTCAGCATATCCCTTGTTGTTCTCCCGCAGAAAACGTATGCCTCTTCGCTGTAATCGTCAATTTCATTCATACAGTCCATAACAGCATACATAAATTGATCTCGAGGCTTAATCCAAACCTGGTACCATATTGATGCACCGATTGTAAAGAAAAGCGTCGCAGCTACTATTGCTTTAATATCATCATATTGCATATTTACTCCGGAATCTTATCAACAAAAGAGGTTAGGCCGCCGAAAGAAGTGGGTGTTCCATTAACGGGAGGAAAGTACTCTTTGCCAATATCGGTTGACAAAAGCTCCCCGCCCAAAATGCGGCGAGTACATAGTATCTTATAGCGACTACACCCAGAGTGGTTAACGATTTCCTGAACCACTCCTTCAACATAACATGCTGCATCCCCGGATTCATCACGAAGATGAGCAAAATCGAAAGATCGGACCAAATCACCTACTTTTACACTTTCATCAACCACGCAACCACTCCTTGTTTGTTTATAGTACAATTATACCATGAAAGGAGAAGATTTGCACAGGGGTGCTATGTTTATTTCCAGAAAAGCTGAATTGATATTATGAGGATCGATAGTGCTATACATGTTAATGTCTTAGGGGTAAACATCGACTCGTTCAAAAAATACCAAGTGAACAATGGGAACGTTAGCCATGACATAGAGAATGCTAAAAATCTTGGCCCCCACAAGTTATCCATTTCGTAGTATGCTATCCTTGTTGCATACCAAAAACATAAGGAAGTAGGTATAGCATAAATAAAGACGCTCAACATAGGCCTATCTCGCCAGTACTCCCATACAAATTGAGAGTTCATGTTAAACCAGACCAATGTATGGCCGGCTATATAAAGAGCCATGGAAAGTAAGAGATTTAAACTCATATGTGTACCTTAACAACTAAAGCTTTCGCCACAACCACATGTCCTTGTTGCAGACGGGTTTATAAACTTAAAGCCTGACTGCATTAAGTCAGATGAATAGTCGATCACTACATTATTCAAAAGCATGCCGCTTCTTTTGTCGACATAAAGGGAGATACCTTTACTCTCGTATATACTGTCATCATCACGCTCTATCATAGCGAAGTCCAGGTGGTACTGGAAACCGGAACAACCTCCGCCCATAACGCCTACCCGAATCCCTATTGCACCATCAACGCTGGTGACTTGCTCTATTAATTTCTTTGCCGCTATATCTGTTACTGTTACCATCGTTTAACTCCATAAAATAATAAATATGCCATAGCTAGCTTGAAAAAATGCTACAACTAATTATACCTGCCCTATATGTATTTTATATGGGCAGTAAACTAATTCTTATAGCTATGTGGGTATTCGTTTCTATGAATCTCATGACGTGCACCCATCGATGGGTTGCTTACCCTCAGGATGTACCTTCCTATGAGAAATGTAATATGTTTCAAAACAATATTCAGATGTTAAAAGTTCCTGGATTTGATATGACATACATTACTGTCCCCGATTGCCACATAGTCCAAAGACAAAAGGTTTCAATTGCAATAACAATCTTCCTAGAAGAGTGGAGAAAAAAACAACCGGCATACAGTTATGAAAAAGCTAGGCATAATGCTAATCAACTGTTAATAGAGTTTAACAATAATATACGGCGAGTTAGTGCGTATGATCATAATGGAAACTTCGTTAAGAACAGGGTTGCCAATGGGTTAGCGATAACCCAATCAATCATATGGGTAAAAATGGAGCATGGAGACTTGCTTTGTAAATCAAGCCTTGTTCATGAGCTAGTACACACTGCAATTTGGGCTAATAAAATAACTGACGGAGATCCGGATCATTTAGGGCATAAATATACCGGTTGGAACCATACAGAAGAATTAATCATGAAGTCAACAAACAAGCGGCTTTGTGAACTGGGGATTTAAAATGAAGCATTTATTTCTATCTGGCGCAATTTTGGTGCTAGCATCTTGTTCAAATGAAGGCGGAAACATAGAAGATGAATTAGACACAGGGGTATCCGTACTAAGCATTGACTCCAGTGTATATGCAGAATCAATTGTTATGGACAATATTGCAGTCGACAGGCTTGAGTATGGGTGTGCAAAGGTATACTTACAGATACCTCGGCAATACACAAATGCTAGTGCTGACGGTATACAGACAATCATATCACATGAATTGTGGTCAGTCCCCGTTCAAAAACTACCTGGCAATGAGGTCTGGACGTCTATAGATACAGAGTTTAATACTGTACCTCCTAGTTCTGAGAATGGTAACCTCATAGAGGGAGAGGATGTGTATGCACTCATCATGACCCAAGATGGTGATATACTATATGACCAATCAGTTAGAGCAGTCGTTGCTAGTAAAAAATGGTATGTCTGTGAAAACTATTATTGCGAACCTGGTGGGTGCCAGTCTCATGATGAATTTGAAGACAACGATTGGACATGCAATCCTAGCCAAGAAAGACTATTAAGCGAACAGGAATTCTCTAAATGTCCATGTACGTTTAATATCTCGGGATATCCTTATTGTGGGTTTGAAGATGAAAAAAAATAAGTCAAAAAAAAATGATAGCGAAAAGATTGCAGAGGCAAGAGCAAAAACCCCCGAACATGTTGACTGGCAACTATGTGCAGACACCGTTGATTCACTGCATAGGTGGGTCTATGAGCTATGTGAAGAAAATAAAAAGCTTAAGTCGACGCTTAGCGAAGTGATCAAAAGGATACACAGCGATAACATAGAAATAAAAGAGATATTAAGGGGGATTAATCTTCAAGGTCTTGATTCCAAGGATAGCCAGGATCACTAATATCAATCCCCTTTCTTATAAATTCCTCTTTTAGGCGTTGAACCCAATTCTTTCCTGCTTCACATGAACAGTACTTAGAAAGAACCCGTCCATACTTATAGACCTGCCGGCGACCAAAGCCGTGGCACTTAGAGCATGTTTTTTGCATCGTAAGTTATCTATTCCTTCGTTGCATGATATAGTTATATCATAAATATGTGGAATGAGGTGTATATGAATGAAGCAACAGTTTTTATAATATGTCTGATTTCTTTGTTATTGTCAATATCATCGTTACTAGTGGCGCTGCGGGTTGCTAAGAACCTTAGAACTGCGCATCAAAACATAGAGGTATTACACCAGGCGTTGCTAGACATACTGCACCCGCAACACCAGGGTATGGGACCAGGACAATATGTTGTAGCTTATATCGACGAGGATGGTGAATACTATAGCGAAGAGTATGAAACACCAGCTAATTCATTTAGCAAGGATGACAAAGTAATTGATCTTTTTAGTAGGCAAGCCCTAGAGTGGGATGCCGAACTTAAAGAATGGATGCCAAAGATACCAGAAGATCTAGACGAAAACTAGTCTTTATGAGCCAGGCTTAATAGTGAATCCCAGTGTCTCGAGCTAATTCCGTCAGGTGTATTACTATTTGAGGCATCTGATAATGCCGTCAGCGCGGACTGGTACTTTTTCTTTTGCTTTGGTGAGGGTGTTGATGAAAGATTATGAAGCATGTCTGCTAGTTTTACCCTAAGTGAAGATTGATCACCCAATAGTGAGACTACATATGATAAGTAATCCCCTCCCTTTTCATGAGTTAAGGCGCGCACTACCCTAATAATTTCAGTAGCTGACTCCGCGCTAGATATCGAACCCCTTATAAACTCTTCCATTTCCTCAGTTGAGTCGACAGATAACCCTGGGGCATCCTCGAGGCTGTCATGTAATAAAGCAGCTAGTTGTGAAACATAATCTTTGGGATAGAATCTTCTTACGATATTTCTAACCTCTGAAGGGTGTGAAAAGTAATCCTCGCCGCTTCGCCTCTTTTGGCCCATGTGGGCCATCCTTGCTGTTGCATACACATCCCTGAAATCTTCAGAATTAAACTTTTCGTTCAACCACGCGTCGCGTTGCTTCATTGTATTAAGCAAACTTTCGTCCCATGGGCCTTCGCCTTTCATAATACAATTAACAACAACTTCCTCTGCGTTATATTCCTCAACAACCTCAGGCTGGTACATATCATAGTATACATCCCTAGGAATGCCGTTAGGCTTGGTCATCCTTGTCTGATCATCAAATACTAAATCGCCCATCTCAACCCATGCATGAACGATAGGCTTAGGGGGAGATTTCCATTGATCGGTTATTTTCCCATGTACCACCTTGAACTTACCCATGTTATTTAAGTCAGGGTGCCTCTTTGGTGCGCGACCCCGCCGGGCTTCGAAATGTTGATCAAACCACACTTCAGCTTTCTTTGCAGCGAATGGAAAGCACATTCCCGCTGCGAGGACGTTTTGTTCTTTAAGCATTTCTCTTATGTATTCACGTAGTAACTTCATGATCTCATTCGCTCTATGTCTTGTTTTGTGGCATTAATTTCCACTGCCGTAACCGTGCAGTCGCCGAACAACAAGATCTCTTTTTCATGGGCGTTGGGGTTTAATTTCCTAATACCAAACTCTTCTTTATATCTACCTCCCTGGTACCTCTTAAACCCAAAAGATCGCATAAAGTACCCGGAATCGCAATTAGAGTGTAATATTACTGGTACTGTACTTGAAGACCACATTGTTGTAAATCTGCGTGCCTCTTTCCAGCTACCCGTCCATGAACTAACATTACCGAATTTGCCTTCTGACTTATAGGTCATATGAGGTATAGGAACAGGGGTGCCCCAATCTAGTGGGTCTTTTCTCTCAACGGGCAAGTCTTCCAGGGCTTTAGGAGCATGTCTGTCAAGCCAAGTTATCGGCAATCTCATACCCCGAAGTATCGGGCTTGAAGTACATCGACTAAATGTATTACTATATGCACCTGAATCTAGAATTTGTTGTATAATCGCTACAGCCTTATCACTCATAGGAGCTATAGCACCAAAATGATTGTGAAGCTGTTGATATAGCATTTCTTCTATAGCGGTGTCTGGTTCATCTGCCATTGGGTGGCCCTTAATAGCGCTTGGCCACTCATATTTGCCAAGGACACCCTCTTCTTTTAACAGATCATATATGTATTCGCGTAATAGTTTCATGGCTGTAGCATGCCTCTTTTTCTTAACTCGTTGTATACTGGCTGGCCTTGCTTGCTGTATTTTCTACTTAAGACTGACTCATCCCAATTTCTAGGGCTTCCAATGGCATTGTCTTCAGAGGCTGACAACTGTTCACAATTGTCTTTTTCTTCTGGTGTTAATTTGTTTTCGAGATTATCCATCTGCTCAGACTTAACGTCAGGTCTACGCGTATAGTAATAATCCCACACATCCCTAGCAGCATCAGAAACTGTTGTTCGATCTGGTGAAAGACCGCCTGTTATCTCAATAGCAAGATCATAAAGAAGAGGACCAAACCCATCCGCACTGGCCTTGGCGTTCGTCACAACATTCGTGCCCAGGCATGGACCATATACAGGGTCTATTTCCCAGTCGACCACTCCTATTGTATCCATATAATTTTGTTCGTTATTAGGCTCTAGAAGCTCAACAGAGTTGCTGTGTATGACGACCTTATATCCCAGCTCGTCTGCTCGAGCAATCATGTCATAGATCTTTGGATGAACTGTTCCGCCTCGACGTTCAGTCAATAACTCTCTTATGTATTCGCGGAGGAGTTTCATGAATACATACCCTTCGTGCCCTTAATCTCAAGCCCGTATTCTTTAGCAAGGCCCTTAAGCTCTTCCATGTCACCATCATCATAATACTCTTCATTACTGGTTATTATTGCAACAGGGTGCCAATTGTCTACTAGGGCTTCATTATTAGTTATCCCTTCGTCTGAGTCATACGGGTTCCAGTCACTTTTGGAGAGTGCGACAATAGCATTATCCCTTGCATACCCAGAAGGAACATATGTTTTCTTTACACCTTTGTTCCTACCAGAAGATGTTGTTCGGTGTGCATCATGCTCGACCCCAAACAGGTCATAAAAATCCCGGGTACTTCCAGTATTGATAGCATCCATATTATTTGCTAGCAAAGAAATATGGCCCTTGACTTCTAATCCATAAGCGCCGTAGGCACCGGTGCCAGTATTCGCTAATTCCCCTGGGAGGTATGCAGAAGTACTTATCTCATCTTTACTAGAGCCCTTAAGCATATTCTTTATCATCGCAACATTGTCTGCCCAATGAACAGTTGTTAACGATTTCATGAAAGCATGATCTGCATGTCTGTGAAACGCTTTCTTAAGTACTCTTCCTGACGGTAATGCTAACTCAGGCTCAAATTGAGATCGTCTATGACGATCACCTTTTTTCATCGGCCAGTTATCTGAGTTAGTTAAATCTTTTGCTAAAGCTTTGCGTCGGTCAAGGTCTTCGGACAAAAGCTTTCTTATGTATTCGCGGAGCAGGCTCATGGTTCTCTCCTCATGCCGTAGTTACCCGAATATGCATATTCGAAACCAAAATCTGAATACCAATCTTCCAACTCTTCGCTTGAGGGTCCGTCAGGCCAGCCCTCAGCATCAAGACTCAAAGCGATACCATTATTTGATGCAGCTTGTGTTACGAACCTCATTACTTGAGAAGCATAGCCCTTTCTTAGACAATCGTCGCCGAGGGTTTCGATCATATCAATAATA
>Ga0115011_10001598_pt1 | contig 16284 bp, 13 predicted proteins | sample TroAtlMetagenome_2_FD_88705 | JGI IMG/M metagenome (GOLD analysis project Ga0115011, IMG submission 88705) | Marine eukaryotic phytoplankton communities from Atlantic Ocean - Tropical Atlantic ANT8 Metagenome | ecosystem: Environmental > Aquatic > Marine > Oceanic | place: Tropical Atlantic...
CTTGTGCGCCGCACCAGGGAGTTGGTCGCAAGTTTTGAGCAGGAAATTGTATTTGCCCACGTTGCTGAATAACGATGACGATGATGGCACCACTTCTGCGCCTCCTAAAATTGTCGCCGTTGATTTACAACCCATGGCGCCTATCGAAGGTGTAATTTGCATCCAAGGGGACATCACCAACATCGATTGCATGAAACAAATAATATCTGAATTTGAAGGCGAGAAAGCAGATTTAATCGTCGGCGATGGCGCGCCAGACGTGACTGGATTGCACGATTTAGACGAGTTCATGCAAGCGCAGTTAATTTTAGCCGGTTTGAAAGTTTGCGCGCACGTGTTAAAGGAAGGAGGGACGTACGTGGCGAAAATTTTCCGCGGGAAAGACATCGGGTTGTTGTATAACCAGTTGAAGTGCTTCTTTCCGAAAGTGACGTGCGCAAAACCGAAATCGAGTCGGAATTCAAGCATAGGTGAGTCGTACAAATTCGTATTTTCACACATAATTTTGTTCTCGGCTTCTATCCAGGTCGTTTTTTTGTAGCGAATATTAACACTTTCTTCTTTCTTCTTGAATACCTATTTCAACCAAACAGAAGCGTTCGTGGTGTGCGAAAACTATTCACCACCAAAAAATTTCCAACCAAACGATTTAAGAGACGTATTAGAAAAGAAATTTAGATGGGGTTTAACAGAAGACGGCAAAGAGAAATTGCCGGACGATTTCCAACGAACTATTGCGGTTCCATTCGTCGCTTGCGGTGACTTGAGCGGCTACGACGCCGATCAATCGTATTCACTCAATGAAGAATCGAAGGACGGACGATACGAGTTTAGCGAACCGGTTATGCCGCCTATAGCTCCGCCCTATCGGGAAGCTATGATGAAGAAGTAGAATAGAATTAGCGCATACTAAACACAGTTGCAGAATGAGCAATTAGGCGAAGAAGAAGAAAGAGAAGACATTACGTACAGACGCGCGCGTGTTTATGTGTGTGCCGTCCTCCTTTTCTTTTGACTTTTTTTTAAATTCGTCTTCTCTTTTTCTTCTTAATTCCACCGCACCTTCTCAAAGAGGAATATTCCTAATATTCCCCTAAAAAAATGTCCATCCCGAACACAACGCAGTCCAACGTATTCGTCTACGGCACGCTCAAACGAGAGATGTTCAATCACAAAATGCTCACGAATGGCGGCGTGAATAGCAGCAGATTCGTAGGGGTCGCCGAGACTTCGAAACCGTATAAGTTTTCGTTGCTTCTGTCAAAATTCGGTTTCCCATATTTAGTCGAAGAGGGGGACCCATCGTCGTCTGTCGGCACGGTCGTAAGAGGCGAATTGTACGTGGTAAACGAAGATAAATTAGCAGAATTAGACGTTTTAGAAGACATAGCGTCGGGTTTATACGAAAGAAGGGTGATTGATGTGGAATTGTTGACCGACGACAACGACGAGAAAATTTCAGTTGGAGGAGAGAAGAAAATAATCTCTGCATTTGCGTACATCGCCGGCGAGAATGAGGACAAAAGCACTTTAGCGCGGATACAAGAGTACACGAAAGACATTCAGGATGAGAAGTACATACCTAAAATTGACCGAGGCAAAAGATAAAAGAACGTAGTAATGTAGTCATATTTTGTATACGAAGAGAAGGTCCGCGCGTTCAATATCAAGGCTAATAAGTTTTACAACCACTACATCTAAACCTATAGTTTTCTCTTTCCCTCTATCTATATTCTTCTCTAAAAGTCCTCCTCGTCCTCGTCCTCGTCTTCGTCGTTCACATATCCTGGCAACACGCCAACTTGACATTCCCTCATCATAAACTCTCCATTGACGTATTTATGAAATTTGTCGAACAACGCGGTGCAGTCTTTCCCAAACGCTTGCTCTAAAATCTTTGGCCCACCCGGGTGGAAGTGAATATACGGTGTTAAATTGTACACTTTCCCTCGAAAACCAATCCATGCGTCTTGTTCCGTGTTGTGTTTCGCTATTTCTTCTAAAGTAATCACTCGTTTTGAGACGTTTATTTTCTTATTTCCTCCTAAACCGTTCAAGTTGTTGTTTTTCGTCCTCGTCAAACGCATCCAATCCATTTGAGAATATCCAGGCGCTAACTGAACTTTGCCCACGACGTTCTGCTTCGCATCTTTACGCGACGCGTGGGTCCCCGCGCTGACGGGAACAGGCATCGTCGCTCCCTCTTTGTCCACGTGAGAGACCGTGGCATTTTTTAACAACCCCTCGTACCCTCCGGAAGACGACGACGACGCGTTCCTGTTCGTGCTGTTGTTGTTGTTGTTGTTGTTGGTAGTAGTAGTATTCGCGTTTGAACCCCTCTGAAAGTGCCTCAGCGGATTCGTCGCGTCTCGCGGTGAAGACATTCTCTTCAAAGTTCGTGCCGTCCGCGCGCTCCGAGAAAGCGAGGGGAAGACGACGCAAGGTCCAAAAAAATTGTGGGGAAAAACGAAAAACGGAATGAAGTCGAGGACGGTGTCGTCACTTACTTTTCTCCGCGCGAAGAAAAGGAGCCGATGACGACGACGACGACGACGACGACGCCGTGGGCGAATCGGTATAATCGTCATCGTAACGCTGCATCGATGATGCGCGCCTCCTCCTCCTCTTCTTCTCGCGTCGCGCCGGTCGCGTCGTCTCGCCGCTGCTACGAGGCGTTGAACGACAACAGAAATGGACAAAATGGCTTTCAGATAACGACGACGACGACGACGACGAAAGCAACGGGGGCACCTACAAACGTTTGCGCGCGAAGAGAAAGAAGAAGAAGAAGAAGAAGAAACGGGAGAATGAAGTCATCGGGCGACGCAGTTAATGCTGTTACGCCTGAGAATGCGAGAGAAAGGGGATGGGGTCCAACTCGAGAGGAAATCGAAACGATAGAAGAAGATTTAGAATTTGACTCTTTAGACAGAGTCGGATGGTTCGAACTTTTAACGTTCGTCGGCGAATACACGTCGACGGCTTTAGGAAAAGCTCGGTTGTCCTCAAATGAAGGTAAAAGTTTAATTTCGGAAGTGTATTCGCAAGAAATGTCGGAGATGCTTCTAGATGAAACCGAATCGGCGATGTACATGGAATCCGTCGCGGGCGTTTCGCTGGATTTTGGTGGGATGCTTACAATCGAGACGAAGAGAAGCGTGCATAAAGCGTCTCAAGGAGCGCCTTTAGGCGGAGACGAGTTGATAGCGGTAGCAATTTTTTTAGAAAACGCGAGACGTTTGAAACTATCCATCGAAAATGTTTCTCATGAAGACAACGAGACGGGAGAGATTGAGGTGCCGAGAGCGATGGTGCCTCTGAGAAATATCGCGATGCAAATGGAAACGTTTTCGGAAGTGGTGGACATTATCAAATCGAAAGTTGACGATACTGGGTCGTTCAAAGACACTGCGAGTCCGGAATTACGCAGAGCGCGAGAGCGCTTGTTAGGAAAAGAGACACAACTGAAAGAGTTGTTATCAAGGATGCCTGGGAGTGCAGTTTCGTTTCGAGGGCGCATGTGTTTAGCGGTTTCGCCAGAGAGTGCACCAAAAAATGCACTCGTTTTAGGCACGCAGAGTGGATTAACCCTCATTGAACCACCATCGGTGGTGAACTTGAATACAGAGTTAGCAAAAGCAAGGGACGACGAGGAATCTGCGATTGATGGCATAAGAAGAGAGTTATCGCGAGTCATCATGGAAGTCGCGGAGGAGATTTTACGATGTTTAGAGTTGACGATTGATTTGGATATCATCGCGGCTAGATGTCGTCACGGGCAAGCGCTAAATTCGGTACGTCCAACGTTTGCCAGTGAATCTGTTTTGGAAGACGCCATTGAGGAAAGATTGAGGGAGAAAGCGGCAAGGAATGAAATGAACGACGGATATGACGAAAACAATAAGGATGAAAAACAGGAAAATTTGAGCACTAAGAACGCATTCGTTCAAGCGGAACTCGAAATTGCGAAATCTAAAGTCTACCTTCCTGGACTTCGTCAACCAGTGCTAGCTTCGCAAGCGGTAAAAGCTGTGAAAGACAAACGTCGCGAAGCGGCTGAAAGAGAAAAAAGGAAAGAAGAAGAAGAAGAAGAAGACGATAAAAGTTCACAACCGAGATTTAAAATCGCAACAAGAGAGTCGAAGAAGAAGAAGAGCAAGAAACTCCAAAACGAATTGAACTCTCAAGATCATTTCGATTTCGATTTTGACGATGGCTTTGATTGGCTTTACGATGGTAAAAATGAAGACGGAAGCGATGCGAATACTTTCAGAGTGAAAGGCCCAGTACCCGTGGACGTTTTCGTGGAGGCGAGAACGAAGTGTGTCGTCATTACCGGTCCAAACACGGGTGGTAAAACAGCGGCAATGAAAGCTCTCGGGTTAAGCGCGTTAATGGCGCGAGCTGGTATGTTTGTACCCGCTGAAAGAGCGCACTTGCCATGGTTTGACTACGTTTTGTGCGACATTGGCGACGACCAAGATTTACTCACGAACTTGAGTACGTTTTCGGCGCGATTGACGACACAGAAGGCTATTTTGAAGCGCGCTACTCCTCAATCTTTAGTCTTAATCGACGAAGTCGGGACTGGTACGTCACCTTTGGAAGGCGCTGCGATAGCACGCGCGTTATTAAAAGCCTTAGCAGGGTTACTTCCCGGACGACTCGGCGTTTCGTTGGCGTTTGCGACTACCCATCACGGCAGTTTGAAAGCGTTGAAGTATGAACACAAAGATTCCGGCGCATTTGAGAACGCCGCGGTTGAATTCGATGAAGCTGAGTTACGTCCAACGTATAGACTCTTATGGGCGGTCCCTGGTCGTTCGAGAGCTTTGCAGATTGCGGAGAGGAACAAGTTAGACGAAGATGTCATTGATTTGGCGAAGGAGGTCATGGGACAAAGTTTTGCGACGTTGGATGATGTCATTGCAGAACTCGAAGGTGCGAGAAAAGATGCAGATAAAGCTTTTGCAAAGGCTATGCAAATGCTAAAAGATGTAGAAAACCGCATACCACAAGCACGAAACGCGGAACAGACAGTGTTACGAGTAAAGGAGGACATAGCAATGAAGCAGGCGACAACCATCTTGAGAATCTCGAGGGAGGCTAAAATTCGCATCCAAGGTGAAGAGCGATTGAAACGACAGGAACTCTCGGCAAACACAAAGAAGTCAATGATTTCGAAAAGTGCCGCTGGAGAAACCGATCGCGAGCGGGAAATTCGTTTAGCTAAAGAGCGCAAAGTAGCTGCAGCGAATGGAGGAGAAGTCGCCGAAGAAACCAATCAAGAGTTGACAGAAATGCCGAGAGTTGGGGACAAAGTTATTTTGAAAACGAGTGGTTTAGCCGGAAAGGTCACGAAAGTCTCCGATGAAATTGTAACGGTCGCTGCAGGATTTATTGTTGCGGAAGCTAAATTGAATGAGCTATGGAAGCCTTCGCCGTCTTCTCCTTCGTCGGTAAAGACGAGCTCCTCTCAAACATTTGCAGGCGTGAAGAAGAAACCGGCATCGCCTTCTAGAGCGGCTCGCGAATTCGACGCTCTTCTAGGGAGTGAGAAAAATTCCTCTTCGAGCGATGGTAGAAGAGTTTCTGTTGAAGATTATGACGCATGGGACAACGAACCAAGCAAACTGGCTCAAATAGGGGACTCCGTGCAGATTTTGAAAAACAACTTCAAGGGGAAAGTTGTCGAAGATGAAGACGGCATGTTGACTATACAAGCCGGTCCGACGCGAATGGTTGCTCCAAGTCACGGCGTGAAAGTTACGAAGAAAGCGAGTAATGGGAGCGCGATAGGCGCAGGTGCTGTGAACGTACCGAGATCGACAATGAGCAAGAAAAAGAAGAAGAAAAAGCAGAGCGCCTTTCCTTCCGGGACAAATATAACTACCAACGCACCGCCGGCGGTGCCTAAGAAAGAGGAAGCTTCAATTGAAGATTTGATTAAAAAGTTTGGAAAATAGAAAGATAGCGTTAGAAGGAAGGAAATACTAGTATGTACAATGTAGTGGTTGCGTGTAATTATAGTTTAAAAATAACTAAAAACAATGATATGGTCTTATATGTACCATGGTACCACGGTACTCGTGTTTATGAGCAAATGTAATTAAATTGTCTGAACTTGTCGTGAGAAGTTGTTATGTAGACGTAGATGTGAGTTGGATTTTGACGTTGCGAGTTTTCTTTTTTTACTCCAAAGGCGGAGCCCGCCTATCTTCGTATCTGTTTCCGCCATCGCCTCCCTTTCTATCTTCATAGGAGCCATGTCTATCACCGTAGCCTCCGCCTCGTCTATCGTCATAACCTCCGCCTCGTCTATCGTCATAACCTCCGCCTCGTCTGTCGTCGTATCTTCTTCGATCATCATACCCTCCCCCTCGTCGGTCTTCATATCGGCTTCCACCGCCGCCGTACCCACCCCGGCGGTCATCATAGTCTCTCCCACCTCCGCGATAATATCCACCATCTCGCCTGTCGTGTCCGCTATCGTTCCTTCGATCACGATACCGGTCTCCGCCGCCGCCATATCCTCCTCCTCGATAATAGTCTCTCCTATTGTTGTTATACCCGCCTCCTCGGTCACCGCGATAGTACCCTCTGTCTCTTGAATGATACGGCCCTCTCGTATCTGGTTTCTTCTCTTCAGCCATACCGACGCGAATAACTCTCCCAGCAATCTCTTTCTCGTGCATCGCATCAATCGCCGCGTCTGCGGATTGTTTTTCCACGTAACGAACGAAAGCGAAACCTCTCATTCGTTGAGTGTAGTGGTTTCGAGGGACGTACACGTCTCCAATCTCTCCATAAGGGGAAAACATGTCCGTAATTTCTTCTTGGGACAGATCAAAACTCAAGTTGTCGATTTTCACGGAATGTAAGTTGGAAATATCCGGTGGACCGGATTTGCGCTCCTCTCTTCTCTCGTCAACGTCACCCGATGGCAGGGGCGGCTGCTGTTGGTCTCGATTCTCGTCGTCTCCTCCTCCAGGTGCAGGCGCGGTGGCTTCAGCCGCGGGTGCTTCCCCTCCGTCTCTCGCTTCTTCGCGGGCTTGCTCTCCTTCGTCGTTCGTGGACATGGTGTCGTTCGATCCGCGCGTCGTTCGTTCGTTCGTTCGTTCTTCTTCCTCTTCTTCTTCTTCTTCCCGGAGCTTAAAGCAATGTAAATGTGATGAAAAAATTGAATTGGATTGCGATCGAGAAAAACAAAAAAAAAGGGAAAAGAAAGAGACAACACAAAAGCTTCCGTTTTTTGGGTGCGCGTGTGTCCAAATTTGAAATTTCACATTTTTTGACTCACATCTCGATGGATTGAATTTGTGCTTTTTTTTGTGCATGGGACGGATCCCTCACTGCCCCCCCACAAAAAAAATTTTGCAAAAAAAAAAAAAGAAAAGAAAAAAAATACGCGAAGAAGAAGAAGAGACGAAACAAAAAGGATGCGCCGACGATCTTTGCGTCTCCTTCTCTTCGTCGCGCACGTCTCGCTCTTCTCCTTCTCCTCCTCGCGGGGAGCAGAATGCCCGCTCGAGATTGAGAAAATAGATTTGAACGGGCTTGGAAACGCGTGCGGAGATGCGACCGATCCAGGTAAAAAACTCACTTCTCTATTATTTTTCGCCCTCGTATTTAATATCTCTTCTCGAAAACAGACGTGTGCTCGAAGTGCATCGCGTTTCTCGGGCAAGCAATCGCAAACGCGGGATATACCGAGGAAGAAGTGAAGGCGTTGCCGATAGATGCGTGCGCGACGGAGAATTTGTCGACGCTGTTGGCGAACGGAGCGACGATCGATGCGTTTTTAAAAGTTTCAGCTTGTCCACGAGACGCGCGGTCGATGTACGAGAACGTGACTTTTTCTCCAGGAGAAGAAGAAGAAAAAGAAGAAGACATTGGAAAGACGGTTCGAAGTGCGTTCGCGCCCGTTGTTGAGGACTATCAAGACGAAAAAAATGGTACGGTGGTAACGAACAACAACAAGAAGAAAGGCGTCAATGTCGTCGGACTCTCGGTATCGCTGGCGGTTGTCGTGGTTTGTTTCGCGGGAGTCGCTCTGTTTGTGGTATATCGAGATAAGACGAGACAGAAGCTCAATGCGCTGTATGTTCAAAGAAATCACGACGCAGAGAGAAACGTGACGGTTGCTACAAGACGACGAGTTTGCGAAATTCTATCGTTCCAAAACATTTCGTGTCAATTAAAGACGAACAGAGGAGGTGGGAGAGGAGGACGTGCGAAAAAATCCGCAGCGCGCTCGAAAATCATAAAAGGAATTTCTGGGAAGGTTTGCGCTGGTGAAGTGTGCGCGATCATGGGTCCATCAGGTTCTGGTAAGACTACATTGGTGAAATCTATAATTTCCGCCTCGGGATTTCACGTCGACATCGATCTGAACAAAATTAGTCTCTCTGGGTACGCTCACTTTGCCGGTAAAAATAGAATAGGGTACGTACCTCAACATAGCGATTACCTCCTTAAATTTTTAACGACGCGCGAGTCAATTTTATATTCAGCTTGTTTGCGTCTTCCGTGGTATGTTTCGAAACAAACGAAGGAGAACAAAGTAAACGCGCTTCTGGATGAACTTCGCGTGATTGACGTTCGAGATACTCGCGTATCTGATTTAAGCGGCGGTCAACGCAAAAGGCTATCGATTGCCATGGAGATGGTTATCGATTCTGACTTGATCATTCTCGACGAACCGACGTCTGGCTTAGATTCGAAAACTGCTGATACGATATTGGTCCTGCTCAAAAGTATCGCCTCTCGCGGACGCGCCGTATTATGCACAATTCACGCACCGTCAGCGAGATCTCTGATTGAACAAATTGATACAGTTTTATTGCTTTCGTCGACTGGAGATCGATTATTTTTTGGTTCCGTTTCGCTCGATTTGTTTGATTCTGTACAAATGCCTTGCCCGAAAACTTTCTCGTTACCTGAGTGGTGCCTCGAAGTTGCGAGCGATGAAAAAATGTCCGAAAACTTTCTTCTTAAATCAGCAAACCTACCCTTAAAAGAAGAGGACGAAGAGGAAGAAAGCAGTTCATCGGAATCCAACGCCACTGCTGTTGTTGTCATGGATAATCAATCATCACAAGAAATTTATGACAAAAGCGAGCGCTCGTTCTTGACTGAGCTTTCCGTCCTCTGTTGGCGAGAATTTTTAGAGGTAAAACGGAACATCTCTCGTTTCATTACGGATTCAGTCACCGCTATTTTAGTTGGGGCTCTCATCGGTTTGCTCTACTTGGACGTGCAAAAGAACTTAAGGGGCTTCCAAAACCGTATGGGAAGCTTATTTTTTGTTCTTTTCTTCTTTGCTCTTTCGAGTGTATCGAGTTGTGACGCGTTTCTCTCGTCCAGGAAAATTTTCCTACGAGAAAGAAGAGCCGGCTATCATCGAGCTGATACATACTATCTTTCTAAAATAATTGTTGAGATAGTCGTATTACGTTGGACGTCGGTCATTTTAACTTCAATAAGTTACTACTGGCTGATGGGTTTGCGTGTCGATCCTTGCGCCTTCTTCATCTTCTTGGGTTTTGCGTTGTTATTTTCAGCAACATCCACGGCGTTGATGAGTTTTATCCAGACGCTTTGCGCGTCCACAGCCATAGCAACACTGGCTGGAATAGTATGTGTCCTAGTTTCAAGCCTTTTTGGGGGTTTTCTCATAAACATTCCAACCTTGCCGGGCTTTTGTAGATGGATTCGTTGGTTTTCGGCATTTTTTTACGCATGGGGTGGAATGCTAGCGAGCGAGATGAGCGATGGTAAATATTTGTTCGATGCCGATTTTGACGGCACAGATGTCGCCGTTGTTGTGAGCGGATCGACGTATTTAAACGTCGTCGGAGTAGATCCATCAAATATTGGACGAGATACAGTCGCGTTAATAATCGTAACTGGAGTTTATATGGCTTCGGCGGTATATATGTATCACCATAAATTTCAATGAGTGTTTCGAGGCAGATTTCGGTTCGAGAATACGAGAATAAACAAAAAAAAAAGTGGTAATAAAGAGTATAGCATATACAGCACACCATTTCGTTCATCCAGATTTAAAATACATTCATAATGCAACGACGACTATTATTTCAGCACGCTTTTGGCGCGTTCTCCCTCTTTTATCTCTTGATCACATCTTCTAAGGGAGGAGTGAATGCGCAAATGGTAGGAGCTTGCCCTCTTGAAACGGAGCGCCTCGATTTCGTCGGTATCAACGAAACATGCGGATCTGCTTCTGATCCGCATCTTTGTACGGCTTGTCCATTATCTATCGTACAAAAAATAGTCGATGGTGGCTACTCTGTGGAGGAAATCAACGCGTTGCCCATCGAACGATGTTTGTTAGAGAATTTGCCGCAACTGCTTGAACACGGAGCTACACTTCTTGCGCTTCTCGCGCTTCAAAACTGCGATTTTAACTCCGGTAACTTATCGATGGACATTCTGAATAGCGTCGTGTTCCCACCACCGTACCCGGGATTACCCACCGAATGGTTACGAAACGGGACAACATCGCCTTCATCATCATCATCCGATGACGGCGCCTATTCTTCGCAAGACGTTTCAAAAGCGGCTGGTCCTTCCTCCGCGAACACGCAAGAACAGGAGAAAGACGCCAGCGTCCCGATGGAATCGTCTGCAGTGAATTCGATGAATTCATTCGCTCTCCTCTCGAGTGTGTTCCTTCTCGCTTCGTTCGTGATGTCAGATTAATAATAATCCTGTAGTAATAATACATAATATAATTAATAATAATATGGTTAATAAACTGCTTGATCTGATTAATTAGACCGTGGTGGACACACGAACACCTGTTTTTGTCTCTCGCGTATTTTTTGTATTTTATCCGAGCGCCGAGAGAGATTTTTGCCTCGAAAAGAGAGATTTCTTCTACCTCAACTTTTTTGTGAGAGCTTTATCTACGTCAATCTTGAGGGAATATCCTCTATTTCACGTTCACGCGTCGTGCGTTACTCGTTGCGATCGAATCGATCGATCTCCGAGCGCACATTTGCATAGCTAAGAATATATCATTTGCAAATCTATATTCAACCGACCTATATATCGACGCGTTGAATTGCCAAAGCGCTTTCATAACCTTTCGGATTACGCCACGTTTCACATTTACGCGTAAAAAAAGATTAGAAAAAAATGAACAGCGCTTGTCTTCAATACGGGATGACGCGAACGTCATCGATGGTTAATTTTGCGCCCGCGAGTACATCGTCGTCGTCGAAAAAGACTATCACGACGTCATTTCCTAGATCGCAAGGAAGAGGCGGGAAGGCTTCCACGCGCGATGCCGTGGCTGAGCCATCGCAACAGCAAAATGCACCGGAACAAACGTTCCAAAGACGACCAGAAGATGTCGTGCGCTCGAACGGGAAAGAGGTTGAATTGTTTGCGCTAAAGGCGTGCGTTAAAAGACAAGAGAGCGGCCAATTGGCCCCGAAAATGAACGTTGTGCCGTCTGCGTTAGAGCCGGCGTTCGAACGTTGTCGAGAAGTCACCGCTGAGTACGCAAAGACGTTTTATCTAGGAACAAAACTGATGACGCCGGAGAAACAACGGGCGATTTGGGCTATTTACGTTTGGTGCAGACGTACGGACGAGTTAGTAGACGGTCCAAACGCGTCGCACATTACGCCGGAAGCTTTGGATAAATGGGAAGAACGCTTGGAGAACATTTTTGCGGGGAAACCGTTGGACGTTGTCGATGCAACTTTGGCGGATACCGTGAGTAAATTTCCGGTTGACATTCAACCGTTTCGAGATATGGTTGATGGTATGAGAATGGATTTGGTGAAACCACGATACGAAACGTTTGATGAGTTGTATGAATATTGCTATCGCGTGGCTGGTACGGTTGGCTTGATGTCGATGCCGATTATGGGCTTGGATGAAAACTACCGAGGCGACTTGCAATCAGTGTATAAAGCGGCATTATCGTTGGGATTAGCGAATCAATTGACGAACATTCTCAGAGACGTTGGGGAAGATGCAAGAGAGCGTAATCGTATCTACGTTCCGTTAGAAGATTTGGCCGAGTTTGGTATCACCGAAGATGAAGTGTTGACCGGATTGGTAAAAAACGGTAAGGTGGACGAGCGCTGGGTGAAGTTTATGAAGTTTCAAATCGCAAGAGCGCGCGAGTGCTTTGCTTCCGCGGAAGCTGGCGTGAACTGCTTGAATAAAGACGCTAGATGGCCGGTATGGTCTGCCTTGGATGTATACAGAGATATTTTAGATGCCATTGAGGCGAACGGGTACGACAACTTCACGCAAAGAGCATACGTTCCTAAGTTGCAAAAGTTTGCAATGTTGCCGACGAGTTTCGCAAAGGCGCAACAAGGGCCGACGGAAGAGCAGCAAAAAGGTCGCTGGAACGAATAATTTTATGCTATCTAAAGAGAGAACGAGAATGAAAAACAATTAGTAAGGCGAGCGTTTTAAGAAAGAAAACAGATCATTTTTTTTGTGTTAAACTAAATTATACACAACAATTGCCTATCCGCGCGCTTTTGGCGCCGGTCGTCCTGCTTTCACCTTTGGTTTCCTCGCTTCTAAAAAGTCTTCTATCGAAATCCCTTCGCATTCGTGACACGTGAACCGTTTCGGCGTCTTCTCTTCATCTTCAATACCCACGCATCTCGTGTGCATCCAAGTCTCGCATCGGTCACACGCAATCATTCGCTCCCCATCGTCGTCGTTCGTTCCACAGTGACAGTTCACGACCCATTGATCGAGTCCACCTTGGTAACGAAAATCGCTCTCCAAGTCCGCGCCTTCACCCATAACTTCGGCATGCGCGTACTGCAACGAATTTTTGTTCAATCTCGTGGAATCTGGAAGATTTTCGTACCCTTTAATCGAGGTGACTTTGAATTTCGAGAGGATGACGTATAAATCCGCAAACGCTTTCGTCGCTTCCTTTTTCAACTCTCCCAACGTGCATGGAACCGGAAGCAGAACAATCTCCGGCGGGGGCTTAGACTCGACGCCAAGCTTTCGTCGATTCTTACCCATAATCGCACCACCCAAACCAGAAACTTTTGGTCCTGAATTCGATCTATCGATGACGGCAGTGACGAGTACGCGGGTTGGTTTAAGATTTTTGACATTCGCGGGCATGCTCAAGTGCAACAAGTCGTCAATATCTATGTACGTTTTAACAAATTGTTTCGTGTCCAACAACACTCGAGCCGCATTTGTGAGATGAGCACCTTTACACGTGACTCTGATTTTATTCCCGGCTTGAACTCGAGCTGGTTTGTAGCTTTCCAGGCAGTCTCGATACACCGCTCTCAAATCCTTGTCAACGTCGTACGCAGTGAGCTCTGAGATGGATTTCGCGTTTGGATTCGAACGAATTTGTGGTGTTACCGGAACTGCCGTCGACAATTCTTGTTGACTTTTGCGTTCTGATTTCTTCGCAGCTGGACTTACCATTGCAGAGCGCGTTTCTCTTTGATTTCTTACCGGTTGTTGGCGAGTCGCTCCTCTCGTTGTTGTTCCATTACGCAACATGCGTATGCTATTCAATGGAGATTTTCCTTCGCTAACTGCTTCAACTGGCGCGTTCGCGTATGGATTAAAAAAGTTAAGTGGCGCCGTATATGTGGGAGAATTTGGCGATATCTTCGCATTCGGCATCTCTAACTGATACTCCAACTGCGAATTGATCGGATTGTTTCGTCTTCGCACTTTCGCTCTCGCATCCTTCGCTCTATTTTTACCGTCCATAACGACCGGATGATCCGCAATCGTCTTCAAAACGTGATCTAACAATCCCGTATCTCCAACACCTTTCAGGCGCGCGAGGTTTCGAACGTCTTGCCTACCTAACCAAAAGCCTTTGTTATCCGCTAAAACCATCACGCACGCGTTTGCCGCGATGTTGACTCGAGTGAGTGTCCATCTCGTCTGAGCCGCCGGATTCTGATTACTGGAGCGACCTCGTTTCCACTCGACCATTGGTTCGGTCGGAAGAGGCACATCTTTAATCAAAGGCATTTGTTGCTCCTGTTGTTGTTCATGATGACCACTATGCTGCACTATGGAAGTTGGTGACCTGAGCGTTCTCGCAAACGCCGAGGCGAGACCAGTTCCAGCCATTTTCAATTTCTTCGCCGCAGAAACAAAAACCGAATCGTGGTGCACCGTTTCCTTTTGTTTATTTTTATTTTCTTCTTTTACTGCTACTTCTATTACCTTTTCCTCCTTCTCAACTTCTGCAGAGGCGCGTTTCTTGCTGGACCTTTTATCCCCGTCAAGTCCATTTTTCGTTTCTTCTTCAAAATCAATCGCTCGCGCCCGCTGTTGTTGTTGGTTTTGCTGATGAGAGTTATGGCGGTGGTGGTGCTGATGATGAAAGTGACGCCTGGGGGTCGTTTGGTTCGTTTGAGGTCTGTTCTCGGCGACATCTGAAATTCCGGCCAACACGGCGCCTACGCCATGCGTTGCTAACGTTTCGAACGGCCTGATGCCTTCTTTAACTTCTCTGCGAATATTTCTTTGCAATCGCAGTAAGGCTTTGACTAAATCGCCTAAAGTTTTTGGAATCTCGAGTTCATCATCTTTTTCCTCATCGTCCCCTGTTTTCTTTTCTGATTCGAGCGTCAAAATGTTGACGTATTTATCGATCAAGTGCACCATCGGATCGTCCTCGCCTCCCGTCATGACAAAATCGCTTCTCAAGTTCTTCAACGGGAACGTTCGAAAATCAGCTCCTGCCCGTTTATGTGAAGTCGCCGTATTTCCAAAGCTACCTTTACCAAACACGTACCCGTACGTCCCGTACCACGTGTTACCACTACTCGCGGGGTTGAGTAAACGATATTCAACCCCATATTTCTGCGAAACGTCCTCCACGGAAACCTCTCTCGCTCTCAACGTGTAGCAAATATTCTCCCACAAACCCATCAATTGCGATCCGCTCAAAACCATCGACCCCGCCTCTCGTCCGTTGATACGTTTCAAGTGCCCACACCCGTTCGCGTGAAGCAATCCATGCAACAAATGCGTCTGATGGTCGACAATCGAGCACTCTTTATCGATTTCTCCACACACCGTACACACTCTCTCGCCTTTTGGCACCGCGCAGCAACACAGCTGACAGACTCTTTTCCCGGCTAACTCTGGTTTTCCTCTCGTTTTAAAATCCGTATGCACGATAAAGTGCCACTGTTTTTTGTTCACGGGGTGATGATGCCACCCGATACATTTACAGCAATCGCAGTGTATGCACTCTTCGTTTCCTTCCACTTCTGTGGACTCTTCGTATATCCGCAGAACCGTCTCATGTGGCGCTTGGTCCTTCGAAGACGAAGGCGTCGTCAACACGAGAGTGTACCCCCAAATCCCATCTTCCGTCGCTCGCGCGTCTGGCGTCGCGAGTTTCAAAAATTGTTTGATGTTTGATCGAAACGGACCGAAATATTCCACCTTTCGTTTAATCCAAGGCGTCGGTTCCGCAGTATTTACCGTCCTTTTTCTCTCGTCCATGCCCTCTGTGTTAGGCCCAGCAGAACTGGTGCTTCTCCCCAAGGTGCGCCTCGAAGCGGCCATGTCTCTCTCTCTCTCTCTTACGTTATGTTATGTGGGAGTACCAAAATCAAAACACAACCCAGGGTCAATCCCTCGTCCGCGGACCTTTCTCTCCGGAGGCTTCTACGCCAACCCCGACCTCGCGCGCTTGGGTCCAAATTTGCCTCTTTTTCCTCCCTTTTTGGCCTTTTTGACGGCTGCAACCACCCCCAAAAGGGACAAAAAAACTCAATTGAGAAAAGAGGAGGGTAAAAGGAATCCAATCTCTCCCTCTCTCTCCGCGAGACTGCCGCTCCAACAACGAGATCGACTCGCTCGAACGCGCGCGTCGACGCGATCGGGGTCGGATCTCTCTTTCTCCCTCTCTCTTACTCTCTCTCTCTCTCTCTCGAAGCGTGTATTCCTCGCTTTTCGAATAATGCGTCTTAGGGACGACCCTCTGACGATAGCGATAGGCCTCAAGGGCCAAAACGGAGACCCTAAATGTGCGTCTTTTTCTCCTCTCTTTTCCTCTTTTCCTCTGAAAAAAGACACCCACAAAAGGAACACCCACAAAAGAAGGTCGACAAAACAAAAAGTGTGTGCGTTTGGCTCCAAATGCCAAACCCAAAGGAGTTTATGTGTTTGTGAACCTTTTCTCCTTCTTCAGACGAAAACAACAACAAAACCTTTTCTTTTGAATAATATATACACGCGTGATGATGATGAAGATGACATCGTTGTTGA
>Ga0115011_10001600_pt1 | contig 16277 bp, 14 predicted proteins | sample TroAtlMetagenome_2_FD_88705 | JGI IMG/M metagenome (GOLD analysis project Ga0115011, IMG submission 88705) | Marine eukaryotic phytoplankton communities from Atlantic Ocean - Tropical Atlantic ANT8 Metagenome | ecosystem: Environmental > Aquatic > Marine > Oceanic | place: Tropical Atlantic...
GTAAGGGCCGCCGTTATAGAGCCACTCATCAAGAGAAGCTGCTTCCCAGATGGGATAGAAGTGCAGGCCGATAGCGTTGCTGGAAGGAACAACAGCACCAGAGATGATGTTGTTTCCGTAAATAAGAGATCCGGCAACAGGCTCACGGATGCCATCGATATCAACCGGCGGTGCGGCAACGAAGGCAATGATGTAGCAAATGGCTGCAGATAGCAGGGTGGGGACCATCAGCACACCAAACCAGCCGATGTAGAGGCGGTTATTGGTGGAGGTGACCCACTCGCAGAAAGTCTGCCAGCTACTAGCGCCAGAGCGCTGAATAGAAGTGGTCATGAAAGAAGTAAAAAAAAGAGCCCCCTAAAGGGACGGCCAGGAAGGGCACTAAGCCCTGCCGGAATTATTGTAACGGAAGATTGCGCAATGTGTAGGCAGCTTCATGTAGAAATGTGCGCGCTTGTGCGCTGGTGGTCTCTTGTCCATTGCGGCGCAGGTGAATTGGCGGATTCTGTAAGCGTCTTGATTGGCTTGTCTGGCAATCCTTTAGCTCCAGGATCGCAGCCTCCAAGCCCTTTTGACCTGTCATCAACAAGAAGATCTTCGCCAGAGCCTTGCGAAGACCGCGTCATTCATTGAGCCATTGGTTAGCGTCTAAGGCAGCTTGAGCCGCCGTTGAGAGGCATCACCCTGCCTAATGGGTTCCGCTTCCTCCTCTGTTTCTTCCCCCTCCGAAGCGTCTGCACAGTCTTCGCCTGGAGAGGCTTGTCGTGTCTTGTTGGTGCGATTGCCTTGCAATCCAATCTTTCCCATCGGACCGATCTATTTAGCGGATCACTTGCACAAGTGTTTCCCGGATGTTCGGCAACAGATTCTTGATCTTGCCTCGCTGCCGGTGCTGGATGTGCAGAGGGTGCTTTTGGCCAAGATCGATCAGTTCCGCCCCTCCTTACTGGTGTTCTCATGGCGAGACATCCAGATCTTTGCGCCCATGGATGGTCGGAGTGGCAATCCGCTGCAGAACTCTTTTGAGGTGTTTTACGCACGCAATCCGTTCAAGCGGATGCGGGGCGCCTGGGGTGGCTTGCTGTTGATGCTTAGCCATTACGGAGAGCTTTGGCGGAATCAACGTCTTGTGCGCCATGGCCTTCGAGCTGCTCGACGGCATGTCCGAGAGGCTCAAGTTGTTCTCGGCGGCGGGGCGGTGAGTGTGTTTTATGAGCAACTCGGCCGATCGTTGCCGAAGGGAACAATCGTCTCATTAGGGGAAGGCGAGCCCCTGCTCGAGAAGCTATTGCGCCAGAAATCCTTAAAAGACGAGCGGTGTTTTGTCGTTGGTGAGTCGCCACGAAAAGGCTTGATTCATGAGCAGCCAACAAGCCTTCCTAAAACGGCATGCGATTACGACTACATCGGATCGATATGGCCTCAATTGGATTGGTACCTCGAAGGGGGTGACTTTTACGTCGGTGTTCAGACCAAGCGGGGATGTCCCCACAACTGTTGCTACTGCATCTACACCGTGGTGGAAGGCAAGCAGGTTCGCCTTAATCCCATCAATGAGATCGTGGCGGAGATGCGTCAGCTTTACGACCGCGGCGTTCGAGGCTTTTGGTTTACCGACGCTCAATTCATTCCTGCCCGTCGTCACATTGAGGATGCCAAGAATCTGCTGAGAGCGATTCAGGCGGAAGGTCTTACTGGGATTCGCTGGGCTGCTTACATACGTGCCGATAATCTTGATCCTGAGCTTGTCGATCTGATGGTGGCGACAGGCCTGAGCTATTTCGAGATTGGCATCACATCTGGCTCTCAGGAGCTCGTGCGCAAGATGCGCATGGGCTACAACCTGCGGATTGTTCTTGACAATTGCCGCCTATTGGCAGCCGCAGGCTTCCGTGATCACGTGTCTGTGAATTACTCCTTCAATGTGATCGACGAACGCCCGGAGACGATTAGGCAAACCATTGCCTACCACCGTGAGTTAGAACGCATCTTCGGCGTCGACAAGGTGGAGCCTGCCATCTTCTTTATTGGTCTTCAGCCTCATACCCATCTTGAGCAATATGGTTTTGAACAGGGACTGATTAAGCGGGGCTACAACCCGATGAGCATGATGCCCTGGACGGCTCGCAAGTTGCTCTGGAATCCGGAGCCGATGGGGAGCACCTTTGGACGGATTTGTCTTGAGGCGTTTGATCGCAATCCCGGAGACTTTGGCCGCACCGTGATGAGCTTGCTTGAACGAGATTACGGAGTGGCCCCTTTGGAGGAGGCGTTGCGTGCTCCTCTCAAAGGAACACGGGCTCTGGCCAAAGCCGTGAGTTGAAACAAGAGCAGGCCGAGCAGCGCAATGATCGCAATGAGACTGCCGAGGGGGTTGGTGTCGAGATCGCCAGGGCCAACAAGCCAGGCTGGCGCATTCGGTGAAATCTGAATCAGTCCAGCTTTGAGCAAGAACCAGCCTCCAACCAAGCCACCGTGTAGGCCAACACACCCCCAGAGTGAACCGTTGTCGATTCTCCGCCGCACGGCTAGTGCTAGGCCAAGCAGGAAGAGGCCGAGCAGCAGGGAGATCATGGGCCACCAGCCAAGGTTGAATCGGCAGTGAACCAAGCTGAAAACAGCGGCCTGACCGATAACAGCCCATTTGGGTGAAACCAATTGATTGAGTTCTCCCCATAGCCAGCCACGGAAGATCAATTCTTCGGCCAAGCCCACACCCAAGAGGAGCATGAGGGCATTGAGAACTTCGCCTGAACTCAAATCTCCTAGCCAGCGCCCCCAGGTTCCCAAGAGCAGAGGAATAACAATGAGCCCCAGCAGTCCGAGGGCCCAGCCCAGTCCTTTTCGGAGTGGACGCAAAATTGAGTTTTGAGCAGCTTGTCCAGTCCCGGTGATTCCCAAGGCCAGCCAGGGATGGGGCTGTTGCCATCGCTGTTTGATCCAACTGGGCAGCAGCAGCAGCAGCAGCAGGAAGGAAATAACGGTGCTCAGTAGGCTCATCTGATCGCCAGAGGAGCCGTCCCAAGCAAGGCTTATGGGTTGAACAATCAGCCAGCCCAAGAAATAGAGCAAGGGAATCAGACTGACCGTCGGCAACCAACGCAGCCAAGATTCCCGTTGGTTTAGCCAGCTTTCCCAGAGGGTTGTGCGGAGATGGTTCAGTTTTCTGGCTCGATCGTGCTGGTTAGGCCTTTGGCTTTCAGGGTCTCGCAGTAAAACTCGGCTGGTTCTTGGTCGCAGACAATCACAAGTCCCACGCCGGTGTTGTGGGTTTCCATCATCACAGCCATCGCGTCCTGTTCGCTGAGCTGAGGAACAACTTGCCTCAGGGTGACCACCACGTATTCCATGGTGTTCACAGGATCGTTATGAAGCAGCACCTTGTACAAGGGCGAGTTCTTGGGTACCCGCTCGGTTTGTTTTTCCATCACCGCCGCTCCGCCTGGGCTGCGGCTTGGCGTGTCAACCGCCATGGTCAATGGTCGTCGGTTGAAGGAGTTTAAGGGGGCTATCGATCCCATTTGTGGAGAAGCCATCAAAGCGCAGCGATGCGGCCCATTGCGGCTTGAACATTGGCACGACTGTTGAAGGCAGATAGTCGGAAATAACCTTCTCCTGCCGCACCAAAGCCACTGCCTGGTGTACCCACGACATGGGCTCGCTCCAGCAACTGATCGAAGAATCCCCATGAATCAATCCCTTCGGGTGTTTTGATCCAAACGTATGGAGCGTGTTCGCCTCCATAAACGGTGAGTCCCAAGGTCGTGAGTTCGCCTCGAATGATGGCAGCATTCTCCATGTAGAAGCTGACCAGGGCTTTGACTTGTGCCTGGCCTTCTTCTGAGTAAACGGCTTCGGCTCCTCTCTGCACGATGTAGCTCACCCCATTGAACTTGGTGCTTTGGCGACGGTTCCATAGCTTCCAGAGCTCCACGTCTTCTCCATTGGCTGCCTTGCCGGTCAGCCCTTTGGGGACAACGGTGAAGGCACATCGCGTGCCGGTGAAGCCAGCATTTTTGGAGAATGAACGAAATTCGATGGCGCAGTCACGGGCCCCCTCGATTTCATAGATCGAGTGGGGCAGGTCTGGATCTTGAATGAAGGCTTCGTAGGCAGCATCAAACAGGATCAGGGCCTTGTGCTCACGAGCAAAGTTCACCCAGCGTTCTAGCTGCTTGCGATTGGCAACAGCACCGGTTGGGTTGTTGGGGAAGCAGAGGTAAATCAGATCGACGGCCTGGTCAGGCAGTTGGGCTTCGAAGTTGTTAGCGGCATTGATGGCTAGATAGGTGAGGCCTTCGTAGCAGCCATCTTCCTGGGCCTCTCCAGTGCGGCCTGCCATCACATTGCTATCGACATACACCGGATAAACAGGGTCGGTGACAGCAATGCGGTTGCCTTCCCCAAGGATGTCGAGGATGTTGCTGCTATCACATTTTGAGCCGTCGGAAACGAAAATTTCTTCAGCGCTTACTTGGCAGCCCCGGGCCTGGAAGTCTTGGCGGGCGATGGCCTCCCGAAGCCAGTTGTAGCCCTGTTCAGGTCCGTAGCCATGAAACCCTGCTGTTGTCCCCATCGCGTCGACCGCGACTTTCATGGCCTCGCGGCAGGCTTCCGGGAGTGGTTCTGTGACATCACCGATCCCAAGGCGGATGAGTTCGGTGCCTGGATTGGCATCGCTGAACGCTTTGACGCGTCGAGAGATCTCGGGAAATAGATAGCCAGCTTTGAGTTTGAGGTAATTGCCGTTGACTTGAACCACGGAATTCGTCGTCATTTCTGCGACGCATCTTCGTATGAGGAGTGTTCAGTTGGTGAGATTCCTCCATACAATTGAGTTAGGACAAGGCTTGTGGATGTTGTGAGCGTTTCCTGCGTAACAGATCTCTCTTCTGCTTCAACATTTCCTCCGGTTGATTTCGAGGCACTGGTTGACCTCTCCATCAGCAAACCAGGTCGTTACTTAGGCCATGAGCTCGGGGTGGAACCGAGGGACTGGCAGGCAGCAAGCGTGCGCTGGGCGCTCACCTACCCCGAGGTTTATGAGGTGGGTGCCAGCAATTCGGGCCACATCATTCTTTATTCGATCCTTAACTCTCTGCCAGGGCAGCTTTGTGATCGCGCTTATTTGCCGGCAGCTGATCTCGCCCAGAGATTGCGCGAGCGCCAGCAGCATCTTTTTGCCGTTGAGAGTCGCAGGCCCTTGCCTGCTTTCGACATCCTTGGCTTCAGCCTTTGTTATGAGCTGGGAGCTACCAACATCCTTGAGATGTTGGACTTGGCAGGTGTGCCGATTTGGGCGGCGAATCGTGGTGATCTGCCTCTGAATGATCCAGCGGCTCCACCGTTGATCTTTGCGGGTGGCCCCACGGCCACGAGCAATCCTGAGCCCTATGCCGCTTTTTTTGATTTTGTCGCCCTTGGCGACGGTGAAGAGCTGTTGCCAGAAATTGGCTTGGTCGTGGCTGAGGCCAAAGCGGCTGGTTGGAGCCGTTCCAGGCTTTTATTCGATTTGGCTCAGGTGCCAGGTGTTTACGTGCCTTCTCTTTACGGGCCTGGCTCGGATGGAACCACCATTCAACCTCTTCAATCAGGTGTCCCGGCAACGATTCTGCGGCGTGTGGCGACGCCTATGCCTCACTACGCCATGGGATTGGTCCCTCACATTGAAACCGTGCACGATCGCCTCACTGTTGAGGTTCGACGTGGCTGCACCCGTGGTTGCCGGTTCTGTCAGCCAGGAATGCTGACCCGCCCCGCTCGGGACGTTGAGCCGGAGGCTGTGATTGATGCTGTGCAGACCGGCATGAAACGAACGGGCTATAGCGATTTCTCGTTGTTGTCGCTCAGTTGTAGCGATTACTTAGCCCTGCCCGCCGTTGGCGTGGAGCTACGTAATCGTCTGGCGGATCAGAACGTAACGCTTCAGTTGCCCAGTCAGCGGGTTGATCGTTTTGACGATGACATTGCTCACATTCTTGGCGGTGCGCGTAAGGCTGGCCTGACGTTCGCCCCTGAGGCTGGCACCCAGCGGCTTCGCGACGTTGTTAATAAGGGGCTGACGAATGCTGATTTGCTGCACGGGATTCGCACGGCCATGCGCAATGGCTATCGCAAGCTGAAGCTCTATTTCATGATTGGCTTGCCGAGTGAAATGGATGCTGATGTGCTCGGCATTGTTGAGACTTGCAAGATGCTCTTGGAACAGTGTCGGGATCTAGGCCAGTTAAAACTCAACATCACAATCAGCAACTTCACGCCAAAGCCTCATACCCCTTTTCAATGGCATAGCGTCTCGACTGCTGAATTCGAACGCCGGCAGCAGCTATTGCGCGGAGCCTTTCGGTTGCTCAAAGGTGTGAAGGTGAATTTCACCGATGTACGCCTCTCCGCCATGGAGGATTTTGTTGGTCGTGGTGATCGGCGACTTGCACCTGTCATTGAGGCGGCCTGGAAGGCCGGAGCAGGAATGGATGCCTGGTTTGAAGCTTTGGATCGAACCTATGTCGCCTGGACTGGAGCCATTGCCGCTGCGGGAATGGACGGTAGTTATCGGGATTTGGAGCTTGGCAGTTGGGGTGAGGCTTCGGCTCTTGATCGCAATGACCTCAAGAGTTTTTGCGCCCAGCCTTTGCCATGGGATCACATCGATACAGGGATCAAGAAAACTTGGCTTGCTGAAGATTTACATCGAGCTATGGAGGCCACCGTGGTGCCCGATTGTTCGTTTTCGGGTTGCAGTAGCTGTGGGGTTTGTGGCCCTGAACTTGGCCACAACGTTGTGGTGGCGCCGTTGCCCGTGCCGGCGCAGTGTTCCCCTAAGAGTCCTGCAAGCGAGAAGCTTTCTCGGATCAGGCTCAGCTTCGCGAAAACAGGGCCTATGGCCCTACTTAGTCACCTCGATGTGATGCGCATGCTGGAGCGAGCACTGCGTCGTAGCGGCTTGCCGATTAGTTACACCGGTGGCTTTCATCCGTTGCCGAGGGTGCAAATTGCTTTGGCGCTGCCCTTGGGGGTAGAGGCGTTTGGGGAGTGGATGGATCTCGAATTCACAGTGCTGGTTGATGCCGAGACCATGCGCCAGCAACTTCAGGATGTTTTGCCGCAAGGGTTTGATTTGCTGAGCGCAGCATCAGTCCCCGTTGCTAATCCAAGCCTTTCTCAGGATTTGGAGGCTGCGATTTGGCGTTTTGAATTGGCAGTGGATTCAGGCCCGTCGCCCACATCTGCTCAGTGGCAAGAGGCTTTGGATGCTGTCTTGGAGGAGATTGAGTTGATCTGGCATGACACAGATAAGAAAGGTCGGCCGCGGCAACGGGATTGCCGCTCGCTGTTGCGAGACCTTCACATTCAAAAAGGCAGTGGCATCGAGCCGGCTAATACGGCCCCCTTAAACAGCATTCGTGTGCAGCTTGAGGCGGCAATTGATCCCATGGGGCGCAGCATCAAGCCGATTCAGATTCAGCATTGGATCGCTGAAAAGCTTGATCGATCACTAAATGTGAGTGGTGTACAAAGGCATCAACTTCAGCTCCAGGAGTGTTAGAATTCATAAAGGACATCAAGCCTCGGGCAACTTTTGCCATCGGCCTGTCCCGGGCTTTTTAAACCCCATATCTGAGAAAGGCTAGGCCCGTTGAGGCAAGTCTTTTCAGGCGCAACTGCGTAATAGCAGTCTGATGCCTCATCCATAGGAGCCCTTGCTCCGTCTCTTTGAATTCAACGGCTTTTAGGCCGTCAATCCATTACCCACCCGATGCATTGAGCCGGAAGGCCATTGATTCGGTTCTGAGTCCGTCAGGGCTCCCTATTTGTTTTCCATGCCCAAGCAAATTGTCATCGCTGAGCAGTTGCGCATTGCAGCCGTTCTCAGCGATGAGCGAGTCGACGAGTTGATCGTTGCTCAGGGTCGTTACCAGATCGGAGACGTCTACCTCGGCACAGTCGAGAACGTTCTGCCAGGAATAGATGCTGCTTTTGTCAATATCGGAGAAAGTGAGAAAAATGGCTTTATTCATGTCACCGATCTAGGCCCTTTGCGCTTGAAGAAGGGTGCTGCTGGCATCACGGAATTGCTTGAGCCACGCCAGAAGGTTTTGGTTCAGGTGATGAAGGAGCCGACAGGCACCAAAGGGCCAAGACTCACTGGCAATTTGGCCTTGCCTGGTCGCTACTTGGTGTTGCAGCCTCATGGTCAGGGCGTGAATATCTCGCGCAGGATTAACTCCGAAGGAGAGCGCAATCGACTAAGAGCTTTAGGCGTATTGGTTAAGCCGCCTGGAGCGGGTTTATTGATCCGCACTGAGGCCGATGGCATCAGTGAAGATCTGTTGATCGATGATCTAGAAGCCCTGTTGAGGCAATGGGAAGCGATTCAGCAGGCTGCTGATACAGCCGTGCCGCCGGTGCTTCTCAACCGCGACGAAGATTTCATTCATCGCATCCTTCGCGACCACTTCGGACCAGATTTGGTGCGGGTGGTTGTTAATGACACCGCTGCAGTCGAACGCGCTACAGCTTTCCTTGGTCAAGAGGGAAGCAATGTCTTGGTGGAGGCTCATACGGAGCCGAGCGAGTTGTTGGAGCATTACCGGGTTAATGCAGCGATTCGTGATGCCCTCAAGCCCAGGGTGGATTTGCCCTCTGGTGGTTACGTGATCATCGAGCCCACTGAGGCTCTTACGGTTATTGATGTCAATTCCGGCTCCTTTACGCGATCAGCGAATGCTCGCGAGACGGTTCTTTGGACCAATTGTGAGGCTGCTATTGAAATTGCAAGGCAGTTGAAGCTGCGCAATATCGGCGGTGTGATCATCATCGACTTCATTGATATGGAGTCTCGTCGTGATCAGTTGCAGCTGTTGGAGCACTTCACCACTGCTGTTCAAGACGACTCTGCACGTCCGCAGATTGCTCAGCTCACGGAGCTGGGTCTTGTGGAACTCACCCGGAAGCGCCAGGGGCAGAACATTTATGAATTGTTCGGCAGAGCTTGCCCTAGTTGTGGTGGTCTTGGCCATGTAGCGGTGTTGCCTGGAAAAGACCTTCTCCAGCCTCTTGCTACAGCAGCCGGTCTGGTTCGATCTGCAGCCTCTGCCAGAGCTGAAGTCCAACCACCAGCAGAGGGAACGAATGGCCGTCGCCGTCGCAGCGGTCGCGGTCGTTCTGGTTCAGAGCTCAATTCCTTGGCTGTTGCTGCTGAGCCCGTCACGGCGACTGACGCCCCAGCTCATGACGGAGAGGTCAGTGAGGAGTCATCGACATCAGAAGCCATCACTCGACGACAGGAGCCTGAATTGGTTGCTGTCCCGATGGATAAGGAGCAGGAGCAGGTATTCAGTTGGTTGGGCTTAAATCCAGTCCTATTGCTGGATCCGGCTCCAGAGAACGACAACCTTCTTGTTCGTGTGGTTCGTCCTGGAGACGATGCTGAGGCCGTGCTCGAAGAGGCTCGTGAGCAGCTTGCTGCCAATGCCTCTCGGCGACGACGTCGCGGTAGGGGTGGAAGCAGCCGTGTTGTTGCTACTGGTCGCAATGGCTCTGAGACGACAACGTCCACGACTTCTGAAGAGGCCGTTGAGGTTGGTGTAGAGCCATTGAAGGCTGAGACCAAGGATGCTCCATTGACTGTTGAGATCACGCCGCTTGTGGAGACCAGTGCGTCCAGCAGTCCCGAGCCTGCATCGACATCGACATCGACAACGTCTGCTGCTGCTGTGAAGTCGGAGTCAGAAGCTGACATTGAGATTGAGGAACCGCGCCGACGTCGGAGGCGCTCTTCCGCCTCAGAGTGAGATGCAAGCTCGAGCGGAGCGAACCGCTGGAGTGGATGAAGTGGGCAGGGGGTGCTGGTTCGGGCCGGTTTTCGCCGGTGCCGTTGTCCTGACTGACGCTGTTGCCAAGCAATTGTTGGCGGAAGGGTTAACCGATAGCAAGGCATTGACGGCTCGTCGTCGAGCTCGTCTGGTGCCAATGATCGAAACGGAAGCATCAGCCTGGGCACTTGGTCAGGCTTCAGCGAGGGAGATTGATGCCGTAGGCATTCGCACTGCGACCGAACGGGCCATGCTTAGGGCTTTGCAAAGGCTTTCAAAGCCGTTGGATCTTGTTTTGGTCGATGGTGTGCTGCCCCTTCGACTCTGGGCAGGGCCACAACAAACCGTGGTGCGTGGTGATAGCCATTGTGCGGCAATTGCCGCTGCCAGTGTGCTCGCTAAGCAGGCTCGCGATGTCCTGATCAAGAGGTTGGCCAGTCGTTTCCCAGACTATGGACTGGAGAAACATGTTGGCTATGGCACAGCATTGCATCGCTGTGCTCTTCTTTCTTCAGGTGTCACGCCACTGCATCGTCGTTCTTTCTTGAAGAAGTTGATCGCTGCAGAGGGTGCGTTGCCTGAGTTTGCTTCTTACTCCTGACACCAGTTGCTGAAGTCAGCAAGGACCTGCTTGCCGACCCGACCCTTAATGCCTAGCAGGATTCCATTCAGGATGGATTGCCCTGTGCCTTCTAAGACCCCTGTAGGGATCAATTTCAATAGCGGCGGTTGTGTAACACTGACGCCAAGAATGGCTTCGCCTTCCAGTCCCTTGGCTGTGGCCTCCAGGGTGGCTTCCAGGCTGAGTTCAAAGTCTTCGACGATGCCAAGTCCTTTGAGTTCAGCGTCGGAGGCACGCATGATGAGCTTGCCGTCGCTGTTGACGACGACTAGAGAGACAACAGGATTTAATTGCAGTTGGAACACATTCAGGCTGGTGACTGTGTAGCGAAAGCTTCCAGGCCCAAGTTGAGTCAGCTTATTTTCATCCAATAGGGCAGAGACAACCCGCTTCTGCTCGAGTAAATAGGCTGGCAGGCGCTCAGCATTGCTGCTGACCGGTAGATCCAGTTTCTGGCTGGCTTGGAACGCCAGAGGCATGGTTGCTGGCTTGAGGCGGCATGATCCTATCGACACCCCTGTTCTGCGCTTCTTATGCCGACACAAGTGGCTTTTCTTGGACCGCAGGGAACCTATGGAGAGCAGGCGGCGCGGGCTCTTGTGGGGCTTGAGGGTTTGCTGAATCCAGAACTGTTGCCATGCGTGGGCTTGCGTGCTGTGGTTGAGCATTTAGCGACTGATCGCTGCGATGCGGCCGTGGTTCCGGTTGAGAACTCTGTTGAGGGTGGTGTGACCGCCACTTTGGATGCCCTTTGGGCCCATCCGACGCTATGTATCCGCAGGGCTGTGGTGATGCCGATCAGGCATGCCTTACTCAGTAGTGGTGGCCTCCAGGACATATCGGAAGTGCTATCTCATCCACAGGCCTTGGCGCAGTGCAGCGGCTGGTTGACTGCTTACCTGCCCGATGCCTTGCAGTTGCCAACCAGTTCGACTGCAGAGGCCGCCAAGATGGTTACAGGTAGCAAGTTCCGAGCAGCGATTGCATCGCGTTCGATGGGGCAGGACCGAGGCCTTAAGGAGCTGGTCTTTCCCATTAATGACGTGGCGGGCAATTGCACCCGATTTCTGTTGTTGCAACGAGGAGAGAGACGTCAACAGGGCGATGTCGCCAGTATTGCTTTTTCTTTGCCTGGGAATTCTCCTGGGGCCTTGCTTGAGGCGCTTGGTTGTGTGGCCAGCCTCGGTCTCAATATGAGTCGAATTGAGTCCCGGCCATCAAAGCGGGAGCTTGGCGAATACGTGTTTTTTGTTGATGTTGAGTTGCCAGGGGTTGCTGCAGATGCGCTTGATCAGCTGACGGAGGCCTTAAGACCATTATGTGAAAACTTGCTCAATTTTGGTGCTTATCCCAGTAGCGAAATCACCCTTGAGTAATGGAGTCGGGTGATTGCGTTGGCATGATCTCAGCCACGGCTTCGGAATACCCCGAATTGCATGAGGCCATGGTTAAAAGCCCAGCGCATTAGCAAAATCGTTGGGATTTCACGCAAGCCTTTCAAGACAGCCCCTGGCCCTAGCCTCAGAACAGCGCCAGGCCTTCGCAATCCTTCAACGATCGAGTCCAGCCACGAAGGCAGTGTGGCCTGAGTCCAATCAGCGGTGTCAACAGGTCCGCCGCAATAGCGGCTATGGATGAGATGGCCCTGGAATCCGGCAATGCTGGCGAACTCTGGGTGGGCCCATTGGTTGAGCAGTTGTTGCATCACCCATGCTTCCAATCTGCTGAGTTTTCCATCTTTGGGATCTCTGCGGTTCCAATCGGCGATAGCCAGCACACCGCCGGGCCGAAGTACGCGCAGCATTTCATCGGCATAGCGCTGTTTGTCAGGCATGTGGGGGCCTGCTTCAACACTCCAGACCGCGTCAAACCCACCTTTGCTGAGCTGTAAATCAAGAGCATCCATGACCTGAAATCGGCAGGTCATGCCAGGGTCTGTGAGTTGACAGGCTCGCTGGATCTGGGCAGGGCTAATGCTGATGCCGAGGACGTCAAAGCCATAATCCCTGGCCAGGATCCTGCTGCTTCCACCAATGCCGCAGCCCACGTCAAGCACTCTGGAGCCATGAGGCAGTTGATCAAGCCCACTCCAGCGCGCGAGCTCATGGACGAAATCTTCCTTGGCGGCGCGAAAATCTCTTGGCTGAGGTGGTTGGCCGTAGAAACCTAGGTGTACGTGCTCACCCCAAAGATTCTCCAGCAGTTGATCATTCGTCCAAGAGTCGTACGCGGAAGCAACAGTGGCGCTGGATTCGTATTTTCTTTCCCTTCGCGTCCAAATTCGTAGGGCCCAGCCCATGCCGCCAGCCAGTCCAATGACGCATAAACCAATCCAGATACCCATCAACCGTTGGCCTGGTCAGCATTGGCGAGGGTGTCTTTGAGAACGGTGCGTGCTGCGAGTTGGCGTCGCGTGTGATCGAGCATCTCGTATTCACGTTCGAGTCGATGACTGGTATTGGTTAGCTCCAACAGCGTTTGTTGCTCTTCTGCGGCGGAACCATCTAGTCGAGATCCGATCCAAAAGGAGAGTTCCCTTGGTAGATCAGGCAGGTCGTCAGGCAGGCTTGTCTCTGAGTCCTTGAGCTTGTCGGTGAGAGCCACGACATCGTGCAGTGCCGTTGAAACGGTGTTGGAAAGAGCCTGAAGCTCTGCCTGGTCATCAACCTGCTCATCTTCTATCCAGCTGACCAAGGCTGTCCTAAAAGGTGCTTCCCTAATGACTTCCAGAATTCGGAAGCGCTGCTGTCCAAGGGTGACGATATTGCTCCGGCCGTCTTCATAGGTGTCGTGCTTGAGGATCTCTGCACAACAACCAACATTCGCCATGGAATTGGTCTTGGGATCCCAGCGCACGACACCAAATCGACGATCGGAGTCCAGCACGTTCTGAAGCATTATTCGGTATCGCGATTCAAAAATATGCAGCGGCAACACTTCCTGTGGAAACAGCACGACATCCGGCAGAGGGAAAAGAGGCAGCTCCCTGACGGAGAGGTCGGGCACAGAAATGATCCTAATTTGATTGAAATCCTAGAGAGCCGAGTGGAATCTCGAGCACTACTTAGAGTTTCACCTCAATGTCCACACCACTAGGGAGGTCAAGCTTCATCAGGGCATCAATGGTCTTGGCTGAAGGGCCGTAGATGTCGATGATGCGTCGATGGGTGCGTGTTTCGAAGTGCTCCCTGGAATCTTTGTCAACGTGAGGTGATCGCAGAACGCAATAGATCTTTCGCTTCGTTGGCAAGGGAATCGGACCGATTGCTGTTGCGGCTGTGTTATCTGCCGTTTCAATGATTTTGTCGCAGGAGAGATCAAGCATGCGCCTGTCAAAGGCTTTGAGGCGGATGCGTATCTTCTGCTGAGCGATTGCCGTGGACATGAAGGATTCAGGTGAAATCCCTTGGGAAGGGAAAGGATGGGTTGTCTAGGTTCTCTGGATTGGTAGGGCGGCTGACGCTAAACGCTTCCGACTCACCACTATTTGAATGTAGGAGATGACCAGCCGATAGGGCTAGTCATCTCCTTAAAGATCATTCGATGATCTTTGAAACCACGCCTGCACCAATGGTGCGGCCGCCTTCGCGAATGGCGAAGCGCATGCCTTGTTCGATGGCTACAGGGCAGATCAGCTCGCCAGTCATCTTGATGTTGTCGCCTGGCATCACCATTTCCACGTTGGAGCCGTCATCAGCTGTGAAGGCTGTGATTTGACCAGTCACGTCAGTGGTGCGGATATAGAACTGAGGGCGATATCCGGCGAAGAAGGGGGTGTGGCGGCCGCCTTCTTCTTTCTTAAGCACGTAAACCTGACCCTCGAACTTGGTGTGAGGTGTGATCGAGCCTGGCTTGACAAGCACCATGCCGCGTTCAATGTCTTCTTTCTCGATACCGCGTAGCAGCAGGCCGACGTTGTCCCCAGCCATTCCTTCATCAAGGAATTTGCGGAACATCTCAATACCAGTAACCGTTGTTTTACGGCTGTCTCTGATGCCAACGATTTCGATTTCTTCTCCTTTGTTCACCTTGCCACGTTCAATTCTGCCCGTTGCAACTGTGCCGCGACCCGTGATTGAGAAGACATCCTCAACGGCCATGAGGAAAGGCTTGTCGACTTCACGCTCAGGCTCGGGGATTGACGCATCAACCGCGGTCATTAACTCGTCGATTTTGGCTTCCCACTTCTCCTCACCTTCAATCGCCTTGAGACCAGAAACCTGGACGATCGGAATGTCATCGCCTGGGAAGTCGTAGCTGGAGAGCAGTTCGCGGATCTCCATCTCAACCAGCTCGATGATCTCTTCGTCATCGACCATGTCGCACTTGTTGAGGGCGACCACCAAGGCAGGCACGCCAACTTGCTTAGCAAGCAGGATGTGCTCTTTGGTTTGGGCCATCGGACCATCAGTGGCCGCACAAACCAAGATGGCGCCATCCATCTGTGCTGCGCCCGTGATCATGTTCTTCACATAGTCAGCGTGCCCAGGACAGTCCACATGGGCGTAATGACGACCATCGGTCTCATACTCCACATGGGCGGTGTTGATGGTGATGCCACGCTCGCGCTCTTCAGGAGCACCATCAATGTCACCGTAATCCTGAACTTCGGCTTGCCCCTTCTTGGCGAGCACACTTGTGATCGCTGCGGTTAGGGTCGTTTTGCCGTGGTCAACGTGACCAATGGTGCCAATGTTGACGTGAGGCTTGTTCCTCTCAAACTTCTCGCGAGCCATTTTTTTAAAGAATCGGGGGGTGGAAAAAAGTTGTTGTTAGAGATCAGGATTTGCCCTGATTCTTGGAGATGATGGCTTCAGCCACATTTCGAGGAACTTCCTCGTAATGACTGAACTCCATCGAGAAGATACCCCGACCCTGAGTCATAGACCGGAGCTGGGTGGCGTAACCGAACATTTCGGCAAGAGGCACTTTGGACTGGACTTTGGACAGACCATCGTCGATGGATTGACCTTCAACCTGACCGCGTCGGGATGAAAGGTCACCGATTATTGCACCAAGGAAATCCTCGGGAATCTCGACTTCGACTTTCATCATCGGTTCAAGCAGAACAGGACTGCATCGTTTGACGCCATCCTTGAAAGCCATCGACCCGGCGATCTTGAAAGCCATCTCGGACGAGTCCACATCGTGGTAAGACCCGTCAACCATGGTGACTTTCACGTCGATGAGCGGATAGCCAGCGATAACGCCGGATTCGCAGGTTTCACGCATGCCGGATTCGGCAGGCTTGATGTATTCCTTGGGAACGATGCCGCCAACAATTTTGTTGACGAACTCGAATCCTGAACCCGGCTCACCGGGTTCCATTTCGATGACCACGTGACCGTATTGGCCTTTACCACCGGTTTGACGGGCAAACTTGCCCTCACCTTTGGAGCTGGCACGAATGGTTTCCCTGTAGGAGACCTGTGGAGCACCGATATTGGCCTCCACCTTGAACTCTCGCAGCATGCGATCCACGAGAATTTCAAGGTGGAGTTCGCCCATGCCCGCAATCACGGTTTGGCTGGTCTCAGGATCTGTGCTGACGCGGAAGGTGGGATCCTCTTCCGCTAGTGAAAGCAGGGCTTTGGAGAGTTTTTCCATATCGCCCTTGGTTTTCGGCTCAACCGCAACCGAGATCACTGGCTCGGGGATGTAGAGCGTCTCCAGGACAATCGGATCATCAGTTGTGCACAGGGTGTCGCCTGTGGTGGTGTTCTTCAGACCAAGAACAGCACCGAGATCTCCTGCGCGTAGTGCATCGACCTCTTCACGGTCATCGGCTTTGAGAATGATCAGTCGGGAAATCCGTTCTTTCTCGTCCTTCGTGGAATTGA
>Ga0115011_10001601_pt1 | contig 16276 bp, 18 predicted proteins | sample TroAtlMetagenome_2_FD_88705 | JGI IMG/M metagenome (GOLD analysis project Ga0115011, IMG submission 88705) | Marine eukaryotic phytoplankton communities from Atlantic Ocean - Tropical Atlantic ANT8 Metagenome | ecosystem: Environmental > Aquatic > Marine > Oceanic | place: Tropical Atlantic...
TCTTGTTTGTATTATACGAGTTAGAGTTTTTATTCTTGTTTGTATTATACGAGTTAGAGTTTTTCTTCTTGTTTGTATTATACGAGTTAGAGTTTTTATTCTTGTTTGTATTATACTCGTAATTATTTTCATCAACAATATTTAAATTTTTTTCTTCTTTGTTTTTAGAATTCAAAATTGTTTCGGTACTATAATTAGTATTTGTTGAAGGCCTATTTCCATAATAATAATTTGCGGAAAAAGTTTCTTGTCCCCATATATTGTCGTAGTATATGTTATTCATATAATTATTTCCCCATCCGTAGCTATAAGGGTATCCCCATCCGTAGTTGTAAGCATAGTCCCATCCGTAATTGTAAGGGTATCCCCATCCGTAGTTGTAACTGTAAGGAGAGCTCCATCCATAAGACCAACTAAAAGACCAGTTGTTGTAATATGGATTATTCCAAGAATTATAATAATAATCATTGTAATAATCGAAAATATAGTAGTTGTTAAATCTTTGTATCCTATTACTATAATACATGTCATCGTAGTAATACATATCATCATAATCGTAAGAATATTCTTCATTCCAATATTCTTCATTTTCCTCATCCCAATACTCTTCATAATTTTCATTTGAATCATATAAATAACTATAATCTATTTCATTATCGTTATAATACAAGTCATCTACATATTGACCGATTAGTGCAATAGGTGAAATAAGTAAACATATTAAAAAAAAGGATTTTATATTATTTATTAAAATTGTCATAAGCATATAATTTTATCAATTTTATATATTTATCGAGGTTTATTTTTTAGTTTTACCACATACTAGATAAATAAATTTACTAAATGTTATGCAAAAAACATACCAAAATATAGTTTCATGGCAAAAAATATAACAAAAAAATCGGAAAATTATTCTCAATGGTATAATGATATAGTTATCAATGCTGATTTAGCAGAAAATTCTGGAGTTAGGGGATGTATGGTAATTAAACCATATGGATATGCTATTTGGGAACAATTACAAGCGCAATTAGATAAAATGTTTAAAGACACAGGCCATGTTAATGCATACTTTCCGTTGTTTATACCAAAATCTTTTTTCAGTAAGGAAGCGAGTCATGTTGAGGGCTTTGCAAAAGAATGTGCTATTGTAACACATTATAGATTAAAAAATGATGAAAATGGTTCCGGAGTAATAGTAGATCCAAATGCTAAATTAGAAGAAGAATTAATTGTTCGTCCTACATCAGAAACAATTATTTGGGATACTTACAGAAAATGGGTAAAATCATATAGAGATCTCCCAATACTTGTTAATCAATGGGCTAATGTTGTTCGTTGGGAAATGAGAACAAGATTATTTTTAAGAACTGCTGAATTTTTATGGCAAGAGGGGCATACTGCTCATGCGGACAAAAAGGAAGCTATTCATGAAGCTGAACTTATTTTAGATATATATGCAAAATTTGCAAAAGAATTTATGTGTATTCCGGTTATAAAAGGTGTGAAAACAGAGTCAGAGAGGTTTGCGGGAGCAATAGAGACTTACTGTATAGAAGCATTAATGCAAGATGGTAAAGCGTTACAAGCTGGAACATCTCACTTTTTAGGACAGAATTTTTCAAAAGCCTTTGATGTTAAATTTACTAATAAAGATGGTAGAGTAAAACATGTTTGGTCGACATCTTGGGGGGTTTCAACCAGGTTAATGGGGGCTTTAATTATGACTCATTCAGATGATCAAGGATTAGTTTTGCCTCCTAATTTAGCGCCTTTTCAAATAGTTATTATTCCTATATATCGTGGAGGAGATGAACTTTTGATTTTAAAGAAAAAGTGTGAGGAGATAAGACTTGTTTTAATGAAAATGGGTTATAGAGTAAAATTAGACTTAAGAGATACACATAAACCTGGTTGGAAGTTTAATGAGTATGAGGTAAAAGGAGTCCCTATAAGAATAGCTTTAGGAATGAGAGATTTATCTGAAGATTCTATAGAAATTTTTAGAAGAGACACGTTAACTAAACAAAGGGTCAAAATAAATAATTTAAATACTTATGTTTCAAAGTTATTGAATGATATTCAAGTTAATATATTTAAAAAGGCTAACGAATTTTTAGATAAAAATACTTTTGTTGTAGACTCTTTAGGTGAATTTAAAGATAAAATATCATCAGGGGGTTTTGTTTATGCTCATTGGGACGGCACCTCTAAAACAGAGGGGGAGATTAAAAAAATGACTAAAGCAACTATAAGGTGTGTTCCAATTGAAAAAGGTGAAAAAGGGTCTTGTATTTTAACGGGAAAACCATCTGTTAAAAGAGTTGTTTTTGCGAAAGCTTATTAAAACTTTGTAATAATGATAAAAGTTATTAATTTTGCTGACTAAATTCGGTCCGTTCGTCTAGGGGTTAGGACATCAGGTTTTCATCCTGGGAACAGGGGTTCGATTCCCCTACGGACTGCTAAATAAATTAATATGGCTAATCATAAATCAGCGGTTAAGAGAATTAAATCAGATGCGACTAAAAATATACATAATAAATATGTGCATAAAACAACAAGAAATGCAATAAAAACCTTTAAAAACTCTTCTAATCCGACTTCGGACGATCGTAGTAAGGTCTTTTCAATGATTGATAAATTAGTGAAGAAAAATATTATTCATAAGAATAAAGCAGCTAATTTAAAATCCAAACTTAGTCAATTAGAGATACAGGAAGTAAAGCCTAAAGCTAAAAAAACAACCAAAAAAACTACTTCAAAAAGTACTAAAAAGGAAGATAAATAAGTTTTAGATTAAAAATAAATTATTTTAACTCTATTTGATGGATATATTGGTTTACAGCCATTCTTTAAGTCCCAGACTTCGGTATATATTTAAACAAATTTTTTCTAGTATTTTAAAAATTGATATTGTTTTCACTGAGGATAAAGAATTTTTTATTAATTCAGATTCTTTTAAAATTAGTTATACTCATAGACCTCTTTGTAATGAATTGTTTTTTAAATCAACAGATTTATTATTTCAAAAATCTATCTTGAATCAAGAAATAAGTGTATTTGAATATAAATCTTTTCCATGTTTTTTTCCTTGTGAGGGCTCTTGTCTCCCATTTGACCCATTTGCATCTTCTTTTTTTATGTTATCTAGATATGAAGAATATCTTCCGCAAATTAAAGATAAATTTGGAAGGTTTGAGGCTAAGGAAAGTTTTGCATTTAAGAATGGTTTTTTAAATAAACCTGTTGTAGATATTTGGTCTAATATGATTAAAGAAGAAGTGGTGAATTATTATCCTAAATTTCATTTTCCAAATAAAAGTTACCGATTTTTAAATACTATTGATATTGATAATGCTTACGCATATTTAGAAAAAGGTTGGTTGCGAAATTTGGGAGGATTTTTTAGGGATGTAATACAAAGAAGAAATCCATTAAAAAGGTTAAAAGTAATTTTTACCAAAAAAGATCCTTATGACACATTTAATCAACTATTATATTTACATAAGCAATATAATTTAAACACAACTTTTTTTTTTCTTTTAGCTGATTATGGAATTAATGATAAAAATGTGCCAGTTACAAGTAGGAGACTAATAAGTCAGATTCAGCAAGTTTCTGATTATTGTAATGTGGGATTACATACTTCATTCGCGTCTTTATCTAAAAATAAAAAACTAAAGCTGGAGTTAAATAGGTTAATGGATATCATACACACAGAAGTTCTTTATACCCGTCAACATTTTATTAAATTAGATATTCCAAGAATGTATCGAAATTTGGTAAAATTTGGCGTAAAACATGATTTTTCAATGGGTTTCGCTTCTAAACCTGGGTTTAGGGCTGGGACTTGTAATCCATATTTATTTTATGACTTAGATTTAGAAAATGAAACGGATCTTTCTATTCACCCTTTTGTAATTATGGATGTCACACTAAATGATTATATGAATCTTTCTCCCTCTGAATCCCTTTCATTAATTAAGGAAATTATTAATGAAGTTAAAAATGTTAATGGTGATTTTATTTCTATTTGGCATAATGAATCATTAAATTTTCAAGATAGATGGTCAGGATGGAAAGGTGTTTATGAAGAAATGATTAAATATGCTATAAAGTATTAAAATGGCAGAGTATAATTATTTATCTAATTCTAAAGTAGATAGAAAAAAATGGGACAATTGCGTTTCTAATTCATTTAATAATAGAGTGTACGGATTATCTTGGTATTTAGATTTAGTTGCAGAAAATTGGGATGCTATAGTATATGGTGATTATAAAGCAGTTTTTCCAGTTGTATTTAAGGATAGGATATTTTTCAAAAAGTATTATCATCCTCTTTTTGCACAACAATTAGGGCTTTTTGTCTCCAGTGAATTCAATGATAATGACATAAAAAGAATAGTTGTTTATTTTTTTGAGTTTTTATCAAATAAAAATATCTTTTTTAACTTTTGTTCTACTTCTGAATTTAAGTGTTATTTTGATGAGGTTATTTTAAAAAATAATACTTTTCCATTTTCAAAATTTCATAATGTAATTGAGAGGGTAAACTTAGAGATTAATTTAAATAATACTTATCCATCAATATTAAAAAACTATAACGCAAATACAATTCGAAATATTGAAAAGTCTAATAAGAGAGATTTATATGTGCATAATGATATTGATACAAAAGATTTTATTTCATTGTATAAAAAAAATGTTGCGAAAAAAATTAATTTAAAGAGAGGGGAGGTAAAAACTATATCTACTTTATTAGATTATTGTACACAGAAAGAAAAAGGGCGCTTAATTGGTGTTTTACACGAAGATAAAATTATAGCAGCAGCTTTTTTGCTTTCTTGTTTTAATAGGGATATTCTCATTTTTCATGCAACAGAGTATTCTTTTAAGCATTTTCATCCTATCACATATTTAATTAATCATTATATTTTTAATAATTTAAATAGTAATAAAATTTTAGATTTTGAAGGCTCTAATATAAGTGGGGTTTATAGATTTTATAAGGGTTTTGGCGCTAAAGAGAATAATTATTATATGCATCAATAAGCGCATCTATTTTAATTATATTAGAATAAGTACTAAAAATTATGAGCAAATACAAACATATTTTTTTTGATTTAGACAGGACCCTATGGGATTTTGATTATAATTCTACTATTACATTAAATTATATATTTAACCAACTTAATTTAAGTTCTAAAGGTATAAAAAGCTTTGAGTTATTTGTTGAGACCTATAAAAGAGTTAATAAATATTTATGGCTAAAATATAGAGATGGTAAGCTAACTAAAGAAGAATTAAGGTCAAGAAGGTTTGATGAAACTCTTGCTAAACTAGGCGTGCTTAATCAATCGTTATCAGAAAATATTTCATCATTATATATTCAAAATTCTCCAAAACAAACCAAATTACTTCCGAACACTAAGTATATATTAGATTTTTTGAAAAAAAAATATCAATTACATATAATCACAAATGGATTTAAAGAAGTTCAGATTGTAAAATTAAAGAACTCAGGTATATATAATTATTTTCAAAATATTATAATATCTGAAGAAATAGGTGCTTTAAAACCTAATAAAAAAATTTTTTTACATGCTATTGATTTATGTAAATCAAATTCTCAAGAATGTTTAATGGTAGGAGATGATTTGATAAGTGATATTTTAGGAGCAAAACAAGTTGATGTTGATCAAGTTTTTTATAATTATAATAATATTAAAGTTACAAGTAAGCCTAGTTATGTGATTTCAGATTTAAAAGAACTGGAAAGTATTCTGTAATTTTCAGCTTCCATTTAATAATAAAATAATATAAAATACTGTAGCTGATAATAAAAGGCTGTCTAATCTATCTAGCATTCCTCCATGCCCAATCATTATTTTTCCACTATCTTTTTTATTAAATTTTCTTTTAATTAAAGATTCAATTAAGTCTCCAGCATTGCAACTAATAGAAATGAGTGCCCCTAAAAAAATTGTATTTATATTTAATTCTATATGTAGTTCTTGTTGTATGTAATAACAAAATACCACACAAACCAATAAACTTCCTAAAAAACCTTCTATTGTTTTATTTTTGGAAATATGAGATATTTTGTGTCGCCCTATTGTTTTTCCAATTATAAATGCGCTCACATCATTAATCCATGTCATGAATACTATAAATAACAAGTAGTTGTATCCAAAGTGTAACTTAATATACTGGATTAAAAGGATAGGTATTCCTATATATATAATTGGGATTAAAATTGTAAGTAAAATAGATTGAGATTTCTTAGTGATATGGTAAAACTCAATATTTAGTTGGAGTAAAAAAAAAGTTAGTAGTAAATTTAGAAAAATTATATTTTTTTGTAAGATGCATATATAAAAAATGCTACCGTAAATTAATCCAGGGATTACTCTTGTAATCATTATCTAAAAGATTTAAAATCTTCAAAAACTAGCACATTTAATGTTTTCTTATTTTTTTCATTTCCTACAGTTGTAATATGTGAAGGTATTTTTGTCTTGTATTTATTAGTAAGCCCTCTCATTGCATCATTAATTCTTAATGCTATTTGTGAAGTGTACGAAAGTATAATCAGTTGGTTTGGAAGGTCTTTTAAATTATATTTTCCCATTTGTTTAGACGATAATAATACCTTTCCTTGATTTGCAATTATATATTCACAGGTTATAAGTATAGCTTCGCAGTTTTTCAGATTATTGTTTTCAAAAGAAATATTTAAGTTTCTTAAGTTATCTTGTATTTCTTTTTCAGAACAATATATTTTAGATAGTTTTAAATGTGTGATTAATTTTTTTAGAGTTTTTTGCATTTTCTCTACATTTTCACAGTAAAAAAAACGTCCTCCATCTTTATTTAGATTTTTCGCAAAAACAACGTCAGCTTCATCTCCTTCTTGTATAGAAAGAGGATTTTTTTCTATTTCTTGTTTTTGCGTAAAAACATCAGATGTTATTTTTTTAAAAAAATCTTTTACTTTATTGTTTATCATTTTTTTTTATTTGGCTTACTCTAATTCTCTCTTCTTTTTTCCATTTTCGTTTACCTAATATTTTTTCAACATCATCTTTAAATATCACCTCCTTATCTAATAAAAGATTAGCAATTTTTGATAACCCTTCTTTATTTTTTTGCAATATTTTTTTTGCAGTTAAATATGCTTTTTGAGTAATTTTTTTTATCTCTATATCTATTAATTGTGCAGTATGTTCACTATATGGTTTGGTGAATATAGAATCTTGACCGGATGAGTCATAATAAGTGACATTTCCAATTTGTTCATTTAGGCCAAAAAATGCAATCATAGCTCTTGCTTGTTTTGTTATTTTTTCTAAATCAGATAATGCTCCAGTAGACACTTTTTTGAAAATAATTTCTTCTGCCGCTCTTCCTCCCATTGCTGCACACATTTCATCAAATATTTGATCTTTGGTTGTAAGTTGCCTTTCCTCTGGCAAGTACCAAGCTGCACCAAGGGATTTTCCTCTAGGTACAATAGTGACTTTTATTAATGGTGCGGCATGCTCCAACATCCAACTAACAGTGGCATGCCCTGCTTCATGGTACGCAATTATCTCTCTTTCATTTTTTGAAATTAATTTATTCTTTTTTTCTAGCCCACCAACTATTCTATCTATGGCTTCTAAAAAGTCATCTTTTTCTATAGTTTTTTTCTCTTTTTTAGCAGCTAAAAGTGCAGCTTCATTACAAATGTTCGCAATGTCAGCTCCGCTAAATCCGGGTGTTTGTTTAGCTAGAAATTCTAAATCTAAGTTTTTATCTGTTTTAAGTATTTTTGTATGCACTTCAAAAATCTCTTTTCTCTCATCTAGTTCAGGCAAATCTATATATATTTGTCTATCAAATCTTCCTGCTCTAGTTAAGGCTCTATCTAGGATATCTGCTCTATTTGTTGCCGCCACTACAATAACGTGATGATTAGTTCCAAAACCATCCATTTCAGTTAATAATTGATTTAATGTATTTTCTCGTTCATCATTGGCCCCAGTCATTTGACTTTTTCCTCTAGCTCTTCCGATAGCATCAATTTCATCAATAAAAACAATAGATGGTGATTTACTTTTTGCCATTTTAAATAAATCTCTTACCCTAGAAGCGCCAACTCCTACAAACATTTCTACAAAATCAGAACCACTTAATGAAAAGAATGGGACTTTTGCTTCTCCAGCCATAGCTTTAGCTAATAATGTTTTTCCTGTTCCAGGAGGACCTACTAACAATACTCCTTTAGGTATTTTGCCACCTAAAGCAGTATATTTTTGTGGGGATTTTAAAAAGTCCACTATTTCTTCAACTTCATCTTTTGCGCCTTCTAGTCCGGCAACATCTTTAAAGGTTTTTTTTCCCTCTTTTTCTTGATCAAATAGTGTTGCTTTTGATTTTCCTATATTAAAAATTTGACCACCAGCTCCCCCTTTACTCATTCTTCTCATTATAAATACCCAAATCATTATCATAATTAATATTGGCACAATATAACCGAGTGATTGGCCAACCCAGTCATTTCTTTCTTGAGTGTCAAGGATTACCTCAGGATAAGAGCTTACTTGCTTTTCTAAATCCTTTAAAGAGGCTGTCTTTCTGCTGTAATGAGGTCCAGTGCCAGATATATCATCATATGTAGAGATATATTCAGGCTTTATATATATTTCAACATCAAATAGTGTTTGTTGGTTAGTCTCCTGTACAAAAATCACTTTTTGTACATGATTTTTTTCAAGTAATTCGTTAAATTTTGTTTCTTGTATTGCTACTGTGCCTCCAAGCATATTTCCAAAAATCCAGTAGGATGTTATAACAACTACTAGAAAAATGTATACCCAGTAATAGCTGAATTTAGTTACTTTTTTATTTTTATTTTTTTTCACTTTTAATTTTTTTTACTATTCCATCATTCCAGAGTCCTTGTAGGTCGTAAAAATCTCTAGCTTCTTTTTTAAATATATGGATTACGGTGTCAACATAATCAATTAAAATCCAATCAGAATTTTTTCCTTCTTTGTGCCACGGTTTTATTTCTAATTTTTCAATTAATTTTTTCTCTACACCCTTTGCAATTGCCTGGATTTGTCTATTTGAATTTCCAGTACATATTATAAAGAAACTACAAGGAGGATTTTGGATAGTTTTCAAATTTATAGTAACAATATCCTCTCCTTTTTTATTTCTTATTTCATTAGTGATGACTTTAATTTGTTCTAGCACATTTTCCTCATCCATATTAATATCAACAAAGATTGATAAATTAAAATTTTATTCCAAAACAAATTTTAATTAATACATTAATTTTTAGAAATTTATCTAATAAATATTTCTGATGATATTTAAAAGGAAGGTTTTTTTAAAAGATGTTGATTCTACTAGTGATTATTTAATTCGTTTAGATAATAAAATTTCTTTAGATGAAGGGTTAGTTGTAGTTTCTGATTTTCAAAATAAAGGAAGAGGTCGTATTGGTAAAACTTGGCACTCTGATTGTGGGAAAAATTTATTATTTAGCTTTATTTTAAAACCAACAGGTATTCCAATAAAAAAACAATTTTTTTTATCTATGATTTCATCTATTGCAATTGTTGATGCATTAAAAAAACATCTTTCTGAGAAAATAAACATTAAGTGGCCAAATGATATTTTAATTAATAATAAAAAAATAGCAGGTTTTTTATTGGATTTATCAGTTTCTTCAAATTCTATAAAAAGATGTGTTATAGGTTGTGGTATTAATATTAATCAAAAGCAATTTTCTCAATTAAATGATGTTACTTCGATTATTTTGGCAAATAACCATATTACAGAAAAAAAGGTTGTGTTAGATGATTTTTTACAGTATTTTTCCAAATTATATACTGACTTGATAAATGAAAAGTATAGTGAAATAAAAAGTAGATATTTGTCAAGCGCTAAAGATTTTGTGTTTACTAAATCAGTAAATGGAAAAAAATCAGAAATACAAGTTTTAAATATTTCAGAAGAAGGCTTTGTTTTGGCTCTTGTTGATAATGTTCCTCAAAAGTTGAAAAATATTTTTTAGAATTTTAAATTTTAAAGTTTTTATTCCATTGCTCTAAGAAATCTAATTCTTCTTTAGATATAAATTTTTCTTCAATAGCCGTTTGAATTAAAGTATCATAGGTGCATAAACTTTTATATTTTATTTTTTTCTCTTTAATGCTCTCTATTGCTTCTGGAAAATTGTAGGTAAAGATAGATGTTAATCCAGAAATATTACATTCTAATTGTAGTAAGGGTTCTATTGCGTTTAGACTACTTTTACCAGTGCTTACTAAATCTTCAATAACTAATACATTTGCTCCTTTTTCAACGACCCCCTCTATTAGATTTTTTCTTCCATGTTTTTTTTCTGAACTTCTGATGTATATAAAAGGCAATTTAAGTTTTTCTGCTAATAAAGATCCGTGAGGAATTCCTCCTGTTGCTACTCCAGCAATAACAGTTGTTTCTTTAAAGTGAGATTTATGAATTTTCAAAAAACATTCTTGAATATAGGACCTTATTTCTGGGTAAGATAAGGTGAGTCTATTGTCACAATATATTGGGGATTTTTTGCCAGAAGCCCATGTAAATAATTTTTTAGGTTCTAATTTTATTGCGTTTATTTGTAGTAATAATTTTGCAATTTTTTTTTCCATGACTCAAATTTATAAAGTTTTTTCTAACAATTGGGTTTTTTACCTTAAAGAAGATTTTTCGCAGGGTTACAACTGGGACTCTTTTACAATTGTCTCTAATATGAATAGTTTCATTGAATTAATGAGATTAAGTGTTTTAAATAAAATTCCCAATAAAGTATATAAAAATAAAATTATATTTTTCTCACAAGAAATTAAAAATGATTGGTTGAGGATAATTAATTCTTTTTCGTTCATTGAGGCTGCGGGTGGCCTTGTAAGGCGCTCTAATAAGGAGTTGTTATTTATTCTTAAAAATGGAAAATGGGACTTGCCTAAAGGAAAAATAGATTTTGGTGAAAATCCAGAACAAGCTGCTATTCGTGAAGTTAAGGAAGAGACTGGTTTATTATATTTGGAAGTAATAAATTTTATATCAGAAACTTATCATTTATATAATGATAAGTGTATTATTTTAAAAAAGACATTTTGGTTTTTAATGAAGACAAATGATTTTGCAGAATTAATTCCTCAAAAAGAAGAGGGTATTACTGATTTAAAATGGTTTCCTGAAAACAAAACACCTAAAACATATAATTCTATAAATGATGTAATTAAATAATTAATGTAGTAATTCATTTTTTATTTCAGAAGGGATAAATTTTGAGTAGTCCCCTTGATTTTTAATTATAGATCTTATTAGAGTTGAAGAGATTCCAGCATAATCCTTAGAACATGGAATTAAAAAAGTAGTGATTTTTTTATTTAATTCTTCATTCATAAAGGCTAATTTTTTTTCATACTCAAAGTCTAGACAGTCCCGTATTCCTCTGATAATAAATTTAATATTATTCTTTTTACAATAGTCAGTAGTTAGTCCTTGGTATTTTTGAATTTCAACTTTAGTGTTATTTGCAAAGCATTTTTTTATCAACGACATTCTTTTATCTATTGTTAATAGTTTGTTTTTTGAATCATTTTCAGCAATACCAATGATTAATTTATCAAATAATAAAATACTTTTTTCTATAATATTTTTGTGACCTAAAGTTATAGTATCAAAGCTTCCGGGAAAAAGAGCTATTTTTTTCATTTTTCAAATGTTTTAAAGAAACTAAAATTAATATCTCCGTATTTTCTGTTTTCGTAAAAGTAAATAGAGTTTTTAAAATTTAAAAACTTATTATGTTCAATAATTAGGTTTCCTTCAGGTTTTAAAAGATTGTTTTTAAAAATTAGTTCAATTAGATGGAGATACATTTCTTTTTCAAAATTAAATGGAGGGTCTGCAAAAATTAAATCAAATTTTAATTTTGTTTTCTTTATGTATTTGAATGCATCTATTTGTTTTATTCTTGATTTTTCTGTTTGTAATTTTTTTATATTTTCTTTAATGAATTGAGTGCATTTTGGATTTTTCTCAATACTAGTAACGTTTGAGCCTCTAGATAGAAATTCATATGATATGCTTCCAGATCCTGAAAAAATATCTAAAACAGTAATTTCAGAAAAATCTAAAATATTACTTAGTATGTTAAATAAGTTTTCTTTACAAAAATCTGTAGTCGGTCTAATTTTTAGTTTTTTAGATAGTTGAAATCTATAATTTTTATATTCTCCACTTATTATACGCACGTAGTTAAATTAAATAGTTTTTGGAAATAAAAGTCTGGAATTTTATTAAATACATTGCTATAAATAAATTCTTTATTTCTTTTTTGTAAGATAATATTATATAAATATTCTTTTAGGTTAGGAATGAGTTTTGATTCTTCAAATTCACCGGAAATATATAATGTGTCTTTTTTAGGGTCTAAATTAAGTGTGTTGTAACAATTTAGGATATAGTATAAAAAATCATTTTTTGATGTAAAAGCAAAATGGTTATATAAAAATAATTTAGACTTTTTAACCACTCCTATATCAAATCTATTTTTACTTAAGTCTATAAAAACACCATTTTTATTAGACTGTGTAGATTGCCTTAAAATAGAATCAATAAATATAGATGAATGACTTTTTATTTGATTTTCTTTAAATTTTTTTTCTAAAAAAGATGTTAGTTTTTGAGGTAATGAGTAAACTACAATGGCATCCATATATTTTAATTCATCCCAAAAAAAACTTATTTCATTTTTATTGAATTCCTCATTAAAATATAGATATTTTTCTATGATTTTTTCTTCAAAAAATGAATTTGGAAGGACGGTTGATTTTTCAGACTCTATGTTCATTTTTATGGATTCATATTTCCAGTTAAAAACTTCATTTTCTAAGATTTCTTTAAGATTTTGTATATTATTACTTTTATGAGAGCTTATTGATAGAAATTCTTTGTTGTTAATATCAAAAATGCAATATGAAAATCTTTCGGAGTCATAATGCATTAAAAGTTGGTAAGATTCTGATTTTCTTTTGTTTATTCTTTTGTCCCAAAATAAAGGATTGTCTATGAGTTTTTTATTCCCAATTTCCATCAGTTGAGCCTGTTTGAAGATCTCCAATTGTTAGGGATTTCCCGGTAGTTTCATTAATATATGTAACTTCAAATGTCCCTGTTTTAGTTTTTTCTATCCAGTCAGTAATCATTGTAAAATTCTTATCTTCTCCGGGAACTTTCGCTAAATTATCAATGTCTATCATGCTAGATATTATTTCATCATCTATACTAATTTTGGTTCCAAATAGATTAGTTGGTAATTCTTCTTGAATGTTTTCTAAGTTTGAAATTTGTATAGAGTCATTTTCAGAGCAACATACTTTTTTCTTATTTATTAAAACTTTTTCTGTCCAAGTTTTTTTTAACCAGCCTCCTTCTTCATTCACTTTTTTTTCGCCTGTGGGAGTAGTGTAATATTTGGGTTTTTTCTCAATATCAATTTTTTTCCATCCATTTGCAATCCAATTAGGATTTGGAATAATTTCAAACCGTTCTACTTTTTTTGTTATTTCTACTGAATCATTTTTTGCGAAATCAATTAATTCAGTGAAATTATCACAATATTTGTTGTCTGCACTTTGTGATTTATACAAAACTTGCAAATCTCTTATGTTTCTTTCTTTTTCCTTAATATAAGCTTCTTTTGCAGTGTTTTTTGTCTCAGTTATTTGCCCATTAATTGTTAAATAGAATAAAAATACCCCTAGACCTAGAACTAATGGTACTTGTATGATATAAATAATTGCTTTATATCCATTAATTGATAATATAAAAGGTCTTATTACATTAGCAAATACATTTGTTGTATACCTGTCTATTCTAAATAAATTAGAAAGGAGTATGAATCCAAGAATTATCCCGACAATAGTAACATATATTATTATAAGTAAATCTGTGTTTCCCATATGACAAAAAATTACAACCCAAATCTACAATTTTTTTTATATTATAATTCTTATTTAGAGATATTCTAAATAAATTGTAGGATTAAAATTTAAAAAATGAAAGAGTTTATAATTATTTTTAGAGAATGCCTAGAGGCGGGTCTTATAGTTGGTGTGATTTACACATTTTTACATGTTAATAAAATAGAAGGTCAAAAAAGAAATTTATGGCTTGGTGTTTTAGGCGGGATTGTCGCCAGTGTGCTTGTGGGTTGTTTATTTTTCTTTTTAGGTGAAACCATCATGCCTCCAGAGTATGAAACTTTATTTGAAGGTATTTCAATGTATATTACAGCATTGTTCTTGTTTTATGTTATTTTTTGGCTTTCAAAAAAAGTTAGTAATAAGTATCTAATACAAAAAAGTGTTCAAAAATCAATCAGTAAAAATGAAAGTTGGGGTCTTTTGATTTTAATTCTTTTTGCTATCCTTAGAGAAGGGTTTGAAATAATTATTCTATTATTTAATGAAATAAAAGACGGAGATTTGAATTATTTGGGAGTTTATTTGGGGGTTATTTTAGCAATTGTTATAATATATTTAATATTTGCATTAGGTAAGCAAGTGCCAATAAGGCAGTTTTTTGCATCTACGACGTTATTACTTGTTTTTATTGCCGCCGGATTAGTTGCGTATGGAACACATGAGGTTGAAGAGTATTTGGTTGATTCGGGACAAATTCAAGAGGAAAATATATCTAGAGTTTGGGATATCTTGGAGCCTAAAAATGAAGACCCTTCAAGTGCTTTTTATTTTCTTAATAAAGAAAAAGGAAAGTACTATCACGTGTTACATGATAAAGGTAAAGTAGGTGATTTTTTAAAAGGTTTTTTCGGTTATAATAGTAATCCTAATTATATAGAGTTTTTCTTATGGTTGTTTTTTTTAATTTTTGGAATTAAAAAATGGGCAGATTTTTATTATCTTGGTTCCCCAAAAAAACAAATTTTATAAATGGAAAAAGGACAAATTAATATTCAGACAGAGAATATATTCCCAATTATTAAAAAGTTTCTCTATACTGATCAAGAGATATTTTTAAGAGAATTGATATCTAATGCAGTAGATGCAACAACAAAGTTAAAGAAGCTATCTTCTATCGGAGAATTTAAAGGAGAGATAGGTGACACAAAAATTGAAATATCTATTGATAAGAAAAAGAAAACAATTTCTATTATTGATCAAGGTATAGGGATGAGTTCAGAGGAAGTTAAGAAATATATTAATCAAGTTGCTTTTTCTGGCGCTGAAGAATTTGTTAAGAAATACAAAGAAGATGATAAGAGCTCTGGAATAATTGGTCATTTTGGTTTGGGATTTTATTCTTCTTTTATGGTAGCTAAAAAAGTTCAGATTAAAACTAAATCACACAAAAAATCGAAAGGTTGTCTGTGGGAGTGTGATGGGAGTCCTAAATTTTCTTTAAATGATTTAGATAAAAAGGATCGTGGTACAGAAGTTGTTCTTTTCATTTCAGATGATGCTTTTGAGTTTTTAGAAGATTCAAAAATTTCATCTTTGCTTAACAAATATTGTAAGTTTCTTCCAATAGAAATAAAATTTGGTACTAATAAGAAAAAAGAGAAAGATAAAAAAGGAAAAGAAATTGAGATAGAAGAGGATAATATTATAAATAATACAAATCCTCTTTGGAAAAAATCACCTTCAAAGTTAAAGCCTGAAGATTACGCAAGTTTTTATAGGGAGGTGTATCCTTATAATTTTGAGCAACCACTTTTTCACATTCATTTAAATGTTGACTTTCCATTTAATTTAACAGGAGTATTATATTTTACTAAAATAAGCCCTTCAGTGGATTTAAATAAAAATAAAATTCAACTTTATTGTAATCAAGTTTTTGTAACAGATAGTGTGGATGGTGTTGTTCCAGATTTTTTATGATTATTACATGGTATAATTGATTCTCCGGACATTCCTTTAAATGTGTCTAGATCTGCTTTGCAGAGCGACTCTAACGTGAAGAAAATATCTTCTCATATTAGCAAGAAAGTGTCTGATAAATTAAAGAAAATGTTTAAAGATGATAGAAAGAACTTTGAATTAAAGTGGAATGACATGAAATTAATTGTAGAGTATGGAATGTTAAGTGATGAAAAATTTTATGATAGAGCATCTGAATTTTCTTTATATCCAAATATTGATGATTCTTTTTTTACAATGAAAGAGTTTTCTGAAAAAATAAAAGATTCTCATAAAGATAA
>Ga0115011_10001602_pt1 | contig 16272 bp, 11 predicted proteins | sample TroAtlMetagenome_2_FD_88705 | JGI IMG/M metagenome (GOLD analysis project Ga0115011, IMG submission 88705) | Marine eukaryotic phytoplankton communities from Atlantic Ocean - Tropical Atlantic ANT8 Metagenome | ecosystem: Environmental > Aquatic > Marine > Oceanic | place: Tropical Atlantic...
CTACGCCGCAAGCGGCAAGTGGCCGAACGCACCCACGCCGGCCTGGCCAAGCTCACCGAGTTGGCCAAGCGAGAAGAGACCGGAGAATTTCACACTGAGTTGGCGGATCTGCTGCGAGAACAAATCGGTTTGCGACTAGATATCCCTGCCGAAGGCATCACAGCCGATGTTGTCTACAGCTCCGCCGCCAGTAAAAAGCTCGGCGAAGGCACGCGGAGCGACATCCTAAAATTGTTCGCCGCGAGCGACCGGGCCAGCTACGCCGGCTCGCAGACCACCAGCGAACTGAAAGCCAATCTCGCCCTGCTCAAGGAGGTTTTTTCCGCCCTCAAATGAACCCGCGCCGCACTTTTTTAAACCGGCAATTTAAGAGTTTGCCTCATGCTCCATTGGTTGTCTTGCGTTCTCCCTCACCCCAACCCTATCCCACTGGGAGAGGGAGCATCTTGGAGGGCGCTGTAAAGCAGCGCTCTCCAACACTCTCCCTCGGATCCTCCATAACCCGGCTTGGTCATGCAATTGGCCTGCTCGCTGGCGCCCTGCTACTTGCCGGCTCGAGTCCCGCCAGCGAGGCGCAGTTTGAGGAGGCCAATCGCCTATACGAAACCGGCCAATTCACCGAGGCCGCCTCACTTTATCAGTCCGCTGGCATAAAACGGGTATCCGCCAATCTGCTGTTCAACCTTGGAAACGCACACTACAAAGCTGGCGAAGTTGGCCGGGCGATGGTCGCCTACAATCGGTCTCTGCGGCTCGACCCGCGCAACGCGGAAACTCAGGCCAACCTCCGATTCGCTCGCGAACAGGCCAACACCCAGCCGCCGGCGCTCACCCTACGCCAACGTTGGCTTCGCAATCTCTCGCTCGGCGAATGGACCGCGTTCGCCTCGGCGGCGATCACGCTGTTGCTGCTGATATTGGCGGCGAGACAATTAAAACCCGGAGCGTTTGAGGGGAACCCTTCGTGGATTCGGCTCCCCGCATTGGGCGCATTGGCCGCCGCACTCCTGTTGGCTCTGGCTGCGTCGGATCACTTCTCGGACAGCCGCGCGTTTGTCATCGAGGCAAAGGCCGTTGTCCGAAATGGGCCGCTGGAGGAATCGCCGGAATTATTCAAGGCCACCGACGGGACGGAACTGCTCGTGCTCGATCGCAAGGGAGACTTCCTAGAAGTCGAAACCAGCCTCGGCGAAAAAGGCTGGATCCACTCCGGCGATGTCGAACTGCTAACTCCATAAAAGAGCCGCAGGTAACGGTGCTTTATTGGCTCTCCCGGGTGGGAACGCGCCGGATGCCGGTCCGATCCTCACGCACGCGTTCGGCTTCTACTTTCTCCAATGTCGCTCGCGCGACAGCCAATTCCTCCTCACTCAACCGACCGTCGCCATCCTCGTCACTTTTGCGCAAAATACCACTGCGTGATAATCCTTTTTCATCACGCCGCATATCCCTATTACGATCGCCGCGACTACTGCGTGAACGAGTCAAGTACCCCATCAACGAACCCATATCCTTGAACTTTCCGGCCTCAACCTGCTTGGAAAGCGAGGCACGTTCGTCGGTTCCCAAGCGGCCATCCTTGTTGGCATCGTACTGGTCATTAATTTCTTTGAAACGCTTGTCCACCCAATTTCGGGCAGCGTCAAATTCCTCCTCATTCAGTTCATCGTCCCCGTCCTTGTCAAATCGAGCAACAATCGGATCGGGATAACGAAACCTGCGTCTCTCCGACCGCCCCCTAGGATTAGGTTTGAGCCTGTCGGTACGGATGACCTCGCGCTCGGCGACATCAAGCCGCCCGTCCTTGTTGACGTCGTACTTGGCCAACAAACTCTGGTATACGGCTGACGGTTCGTCCGCCTTGGGCAAGGACACGGCGACCAGCGACAGTAGGCCGATGACGGCAAGAGTTGATCCGCTAGGTTTCATTTCTTCAAATTCTTGGTGACTTGTTTTCCCTTAACCTCGAAAGGCAATTCGTCGATGGCGCTCCATTCGTCACCAAATAACACGCGTACCTTGACAACATGGGTCTTGTCGAGGCGTACGGGGTGGCTGTATTTTTCCGCAGCGGGTGAGATTTCCCCGCCGATCAGGCGAGGGTCCGAGCCATCGAGCGTGTAGTATACCTCACCCTGTGCAGCGGACATTTCTAGTTCGAAGCCCTGCTCAATTACTCCACCCCGCTTAGCGAGGCGGGCGGACTCGAGATCGGGAATCAACCCGTGCTTCCAGAGTTGATCAACGACGACCCTCGACCTCTCCGGGATGTACTCGTTAAACCATCGATCTACCTCGGGCTGCCAGTCGTCGTCCAGCGTGCGGGGCCTGTTGCCCGAGCCCGCACGGGAAGGAGGCGCCCAATTGCTGCTATGGGGATTGCCCCACCGGGCAGACTCCCCTATGACAGCCAAGTGCAATTTTGCGACTCGCTTGTTCAATAGGCTAGCCACGGATTCGGGTGTCAACACACCTCCATAATTGAAATGTTTGTGAACACGATCGGCAACCCGCTGGCGGAACTCCGCATTGTGCAGGCACTGTTGCCAAATCCATTGTGGATTGCTGCGCGTATACTCATCGCCAGCCGGGTACGGACCAGTACGGTCCTCGTTTATTTTTAGAAACGTGTGCTCGGCATCCCACACGTAATAGCGAAACCCTTCCTCGCCGTTCCGATTACGGATGCCGTACCAGTTGTTCGCGGAACGATTCGACCCGAAGGAGGTGATCGGCGCATCGAGGTTGCCGCCGTAAAAAATAACCAGCATGTAATCGATTAGGTTGTCCGGGGCGAGCAGCACCTCATAGTCCGGATTGCGCGTCCCGTCCGGGTGGTTGCCCAGAATTTTCTGGTACGCTGCATGGGTCTCCACCCCGGATTTGCAAATTTTCCACAACCTCTCCCAGGCATCGAGATTGCCGTCCGTGGCGAACAAACCGTACTGAGTGTTCCCCTGCCCATTGCCCCGGCCGCGCCCGATCTTGATCACGTCGAAATCATCCGCCCTGCCCTTGAAATAGGAACCCCCAAAGGAGGCCTCCGGACGCTCACAGGTGTTGAAAAGGCCCCAGTACTGGCCATTGATGTAGAGATGACAGAAATAGCCACGGGCTGCGGACTGCCCCATGGCCAACTGCAGATCGCGGTTGAACTGGTCTCGCATGAATGTACAACGCGGATCGTTGCTCAAGCTCCACGAGTAGTTGCTGAACGTACGTAAGTCGAGATTATCGAACTCGCTCGCGGCCGTCTTGCCAAACACGGGATACTTCAATTTTGCAGGACCATACTCGCCCCTGAAGAAAAAGCGGAAGGCATGCTTAGCATTGCTGGTCATGCGGCTAAACCCGCCACGTATACGGATACCGCAGTTCACCTGAAAACCCTCCTCCTTGTCACCTTGTATCAACTCAAGCGAGCAGGTTCGTTCCCAGTCGCGCCCGTCCTCCTTGGCGTTAGCATAAATACCATCCTCCCCGAACAGATCCTCCAGATCCATCACCAGCGAATAGCTTGGGATCACTCGCAGACCCTTGAAAATCTTGTCTCGATATCGCTCGTCGTTGACCACACGTTGATCCATCCCATAGTCCACCCGATTGGCCCCCCACTCATAGTGGAACCCAGCCGGCGGCAGCCCGTCTGGCGACTGCCTGACAACGTCCTCCAGGAAAAGGTACGTCTGCGTGACTACTTTCGTCGGCTTGTGTCCCGGCTTGAACGCCGCCGCGCGAATCACGGATGTTTTGCTGATATTCAACGTGCCGTTCAGCACTTGGCCACTGCCCTCGGTCGGTACCGAGCCGTCAGTCGTGTAACGAATCTGGGCGCCCGGCGTTTGGGATGTAATGCTCAACTCGAACGGCTCCTCGTAAAAACCGTGGGGCTGGTTGAATGCGAGCTTGGCCACTCTGCCGATCAAGGTCTCTCCATTGGGCTCGCCCGGTGTAGGACTCAGGAAATAAACCTGCCCGGCGATCACTGAGGTCGACGAGGCGGGACTCGGCTTCCAGTCAGCCGGCACGCCGTAGGAGACGTCATCCCGCTGCTTGGGATACTTCATGACAAAATGGTGCGCCACCGTCTGCCCATCCGGCCGCACGAGGCCGAGGTACTCACCTCCCGCACCGAGTTTGAAGCTGGCGTGCAGTTCCCCGTCCGGTTTGGCCCGGTTTTTGCCGGAGGCAAACACCAGCAAAAAACCGCCAGCCTCAATCTTCACGGCTGGAAACATCCACTTGCCCAAGTCCTTGGCATCGTCGGTCAGCGCCCAGCCAGCCAGGTCGATCGTGGCGTCGCCGGCGTTGTGAAGCTCGATCCAGTCCGCATGGTCTCCATCGGCATCCTTCAAGTCCTTGTCGTTAACCGCGAGAAGTTCGCTGATGATCACCCGAGCCTGCACTTGGCCAAGCGATGCAGCAAAAATCAACCCGGCAGCCATGACAATGACGTGAAAACGGCGCATAATCTTATTAGTACGAAGCCGTAAACCGAAAAGTTTCACTTGGTCAAGAGGTGAGTGGAAGAAAAAAAGGTGCCGAAAACCGGCACCTCGTTTAAACCGTTTTCTGACCGGGAGCCTATTTGCCTCCTCGACGCTTGCCATCCCCGCGCTTGACCTGCTCGCCACCGCGACGCTTGCGCTCCGCGGTTTTGTTACCGCCTTGGCCGCGACGCTTGCGCTCCGCATTTTTGTTACCGCCTTGGCCGCGACGCTTGCGCTCCGCATTTTTGTCCTGGCCACTCGAACGGTCTTTTCCACGGCTGCTGATGGAACTACCAGACATGGCTTTGCGAAGTGCTGCTCGCTCATCCTCGTCGAGTTTGCCGTCCTTGTTCTTGTCGTAACGCTTCATCAGCTCTTCGCGAGTCTGACGACTTCGACCGCTGTCGCCACGGCCTTCGCCCAATCGTTTTCTGAGCGCAGCCAATCTTTCCTTGCCCTGTGCCTCGGTTATTTTGCCGGCATTGACGGATTCCTTGATTTTGATGGCGGCAGCTGCGTAGCGTTCGCGCCCGCCGGAGTTCGGACGGGCCTTGTCGCTCTCGACACGGCCTTCGCCCATTCGTTTCCTGTACGCAGCCAATCTTTCCTTGCCCTGCGCCTCAGTGATCTTGCCAGCTTTGACGGCTTCTTTGATTCTCTTGGCTGCGGCTGCGTAGCCTTCGCGCCCGCCGGAGTTCGGACGGGCCTTGTCGCTCACCCTGTCGCTCTGGCGAGCACCCTGTGCCTTGCGGGCGGCACCTGCGGCTTTCCGTTCGACCTCGTTCAGTTTGCCGTCGCCGTCCTTGTCGAACCGTTTAATGAAGGCCGCACGTTGTGAAGACCGGTCGCTTTTCTTCGCGGCTTTCGCCTTGGCCGACTTGGCGTCGGTTGACTTTGCTTTCTCGGCCTGTAGCACGCCGAGGCTGCCGGTGAGCAGCGCGGCGGCTGCGAGGCTATTGATGATCTTGATTTTCATAATAGTTCTTTCGTTTTTTTGTTTATTAAGCCTGCCAATCGTTATCGGTGACTGGAGCATTAAACGCCAGCCATGCCAGAAAGTTACAAAAAGTCTCCAAATCGGTTCTTTTACGCATTGACGCCGCTTAGCCAAGCACACTTAATTGCGGCATGAAACAGCGGCTGGCCGGGTTTACCCTGATCGAATTGTTGGTGGTCATCGCCATCATTGCCATCCTGGCGGCCATGCTGCTGCCGGCCCTGGCCAAGGCAAAGGAGCAGGCCTCCAGCGCAGCCTGCCAGTCAAACCTCCGGCAGATCACGCTGGGTACGATCTACTACTGCGACGACCACGACGGCCGGATGCTGCAGGTGCTTGGCCCTTCCAAGCCGTACTGGTTTCACGCCATCGCGCCGTACCTCGGCGACAAGCGTTACGTCAAGGATCCGCAAGCCGCTTACAACGGCTCGATGAAAACGATAATTTGCCCGGCAGTAAAAACCCGATCGAAGGGAACCAAGGCCGGCCTGCCACGCGGCGACAACAAAACGAGCTGGGCGTACTGGTGGGGCAACTTCGGCAAGTCGTACGCCGAGGGGAGCTACACCATCAACTCGTTTATGCAGGATCCAAACGGCAGCTACTACGCACCAAAGACCAGTGATGAAAAAAAGAAATACTGGCAGCAGTTCTCCAACGCCACCTCCGAGGTTCCCATTTATGGCGATGGCAACTGGGTGGACTCGTGGCCTCGCTCCGACAACGCGCCCCCGCCGGACTATTCCGGCTCGCATTCCGACAACGGCATGCGCCGTTTCTTCGTCAATCGCCATCACTTCGCCATCAACGCAGGCTTCGCCGATGGTCATGTGGCCAAAGTCACGCTGCGCGGCTTGTGGGATCAAACCTGGTACCGGGGCTACGCCCTAAACCGCGAACCCAAAATGCCCCGCCGCTAAATCGCCCCGTGTTCCCGGTGACACTTCGCCACATGAAACCGACAGCTGTCATTCTTGGAATCGCTTTTGCAAGTGCGCTTGGCCAGGCGCATTCGGATAGTTGGAACCAGTTCCGGGGCCCGAACGGCTCCGGCGTGGCGAAGGACAGCAGGCCTCCAGTCAAACTCGACGACGCCCAACTGGCTTGGAAGGCGGCTCTGCCACCCGGCCTGTCATCGCCCGTGCTTTCGGGTAAGCGCATTTTCCTCACCGGCTTGGCCAAGGGCAGGCTCGTCACCATCGCAATCAACAAAGCCGAAGGCAAAATCGCCTGGCAAAACCAAGCGCCGAAGGTCGAACTCGAAAAGGTTCACAAGGCCAGCCACCCTGCTGCCCCCTCAATGCTCGTTGATGATGATCGAGTGTTTGCTTACTTCGGCTCATACGGACTGATCTGCTACAACCTCGACGGCAGGGAACTTTGGAAAAAACCGATCCCCACGCCCAAGACACTTTACGGCATGTCCACCTCCCCGATCGTCCACGGCGAACATCTCATCATGGTTTTGGACAATGACACGAATCTCCCCGGCAGCCAATTGAGCCAGTCTAAAGTCGTCGCCTACGACAAAACCAACGGCGATGTTGCCTGGGAAATTCCCCGACCATTTCATCGCAGCGGTTGGTCCACTCCGATGATTTGGAAACATGACCGCGGCACCGAACTCATCGTACTGGGCAACAGCCGCGTGAGCGGTTACGACATGAAAACAGGTGCACAGAAATGGTTTGTCCCGGGCTTCTCCCGTGAAACCATTTCAACACCGGTCGCCGGTAATAACGTTCTTTACGTATCCTCCTCGAAACTCGGAGGTGGTGCGGATATCCAGCCCGATCCGTTGCCGTTTTGGGAGGCTGTCATTCGTTTCGATCAGAATGGCGACGGAAAAATTGAACGAAAGGAAATGACCGGTCACTTCACTTTCCCCATCCGGCCTGAACTGCCACCCGGCCATCCAGGTTTCGGCATCCCACTGCCCAAAGACAAACGCAGGCGACAGGAACGGCTTGAGGGAATCTTCCGCGGCACCGACCGCAACCGGGACACGTTTTGGACCAAGGAGGAATTCATGTCGAATATGCGCGGCGGCCGCGGCAAGCCGTTGCTCATCGCCATACGCCCCGGGGGTCAGGGCGACGTCACCGATACGCATCTAAAGTGGGAACTCAATCGTAGCATCCCTGAAATCCCTTCGCCACTCCTGTACGATAATCTCATTTATATGGTACGAAACGGTGGCCTTCTCGCAGCGGTCGATGCCACCAACGGAAAGCTGATCTACCGCGAACGCCTCAACGCACCCGGCCAATACAGCGCCTCCCCCGTCGCCGCAAACGATCACATTTACCTGAGCTCAAACCGGGGCGTCATCACCATTGTCAAAGTGAACAAAGAATTTAAAATCATCCATCAACACGATCTTAAAGTGCCGGTTTTTGTCACGCCTGCCATTGACAAAAACACACTGTATGTCCGCACCGAAAAAGCCCTCTTGGCATTTCGAACGATCGACTAAACCATTCGGTTATTTACCGATCCGCGGGACTAGCTGGTCGGGCACCGGCTTGACGCTGGCCTGAAGTTTTTCGCCCAGATTGGCCAGACGCGCGACAATCTCGGGATGCTTGGCGGCCAAGTCGTATTTCTCGGACGGATCCTCACCCAAGTGGTACAGCTCCGGCTTGGCTAAGGGCTTGGGGTTAATGCCGTTTTCCCCACGAAACTGCGCCTTGTAGTTACCAGAACGCACCGCGCTCAACTGGGCCCCGCCAAAATAAAACATCACCTTGCGTGGACTCTTGCCGCGGTTCAGCAACACATCGCTCAAGTCATGGCCGTCGATCACACGGTCGTCCGGTGCCTTGGCCCCAGCCAGACTGGCAAAGGTCGGCAACACGTCGAGCGTGCTGCCCATCTCCTGCACCACGCCCGGTTTCACGTTACCCGGGCCCCAGAAAATTGCCGGCTCGCGCATGCCGCCCTCTCGAGTGCCGCCCTTGGCTCCGCGCAGCAGACCGGCCGAGCCGCCGTGCGTCTTGAAAACATCCCACGGCCCGTTGTCAGACGTGAACAGCACGATTGTTTTCTTGTCGAGCTTCTGTTTGCGCAACGTGTTGAGCACCTGGCCAACCGACCAGTCAATCTCCGAGATCACGTCGCCATAAATCCCATTTAGGCTTTTGCCCTCAAACTTCTTGGATCGGTACAGCGGAATGTGCGGCATCGAATGTGCAAGATAGAGAAAGAATGGATTCTCCTTGTTATTCTTTATGAATTTGACCGCCTGCTGGGTGTAACGGCGGGTGATGGTACTTTGATTCACCGGTCGCTCGATCTCCTCGGCGTCACGCAACAACGGCACGCGATATACTGACCACGGCGACGACTTGCCGGTCGTCACCCAGTTGCCCTTCACTGACGGATCACGATCCATATCATTCGAATATGGGATGCCGTAGTAGGAGTCGAAGCCCTGCGTGATCGGCAGATGTTTTGGCAGATGACCCATATGCCACTTGCCCACCATCGCAGTTTTGTAGCCGGCCCCCTTGAGCACCTCGGCAACTGTGATCTCGCTTTGAGGCAGGCCGCCGGCAGAGTCCGGGAACAACACCACTCTCTTGCTCGAGGCCATGCCGGAGCGCACAGGAAGCCGCCCGGTCATCAGTGCCGCGCGGCTGGACGTGCAGACCGGTGCCGAGGAATAAAACTGTGTCCACTTCTGCCCCTGATACGCCATACGATCGAGGTGCGGCGTGTGGATGGTCGGATGGCCGTTGCACGACATATCTCCGTACCCCTGGTCGTCTGTGAAAATCACGACGAAATTCAACTGCTCCCCAGCCAAGCACGACAAACCCAAACCAAGTGCCATAGCCAAGCCAAATGCACTCCGTTTCAGCCCGTTCAAAAAAGACGAAGCCATGCGCCTAAACTTATCGGCACAGCCGACCAGTTGAAAGAAAAAGAAGTCAAGCGGTTGGGGCGGCTTTAGATACATACCAATTTTTTAATATAGCGATTGGGTATTCTGGGGTCGAGTTTAATGCAGTCGGGTTGGTTGGCTTCGCGCGTGCCGAAGGGGCATTTAGGCGAGGAGACTTTGAAAAAATCATTTCGGTTTTTGAGGGCAAATTGAGCACCGGTCATGATGGCGTTTTTACCGTACCGCCGCTCGAGCAGTTGAAGGGCGTCGTCGATCGCTCCCCAGCGCTCGGCCTCTGTGCTCCCCCACAAGGTCGGCTGAGTGTCAAGCCGATGCAGGTTAGTGAAAGTAAGGCTGATTTGCCGGATCGCCTTATGTGCGCCGCGCATAGCGTCCCAATAAAGCTGCTCCATGACTTCGTTAATGACAGAGTTGCGAAACTGCGGATGCTGAAACCGATGCTGACTTTCCGCTCGCTCAAAGTCGCTGAATCGAATACTGACGAACAGTTCCCGCGCCTGCTGGCCTTCGCGGCGGAGTTGACCGGTCAGTCGTGCAGCTTCGCTCAGCAGAAAAATCAGCCCCGCGTCGTAGTCCGACTCGTCCACCGGAAGTGTAGTGCTACTGGAAATCGTGGTGCGATCTTTCTCCTTGCGCCGGACCGGCTCAGTCCATTCGCCGCGAGAGAACAGCCACAGTTGCTGCCCCCAAATACCGAAGCGTTTTCGCAGCAATATCGACGGCATCTTCGCCACATCGCCGAACGTTTTCGTACCGAGCGCGGCGAGTGAACGCTCACGCTGTTTGCCGCAGCCGGCGAGTTCGCTGAGTGGCCGATCTGCCAAAAACTCCCGCTCGCGGCCGAGCGGTATTTCGCAGAACCCCGGCTTGGCCGCGCTCGTCGCCAGCTTGGCAGCCCACATCGAGCCGCCCAAGCCGGCCGACACCGGTACGCCGACTGTGCGCTCGATCTCCTCGCGCAGCCGATTCACGTAATCCGCCGCCGAAGGACTACGCCAGACGTAGCGCTCCATCGCGGTGAGATCCAAAAAGCCCTCGTCGATCGACGCCGGTAGTAGTGTCGGCGTGTAGCGTTCCATCACGCGGAACATGTTGCGGGAGATGCGGCGATAATCGTCGTAATGCGGCTTGGCCAGGACACCGTGCGGGCAGAGGCGCTTGGCCTCGAAGCATGCGGTGCCGGTCTTGATGCCGAAGCGCTTGGCCAGACGGTTGGCGGCGATAACAATGCCGTCGCCCTTGCGGCCACCGCCGACCCACACCGGTCGGCCCGAGAGCGACGCGTCCATCGCGATCTCGCAACTGGCGAAAAACGTGTCGCCGTCGACGTGCAGGATGCGGAGTTGTGGAGCCTCGGACACAGTGGTGACGAGGGTCGCAACCAAGCCAAGCCCCGTCAATCCGCCAGCCCCAGCAGGGACAAATTGGCGCAAAACAGGGTTGCTTTTTAGTGAATACTGGGGCGGAATGCGTCGTTACTTTTTTTCGGCTGTGTTTTTGAAAGTCATAAATAAAATCAAAATTTTCGGGACCGCGTTCGCGGCCGTGGCCGCGCTTGGCCAAGCGGATGCCGCCAAGTCGGACGCCGCGGGCATGGCATTTTTCGAGAAAAACATCCGGCCGGTGCTGGCGAACAACTGCTACCAGTGCCACTCGGCCGAGGCCCGCAACCTCAAGGGCGAGCTGTTTCTTGACTCGAAGCAGGGCATGCTCAGCGGCGGCGAATCCGGCCCGGTGATCGTCCCCGGCAAACCAGCCGAAAGCCGGTTACTACAGGCGATCCGGCGTGACGGCAAACTGAAGATGCCACCCCGCGACAAGCTCTCCGGGCGGGTCGCCAACAATTTCGCCAAGTGGATCCGGATGGGTGCGCCCGACCCGCGCGTCGCCAACGGAGGCAACCCGGTCAAAAGCAAGATCGACATAGAGGCCGGCCGCAAGTTTTGGTCGTTCATTCCGCCGGACACGCCGGACACGCCGGAAGTCGCCGACAAAACTTGGCCAAGGGGCGAGATCGACCGCTTCGTCCTGGCCAAGCTGGAGGAGAACAACCTGTCGCCAGTGCGAGATGCCACTCGCCACGAACTCATCCGCCGGACTTACTTTGACCTGATCGGTCTACCACCCTCGCCGGGACAGGTTGCCGCGTTTTTGAGTGACACGTCGGCGAACGCCTTCGAGAAAGTCGTCGACGAGTTGTTGCGCTCGCCGCACTTCGGCGAGCACTGGGGACGGCACTGGCTCGACGTCGCCCGCTACAGCGAGTCCAACGGAATGGAGCGCAACTTCACCTACCCTCACGCATGGCGCTACCGCGACTACGTGATCGACTCGTTTAACGACGACAAGTCGTTTCGCCGGTTCGTGCGGGAACAGGTTGCCGGCGACCTTCTTGGCCGCGACAAACGCGAACCGACAGACGAGGAACTGGTCGCCACCGGCTTCCTCGCACTTGGACCCAAGCCGCTGAACCAAGGCAATAAGGTACTCTTCAAGCTCGACGTCGTCGATGAGCAGATCGACGTGACGACGCGGGCGTTCCTCGGCCTGACTGTCTCGTGCGCCCGCTGCCACGACCACAAGTTTGACCCGATCCCGACCCGGGACTACTACGCGATGGCCGGCATCTTTCGCAGCACAGATGCGCTTTACGGTACGGTGAATGGACAGGGCAACCGCCAAGCGTCCGACCTGCACGCCATCGCCGGCAACGAGGCGGAGCGCGCCGAGAAAATCCGCAAACACGACAAAAGCCTGTACCGGCTCAACGGTCGTCTCCTCATCATGGAGGAGGAAATGCGGGAATACCGGGAAAAGGGGAGCAACGCCACCGGCAACGAACGAACGCGCATGCGCGCTCTCACCCGCGACATCCGCGACGCCCAAGCAAACATCAAGAGCCTCGAGAAGAAATCGCCGGACGCCGACTACGCGATGGGCGTGCGCGACGGCCGGATCGGCGACGCACGGGTGCTGGTTCGCGGCGAAATCCGCAACCAGGGCCAGACCGTGAAACGCGGCTTCCCTCAGGTCATGGACGGCGTGAAGGCGTACCCAATCACCAACCGCTCAAGCGGCCGCCTGCAACTGGCCAATTGGCTCACGCAATCGGATAACCCGCTCACCTCGCGCGTGATGGCCAACCGCATTTGGCACCAACTCTTCGGCGCGGGCATCGTGCGCACGATGGACAACTTCGGCGCTACCGGAGAACGCCCCACACACCCCGGGCTGCTCGACTACCTCGCGGTGCGCTTTGTAGGACATGACTGGTCGGTCAAGTCGATGATTCGCGAAATGGTGCTCAGCCGAACCTACCAACTCTCTAGCGACACAGCGGAAGCCAACGCCTCAGCCGACCCGAGCAACCGCTTCCTCTGGCGCATGAACCACAAGCGTCTCGGTGCCGAGGCATTGCGCGACGCAATGCTCGCCACCAGCGGCCGGCTGGACCGCCAACCGGCCGGAGGCTCAGTGGTGACCAAGCTCGGCAACGTCAACGTCGGCCGCGCCCAGCGCCAATTGAGCCAGATGCAACGCAACACCAGCCAGCGCAGCGTGTATCTGCCGATCCTGCGCAACGCCCTGCCGGAGATGATGCGGCTGTTCGACACCGCCGAGCCGAGCCTCATCGTCGGCAAACGAAACGAAACCACCGTACCGACCCAGGCGCTTTACCTCATGAACAACCCGTTCGTAATCGGGCAGGCGTTCAACATGGCCAAGCGCGTGATGGACACGGCCGAGGGCAGGCCGGACGGTATCCGCCTAGCCTACGAGCTGGCGTTCGCGCGCGCGGCCACCGACGACGAAGTGTCGAAGGCCCATGAATTTTTAAACTCCGTCGCCGAGGAGAAAGACCGCCCCGGCCAATGGACAGTGCTTTGCCAGGCACTCCTTGCCAGCGCGGAGTTCCGCTATATCGATTGACAACCAGCAGCGCTTGGCCAAGTGCGGCCTCGCACCAGACAAAAACAGAACGATGAACAACTGGAACAACAGCAACTGCGGTAACCACCGCTATTTGCTGTCGCGCCGCGACATGCTCAGCGGTCTCTCGGCCGGCTTCGGCTACATGGCATTTGCCGGGATGAGCACCGCGCAGGCCGCGGCCGACAGGCCGCTCGCCTCCAGGCGTCCGCACTTTCTGCCCAAGGCCAAGCGCGTGATCTTCTGCTGCATGCGCGGCGGCCCGTCGCACGTTGACACATTCGACTACAAGCCGGCGCTCGCCCGCGACGAGGGCAAGCAACTGCCCAAGTTTCGCAACCGCGAACTCATGCCGTCGCCGTGGAAATTCAAGCAGCACGGTCAGGGCGGACTGAGAATTTCCGAGCTGTTCCCGAGCCTGGCCGAACACGCCGACGACCTCTGCCTGCTTAACGGCATGCACTCCTCCGTACCGGCGCATCCCCAGAGTTTTTTGCAACTGCACACCGGTAGCTTCCAGTTCGTGCGGCCGTCGATGGGCGCCTGGGTACTGTACGGCCTGGGCACCGAGAATCAAAACCTCCCCGGCTTCATCTCGCTCTGCCCGCCGGACAACGTCGGCGGCGCGCAGAATTACGGCAGCGCCTTTCTGCCGGCGTTTTATCAGGGCACCAAGATTGGGCAGTTCAACCAGAACATCCGCACCGCTTCGCTGCGCAACCTCGACAACCAGCAGGTCTCCGGGAAGCTGCAACGTAAGCAACTCGACTTTGTCCAGTCGCTGAACCGCGACCTGCTCGAGCGCAAAAAACAAAGCTCGCAGATCGAGGGCGTCATCGAGTCGTACGAACTCGCGTTCCGCATGCAGTCGGCCGTGCCGGAGCTGATGGACATCGGCGATGAAAGCCGGGCCACGCTCAACAATTACGGCATCGGCAACCGCGCCACCGAGAATTTCGGACGCCAATGCCTGATGGCGCGTCGCTTCGCCGAGGCCGGCGTCCGGTTCATCGAGGTGGCGCACGGCAACTGGGATCAGCATCGCAACCTCAACTCCGCGCTCACTCGCAACTGCGCCGCGACCGACCAGCCGTTGGCCGCCCTGCTGCGGGATCTAAAGGAACGCGGACTGCTCGACGAGACACTCGTCGTCTGGGGCGGCGAGTTCGGCCGCACGCCGCACATCAAGCAGAACGACGGGCGCGACCACAACTCCACCGGCTTCAGTTTCTGGATGGCCGGCGGCGGTGTGAAGGGAGGCATGACCTACGGCGCGACCGACGAGCACGGCGTTGCTGCAGTGGAAAACCGCATGCACTTCCACGATCTGCACGCGACGATCCTCCACCTGCTGGGACTCGATCACGAGGCGCTGACCTATAAATACGCCGGCCGCGACTTCCGACTGACCGACGTCCACGGCAACGTCGCCCACGACATCATCGCCTGACCACCCAAGCGGAAGATTGCCCGTGGCACCGGCTCGGGGTAGAACGCACGCCGTGAGCCAATCCCTCCAGCTCCTGCGCGACCTGATCGCACTGCCCAGCGTCAATGCCGCCTTCCTGCCGCCGGGCGAACCGCACGCCGGCGAAGCCAAAGTCGCCGATTACCTCGCCAAGCGTGCCGCCAAGGCCAGACTCGATGTTGAGCGCCAGCCGGTCGCGCCGGGGAGCGACAACCTGATCGTCCGGCTCTCGCCGCTTGGCCAGGTGCGGCACCGCATCATCCTCGCGCCCCACCTCGACACCGTCGGCGGCGACGACCCAAAAATTTATCGCCCCACAAAAAAAGGCAACAAGCTGCACGGCCGGGGCGCGTGCGACACGAAGGGCAGCGTCGCCGCGATGTTCCGCGCGCTCGAGAACGTGGCTAAGCGCAAACGCCGCCCGAGCGAAACCGAGATCGTTTTCGTCGGCTTGATGGACGAGGAATGCAACCAGACCGGCTCGCGCGCCTTCGCCAAGCTGCGAATGAAAGCCGACCTCTCACTGGTCGGCGAGCCGACCCGCTGCAAAGTCGTCACCGCGCACAAGGGCGACCTCTGGCTGCGACTCATCGCCACCGGCAAGGCCGCCCACGGCGCGCGCCCCGAGCTGGGCCGCAACGCCATCCACTCGCTCGCCCAGTGCATCGTCGCCATCGAGACTGACTACGCCGCGTTGCTGCGCAAACGCCGCCACCCGCTGCTTGGTCACGCGACGATCAACACCGGCACAATCCGCGGCGGCGCGCAGCCGAACATCGTCCCCGACCACTGCGAAGTCGACCTCGACCGGCGCACTCTCCCAGGCGAAACATTCGCTAAAATCCGCCGCGAAATCCTTGGCGTGCTGGGCAAACGCGGCCTCAAGGCCAAGCTGATCGACGTCAAGGACTTCACCTGTCCCGCGCTCGAGACCGACCCTGGCCTGCCATGGGTACGTAACTTCATGCGCGTGGGCCGGCAGAAAAAACCGATCGGCGTCGATTACTACTGCGACGCCGCCAATCTCGCCGGCGCCGGCATCCCGACCGTCGTCTGGGGGCCGGGCGATATTGCGCAGGCGCACACGGCCGACGAGTGGATTGCCGTCGAGCAAATCGAACGCGGCACCGACATGCTGACGCGATTCCTTTTGTCGCTGCCATGATTTCGCGGCACACTCCCGCGAGATGAGATTGGCCCTGCTCACGCACGAACCGTTTTATCCGCCCAGCGGCGGCGGCTCGGCAGAAGCCAACTACCTCGTCAGCGAACTCACCCAGCGCGGCCACGAGGTGCACCTGTTCTGTCCGGACTTCCCCGATCGCGACGCCGTCGCCGCGAGTTTTGGCATCACCGTCCACCCCTTCACCGGCTGGGAGATGGGGCGATACACCCGGCTTCGATCACTCAAGTACCTCGCCTACCCCGGCGGACTCCGGAGGCTCGTTCGACGCACCGCGCGCGACATCTCGTTCGATGC
>Ga0115011_10001604_pt1 | contig 16260 bp, 21 predicted proteins | sample TroAtlMetagenome_2_FD_88705 | JGI IMG/M metagenome (GOLD analysis project Ga0115011, IMG submission 88705) | Marine eukaryotic phytoplankton communities from Atlantic Ocean - Tropical Atlantic ANT8 Metagenome | ecosystem: Environmental > Aquatic > Marine > Oceanic | place: Tropical Atlantic...
CATTGATTTCAAATCTTTTTTGAATGGTTGTAAAATTTCTGGAATCTCTACTTTTATTGAATCTTTTAATGACAAATTTTGAGATTTCTTTTCATTCCAAACTTTGGAATTGAATTCTGATATAGCTTTAGTGATTTCTGATTGTTCTTCAATATTTTCAAAATCTACTTGTTTTTGTTGATGAATACTCTCATTTGAGTACAATGTTTTCCATAGATGTTCTGTGATGAATGGTGTAATTGGTGCTAATAATTTTAGAATTGTTGATAAAGTTTTGTGAAGTGTAAATATTGCCCCATCTCTTTCTTCATCTGAAAAATCAATTCCATATGCTCTTGCTTTAACCATTTCAATGTAATGTGCTGCAAAAACATTCCATGTGAATTCTCTAATTGCAACTGCTGGAATAAAGAAATTATATTCTTCATATCCTTTTTTACATTCTTTTACTAATTTGTCTAATTCTGATAAAATCCATTTATCTGAGTCTGTTGGATTTCCTGAATCAATAACTGGAAAACTTGATAAAAATCTGGATACGTTCCATAATTTGCTTAAAAATTTCTTTGTTGAATCAATTTTTTGCTCATTACATCTGAAGTCATAACCGTGATTAATTTCACTAGCACTCCAAAATCTAAAAGTATCAGCTCCTAGTTTTTCAATAACTGGTAATGGATCTATTGCATTGCCTTTACTTTTACTCATTTTCATTCCTTTTTCATCTAATCCATATCCCATTACCCAAGCTTCTGACCATGGTTTTTCTCCAGTTAATTCTTCACATCTCAATAATGTGTAATACAACCAAGTTCTCACAATATCTTTTGCTTGAGGTCTAATTGTTGCTGGATAAACTTTTTTGAAAAATTCATCATCTCTGCTAAATTTGCTTATGAATAATGGTGAGACACTAGAATCCATCCATGTGTCAAATGTTCTTTCTTCACCAATAAATTCACTAGAATTACATTTTGTACAGTTTGTAATTGGGCATTTTTCATTCCATGGTCTATAATATTTTCCAGGTTCAGGTACGTGTGGTTCTGAACACTCTTTACAATACCAAATAGGAATTTCTGTTCCATAAAATCTCCTTCTTGATATTGGCCAATCGATATTGATTGATTCTAACCAATTCATCAAAATTTGTTTGTGCATTGTAGGGTGAAAGGTAATTTCTTTTCCAACTTCTCTCATTTTTTCAATTTTATCTTTTTGTTTAAGGTAATATTCTTCCATTGGAATTATTTCTATTGGAGTTTTACTTCTTTCTGAAATTGGGGTTCTGTGAACTATATCTTCAATTTTTTCAACAAATCCTCCACTTTCTAAATCTTCAATGATTTTTGTTCTTGCTTGTTTTGGTTTTAATCCTGCATATGCACCTGCTACTTCTGTCATTCTTCCATTTAGTCCAATAGCAACTATTTCCTCTAATTGTAATTCTCTAAATAATGCAACATCGTTTTGATCACCGTAACTACAAACCATTACTGCACCTGAACCAAATTCTTGTTTTGCTGAATGATGTGTTGTTAATTCTACTTCTGCATTAGTTATTGGAACAATAATTTTTTTTCCAATAAATTCTGTATATCTCTCATCTTCCGGATTAACAATTATTGTTCTACATGCACAAAGTAATTCTGGTCTAGTACTTGCGATAATGATCTCTTTATCGGTGTCTTTAATTTTGAATTTCATGTAAACAAGCTTTGTCTGTAAATCATCATAAATTATTTCAGCATCTGCAATGGTAGTTCCAGAAACCCAATCATAATTATTTGGTCTATTTGCAAGGTAAACCTCTCCTTTTTTCCATAAATTAATGAAAGTTGATTGTGTCAATGATCTGTATTCTTCAGAATCTGTTCTGTAGTAATTTGAAAAATCTCCACTTATTCCCAAACTTTTCATAATTAGAATCATTTCTGCTTCTAAATCGTCTAAAGCATCTTTACACAGATTGAGAAATTCTCCGCGTTCTGTCTCTCTCATTCTAATTTTGTGTTTCTTTTCAGTATACAGCTCAACTGGTAATCCATTTCTATCAATACCTATCGGAAAATACACATTTTTTCCAGCCATTCTTGCTGTACGTGCAATCATATCTATTTGTGAATAATGTGCTGCTGCACCAATATGCCATGGTCTTCCTGATGGATATGGTGGGGGTGTATCTATTGTGAAATTATCTTCTTTAGGTGTAAAATCATAAACTTTGTCCTCTTCCCATTGTTTGAGAATATTTTTTTCTAATTCTGGATTCCAAGCTTTTTCTGAAATTTTAGGTTCCATTTTTTTATTTTTCGATATTAGAAATTATGTGAGATCCTTTATTGTATCCTTCGTAAATGTAAACTCCTACTGCTTCAACATTTTCTGGCATTTTTGGAGCTAATAATTTAATAATTTCACTTGAGAGATTTTCAACTGTAGCCTCTCCTTCAAGTAGATATGTTGTATGTTTTGGAACTTGTAAGTCAAACATTCCTTTTGGTCCCTCAAACTTAATTTGATAATGTGTATCATCTTCTTTTACAACATATTTTCTATTAATGAAAAATTTATGATCAAATTCATTAACCACTTCTTTTATGATTCTTTTTGCTATTCCAAAATCAACTAACAAATTATTTTTCATTTGTCCTACTAATTCTACCATTACTGAAGACGTATGTCCGTGTAAGATAGAACATTTTTCAACTAATGGAAGAATATGTGCATAATCAAATGCAAATGATGCATCATCTAAAAATATTGAACCTGTTTGAGGTGCTTTTTCATAAAATACTATGTCTTGTAATTCTTTTATTTGTGCAGTATATTTTGCATGGCCTATTGCCATTATTTTTTCTTCAGGATAGTCTTCTTTCATTTGTTTATATTTTTCAATATCTTCATCATTATCAATAACTTCGATTAATCCTTTTTCTGTTTTAAAATCAACTTTGATTTTACTTCCATTTTTTAAAGTAATTTCATAATTGTATTGATATTCATTTTCTAAAAATGTGAGCATTTGAGCAACTGTTAATTCTGTTCTTGTTTTAAGCAGGTTTCCTTTTTTATCGATATATTTGAAATCTGAATCGACAATTGTAGGATTAATAGTCATGAAAAATTTTCTGGCTATGGATATAATAAGCATCTGCTATGCCTGAAAAATTATTTTTTATGCTTAAAATAAGGAATTTAAAATTCTAGCAAGATTGACATCGTTATTTGTAATGCCGCCTGCATCATGAGTTGTTAGATCTATTGTAATTCTATTGTATACATTGAACCATTCTGGATGATGATTCATTTTTTCAATTTCCATGGCAGCCCTTGTCATAAATCCAAATGCTTGATTGAAACTATCAAAATGAAATTCTTTGTGCAATTTATTATCTTTAATCTCCCATCCTTCCAATTTTTTTAATTCATCTGTGATTTGTGTTTCAGACAGTTTCATCATAATACTATTGAAAATTTGTTAAATTAAAAGATTGATAAATTACTCTTACCAAAGATTTCCTTGCATTTTTAAAATCAATTTAATGTCTTTTGAAATTGTTTCCAATGTTTTTTCATCATAATTTGCATTTGTAAAATCTATTGATGAAAATGTAGCACCATCAAAATTTGTGTGTCTTAAATTTACATTACTTAGATTTGTGTTTACCAAATCTGCATTTCTTAAATCTGCATTAAATAAATCAGCTCCACTGATATTCGCATTTGTTAGATCAACACCATACATGTCTGTATCCCAAAGTTTTGCATTACTTAGATTTGTATTTTGTAAATTTGCTCCTCTTAATTTTACATTAAATAATATTGTATCACTTAAATCAGAACCAGTTAAATCAGCTCCACTAAAATTCGCATTGTGAATATCTCTATTTTTAAGATTAACATTTTTTAAATTTGTATTTGAAAAATTTCTTCCAATTAATTCTTCATATTCAAAATCAACTTTTGATAAATTTCTTTTTTTAAAAACATCTTCAGGTTCCATTTTTTTCTTCAGTGAAATTATTAATTATTGTCGTGTTTATGACTATTTTCCTCAGTCTTTGCTGGTTTATGGAAATATATGTTAAATTAATTTTGATACTAAATGAGGTCAAATGGAATCAATTCATCAGATATTATTAAAAAATATTAAAAATTCTATTACTGAAGTGGTTCCTCAAAAGAAAATAGGTATTGCTTTTTCTGGAGGTGTTGATAGTACATTAGTTTCAAAAATCTGTACAGATATGGGTTATGATGTAGTTTTACTTACTATTGGATTTTCTGAATCACATGATATTTTATTTTCCAAAGAAGTAAATGATTTTCTAAATTATTCTCATCATATTTTAGAAATTGATCCTAAAACATTTCCTAAAATTACTACTGACATTCATAAAGTCATTAATACTGATAATTTATCTTGGAATGAAAACTGTATTGCATTTTATTATGTGTCAAAACTTGCGAGAAGTTTGAATCTTGATACTGTGATAACTGGAAATGGAATTGATGAATTGTTTTGTGGATATAATGCATATAGAGAAGCATTCACTGGTGGTGAAACAAAAATCAATGAAGTAATGGATTTGAAATTAGATAATGAATTAAAAATGATGAAGGCTGTTAATGTGATTGCTTCTGAATTTGATGTGAAAATTTTACAGCCTTTATTGTCTCCAAAATTCATTGAATATGCAAAAACTGTTCCTATCCCTGAAAAAATTCTTAGTTCTGATGATCTTTATCGAAAACACATTATTCGTAAATTAGCTATTGAAGTTGATGTTCCAGAACTTTCTTGTAATAAAAGAAAAAAAGCATTACAATATGGTTCAAAAATTCACAAGTCTTTGCTAAAAACTAGATAAAACTTCTAACTGTTTTCTGAACTGATTTTTCTACGTTATTGATGATTTTTGGTGATGCACCAAGGTGTTTTTCAGGCGAGAAAATTGAATCAATTTCTTTATCTGTTAATTTTGAGGAAAATGCTTTATCGTTTTTAATTGCATCCTTGTATAGCATTCCTTTATCATTTGCTTCAAATGCAACCCTTTGCACGTCTCTATATGCCACAAATCTTGGAATTCCTTTTTTGATTAATGCTTCTAAAACAAATTCTGCAAAGATTTGTCCTTTTGTAATGTATAGATTTTCCACAATTCTTTTTTCATTTACCATCAAATTTGAAACAATTCTAGTCATTGTTTCTAACATTTCATCAACTAGAATTGATACTGTTGGAATTACAAATCTTTCATTAGCTGAGTTTGAAAGATCACGTTCATGCCATAATGGTATGTTTTCAAAAGATAATGCCACCTGACTTCTTACTAATTTAGATAATGATGAAACTCGTTCACTTTTAATTGGATTTCTCTTAACAGGAACTGCACTGCTTCCCATTTGACCTTTCTTGAACTGTTCAGCTACTTCCCCAATTTCGGTTCTTTGTAAATTTCTAATTTCTATTGCAATTTTTTCTAATGTTGAACCAATTAATGCTAATTCAAATACGTATTCTGCATATCTTTCTCTTGGTACAACTTGTGTTGTTACTTCTGCTGGAAATAATTTTAATCTCTTTGCAGCTCTTTTTTGTACTTCTAGTGACTTTGCACCCATCAAAGAACCAGTCCCAACAACTCCTAATGTTTTACAAATTAAAATTCTTTTTTTGATTTCTTCAATTCTTTCTACATGTTTTGCCATTTCTGCAGCCCAATTTGCAAATTTTAATCCAAATGAAATAATGCTGGCATGTTGTCCGTGAGTTCTTCCTACTGCTGGAATTTCTGCATATTTGACAGATTTTTTTGCAAGAATTGATGCCATTTTGGCAACTTTAGGCTCAATAATTTGTAATGCATCTCTCATTTGCATAGAATTACTTGTATCAACTAAATCGTTACTTGTAAGACCATAGTGTATCCACGGTCTTGCATTTTTAGAACATTTTTCACTTAATGATTCTACTAATGCTGCTGTATCATGATCACTTTTTGCTTCTAATTGTTTAATTCTTTTTGCGGTAATTTTTCCTGACATTGCAGCTTTGTGAATCTCTTTACCTATTTTTTTTGAAATCATTCCTATTTCACTTTGTGAAATCGCTGCAGCACCTTCTATTTCTAATTGATAATCTACTTTCTTTTGTTCACTAAAAATTTCCATCATTTCTTTGGTCCCATAACGACCATTATCAATAGGTAAAATTGCCAACATTTTGGTAATTGCATATTAGAAAATAAATCTACTTGTTTTTTCATTCTTTTTTGCGATCATTATGTGATTAATTACTGATGAGAATTCTTTTGATGAGTATTTTTCTAGATTATTGTTTAATTCCTGTATCTGATAATACCCATTCTAATGCTTTCAAATACCCTTGTTTGAAATTTTTCTCATCAATTGCCCAATCTGGATTTGCTCTAAGTTCTGCAAGAAGTTGATTTGCTTTGTGAGTAATTGTTGCTTTATCTAACATATACAACAATTGTATCTGATCAATTTTAAATTACTTTTGATATAATTCTAGTTTAAACTAATGCTGACGAAATTCATACATGCCAAATGTCTAATATCTATGTGATGTTTAGTCTTCAATAGAAAGATGGAAAACAAACCACTCAGAGATAAACCTGCAGAATTCAAGCAATGGGGGACCGGTATGGAAGAAGCACAACAACAGATGAAGAATGCATGTGAACTACCCATTTCTGATTCAGGAGCTCTCATGGCAGATTCCCATATTGGCTATGGTTTACCGATAGGAGGAGTCTTAGCAACTCGTAATTCAGTAATTCCATATGCTGTAGGCGTTGATATTGCATGCAGAGTAAAACTATCCGTCTTAGATCTTCCACCTGAAATGCTTGAAAATGAACAAGGAATGGATCAGCTAACAAAAGCAATAGAGACAGAAACAAAGTTTGGAGTAGGAGCAAAATTCAAAATGCGACGAGAACATTCTGTCATAGATGAAGATTGGGATGTATCTCCTATCACAAAAAAATTGAAAGGTAAAGCTCACTCACAGTTAGGAACATCAGGATCAGGTAATCATTTTGTAGAATTTGGACCCATTACAATCAAAGAAAAAAATCTTGGGATCGCCCCAGGAAAATATTTGGCACTCATGTCTCACTCAGGAAGTAGAGGTGTTGGGGCAGCAGTTGCTGACCACTATTCAAAACTAGCAATGGAAAAACATCTTGAACTTCCGGATCGTTTGAAACACTTAGCATGGCTTGATCTTGATACCGAAGATGGAGAAGAATATTGGGATGCGATGGAACTAATGGGAAAATATGCAGCAGCAAATCATGCTTGTATCCATAAACATGTCACAAACTATTTGGGAACTGATGTTTTACTTGATATTGAAAACCATCACAACTTTGCATGGAAAGAAACACATCATGGTGAGGAACTTATCGTCCATAGAAAAGGTGCAACACCTGCCGGAAAAAATGTTTTAGGAATTATTCCAGGATCAATGGCGTCACCTGCTTATGTTGTTAAAGGAAAGGGAAAACCTGAATCACTTAACTCTGCTGCTCACGGTGCTGGGAGAGTAATGTCGAGAAAACGTGCACACAGAGAATTAAACTGGGAAGATGCAAACAAGATCCTAACAAGCAAAGGAGTAACTCTCCTATCTGCTGGTTTAGATGAAGTACCAACAGTCTACAAAAACATTGACAAAGTCATGGAAGACCAGCAAGACTTGGTAGACATCCAAGCACGATTTGATCCAAAATTGGTGAAAATGGCACCTTCTGGAGAACGACCAGAGGATTAATTCTAACTAACCCATCTTTGCAATGACTAGCAAATTAGGTAAGAACGCATATAGGTTCAAAATTGGTACCTTTAGGTGTGATTAAAGGTTGAGCGAAGACGATTCTGAACTTCAGAGATTACAAGCTAAACGATTAGCTGAAATGCAAAAAAATATCTCTTCACGAGATAATGACCCTAAAACTCCTGAGCCATCTGAAGAAAAAACTGTTGGTCCTAGAGATGTATTGATAAAACAATTGGGGTTTAGAGGATTGGAAGTTTTAACAAATGCTGAATCTCAGTTTCCAAATGAAACTAAAATGATAATTGTCAAATTATCTGAATTAATTAAAAGTGGAGAGATTACTGAAAATCTTGATGGTGGAAAATTATTAGGATTGTTTCGTTCAATAGGATTAAGTGTAAGAATGGATACTAAAATTAACATTCAACAAGATGGGAAGTTTGTTTCTTTAACTGATAAACTTAGTAACAAATCTAAAGATGATGTGGAATGAGTATTAGTTTAGAAATTGGAACACAAAATTACTTGGATGATTTACTTTGTATAAAAAAACATCTTTCTCATATGGAAAGTCTTTTGAATTGCTATGCAAGTTATAATGTTAGTGAACCTTCATCAAAATTTGGTTGGACATTTTTTAAATTAGAATTCAAATCTAATTTTCAAATGAGTATATCTGAAAAATTTTCTGACATACTTGCAAAATATCAATACAATGATGATGCAGGAAAATTTACTAAATTTATGAGCGATTATTTTGTTGCTAGAGGTTGTAATGTTAAAGTAAAATCTGTTACCTAGACTCTTCTTCCTCTTTTACCACCTTTCTTTCTGGTAGTATCGTGAGGAATTGGTGTTACATCATCAATTCTTCCAATTTTAAATCCACCTCTTGCTAGTGCTCTAATTGCTGCTTGTGCACCTGGACCTGGAACTCTTGAACCAACTCCTCCAACTGCGCGAACTCTGATATGAAATCCTGTGAATCCTTTTGTTCTTGTTGATTCAACAACTGCATTTGCAGCTTTCATTGCAGCAAATGGTGATGATTCGTATCTGTCTGCATTTACATGATTTCCACCAGAACTGATGGCAACTGTTTCACCACCTGTAAGATCTGTCATGTGGATAATTGTATTGTTATAGCTGCTGTAAATATGAGCAATTCCCCATTTTTCTGGACCTTCTTTTTTAGTCTCAGTTTGATTTTGTTCTTCGACTGCTGCCTCAGTTTCTTGTTCTTCGACTGCTGCCTCAGTTGTTTCAACTGGTGCTTCTACTTCAGCTTCTATTTCTGACAATGCTTACCAGATCTTAAAGGGTTTAAAAAACATTGATTTCTCAAACTTGTACTATTATGGTCACTTGGGTTAAAATTATTCATTATTGATATACTATGATTTCTACCTATTTTTGATGGCTTCAATTATCTTGTTAGCAATAATCGTAGCTGTTTCAGTTGCATTACTGGGTTCTGTTTTAATTCAATCTTCAACATCGATCAATGATATTATTTTATCTCCTGTAGAAAAAAAATGTCAAGAAATTGCAAATGAAGGATACAAAATGCATACTCTATATCCTACTTCAAATCCTGATGAACTTTTAGAAGATGATAGGAAACGATTGTTGTATCTTGATGATTTGTGGATGAAAGAATGTGTTTCTGTTTTACCCTCTGAATCAATTTTTAATATTGTAAATAATGTTGAAAGAGATTTTTCATTTGGTGAATAATTATTTAAAATGTCTCCATCCTAAATCTTTCAATTTAGTTTCACCATTTTGATTTTCTAAATATACTCCATTTCCAACTGCAACATACCCAATTTCAAAAATTGGTGTTTTCAATAATTTTGCATTTTTAATTATAATTTTTTTAAATTTTGAAGGTATTGTAAAGACAAATTCATACTCCTCACCTCCATGAAATACTGCCGAATTCAAATCATTCTTTTGTTTTTTAAAATAATTCTCTAAATCTCTGTTAATTGGTATTTTATTTATAACAAATTTCTTTTTACTCTGTTTTGCCATTTCATTTAAGGTAGTAGATAATCCGTCACTAGAATCCATTGACGATGTAAAATATTTTTTATTTTTTAAACCATAATTTAGTCTTGGTTTTGGATTTGTCACTGATTTAATAGATTTTTTAATTAAATTATTCATTTTTTTATTATTTCCTAATAGAATCTTTAATCCAACTGACGTGTAACCAAATGGACCTGTAGTGAATATCAAATCTCCTTTGTTGGAACCTTTTCTAGTAACAATTTTCTTAGAATTTCCAAAAATACAAACGTTAAAGACAATTTCTTTACCCTCATTTGTGTCTCCTCCAATTATTGAAATATTGTATTCTTTACATGCATTTTTAAATCCATTTGCAATATTGTTTATTTCATTTTTTGGAATTGATTTGGGCAGATTAATTGAAATTATTCCATATTCTGGTTTTACTCCTTTAGATGCAAAATCACTTACACATGCAATTACACTTTTTCGTGCTGCATGAGATAATTCCATTTTATTGGGAATGTCTGTACTTTGTACCATGGTATCTGTTTTTGCTACAATGTTTGTTTTTCCTAAGGTAAATTTCTCAACATCTTCAGAAACAAATTTTTTGTTTCCTAATTTTTTTTGAAAAATATTAATTATTTGATTTTCATTTAATTTTGTCATAATTTTCTTTTACCATTTTTGTTATATCGTTAATAATTAGTTTACATTTTTCTTTATCATTTGATTCTCCAGAAATTCTTATGATGTCTTCTGTATTTGATTTTCTGATTAAAATCCATGTATTTTCATCTATGATTGCTTTAACGCCATCTCGTGTATCTATCTCTGAATATTTTTTTATTAAATAATTTTTTATGGTTTCAATTATTTCATTATGAAATTTTGCATTTACATTTATTTTTTCTCTAATTTGAAAATAATTTTCCATATAATTAATTATTTCAGAAAATTCTGGATTTTTTAACATTGATGCTATTAAACCACTTGTTAGAATTCCTTCTCTACAATAATTAAATTCTGGTAAAATAAATCCTGCACTACTTCCTTCTCCACCAGCTTGGGAATTATTTTTTATCATATCCTCTATTACGTTTGCTTCTCCCACTTTTGATCTTACAACTGTTCCTCCTTTTTCTTTGATGAATTTTTCAATTGATACACTTGTGTCTAAACTTAACACAAATTTTTTGTATCCTAATTCTAACGATTTTGCAACACCTAAACCTAATGTGACATCTGGTGTCTGTTTTTTTCCATTTTTAACAACAACTAAGCGATCTCCATCCAAATCAAATGCAAATCCAATTTCTTTATCGTTTGTTATGTTGGATAATTCAATTAATTCGTCTGATGTGGGATCTGGTCCTCTTGAACAACCTAATAGTTCATGATTTATCATTTCTACATCACATCCAAGATTCTTTAACAAATTTTTTGCATAATCTTTTGCAGCTCCCCCTCCATTATCAACTACAATTTTAGGCGAATTTGCTATATCTCCAATAATTTTTTTGGCATCTTCAACATATGTTGATTTTATTTTCTCAATTTTACCAATTTTTGATTTTAAAATTTTTTGATGATTGATTATGCTGGGAAGTTCTTTTTCATTAATTCCTCTTCCTTCTAAAATGAATTTCATTCCATTCCATTCAATTGGATTATGAGATGAAGAAATTATTATGCCTGCACCATATTTTCTTGATTCTCTAAACACTACTGGAGTGGGAACCATTCCTAAATCAAATACATCAATTCCATTTTTCATTAGAACTGCACTAACTGTATCCTGAATTATTTCTCCAGAAGGTCTAGTATCCCTTCCTACAACGCATTTTTCTGATTTAATTAACGATGAAAAATTATTAGTAAATTCAATTATTTCTTTTAGATTAAGATCTTCTCCAAATACTCCTCTAATTCCTGAAATTGTTTTTTTCAATTATTCAAAGTCGGAAAGGCTTTTTATTAACTCTGATGGATTTATCCAATCGTGCCTTGGTAGCTCAGCCTGGTAGAGCACCTGATTCGTAATCAGTAGGTCGCGGGTTCAGATCCCGTTCAAGGCTTTTATTTTATATCAAATTTTTAAAATTTTTTGGAGAAATTATTGGATTATTCATCTAATGTTTCAATATCTACTTCTAATTCTTTACCTAAACCTATCCACCATTGTTTAGTTTGTTCTGTCATGTTCCCTTTTACTTTGTTAAAATGCTCCTTAATAGATCTGTCGGTTGATAAATTATTGATCATTTGATAATTTTTTGTAAAATAATTTCTAATCTAGACCTGCTTGTTTTCTTTTTCTCTTTCTATATAGAATAATGATTAGAGTTCCACCTGCACATCCCCAAAACAATGGTGATAATCCATTTTCAATTCCAAGTGGAATTAGTGTATCTAATGCCCCAACAAATCCTAAAATCATAATTGATACAAGTACTAACCCTACCATTTCTAGTAATTTTACCATCTTTTTCTACGCTATTCTCTGGAATCAAAAAGATATATGGTTTTGTAAAATAGATATTGTATGGACAAGTATCTTACAATCATCTTAATTTTCATGGTTGTAGGAATTCCTATTGCTTGGGTTTCCCCAATGACTGGAGAAGTACGTGAACAACCACTTCTTCCATTGTTTTATGGTTCTATTGGTGGTATTATCTTCATTCTTTTTTATGGTGGATACAAAGACAAAAAAGCACGAGAGAAACTTAACGCTAAAAGAAAAAGATCTAAAAAGAAGTAGAATTAAAGTTCTAGACCAAATGATTCAGCAATACTAGAAAAATTAGCATATGATTCTAAATATTGTCTTCCTTTTGATGTGATGACAAAAGTGTTTTTTCCATCAAACTCAATTTTGTTGATTAATCCTGCACCTGTCAAATTTGTTAGAAATTTTGATAATCTTGAATGTGATAGATTTGCTTTTGTAAGGAGAGATGTAGTTTTGATACCTTCCTGACCTGATAATTGGGTAGCTGTTAATAGATCTGCAACAATTTGCATACTTGTTCTATAAACTACCATGTGGAATATAGTGAAAAACTCTGATATAAGGGTATTACAATTTATTCAGATCAGATAAATAAGCTCCTCTCGTATTTTTGTACAATGTCCTCTCAATCTCCAATACCTTGGTTTGATGATTTTGTAGGAGTTGCATATAGATACTTTGACCTTAGGATGAATGTAGTTCCTTTAATTGCTGATCGAAAGCAATCATCTTCTATTTGGCATGATTCTATTCATTGGTGGGTGGATCCGTCAATAAAAATTCGATTTGTTGAAATGGAAAATGATTATTGGTTCATTATGGGTTCTGATTCTCAAAAACCTGATACAAATTTAGCTTTTTTCAAAATATTGCCAAAATCTGAACATTATGAACGATTCAAAAAAGGTCATGGTGGTGAAGCTTATCTTAGATTAGGAGTTTATACTGAAAAATCTCTAAACGATGCAAAAAAACGTGATTTATGTAATTGTGGTCATGAAGCACAAGATCATGATGAAGGTGATGATGATGTTTGTTTATTCAATGATTGTAGTTGTAAAGTATTTTCTAGTTTTCAAGTAAATTTATTGAAAAGAAAAAAAACAATAACTGATATTAAATTTTTAGAAGAAAAAGATGTTAAAGATGATCCACTTGCATGGAACTGTTTTAATGTGAATAAATATTCAAAGACAGAACAGAATTAATCTAAATCTTTGTTAACTCTAATGTGATCCCCTGGATAATGTTCATCAACTTTTTTTGAATAACATTTTCCACAAAGTGTTCCTTCAATTCCCCATTCATCCATTGGATTATAGCGTAGTTTCACTTTTTCATTACAAATAACACATTTTTCTTTTAAACCCAATGCAATTTTTTCTATTTTTCATCAATATAAAAAACATACTAGATTCTCTCCAACTGAGAAAATTATGTTAAATAATACGTATTTCTCAATAAATTAGGTAGCTAGTTTAACCAATGTAAACCTCCTGCAAGATTTTTACTTGGTTAGACTACTGCCTTTTCAATCAAAATAGATTATTTGCAATTTTTCTAAGTGCTATTATTTCATCTTCTTCTTGTCTAATTTTTTTATCTATCACTCTGAGCATTGTGTCATTCCAAACATGTTGAGAGAAGAAATTATGTTTTGTATTTGCTAACTCAATTTCGTCATCGACTACTGTATCCTCTAGAAATTTTGTAACAATGACATCTGTAAGTTTTAAAATTCTATTATTAAGCTTAAAACTGTGAAAAATTGGTTCTAATTTTCTTATATCTGATTTAAAATCTCCTTTAGATTCTAAAATTTTTTTGTGTAGTATTCTGAAATAAACTGCCACAAAGAATAATGTTGCATATCTTTTTGTTTTGTGACCTCCTTGTTTTCCATACTTCAAAGATTTTTTTGCAAATTCCTTTACAAGATATGGATATAGTATAATTCTATAATCATCTTTTAGATTATCATTAAAAATTTGATCATATTTACTACCTCTTGGAAGAAATTGAGCTGGAGAACTATATGATTCCGTAGGTCTTTGTTCAATTCCTGCAACTAATGATTGAATTGCATCTTTTGCAACAATGACTTTTTTATGATTGTCTGGAAGATAATTATTGTAAGCTAAATCCCCTCCATATTCTAATTGTTTTGATTTTGTTTTTGTATCAAATGAGCCTGCTTGAATTTCATAAAAATATCCACAATTCTTTAATTGTGATTTAATTGATTTATGAAAATCCATTAATGAAACTAAATCTTTTCCTCTTACGGAATTTTGAGAGTTTCTGTATTTTGTAATATTGTTTTGCTCTTGTTCATCATCAGCTTTTATTATTGTCACTGTCATTGAACCATCCATATTTTTTGTTCTCTTTGAATGATCTAAAATTGAGTTTGATGTTTGTGCACCATTAACAATTTGTGGAGCAAAAAGTTCAATCATATTTTCTCCTAATTCTGTAAAATCACTAACTACAATTGTAATTCCATTATTGTAAAAAAAGAATTTCCCTGGATTTGTTTGTAAAGTATCTCTTAGTCCTTTGTTAACTGTAGTCTTAAATTGCATCCATTGCCTGATGTTTGATTCAAAAACATAATCTCGATTTTTACTCACAAAATCTGTCAATTCACGTAGTTTTAAAATTCCTAAAATGGTATTTTCATGTCTAAGCATTCTTTCTAATTTTATTGATGATTTTTTTCCTGCTGCTGGTTTTTTTATTCTATCCCATAATTTTTGAATAATTTTTTCTTCATCAATTATTTCTACTAATTCATCATGATAATCGACTTTTTGATCTGTGACATAACAACATTTTATTTTTAGATTTTTTTCTTTAATTTTTGTTACAAGTTGTGCTAATTCTGGTCTCATTTTTGTAATGTCTTTTGCAAGTAACCTTTTTGCATCCTCTTTAAATTTTGCAATTGCTTCAAGTGAATGTGATGTTCCGTATTTTGATTGAAATAATCTAACAGTATTGTCTGAAAAATCCACTGGCAGATATGCATCAATTCCTAAATCATTTGCTCCATCAACAATTGCATCTGCTGCATCATCTTCTGTAGCCTCAAAAACTCTTGTCAAAATCCATTGAAGGAAGTTATTTCCTTTCTCTACTTCATTTTTTGAATCTTCTGCATATTCATGAATACTTTCTCTGATATTTTCTGCAAATCCTTCTAAAGGTGGACTAGAATTTTTTTGTACTAATAGTGCATGTGAGCCTGGAATGTATTCTAATAAACCACTAGGATTTTGTGACATTGATTTTTGTAATGTATTATATATTTAGAGAATTAGGTAATTGTGTAATAACTCTCACATGGATATGAAATGAAATGATAAAAAAAATAATCGCTTTGGCAATAATATTGGGAATATCAGTAACTGTAATTGGCTTATCATTTTCTGGATTAAATTCTGAAGAAGTTAATTCTGAAGAAGTTAATTCTGATGAAACTAGTTTGCAAACTGAAGAAGTAATAAAAGCAGATGTTATTATCCCAACTAAAGTTTCCCGTCCTGGATGTGATGTTGAAGATATTTGCTATATTCCATCTGAGATTGTTGTACAAAAAGGAGATTCTGTTACCTGGCTAAATGAGGATTCTGCTTTTCACACTGTAACATCTGGATTTTATGGAGAACCCACTGACCTCTTTGATAGTGGTTATCTAGATCCTTACCAGTATTACACATTATCTTTTGATGAAATTGGTACATTTGATTACTTTTGCGAATTACATCCTTGGATGTTCGCTCAAGTAATTGTAGAATAAGGTACCCGAGGGAGTCGAACCCCCTTGTATAAGCTTTGCAGGCTCACGCATAACCGTTCTGCCAGAGTACCGTTTTGAAAAACACGAAATGAACAATTAAACTCTTTA
>Ga0115011_10001606_pt1 | contig 16253 bp, 9 predicted proteins | sample TroAtlMetagenome_2_FD_88705 | JGI IMG/M metagenome (GOLD analysis project Ga0115011, IMG submission 88705) | Marine eukaryotic phytoplankton communities from Atlantic Ocean - Tropical Atlantic ANT8 Metagenome | ecosystem: Environmental > Aquatic > Marine > Oceanic | place: Tropical Atlantic...
TACTAATAGATTGCTGCATTTTATCTCCAGCCTCTTTTAAAAGCTTAATACTTTCAGCCTTTTTATAATCTTCCGAAACAAGTGATTTCGCCTCTACAAATGATCGATCGCGTGCCGGCATAACTTTCTTAAGAGAAGCTATAAAGTACGGGTCAGAATTTGCCGCACTACTTAAGGTAGATGCACCTATAATTAGCGCATTTGTTTCGCTTAAAGCGAAAACATCTTGGGGATTAACACGGTTTTGAAGACCTGGGACAAATGGAATATCACGATTAATCGGAGGAGTAGTTTTTACTTCTACATTCTGTAATAAAGCTACTTTATCCAATGTGTCTAACGCGGGTTTTGCGGCGTAAGTGGCCTGCAGTGATTGCTGGAAATCAACCCCAGCGCTATAAGCTTCAACAACAGCCAATCCTGCCTTCAAGCCAACAGGCGTTGTAAAAAGTTTTTTACGAATTTGAACTGTGGCATCTTCAATCTTCATCCCATCAAATTCATTTGTTTGCACACTTTTAACATGGCTCACCAAATCGGAAACGCTTACGCCAACTTTATTAGTAATGCCGCCATCACTCGGCCAACAACTCATAAGCAAGGCAAGTTTATCCAAATCTGAAAGCTCTAGATATTTCGCTTCTGCCTGATCCAGAAAATTGGTTGGCTGAAAAGTAACATAAGAAAGCTGTCTAGACTCACTAATCCGATACTTAGATAAAGAATTAGTATAATAAGTTTTTAGAGCATTATCATCTACTTGAACCAATGGCATATAATTCGTATGTGATAAAATAACAGCTTGAGCTTCGTACTTTTCATTTTCTTCACGATACTGAATCTCTGCTTCTTTTTCAGAGACAAGCCCATTCGCAATACCTGCAAGCCGCCTCAATTGCTGTGTTCCAATTAAATATTTTTGAAGACGAATCAAACTAGCTTCAGCTTGTTTTGTCATGTTTTGAGAAACCTCTGCGGTCGACACCCCTCTCCTCAATGCCTCCATTTTGATTTGTTCTACTAAAATATCTAAAGCATCACTTGTTGTAGGTCTTATCGAATACCCTTCAAACATCTCCATTTCAACCAAAGTATCTATAATCATTCTGTCGAAGTAATCATCGCCTAATTGATTAATCATTCTACTAACTGTTTCGACACCATATCTACCAATCACAATGCTTCTAGCATTCTGCCATTGATCTCTTGTCACAGGCTTGCCGCTAATCTCTCCCAAATTAACTTGCTGACCTCTTTGATTATTTCTACCCAGAAGCGTATCTGTGGCATCAGGAGTAAACATAATAACAAAACCAATGATAACGGGTATTGCGATTATACCAAATAGCCACTTCTGTTTGTTTCTGATTTTTTGAAAATCGATCATAATCCCAAAAAAAGGACGGGCAAGCTACCTCCCTTGACCAAGCGTGGCAAACGCAAAAACAACAATTTTAACTACAAAACAGTATGCTAGGTTGCAGAAAACAAGACAAACAGTAACAATTCTCTTTGCAGAAAATGCGAATCATTGGAGGAACTTCAGGTGGCGCAACGTTAAAAGTACCCAAAGGATTAGGAGTACGCCCAACGCCGGATAAAGTCAGATTGGCCATATTCAACAGTCTAGGAGCATCGATTGAGAATTCACGAGTGCTTGAACTATTTGCTGGGACAGGAGCCTTAGGCTTGGAGTGCATAAGCAGAGGCGCCTCTTCTTGCGATTTCGTTGAATTGTCAAACAAGCACGCGAACATAATGAAACAAAATGCCAAATCCATCGGCATCTCATCACACCTTGCCCAGTTCAGAGTCGAAGATGCCTTTGTTGCTATTAAGAAATTAAATAACAACAGCGACCGCTTTGATTATATTTTCGCAGATCCCCCTTACGGAGAAAAGAACATAGAAAAACGCTCAGAGTCATTTGCCCAACAGTTACTAGACGACCAAAATCTACCCTCGCTATTAAGGAATAACGGCAGACTAATACTTGGCCACACTAAAAGAGACAAACTTGAATTCGTAAAACCGTGGAAATCAAGAAAAACGCTTAAGCACGGAGACACACTTATTGAAATAATTGAGTTAGCCTAGTATGTAACCGTTAGACCTGAAGCACAGGAAATTAATCAAAATTAATCACATTCTTAATACCCCTGCTTTTACCAACAAGTAGTTCTTGATGTTCAGCAATATCGTACCTGCCAGTTATAACTTTCTTTATCGTTTCAGGCCACCTTCTATTAAACTCTCCTAAGTCAGCAATCGCATCCTCAAACGCCTTCCGATCTGCATTAACAGTGCCTACTATTGCAAGGTTTTCTAGCACAATTCGCCGCATAAGAATATCTGAATCAATCTCAAGACGAGTTTCAGGGGCAGGAATGCCAGTGAAGACAAAAACACCGTTTGTCCCCAAAACCTGAAGAACATCAAAAGCAACCTCAGACCCGCCTACCGCTTCATAAATTAAATCTATATTACCAACCTTTGCTGCAAGTTCTTGGGGTGAAATATCATATTTAGAGAAGTACTTTGCTCCTATCTGCTCCACTAATTCAGCTTTGGGATTTGGCGCCTTACTTCTTGAATAGACATAAGTGTCAAAACCCTCAACAACACACTTCATCGCACCAAGTATACCTATCGGCCCAGCACCTAAGACCACAGCCCTAAGGCCCTTCCCAGGAGGCTCCCCTGGCTCGACACAGGCCCAAGGTAAGCGCTTTTGAACAGCATACGCTTGAGTAAGGCCTTTTTCCGCAATGGTTAATGGCTCTGCCATAACAGCTAAATCACGTAACTCCTCTGGCACATATGTGAAAAATGTTTCATCATCCACATAAAACTCTGTCATGAAACCATGAACCTGCTTAATTCCTCGCTCTGTAAATTGCCCGTTTATGCAATAGTCCTGTTTACCATTACGGCAAGGATTACAGCCTGGATCACTACAAGGCCTACGCACTGATGGCACAACAAGATCACCAACCTTAAAACGTGTCACCTTGCTCCCAATTTCAACAACTCGACCAAGAGATTCATGCCCAAGAACTAAATAGTCATCGCCTTCAGGAGGCTCACCGTAAACAAAAGTACAGATCTCTCGATCGGTGCCACATATGCCAACATCAAGAGTTTTAACCTTTATTTGCGTTTCACAACTGACTTGAGGCAAAGGATGGTCCACTAAGCGAAGCTCCTTTTTACCAGGAACCACTGCAACTGCTTTCATTGTTGAATTACCCATTATTATTTACTTTTTCAACGAACCTAACTTCGACTGTCTAAAAAATTTTTCAAAACCTCCGGATGCTTACCAAAAAATAATACTAAATCTTCTAGAGCACGAACTGTCCCCCTGCTTAAATGATGCTCTATTCCCTCAATATCACGTTTCTGAGTTTCATCATCCAACTCAAGCATTGAAAAAAAACTGGAAAGAGTCTCATGGCGGCGCTGAATTTTCAAAGCAACCTCCTTGCCTTTATTTGTAAGAACTAATCCTCGCTTGTATTTTTCATGATCAACATAACCTAGTTCACAGAGCTTTTTGACCATGTTTGTAACAGACGCCTGCCGCACATTAAGCGAGTTGGCTATATCAACCACTCTCGCTTGGCCCGTCTCTTGGACCAACTCTAGAATGCGCTCCAAATAATCTTCAGCACTTTGACTCGGTACGTCCGTCACAAAGAGAAGAATTAAAAACTTAAATAAAGCTAAGCACAAGACTCGGAATCTACAAAAAATTAAAAGTCACATTTAACCTTTTCGCCTAAACCAACCTTTACGAGGAGGAGATTCAGTCTTCTTTGCCTCAACTGGCTTTGAAGCACCCGCCGATGGTGATCGCCTCAATTGACCACGTAACAATTCACTTCGAGCAGCCGTAAGGGCCATTATGAGCTTATCATAGGACTCAAACCTCTTTACTGGGTCCTTATCCATAGTTTGCGCAATCACATTGCTTGTCGACTCACTGATGGATGGTAACACCTTATTAGGAGGTATTAGAGGAGTATTAAGATGCGCTAAAACAACATCGTCAATCTGTGGCGCCTCAAAGGGAGTTCTGCCTGTTAGCGCATGATACAAAGTTCCAGCTAAACTATACATGTCAGCTAAAAAAGTTTCCGGCTCTCTTCGAAGCTTTTCAGGAGCTATATAATATGGAGTGCCCCAAATCTGCTCAGAATAATCAACACCTGCTTCAGACTTACACGCTAAACCAAAATCAATTAACTTAGGCTCCCCTTCCATATTAAACAGAATATTACCAGGCTTGATATCACGATGAAGCAAATCATGCTTTAAGCCACTATTTAGTGCGGATGCAATTTTCACCCCTACATCAAGAACCAACAGCTCAGGAACAGTTTGTTGTTCATCAATCAATTTATCCAAGCTCCCAGAGCTAGCCAACTCCATCACGAGGTATAGCTGATCATTGTATTTTCCGAACTGATACAAATTTATAATGTTGGTATGATTTAATTTCGCCACTGCTCTGGCCTCAGCATAAAATGATGTCAATCCCTCTTCATCATCAGCTAATTCCGGCTGCATCAACTTAATCGCAACATCCCGCTGCAATACCGTGTCAGCAGCTTTATAGACTGTCCCCATTCCACCAGCAGCAATCTTAGACTTGAGTTCGAAGTGCTCAAGCATCATAGGCATCATCAATTCAGCGTCACATTTAGGACAATCAGTAGTTCCCAGAGGCTGCAATTCCCCAGGGATGAAAACGCTAGCTTCACACTTCGAGCATGCCACCATTTTTAACGGTTTACTCTGTGTTTCTTCTGCTTCAGAACTCACTGCTCCAGAACGTAGCACAATCGACCGTGGCCTTTCCAGTTTAGCATGCTATCAAGGAAAAGTTTGAAAATTACAAATGGGATTGAATTGACTCAGTTCTTGCCTTTGTTAATCTCCGCCCTCTTTTGCCGGATTCACGGCATTTCCAAGAAATAAATTAAAATTTATGGCAGCAAAGAAGGCTAACAAGTACGTCTACCACTTCGGCAAAAAAACCGATGGTAATGGGAAAATGAAAGAACTGCTCGGCGGCAAAGGGGCAAACCTCGCCGAGATGACACGCATTGGCTTACCAGTGCCTCCTGGCTTTACAATAAGCACAGATGTCTGCACCCATTATTACGCTAATAAAAGAAGCTATCCAAAGGTTCTTCAATCGCAAATGGAGCAAGGCGTAAAGCTGATGGAAAAGCAACTTGGAAAAAAGTTTGGGGATAAAAAGAATCCTTTACTACTTTCTGTACGTTCAGGAGCTCGTGAATCAATGCCAGGAATGATGGATACTATCCTAAATTTGGGGCTAAACGATGAAACCGTTGAAGCTTTAGCAGAATCAAGTGGCAACCCGCGATTCGCATGGGACAGTTACAGAAGATTTATCCAAATGTACGGCGATGTAGTTATGGGCGTTCAAAAACTCCCAAGTGAAGATGAAGAGCCTTTCGAAATAGTAATAGAACAAATTAAGAAGAAACTCCTCGGCAACGCTCACGCAGAAGACACTGATCTTTCGGCTGATAATCTTAAAGTACTCGTTGATGCATTTAAGAAACTTGTTAAAAAACGTACCGGAAAAGCATTCCCAAATAATCCCTGGGATCAATTAAAGGGATCGGTAGGAGCTGTGTTTAATTCATGGATGAACGACCGAGCAAATGTTTATCGCCGAAAATATAACATTCCCGCCGAATGGGGAACAGCCGTTAACGTACAATCGATGGTGTTCGGCAACAGCGGGGACACTTCAGGATCTGGCGTAGCATTTACCCGAGATCCGGCTACTGGTGAAAATCAATTCTGGGGAGAGTTCATGATGAACGCACAAGGTGAGGATGTTGTGGCTGGCGTTCGAACACCAAATCCGGTAGCTGACTTAAAGAAAGTTCTACCAAGTGCTCATAAGGAATTACTGCGAATATGCAAGGTTCTTGAGAAGCACTTCCGGGATGTGCAGGACTTCGAGTTTACTATTGAAGAAAAGAAAGTTTACATGCTTCAAACTCGTAACGGAAAACGCACCGGTTTAGCGGCAGTGCGCACCGCCTGCGAGATGGTAAAGGAAAAGCTAATAAACTGGAAAGATGCAATAAAACGAATTCCTGCAGATGATTTAGACCAACTTCTTGCACCTGTCTTTGACCAAAGCGCGGTTAAAAAAGTAAAAACCATTGCCAAGGGGCTTCCAGCAGGCCCAGGGGCTGCAACAGGAAAGGTTTACTTTAATGCTGACAGAGCCGAAGCCGCAAAGGGCAAAGGTGAAGAAGTATTGTTAGTGCGCCTTGAAACTTCACCTGAAGATCTTCGAGGAATGATTGCCGCAAACGGCATTCTTACTGCCCGCGGCGGAGTCAGCTCTCATGCCGCACTTGTGGCTCGTCAAATGGGTAAAATATGTGTCTGCGGAGCTGCAGATGTACAGATTAATTACGCCAAACGCACCATGAAAATTGGCACCATGAATTTCAAAGAAGGCGACTATCTTTCTATTGATGGCACCTCCGGTGAAATTTATCCAGGCGAAGTCAAAACTGCCCCGTCCGAAGTAATTCAAGGACTACTCGAAAACAAGGCAGCCGCGAAACGTGGTCGCACCTATAAAAACTTCACGCAAATCATGAGCTGGTGCTCGAAGGCTTCTAAAATGCAGGTTCGCACCAATGCTGACACCCCTGGGCAAGTTAAAAATGCGGTTGCATTTGGCGCAAGCGGTATTGGCTTATGCCGTACTGAGCACATGTTTTTTGAAGGCAATCGAATTGATGCTGTTCGCCAAATGATACTTGCTGAAAACGAAAGTGATCGACGGAAGGCTCTAAAGAAACTATTGCCTTATCAGCGCAAGGATTTTGAAGGGATTTTCAAATCATTAAACGGGCTACCTGGTACGATACGCTTGCTAGATCCGCCACTTCATGAATTCTTACCACACGACAGTAAGCAAATCAGCGATTTAGCAAAGAAGCTTAAAGTAAAACCGGCTGAAATCAAAAAAAGGGTAGACGACCTTCATGAATTCAACCCAATGCTTGGACATCGTGGCTGCCGACTGGCAATCTCATACCCAGAAATTGCGGAAATGCAGGTCAGAGCAATATTTGAAGCTGCTGCAAACGTGCAGAAGAAAAAAATCAAGGTGAACCCAGAAATCATGGTTCCGCTGGTTGGCTTTAAAAGAGAGTTGGAGTTACAGGCTGAAATTATTCACAGAGTAGCTAAAGAGGTGTCGAAAGAAAAAGGTGTTAAACTTAACTACCTCGTCGGCACAATGATTGAGGTACCAAGAGGTGCACTAACTGCCGATGAAATAGCTGAAACTGCTCAATTCTTTAGTTTTGGCACAAATGACCTAACCCAGACCGCTCTCGGAATGAGCAGGGACGACTCAGGGTCATTTCTTCCGAATTATCAGGAGGAAGAAATCATCACAAACAACCCATTTGCTGTAATTGATCAAACTGGTGTAGGCCAGTTAATGGAAATTGCAGCAGCAAAGGGTCGTAGTACTCGCAAAAACATAAAACTCGGCATCTGTGGTGAACACGGCGGCGAACCTAGCAGTGTTAAGTTCTGTAACAGCTTAGGCCTAAATTATGTTAGCTGCTCGCCTTTCCGGGTACCGGTTGCTCGCCTAGCGGCAGCCCAAGCCGCATTAGCTTAAACATAGAAATCAAAAAACCTTTCAAAACGCTCGGTTTTTACCGGGCGTTTTTCTTTGCCCTTGACCAATAGAGTGTTGCAGCGAAACTTGTGCACGTGAGATTGTTTTTTACTTCATTATGTTTCGCTATGCTGACGACTTTCGCTCAAGCAGCAGAAATGGGGCGCTCTGTTGTTCAAGTTTTAGTCTATAGCCAAACCCCCATCTGGGACGCTCCCTGGCGAAACAACTCGGTAGGAGCTTCTAGTGGCTCAGGCTTTGTGATCAAAGGTAATCGAGTAATGACCAATGCTCACGTTGTCGGCTGGGCAAAGCAGATAGTGCTCCGTCGCTATCAAGACCCTCGACCATGGCTAGCTCAAGTCGAACATATTTCCCATGAATGTGATTTGGCAGTTCTAAAAGTAGAAACTCCTGGTTTTTTCGACGGACTCGATTCATTGCCAATTGGTGAACTTCCGAAAGTACAATCTCCAGTAATAACATGCGGATACCCCTCCGGAGGCGAACAAATTAGCTATACTCGAGGAGTAGTTTCTCGAATTGAAATGCAAAACTATGTTCATATTGGCAACAAGGCTTTTCTTTCCGTGCAGACCGATGCTGCTATAAACCCCGGGAATAGCGGTGGACCTGTCTTTCAAGACGATAAAGTGGTAGGAGTTGCTTTCATGGGAATCCCCGGACTTGAAAATACTGGGTTTTTCATCCCTCCGTCAGTCATTAATCATTTCCTAACTGACATCGAAGACGGTGAATACAACGGTTTCCCCAAGGCCGGAGTTCGAATTGTTTCCCTTCAAAATCCAGCCTATAGAAAATATCTAGGCCTTCCCCCAACAGGAGATGGAGCACGCATAGACAGTCTAGCAGATTACACGGAAAAAGACGGCATACTTAAGACTGATGATGTCATACTTGAAGTTGGAGGCCACCGAGTAGGAAGCGACGGAACAATTCTTCTCAAGGGGAATCGAGTTTATTGTACTGCTGCATTCCAAGAACCACAGGACGGAGGAAAACTAAAAATGAAAATCTGGCGAGACCAGAAAGAAATAGATGTATCCGTGCCCATGAAGGTTCGCAAGGAAGAGGAAAACACAGGAAACTTATATGATATGCCACCTAGATATTACGTTTATGCAGGCTTGGTTTTCACGCCTCTAACTCTTGATTATGTTAAAACATTTGGCCGCAACTGGCGTAACGTCGCAAATCTAGAAATGGTTTATGAATTGTATTACCGCAAAAACGAAAAACCAGAATCAGCCCGCAAAGAACCGGTAGTGCTTGCTGCAACACTCGCCCACCCCGTCAATGCCGACATACGATTAGCTAGCCGTGCCATGATAGATAAAATTAACGGAAAGCGTATCGAATCTCTTGAGGACCTGATTGAAGCTTTCAAGAACAATGACAAAAAACAACATCTTATTAAATTTGGATCAGGAACAATTGAATCTCTCGACACGGAAAAAGCAAATCAAGCTCACAAAGGCATCCTAGAAACCTACAGCATCCCATCAGATCGTAGATTATGACAATTACCAAAAACATACTCGCTGCACTTGCATTAATAACCACCAATCAGGCATTCAGCCAGCAGGCAGCTACAGTTAGTCCCGATTGGCAAAAAAGCATAGTCCTGCTAGACATCACTAGAAACAACCACAACTTCCGTGTCCCTTGGGACAAACGAGCTCAGTCGGCTTCCAAATTCGGGGTTGTACTTGAAGGCAAGGAGCTTATTACGACTGCGATCGGCCTAGCAAATCACACTCTTATACGCATACAAAAAGGTGGCCGCGGCAAATGGACAAACGGCAAAGTGCTCTGGATAGATTACCAAGCAAATCTCGCCATCCTAGGGGTTGAGGACGATGATTTCTGGAATGATTTAACCCCAGTTAAATTTGCCGATGCCAAGGAGCTAAAAGAGAGCCTTCAAGTCATTCGCTGGCGCGGTGGTAACATTGAAAAACGAGCAGCCGAATTTAGTAGGTTTACAGTCGCTGACGCTAACTTCAATCAAGCACCAAGAATTGAACTTAAAGCTAGTTCTGAAATTGAAGGAGCTGGCCAGGCTGAGCTTATGGTTTCTGGAGATAAAGTGGTTGGATTAGTCGCCAGCAAAATAAGCGGTACCTGTTCAGTAATCCCTGCCCCATTTATTACAGATGTAATTAATCTTAGAAAAAAGAACAATTACAACGGGCTTGGTTACTTCGATTTCATCTGGCAACCCGCATCCAATCCAGCGGTGACAGACTATTTCAAGCTAGAAGGCGAACCTCGTGGAGTACTTGTTATAAAACCAGGAAAAAAATCACCACTCAAGTTACACGACATCATTCTTGAAGTGAATGGTTTCCCTATAGACATACAAGGCGACTACCTTGATCCAGACTTCGGTCATGTAATCATGGAATACTTGGCCTGCCGCCACAAATGGGCTGGAGACAGCGTAAGTTTTAAAATATGGCGCGATGGAAGCATTAAGGAAATAGAGTTCAAGCTCCCAAAAGCCGATTTCTCTGACAACCTCGTTACAGATCGCGCAAATGATGTAGAACCGACTTACCTAATTATTGGAGGTCTCGTTTTCGTTCCGCTCTCAGCTGAGTTCCTAAGCAGCTGGGGAGGTGACTGGCAACGAAGCGCCCCCTTCCGCCTCGTCTTCTATAACAGCCAAAAAGCAAAGAAGGATCAAAAATCACTTGTAGTGCTTTCTTTGGTATTGCCCGACTTTTACAACATTGGATACCAACAGCGATCATCTCAGAACATTGTAATTGAAAAAGCCAACGGCAAAATGATTGCTACATTGGAGGATTTAGCAAAAGCAATAGAATCTCCAAAAGATGGGTTTCATGTTTTCGAGTTTAAAAAAGGCAGCACACTCAAAAAAATTATCTTAGATGCTGAAAAGCTTAATGAAGCTAATCAACGAATAGCTAAGCGTTACGGAATTTCCAAACTGCAGAAACTAAAATAAATATACCGCATCTCTATATGCAACAGTTCGAATCTAAGTAAATTTTGATATTAATAACCCCTACTTCTTCTCCATCTATTATTAAAATCTATATTATATTGTGAATGACACACAATTTACGCGTCATTTTCACGCGTTTAATTTCGTTTTTTGCTTAATCTGATTATTTTTTTTAAATTATAAGCAATTTTGACACTTGGCCTGTTGAATGCTACTGATTTTGGCATGAATTGCTGGCTGCAAAGAATTACAAAGATAACCCTGTCAGCAGTAATATTGACAGGGACTTGTTCAGTTCTAGCCGAAAGCGATGAGCCCTTCATTTTCGCGACTAAGGTTGAAAGAGACGAAGTAATTGTAAGTGCTCATGTTCCGGCAGGATACCAAAGTGCCGTATTAGAGATTAGCAATGACGTCTCTAAAGGATGGCAGCCAATTGTCACAGGAACGATGGTTGGAGAAGAAGGAGTTGTTACATTTCGTTTTCCTGACAACCAGCCTGCCGGGTTCATGCGAGTAAGAGCTGGTTACACAAACGAACTGCCAAACGCGCCATATAACGGATCTGAATATTTCACAGTTGATCCTGGTTTTTATATTTTCCCTGAATTCGAAGATTCTGATGTTCCTCCATTTGGATTAAATCCAGTATGGAGTTTAAATCAGGCCAAGAAAATTGGTCACTTACTTAACCGAATTGGCTATGGACCTCAGCTTGACGATGTAACTCAAATCGAAAAAATGGGGATCGAACCATACATCGAATCTCAACTAAGTTCAGCTGCATCTACATGGCAAAACAACGAAAAACTTCATCAGAAAGAATCATTATTGTTTTACGACTACGAACCCACTGAAGATAAAGTTTTTGTGGAAGAAGGAGAAAACTGGAGATATTTCAAAGGAACAAAGGAACCACCCAGAAATTGGAGAACATCTGGATTCAACGATAGCGAATGGGAAACCGGCCAATCAGGCTTCGGCTATGGAGACAATGATGATCGCACAAAACTAAGCGACATGCGCTTTTACGAAGAAACCCCAAATGACCCAGGTCAACCGGGGTATCTAAGTCTATATATACGCCGCACGTTTCAAATGAGAGATGTTGAGGATATTGAGAAATTGATATTACGCGTCGACTATGACGATGGCTTTGTAGCATACCTAAACGGGAAAGAAGTCACGCGTGCAAATATAGATGGAATTCCAAAATATAACTCCAAAGCAAAAAAGGGGCACGAAGCAGGCAGCCCGAAAGATTTCGATATTTCTGATAAACTTAATCTGTTGAAAAACGGGGAAAACTTACTGGCTTTACAGGTTCATAACGACAAAATCACGAGTAACGATCTAACCATTATTCCTGAATTAGTAAAACAGTCCAAGCTAGACATCCCCCCAGTAAGACGCATTAAAGATATCAAGGCGCTACAGCAATTAATTCATTTAAGGGGGATATATTCACGCCGCCAATTACAGGCAGTGCTCGGTGAATTTTGGGAGAATCACTTCACAACTGACTACGACAAACTGGTTGAACATCTTGAGGACTTGGAAAACTCTGACGGTGAAGAAGCTATGGGCGAAGACCAAGCGGAACAGGAAGCCGCTCAAATGGAATATCAAGAGTATGAGTTCTTCCACAAAAATGCCTTAGGAAATTTTGGCGACCTACTTCTTTACAGTGCCGCCAGCCCTTCAATGCTCATTTATCTCGACAACGTTGTTAACGAGAAAAAAGAGCCAAACGAAAACTATGCCCGTGAGATTTTAGAGCTGTTTGGCTTTGGTGTAGACAACCGATACAATCAGCTAGATATTGAAGAGTTGTCCAAGGCTTTTACAGGATGGAACATTAGAAAGGCATGGCCAAATGACGTAAAACCCTTCCCACAAATGGCGCGCGAACCATTCACTGAAGTGAGCGCCCAATATGAAGAGGATAACAAATTAAACACCGGCAGGACCTGGCGTTATTTCAAAGGAAATCAGGAACCATCCGGCAAAAAGGTAGGTAACGATATAATTCCTACTCTTAATTGGACTAAGACCAATTTTAATGATTCTAAATGGACAAGAGGAATCGTCAGTATCGGCTACGGGGATAACGATGATAAAACCATAATCAACGACATGCGCAATAAATACATGTCATTATACCTACGGCACTCATTCACCATTAGCGACCCTCACGAAATGGAGAATCTGATGCTACACGTTGAATATGACGATGGTTTTGTTGTTTATCTAAACGGCAAGGAAATCGGAAGAAGTGACACAATGAATTTCACTGGCTTCCCTCCCCCATTCGATGCTGAAGCAAATGCTGGGCACGAAGTAACTGACAAGCCAATGATCATAAATCTTAAGGACCACTTTGATTTACTTAAACTTAATAAAGCTAAAAACGTTCTAGCCATACAAGTTCACAACACAACTAAGAACAGCTCTGATTTATCTATAAGACCAAGATTAATAGAAAGAAAGACTTCAGCAGGAAGCATTGAAAATGGAGACCCTAATGGAGTGTGGACTTTCAGGTTTGATCCAGACCAGCACCACCTGGGAGTGAAGACACTATTTAAAGAAACAGAACATCAACATCGGATTCAACCCAATCAACGCGGCATTAAAGGCGTGCAAGACGCCATTAGCGTCATAGACAAAATGGTTGAGCACCCATCAACTAGTGAGTTCATATGCATAAAACTGATTAATCGCTTTGTATCTGATGATATCAGCCTAGAAAGCTACCACGACCGTTCAGCTCCCACTGAACTCCTTGAGGTAATGGATAACGCCATTACTACCTGGAACTCCAGCAAACCCGCAGGAAATATTGCTAAAGTTATGCGTGCCATTCTGGATCCAGCTAAACAACAAAACGCCTTCTGGCAGGACATTGGCTATCGTGAAAAAATTAAAACACCAATTGAATTTATAAACAGTTCCATTAGAGCCTTAAACGCTGAAGTTTCTGGAGATGATCTCCCGGATTACAATTCCAAACTAGGCATGGAGTTGTTTGTTCGTGACGACCCGGATGGGTACTCTGAAATCGGCACCGACTGGATGGATACAGCAACCTTGCTTGAACGAATGACATTCGCTCAGACCATTGCGGAAAATGCCGACAAGGATGTGAAATGGGATGCAGAAGCCCTTTTCTCAGAGAAAGGGCCAGACACAAAAATCCGATACTTCGTGCCCAAGAACGCAAGCCTCGGCACGAAATGGACTCAAATAGATTTCAACGACGCTAAATGGAGCCCAGTCGGCAGCAGTGTCGGATATGACAACAACTCCGATTTTCTTGAATTCATTGATCTCGATTTAAAAACAGAGATGTATCAGAAACAGACAAGTGTTTACGTACGACTCCCATTCCTAATCGAAGACCCAATGCAGTTTGAATATTTACGCTTAAAAATTCGCTATGATGATGGGTTTGCAGCCTATTTGAACGGAGTCAAAGTTGCCTCAGCAAATGCGCCTAACCAACTTAAATGGAACTCCAAGGCAACTGGCGGACATCCAGATTCTGAAGGCAAGGAACTAAAAGTTTTCTCACTATCAAAACATATCAAGCACCTACGCAAAGGCAGAAACGTTCTGGCGATTCATGGCATGAACAATACTCAAACAAGTTCAGACCTGCTGATACAGCCTCAATTACGTGGCGGCCTTGGAGGGGGCGATGCTGTTGTAAATTACTTTAATAGACTCCTTTTCCAAAACTCACTTAATCAAACACAAAGAAATATTCTTTTAAAATTTGTAAACACAAACGCAGCTGAAAGACCTAAAAACCTAGATCCCGCAGCAGCAGATTACACACAAAAAGTACAAGAACTGGTCGGCCTAATTTTATCGATGCCGCAGTGGCAGTTCCAATAATCTAAACCAACGAAACAAATATGAACCTACAAAGAAGAGACTTCATTAAGACCGGCGGACTTGCCGGTGGAGCAATAGGTTTGAATCTACTAAGCGCCTTAGGCCTTCCAACGAGCCTATTGGCTGACGAGCATTCAGACAAAAAAAAGATGCTCTTTATCTTTCAAAGAGGAGGTAACGATGGGATTAACACTGTTATTCCAAGGGGGGATACAGAGTACAACACCACTAATCGCCCTACTCTGTTTCTTAAGGATAATCAGGCACTCGACCTTGGAAACGGATTCGCACAACTCCACCCAGGCCTTGAGCCAATGATGGAAATTTTCAATAACCAAAAACTAAACGGGAAAGATGGCCCTGGAAATTTAGCGGTTATTCATAGAGTCGGTTATTCAGGCCAGTCACGATCACACTTCAATAGCCAGCACTACTGGCAAAATGCCGACCCCGGAAACAAAAAGCTAGACGAAGGCATGTTCTATCGACAGATCATGAACACCGTTGACCTAACAACTGTTGAAAATGCATTCCCAGCTGCCAGTCTTTCCGGCTCACAAATGGTCGCGCTCCGCGGCGCTAAACCTCTTCCAAATTTCCGCAAAGCTTCTGAGTTTGCCTTCAAGGGCAGCTCTGCAAAAAATCGAAAATTCCTTGGACGACTACCAGACATTGACCCCAGATTCCCCCTAGGTTCAGGCGTTCTAGGAATGTATGGAGGCCCTGCTAATTTGCCGAGAAAGCCATACCGTAAAGCCGTACACCGAACAGGTGAATTACTAGGTGCCACAATTCAAACGCTCCAAGATGCGACCAGAAAGACATACAGCCCTTCCAATGGCGCAGAGTATCCCGGAGGCACATTTGGACAACGGCTACAAGAGGCAGCAATGCTATTTAAACGCACCAATGCTCGAATCATGGGGTTAAACATAGGAGGCTGGGATACCCACGTAAGACAGGGCCAACTTTATGGCAAGCATACACAGCTTCTTGGGAATGTTGCTAATGCCTTCCAAGCGTTTTATCGCGACATGCAGGATCAATGGGAGGATGTGCTAATTGTCACTATGACCGAATTCGGCCGGACCTCGAAAGAAAACGGAAGCCGAGGAACTGACCACGCAGAGGCCGCAGCCATGTTTGTTGCCGGCGGAGGAGTCAAAGGCGGTGTCTATAATTGCGATCGTAATAACTGGAAGAATGGTGATATGTTCAGCACAAAGGGTCGTTACCTATCTCGCAAATCAGACTTCCGCTCTGTCTTTGGAGAAATTTTCACAGATCACTTCGGCAATTCACAAAATCAATTAAACCAGGTAATCCCAACATATTCCGAAGCAAAAAATAAGAACCCTAATGACTTTAAAAAAATCGGGTTCATCGCTTGATTAGTTAGAATTAATCACGCATCAACTAATACATCAAAGACCCGGCAGGAGTTATCCAGCCGGGTCTTTTTTCAGAAGAAACTGAGCTTATCTTAAAGATCAGAAAGCTATTTGAAAACGAGTAGCAAAGACATCGCCATCTTCACCGTTTTCCAAATCAGCATTTGTGTAGTTGAACAAAGCACGAACATTTTTGTTCAAATACCAATTTAAGCCGACCGTAAATGAGTTGACCTCATCACCATCAGTCAATTCAGTATAA
>Ga0115011_10001607_pt1 | contig 16247 bp, 12 predicted proteins | sample TroAtlMetagenome_2_FD_88705 | JGI IMG/M metagenome (GOLD analysis project Ga0115011, IMG submission 88705) | Marine eukaryotic phytoplankton communities from Atlantic Ocean - Tropical Atlantic ANT8 Metagenome | ecosystem: Environmental > Aquatic > Marine > Oceanic | place: Tropical Atlantic...
TCTCATGAGAGCGATTCAATCTGGTAAACTTGGAGTCGATTCGACGCCTGTAAATCATATTGATTTATGTCTGGGTTGTCGCGCTTGTGAGACCGCTTGCCCTAGTGGAGTACAGTATGGATCTTTACTTGAGGAGACTCGCGAACACATAGAAAAACATCATCGTCGCAGTATCTATCAAAGGCTCCTTCGGAGGTGGGTGATTGAAAAAATATTTCCGTTTCCATGGCGAATGCGTATTGCATTGTTTCCTATCCGCTTAATTCGCTTTCTACGATTAGAGAAATTGTTGCCAAAATTTGCTAGAGAGATAACCGGTTTAGTGCCGCCTAAAATATCAGGAACCCGCCTTGAATTTAAACGCAGAGCTAAAGGTGATATAAAAGGTAATGTTGGTTTTATTGAAGGATGTGTAATGCAGGTGATGTTTGGGGATACTAACAATTCAAGTGCGAGTTTACTTCAGCGTGATGGATGGAATGTTATTACCCCTAAAAACCAAGGATGTTGTGGTGCGTTATATGCGCACTCTGGGCAAATGGAAAAAGCTCGTGATTGCGCAAGGAAAAACATTGCTGCTTTTGAAGGGCAATCTTTAGAGGCAATTATTATTAATGCAGCTGGATGCGGTTCTACATTGGTTGAGTATGGTCATCTTTTGAAGGATGATCCTGATTGGGTTGTTAGGGCGGAAGAGTTTAGTGAGAAAGTCAAAGACTTGGTCACTTGGTTGGATGGCTCTCATGTCAGTTCAGTATGCAGTAGTGAGAAGGTTACATATCATGATGCATGTCATCTTTGTCATGCACAGGGAATTAGTTTGGAGCCGCGGCAGTTAGTTAAAGCTAGAGCTGGAGGTAATTTTATTGAATTAGGCGAGTCGGATTTATGTTGTGGGAGTGCTGGGAGTTATAATCTAACGGAGCCTAATATGGCTAAGAATCTTCAATCGAGAAAAGTGCGGAATATTATTGAATCCGGTGCTGATGTTGTTGTTACAACTAATCCTGGTTGTTTACTTCAAATTCAAGACGGATTAGAGAAGAATGACGCTAGTCATATTCGGGCAATTCATATTGCCGATTATTTAAAAGATATAGATGTATGACTTTTCAGCGTGCGTTTATTTGTAGAGTGATTATTTTTTTTGCGTATTTGAAATGAAAATTAAATCCATTTTAATATTTTTGTTTGTGTTAGTATTGATGGGCAATGCTGAGGCTCGGATGCCGAACATAGTTATTATTTATACGGACGATCAGGGCTCGATTGACATAAATTCTTACGGAGCAAAAGACTTGATAACACCGGCAATGGATTCACTTTGCCATGAAGGTGTTAGGTTTACTCAGTTTTATTCAGCTGCAGCAGTTTGTTCGCCGTCACGTGCGGCTTTATTGACAGGCCGGGTCCCTGTTCGGGCTGGGGTTCCAGGGAATGTTTCTTCTCATCCAGGAGGTCGAGGTGCTTTGCCTTCTGAGCAAATTACTATGGCAGAGGTCTTTAAAGCGGCTGGGTATTCAACGGCGCATATAGGTAAATGGCATCTTGGTTTCACGCCTCCGACTATGCCAAATGGTCAGGGGTTTGATTATTCTTTTGGTCATATGGGAGGGTGTATAGATAATTACTCGCATTTTTTTTATTGGGTTCCTCCAAATCGCCATGACTTATATGAGAATGGTGAGGAGATTTGGAGGACTGGTGAGTATTTTCCGGCCTTGATGGTCGATGAGGCTGCTAAATTTATGGAGGAAAAACGGGATAAGCCCTTTTTCATGTATTGGGCGATTAACTTGCCGCACTATCCTCTGCAGGCCACCGAAAAATGGCGTCGTCGCTATGCGCATATTAAAGATGAGAAACGTCGTCGCTATGCTGCATTCATGTCGTCAATGGATGAAGCGATTGGAAACTTACTTGAGGAAATCGATAATCTTGGATTAAGGAATAATACGATTGTAGTATTTCAAAGTGATAATGGTCACTCAGTGGAATCTCGAACATTTGGTGGAGGTGGTAACTCGGGGCCTTATCGAGGTGCGAAATCAAGCTTTTTTGAAGGGGGGATTCGTGTTCCGTCGATAATTAGATGGCCGGGAAAGATACCTGCTGGAGAAGTCCGAGATCAATTAAGTGTGTCTGTTGATTGGTTGCCTACCTTGGCTGAGTTTGCTGGTGTGCCGTTGCCTAAGCGTAAGCTTGATGGCAAGAGTTTGGTTCCTGTTATTCGATCTGCCTCTGCTAAGTCACCTCATATGGAATTTCACTGGATGGGAGCTGGCCTTAATCCTCAATGGGCAGTTCGTGAGGGTGATTGGAAACTAATTGGCAATCCTAAGGATCCAACAATAAAATCATCGTTTGATAAGGATGATAAATTGTTTCTTGTGAATTTATCTATGGATATTGGAGAGAAAAAAAATCTTCGTTATGCGCACCCGAATCATTTAAACCGGCTTAAGGCAATTCATGATCGCTGGCTTTTGGATCTTCGAGGTTCAAATAGATAGTATAATTTCGCGTATTTTTGGATTTTAATTCAGTATTTTTTTGAGTTATGCGTTCCTGTCAGAAATCACAATTATTATTTAATCAGGCATTGAAGTGGATACCTGGTGGAGTGAATTCACCTGTTCGTGCTTTTCGCGCGGTTGGTGGAGAGCCCTTTTTCGCTGTGCGCGCAAAAGGGGCAACAGTCTGGGATGCTGATAATAATGATTATATAGATTATGTTGGAACATGGGGTCCAGCAATTTTGGGTCATGCACCTCAGGTGGTGATTGATGCTGTTAGGAATACTGCAGAATCGGGCACTAGTTTTGGTATTCCTAATCCGCTTGAAGTGAGGATGGCTGAGCTGATGGTGAATGCTGTGCCTTCGTTGGAAAAGGTGAGGATGTGTAACTCTGGAACTGAGGCTACTATGTCTGCGATCCGTTTAGCTCGAGGTTTTACGAAACGTAATAAAATAATCAAATTCGAAGGTTGCTACCATGGTCATGTTGATTCGCTTTTAGTGAAAGCTGGTTCGGGGGCGTTAACTCTGGGGCAGCCTGACAGTGCAGGAGTTCCTAATGAATTTACCAGTCAAACAATTGTATTGGCATTTAATGATGAGGAAGCAGTTCGTAGTGCGTTTGTTGAATATGGTTCGGAAATTGCTGGGATTATTCTTGAACCGGTCCCAGCTAACGCTGGGCTATATTTGCCTAATGATGGATATTTGGAGTTTTTGCGTGATATTACTTTAAAGAATGATTCTTTGTTAATTTTTGATGAAGTTATGACTGGGTTCCGGTTGGGTTTGTCCGGTGCACAGGGGAAATTTGGTATTACCCCGGACTTGAGTTGCTTTGGTAAAGTGATTGGAGGGGGTTTGCCTGTTGGTGCATTTGGTGGGCGTCGTGATATTATGGATTGTCTTGCTCCTGATGGGACTGTTTATCAAGCAGGAACTCTTAGTGGAAATCCTTTGGCTATGTCAGCCGGGATTGCGGTATTAGAGTCTTTGCTTGATGGTAATGTTTATAATAAGATTGAAGAGTTAGGTCAGGGATTGTCAGACGGTATATTAAATGCAGCAAGATTATCTGGGGTATCGGTTCAGTTGCGCAATATTGGATCAATGTCTTGCTGTTATTTCACTGAAAGTCCGGTGCGTAATATGGACGATGCCATGAAGTGTGACCGCGAGAAGTTCGCCAAATATTTTCATGGAATGCTGGAATCTGGAGTCTATTTGGCGCCCTCTCAATTTGAGGCTGGATTTATTTCTGCTGCTCATGATGAAGAGTCTATTGAAAAGACTGTTTCCGCTGCGTTAAAGGTTATGAAACAGCTGTAATCTATGCGTGTTTTAGCTATAGACCACGGTACTGTTCGAATGGGAATCGCAATTAGCGATGAGTTGAAGATGATTGCTCAGCCGTTGGAGTTTATTCCTGCAGAGCCGTTTTCTGGATTTATTGATCGGCTCAAGGTCTTGCTTAGTGAGTACGAAGTGGAGCTTCTGTTAATTGGTATGCCAAGGAATATGGATGGAAGCTATGGTGATGCATCAATAAAAGTTAAAGAATTTGAAGCGGTTCTTAAGAACAGTACCGCTATCCCTATAAAGACATATGATGAAAGACTAACATCGGTTCAAGCTAATCGCGTTTTAACGCAAGGTAGGGTAAAGAAGAAGAAGAAACGAAAAAATGTAGATGCTATGGCTGCTGCTATATTACTACAAAGTTATTTGGATAGCTTGGCTTGATTTAGATGGGGAGCTTAAAGCTAAAATTGACCATTGCTTATGATGGTGCCTGTTACAAGGGTTGGCAGGTTCAAAAAAGCGGAATTACTGTCCAGCAAAGAGTGGAGGAGGCGTTGAAAAGATTGTTTCCTAGTATTGAGAGAGTTCATAGTTCTAGTCGTACAGATACTGGGGTGCATGCACGGGGTATGGTTGCTCATGTAGAGATTAAAAAGGACGAGTATCGAATTGGAGAGTTGAAACTACGATTAGCCTTGAATGCTTTTCTTCCAGATGATGTGAGAGTCACTGAAGTTAAGCGGGTTCCAGAAAATTTTCATGCCAGATTCGATGCCACGGGAAAGCAATACAGGTATATGATATGGAACCATCCGGTTTCCAATCCTCTTAAACGGCATGTGGCGTGGCATGTTTCTCGTGAGCTGGATTTTGTTCGTATGCAGCAAGGGGCGAAATATTTTATTGGTAACCATGACTTTCGTGCATTCGCTGTGAAGCGTGAATACGAAATGCGGTCGACTGTCCGTGTTGTGACCAATTGTAAGTTGCATAAAAAAGATTCAATGCTTACGTGTGTTATTGAAGGTGAGGGTTTTTTGTACAAGATGTGTCGAGGTATTGTTGGTACATTGGTTGAAGTCGGTTTGGGTAAGCTGAAGCCGGTTGATATTAGTGATATTTTGAAGTCATGCGATCGGGCTAAAGCTGGCATGACTGCTCCGGCGCATGGTTTGATATTGTGGAAGGTGAAGTACGGTAAAAAGAAGGCCAAGAGATGAGTCAGTCAGGCTGTCAATTAAACATTGTCTTGGTTGAGCCGGAGATTCCTCCCAATACCGGCAATGTTGCTCGCCTTTGTGCGGCGACTAATACGAAGCTGCACTTAATCGAGCCTTTGGGGTTTGAATTAACTGATAAACAGTTGAAAAGGGCGGGGATGGATTATTGGAAGCTCGTTGACTGGTGTAAATGGTCAAGTTGGATAGATTTCTGTGGGGGAATTGATCCATCAAGCAGGTTGTGGTTAATTGAGTCGGGCGGAGAGGGTAGGTATTCTGATGCAGTATTTGCCAAAGGCGACTATTTTATCTTTGGCAGGGAAACACTTGGGCTTCCTGAGGATTTGTGTATTGAGGCGGAAAAACGTTGGTTGCGTATACCAATGTTCAACGCTGATGCTCGTTCGTTGAATCTATCAAATTGTGTATCTCTTGTGCTATATGAGGCTTTGCGTCAGTTAAATTTTGATGGCGAATTATAAAAGCTCGGTAAAGTATTTTTTTTTGGTGCTGGTGTCACTTGCTTTGAGGCTATAGAAATTACCCCCTTTGGCGAAAAGTATCGCCTATTGATGAAGAGTTTAGTGGAAATATATGACACTACTCTGCGAGATGGTACGCAGGGTGAGGGTGTGAGTTTTTCGGTTGCAGATAAATTGCGAGTTGCCGAGAAGCTTGATGCTTTTGGTGTTCATTACATTGAAGGTGGTTGGCCTGGTAGTAATCCCAAAGATATTGAATTTTTCAAGGAAGCGGCCAAGCGTAAATGGAAGAATTCACAAATTGCAGCATTTGGTTCGACGCGGCGAAAGAAAATTGCAGCAAAGGATGATCCGCAGGTTAAGCTACTTCTAGATGCGAAGACACCAGTGGTGACGATTTTTGGTAAAACTTGGTTGCTGCATGTGAAAGAAGTGCTGCGTACTAGCCCAAAAGAAAACATTGCAATGATTTCTGACACGATTGCGTTTTTGAAAAAGAACGGCCGTAAAGTGATTTATGATGCGGAACATGCTTTGGATGGTTATAAAGATAATCCAGAGTACGCGATGGCAACTTGGAAGGCCGCTGAGGAAGCAGGAGCGGATTTTGTAGTTTTGTGTGACACTAACGGAGGCTCATTGCCCTCGGAAGTTTCTCAGATAACATGCGCTGCATCGAAAGAACTTTCCTGTCAGGTTGGTATTCATACGCATAATGATATTGGTTTAGGTGTGGCCAACGCTATTGCGGCTGTAGATCAAGGGGCTACTCAAGTTCAAGGGACAGTTAATGGCTACGGAGAGCGTACGGGGAACTGTAATCTTACAAGTGCTATTCCTAACATTACACTTAAGATGGCTCGTCGCTCTATGCCTAAGTCGCGAATCAAGAAGCTTCGGGATCTTTCTCGGTTTATTGATGAAGTGGCAAATCTTATTCCTGATAATCGCCAGCCTTGGGTTGGAGGTACTGCCTTTGCTCACAAGGGAGGTATGCATGTGAATGCGGTTCAAAAGATATCGCATAGTTTTGAGCATGCGAATCCAGACGTTGTTGGTAATAAGCGACGAATTCTGGTGAGTGATCTTGCAGGCCGAAGTAATATTGTAATGAAAGCCCAGGAGATGGGCATAAGAATTCATAACGACACACCTGAATTGAAAGATATTCTCTCAAAGGTAAAGGAACAGGAGCATTTAGGATATGATTATGAAGGTGCCGAAGGGTCTTTGGCACTGCTCATTCGCAAGGCAATTGGTCGCGTGGAGCCGGCTTTTGATTTAGATGCTTATCATGTTTCAATGCGTGGTGATTCGCATGAGCATGTTTGCGAAGCGACTGTGAAAGTTCGTGTTGGCGATAAGACTGCTCACACGGTGGCTGATGGAGATGGCCCTGTTAATGCATTGGATCAAGCATTAAGGAATGCTCTTTGTCGCTTTTATCCGGTTTTAAAAAAGGTCAAATTAACTGACTATAAAGTGAGGATTTTGAATTCGTCGCGTGCCTTTGGTACAGCGGCTAAGACTCGAGTTTTGATTGAGTCTACTGATGGCAAAGATCGGTGGTACACTGTAGGAGTGAATGAAAATATAATCGAAGCTAGTCTTCAGGCACTATTAGATAGTATCGAGTACCGCTTATTAAAAAAATAATTTTTAAGAGCTGTATTTTAAATTAATTCCATGGAGGAAATTCCCAAGGCTTATGAACCTCAGGCGGTTGAAACGAAATGGTATTCGTTTTGGCAGCAGAATAACTGTTTTACTGCTGATCCAGAAAGGGTCAGTGATGAGCGTCCAGCTTATTCGATTGTTATCCCTCCACCTAACGTCACCGGTGTTCTTCATATGGGGCATGTGCTCAATAACACTATTCAGGATATTCTGGCTCGTAAGGCGCGTATGGATGGCAAGGAGGTGCTTTGGCTGCCTGGTACAGATCATGCTGGTATTGCAACGCAGAGTGTAGTTGAGCGCAAACTGATCAAAGAAAAAGTGATGCGCCATCGTGATGATCTTGGTAGGGATGGATTGTTGAATCATATTTGGGAATGGAAGGAGAAGCATGGAGGTATAATAATTGATCAGCTTAAAAAGCTTGGTGCTAGTTGTGATTGGTCACGTTTACGTTTTACGATGGACGATGAATACACCAAGTGTGTTCAGCGTGTGTTTGTGGATCTTTACAAAAAGGGGCTTATATATAGAGGGAAGCGAATGGTTAATTGGTGCCCGAAATCTCTGACAGCACTTTCGGACGAGGAGGTTGTCATGAAGGAGCAGAGCAGTAAGCTCTACTATTTTAAGGTTCAGGTTGTTGAGGAGCCGGGCATTTGGTTGGAAATAGCTACTACTCGTCCAGAAACTATTCCAGGTGATACAGCCTTTGCGGTGAACCCTAAAGATCCTCGTTATGGTCACCTTGTTGGTAAACATGCTGTGCGTCCGTTGCCAGTTGAAAATCAAGTTCATTTACCAATTGTGGCTGACGAGCATATTGACATTGAGTTTGGTACTGGTGTTCTGAAGGTGACGCCTGCTCATGATAAGGTTGATTTTGATATTGGTCAGCGTAATGGGGTGGATGTTATTGAAGTCATTGCAGCCGATGGCAAGATGAACGAGTTAGCAGGAGTGGATCTTACTGGGATGGATCGCTTCGAAGCCCGCAAGGCAGCTTCTTCAAAGCTTGATGAGCTTGGGGTGCTTACAAGGGTAGAAGATTACAAGAATAATGTTGGGTTTAGTGAGCGTGCTGATGTGCCAATTGAGCCTCGTCTATCTAAACAATGGTTTCTTAAGTATCCGAGTCAAGAGCAAGCGCGCGATTGTGTTTCAAATGGCTCAATGAAATTTTACCCCGAGCGTTGGTCTAAGACTTATGACTACTGGATGGGAGGGTTACAGGACTGGTGTATTAGCCGTCAGTTGTGGTGGGGGCATCGAATTCCTGTCTGGTATAGAGGGGAGGAGGTGTACTGTGGGTTGAGTAGTCCTGAGGGCGATGGCTGGGAACAGGATTCTGATGTGCTTGATACTTGGTGCAGTTCTTGGCTTTGGCCTTTTGCGACAATGGGGTGGCCAGATGACACACAAACTCTCAAGAAATTTTATCCCACTACCGATCTAGTTACTGGGCCGGATATTATTTTCTTTTGGGTCGCTCGTATGATTATGGCTGGCTATGAATGGAAGGGTGATTTGCCTTTTAGAAATGTTTATTTCACTGGGATTATTCGAGACAAGAAGGGTCGGAAGATGTCTAAAAGTCTTGGCAATTCACCTGATCCGCTTGAGTTAATTGCTAAGTATGGTGCGGATGCATTGCGTTTCGGGACCATGCGAAGTGCTCCTCTTGGTCAAGACGTGTTGTTTGATGAAAAAGATGTCGAGCTTGGCCGTAACTTTTGTAATAAACTATGGAATGCGTGTCGTTTCCGCCAAATGCAAGGCGGCGTAACTGAAGGGGAAATCCGTCCTGAATTACTGACTAGTGATGACCGGTGGATTTTATTGAGACTCGGACAGGCGATTGATGAAGTTACGGTCGCTTTTCAGGTTTACCGTTTTACAGATGCCACCGCAACTTTGTACCGTTTTTTCTGGAGTGAGTATTGTGATTGGTACATCGAGTCATGCAAAGCGGTGTTTTTCGGCGAAGATCAAGATCTTAAGGCTAATGTGCTTGCCGTTGTTGACTTTATAATGGGTAACATGCTCAGGTTATTCCATCCGTTTATGCCGTTTATTACAGAAGAACTTTGGCATGGCCTAGGTTTCTCTAGTGATATGCCTGATGAACAAGGAGGGCGGACGATTATGACTGCTTGTTGGCCTAAGTCTCTGGATAATAATTTTATTCAGCTGTATGGACTTGATGAATCAATTGATCGATTAGTGGGGGCAAAGCATGATTTGGTAACACAGGGAAGAAACTTACGTGCTGCTTATAATATTCCTTTTAATAAGAAAGTTCTCTATTGCTTTGATCCTTCCGGAAAACTGGATGAACTTGAAGTGGAAGTTATCAGGGTATTACTCAATGCAGAGTCGGTTTCAATTGGCGTTGATGTGCCGAAAGGAACGCCGCGTATTAGTTCAGTATTGGGGGATCTTTATTTGCCGCTTGAAGGGTTGATTGATTTTGAAGCTGAGAAATCGCGTTTAACTAAGGAACTGAATAAAATTGATAAGGAAATTGAGAAGGTTCAGGGTAAATTAAGTAATCCTAAATTTACTGAACGCGCCCCGGTTGAAGTGCTCGATGAACAACGTGAACGTTTGTCAGATTGGAAAGCAAAGCATGGTCAATTGACCGAGGCACTAAATAATCTGTCTGCCTGATATGAAGCTCAAAGAAAAAAAGAATTTTCAGGAAACAGCTGTTAAGGCTGCGAGAGTAGCTGGTGAAATAATGGCTCGTAATCTGTTTTCATTAAAAAAAGTTAATTCATCTACTCAACGCGATATAAAGTTAGCGTTAGATGTGAAATGCCAGAAGAAAATTGAAGCGATATTGAACAGGGCTCATCCGGACGTGGCTGTTCTTGGGGAAGAGGGGAACGCAGGTGATATTGAAACAGAGCTTCGTTGGGTTGTTGATCCAATAGATGGTACGGTTAATTATACATACGGTATACCTCATGCTTGTGTGTCAATTGCACTGCAGCAACGATTAGAGAACAGGACTGAGGGAGGAGATGATTTCGAGACTTTAGTTGGAGTGGTTTTTGATCCTTTTACTGATGAATTATGGACGGCTATTAGAGGGCAAACTGCTAAGCTTAATGGTAAAAAAATAAGTGTTAATGATGGCGGTTTAAAGGAATCTATGCTGGCGATTGGTTTTGCTAAGGATAAAGCAACCATGGATTATATGATTCCTTATTTCACCAAACTTGCTCCAAAAATTCGTAAGCCAAGAATGATGGGGTCTGCTGCGCTTGCAATGACCTATGTGGCAAGCGGCAGATTTCATGGATATATTGAATCTAAAATACAGATTTGGGATGTAGCAGCTGGCGGGCTTATTTTAGAATGTGCAGGTGGAGAGTTTTGGCGCATGCCTCGTAAAAAGGGTCGGCATAGATATGCTGTAGTTGCAAGTAATGGTAAAATCCGCAAACAAATTGAAAGGCTTTGTGGCCCTCTTGATCCTGACGGGTTGTTATAAGGAGCTGGTCTTAGCTACTGAACTGGGTTGTTGATCCCTGTTGCCTTACCTGCAATTTGTTTTTTTGGTTCTAGTAACTTGATATAGTCCTGAAGAATTTTAAGTGTTTCCCGAAGATGTGGGTCTAGCTTAGGATCTTCTTCTTCTTCTTCTTCTTCGGAATCCTCATCTTCTTCCTCTTTTAGACGGATTGGTTTTTCCTCTTCTTCAATCTCTTCTCCTAATGCGATATTTTTTTGAATCATTTTGATAGTTACATCATAAATGGTTTCTTCTTGTTTGCCTCTATCTTTCCGTTCTTTTTTTCGGTTTTCACGCTTGGCTTTATCTTCGTCTTTTTCCTTTAGGCGTTTAGTTTCATTCAAGGAAAATGATTTGTCTTTAAGGCGCTTTTTAAGTGTTTCTATATCATCTAAGATGTATGAAAAATCTTGATCTTTTTTGATGCGGTCATCCGATTTAGATGATAATTCCTGAACATAATCTGTTACTAGGTTTAGGCGTCGGTAGTTTAGTGGGTCTGTGTGATCTGCTGCGAGGCTATTAGGAAGGGTGGCTTCGCCAATTTCCATATAATCATATGGACTTGGTAGAATGAGATCTGGTTTTACACCTTGTTTTTGAGTGGTGCCGCCTGCGATTCGGTAGAATTTTGAAATGGTTAACTTGAGTTTCCCTGGGTCTTTTATTCTAACCCAGTTTATTAGTGGCATTACGGTCTGAACTGTTCCTTTTCCGTGTGTAGATTGACTTCCGACAACTACAGCTCGCCCATAATCTTGGAGAGCCGCCGCTACAATTTCTGACGCTGATGCGCTGAGTTTGCCTACAAGTACTATCATTGGCCCGTTATAGCCGATTTTCGTATCATTATCTTGAAGCACCTGTTTTCGTTGGCGGCTGTCGATAACTTGAACCATTGGGCCTTGTTCAATAAATAGACCTGCGAGTTTTACTGCTTCAGGTAGGAGGCCTCCGCCGTTTCTTCGAAGATCAAGTACTACGCCGTTTACCTTTTCTTTTTTGAAGCGATCCAATATTAGGCTCACATCTCTGGCACAGTTCTCATAAAACTGAGGTAGGTCAATGACTCCAAGACGAGGCATGTCGGGGTAATCTACGACTTGTCCTTTTGCTAAGCTATCGGTTAGCTTGATCTTATCGCGTATGAGGCGGACTTCTTTAGTCTCACTGTCATCAGATGCATCGGCGGGAATTATGGTAAGCCGAACCATTGTTCCTTTTTCTCCACGAATTTTATCCACAACTTTATCAAGTTCCATCTCGAATACATCTACAGACTCTCCCTCTTCGCCTTGTGCAACGCCCACAATGCGGTCACCTGGCTTGAGCTTTTTGCTTTTAATTGCCGGTCCGCCTGGAACTAGTTCGATTAATTTTGTATATCCATCATCCCACTGAAGACGTGCGCCAATTCCAGTGAGGGATAGCTTGATGTTATTAATTTCAAAATTTTCAGCTTCACGTGGGCTAAAATAATCAGAGTGAGGATCATATCCGTTAGAAAGAGCGGTAAGGTAGTATTGTAACACGTCGCCAGAGTCCATCTCCGTACGTACTCGAAGGAAACGTTCGTAACGTCGAATAATTTTCCCCTTCTCTTCTTCAATGTTGTACAGTTTTACTGCCGTCCCGTCTGATTTTTTTATTGGTTCACTTCCTTTATTTTTTGCCTTTAGTGCGTCAACGCTGCGTCTTTTGCTGAGTCTGTTTCCTAATACTTCATACTTGATACGTTTCCGCCACAGATTTCTAGCTTCTTCCTCATTCTTAGGCCAATTGGTTTTTGTTCGATCCGGGGTGAATGTTTCGTCGGCGTTGAAATCGAATTCTTTATTAATAATTTCTTCTAACCAGCTATGAGAGGTTTTGAGTCGAGTTATATATCGTTTTTGAATTTCAAAAGCTGGAGAAACATTTCCTCTCTTAGTTAAGTTGTCTAGTAATGTGCCGTATTTTTTGGAGAACTCATCAAAATCGGACTGAAGAAAAACCATTCGACTATAGTCAAGGGACTCCATGTATTTGCGAAGGAATTGTTTTGAGATTTCATCATCTAATGCAGCTCGTTTAAAGTGAGTTTGGGAAAGTAGGAATCCAACAACACGAGCAATTTTTCCACTGTCTTCGTCAGATAGTTGCACTGCCTGGCCGAATGGGATGCCAAAGCACATCATGGCGCATATAGTGGAAAGTAAATTTTTAATCCTCATATTGTTTAGACACATGCTGTCTAAATAGGGTTCAAAATGCAATCGAGAATTGACCTAGGAGATTGTCTGGGCAGAATCCAATGCCTTATTACTATGGCCAATTCAGACACTTCTAACGCCGCAAATACAAACGGTGGTTGGCTTGGGTGGATAGAGAGGGTGGGTAACAGACTGCCTGACCCTGCGACTCTTTTCCTTATCGGGACAGTTTTAGTGGTGATTGCCTCAGCTGTGGCTGCGAAATCAGGTTGGATTGTTGAAGAGCGATTGCCGGACCATTCTGTCTTGAATGAACAGTCTGGGGGTAGTTCTCAGATAAAATGGGTTGAGACTGGTCGAATCTTTGAAGCGAAGAATATTCTGACTCGAGATGGCCTTTTTTGGGCGATCTCTAGCATGGTTAAGAATTTTATCAACTTTGCACCTTTAGGCATCGTATTGGTTGGTATGCTTGGGATTGGTATTGCTGAGCGAACTGGATTTATTGGCTCCGCATTAAAAGCTATGTTGATGGTTGTTCCTAAAAAGTTACTTACTCCGTCAATGGTGTTTTTGGGGATAATGTCTTCTATGACTTCAGACGCCGGTTATATTATTTTACCCCCATTAGCGGCAGCACTTTATAAAGCAATTGGTCGTGCTCCATTGGCGGGTTTAGCCGCTGTTTTTGCAGGTGTGGCTGCTGGTTTTAACGCAAATCTAGCTATTACGAGTCTAGAGCCGATGTTGTCGGAGTTGGCTACAAAAGGAGCACAGGTTATTGATCCTTCTTACGAAGTTAATCCGGCATGTAATTGGTGGTTCATGATTGTTTCAACCTTTGTTATGACAGGGCTAGGCTGGTTTGTTGCTGATGTGATTGTTGAAAAGAGGTTAGCTAATAAAACTCCAGAGGAAGGAGGTCCGTCGCCAATAGATGTTTCTGATTTGGAAGTTCAAAAGCTTACTTCAAATGATAAGCATGCCCTTAAGATCGCAGGGGTTGTTTTTGCTGTTGCGATAACAGCAGTAATCGCGTTGGTTAATATACCCGGTTCCCCATTGTATACTTATCAAGTGGAGTCGCCTCATAAAGCTGGTCAGATGATTACAGTTGAACTAGTAGAAGTTGAAAAAGGGGACGCTTTGCCAGAAGCGGCTATCGAGGAGGGAGGCAAGGTGTTTGTGCCATCCAAAAATATTTTTCCTAGATGGGTTAAAGCGATTGTCCCTTTAGTACTTATTGTTTTTATTATTCCCGGAATTGTTTATGGGGTCTTACAGAAGAAAATTCATAGTGACCGTGATGTGGCTAAGCTCCTGACTGATTCCATGGCAGGTATGGCTCCTATAATAGTGATGGCGTTTTTTGCGGGTCAATTTGTCGAACATTTTAAGTATTCAGGTTTGGATAAAATGTTGGCTATGACTGGTGGACAAGCACTTGGAAGAGCGGCTCTCCCTACCTCGCTTCTGATTGTTGCGTTCATTCTGATGACAATGTGCTTCAACATGTTTGTTGGATCCATGTCCGCTAAGTACACTATTTTTGCGCCAATTTTTATTCCTATGTTTATGATGGTAAATATTTCTCCTGAATTGACGCAGTGTGCTTATAGAATCGGAGATTCAGTTACAAATTGTATAACTCCGCTTAATCCTTATATGGTTATTTTGTTAGCTTTTATGAAAAATATTGCGCCAAAAGGCGGGATGGGCACGCTTATCTCGACAATGCTTCCATTTACTATCGTTTTCTCAATTGTTTGGACACTTCTGCTTCTAGTTTGGTTTTGGTTGGGTATCCCTCTTGGATTGGATGGGCATTTAAATTATTCACTTCCAAATTAGGCTCAGGGGTTGCTTAACGTATTAACAATCGGTATTTTTTCTTTAAACCTTTATAAAATGAAAATCAAAAAATTAACAAGAAGAGGAGCATTTACGTTAATTGAGTTGCTGGTGGTTATTGCTATAATTGCCATATTGGCGTCACTTTTGCTTCCAGCTTTGGCTAAAGCTAAGGCGACAGCGCTTAAGGCGGTTTGTACTAATAATATGAAGCAAACTAGTTTAGGGCTATTTATGTACCGGGACGATAATTTGGGAAAATACTTGCCTGGTAGAGGAGCGCAACCAGAGGGGAGCGATAATATAGTGCAAAAATGTTTAGATTACCCGCAAGTAGCACTTTTGCCGGGTTACAATTTGGCAAACGAGTATTCTGGCGATTATGACAAAAATAGCCCTTATATTCTTAAGGTCGGAAGAGGTCCTGCAGTTTCATTAAATAAGGTGTTTGGTTGCCCTGGTCTTCGTTTTAATGGGAAGATCCCGAAAGGTTATAATACAAATCCTCTGTTCCCTGCTTGGGAAAAGCAATATCCTCAGATGATTCTTGGGTTTCAGCATTTCGGGGGTGCAGATACTTGGCGTAATTCTGCAGGAGTTTTCAAATCTCGCAGTCCTGTGAATTCTGGGCAGGATGGCCCTCAAATGGTTTTGTTGGCTGATTTAGTTGGAAAGATTGATGGTAAATGGGGAGGTGGTCGTGTGACGGCGTACGGTGGCTACCCTGCTCATGCAGATAACAAAGGGCTGCCGTCAGGTGGTAATCAATGTTATGCAGACGGTTCCGTTAGGTGGGTGCCCTTTCGGCAAATGCAGTTTATTCATAGCTGGAACCCTGGAGGCCGCCAATATTATATATATCAGGAGGACTTGGGAGACATGGGTGCTAAGGGTAAAGTGATTGGTTCTCGTTTATGAGTGAGGAATCTTCTGGTTCTTTAACTAAAACTATTTTAGTTGCCGCCGCCGCGCTAGGGGCCGTAGCCATACTATATTGGTCGTGGTCTGCGAACTGGAAACAGGCGACAATCGAGTTGGGTTATTATTGTTTGTCCTGTAAGAAAACCGAAAACATTACTTCATATCAGGATGATTTTCCTAACAACTGGAGGCAATATCCAGGTGGAGGCAGTGATTCTGTATTATATTGTATCAAGTGTAAAAAAGGCAGAGCTCACCCTGTGAATGATTGTAAAACTTGTGGCACAGTTTTTATTCTGCACCTTTTCCCGAAATATGATCAGTATGGAGACCCTTCGTGCCCAAAGTGTGATGCGGCTTATGGCCAAATGGCCAAGTCAAGAGGGGTTGATCTGATGCCTGAAGAATTGAATCCTTGATTCAGTAAAAACTTTTCTGGCAAAAGTTTGTTTTTTTAAGGAACCTCTTCCTTCTTTTGATGAAGTTCACCGGAACATATACAGCTTTGATTACACCTTTCAAGCGCGGGCGCGTTGATGAAGAGGCATTTAAAAATCTCATAAA
>Ga0115011_10001609_pt1 | contig 16239 bp, 8 predicted proteins | sample TroAtlMetagenome_2_FD_88705 | JGI IMG/M metagenome (GOLD analysis project Ga0115011, IMG submission 88705) | Marine eukaryotic phytoplankton communities from Atlantic Ocean - Tropical Atlantic ANT8 Metagenome | ecosystem: Environmental > Aquatic > Marine > Oceanic | place: Tropical Atlantic...
CCGCAGCCGCCGCTGCCGCAGCCGCCGCCGCCGAAGCCGAGGCCGAGGCCGCTGCCGAAGAAAAGGCTGCCGCCGAAGCTGCCGCCGCCGAAGCCGCCGCCGCCGAGGCAGCCGCTGCCGAGGCTGCCGCTGCCGCTGCCGCTGCCGAAGCCGCCGCTGCGGAGGCAGCTGCGGCGCACGCCGCTGCCGAAGCCGCTGCTGCCGAGGCCGCCGCTGCCGAAGCCGCCGCCGAAGCCGCCGCCGCCGAAGCTGCGGCCAAGGGAGAGACGCCGACGACGGACGCTGAGGATGATGCAGTCGATACAATGCATGATGCGTCGAACGCCGCCGACGGCTCCACGACTCCAGAAACCCAAACGAATGCGGGGAAGACGTCCGGCGATGACGAGAGTGAGGAGAATGAGGACGCCGGTGAACACACCGAACCGGCCCCCCCACCCGATCAATTGGCGCTAAAGGTACCCACCACAAACGCATCGGACGAAACCGATGCTCCTCGCGAACCCGATGAAAAAACGGACCCTGCGGCGAAACCTGCAGAGGCTGATGATGCTGGAAAGGGTTTTCGCGAGACCCTGTGGTTCATGGAAGCCCAGCGGCCGGAAGGTGTCTCGAACCCTGAAGACGAGGATGTCGCCGATCGTGCATCTCGCTTTGAGGAAGAAGGGGGTGATGCCCTGGATACGGGCGTACGCCGACGATTCTCTTTGAATGTCACGGGCGAGCACGAAGTTCGGGATCAACAGGGCCGAATCGCAAAAGAACTCAAAAAGCCCGAGCCGGGTAGTGGCAGCGGTGGTCTTCAGGGAAAGGCCATCGGTATTTTACTGATCGTCGGCGTCATCGCTGCCGGGGTCTACTTCGTGTTTGCAAAGTGAAGGCCCTACACCCGTGGAGCGGGCTGTTTCTCCTGCTCGTACTCACCACCACAGGGTGCCGAGACACCCCGGCGGAGGTGATCGTCAACGCCAGTGAGGCGGCCAAAAAAGGTGATTTGGTCGCCCTCGAAGAGAGCTTTAGCATTGCCACCATTCGTCGAGTTGAGCGGTCCTGGGATCTGAGTTTGACGAACAAGAGCCAGGGCTGGACCGACCTCTCGAAAAAACTGCTCTTCGGAGGCAACGTTCTCGAAAAGGGCGAAGAATTCATCGTTGACGAGTTTGCCAAAGTCTTAGTGGTGACCGGCGCAGTCAAACGTGATTATTACCTCCGAAAAGAGGATGGTAAATGGCGCATTGAGTTAGGGTCCGGCAGACAATTCCGAAAGGTCGAGGCCATCGCTCAGGCGGCGGCTGCGGCAGAAGAAAAGGAAGACTAATCGCCAGCGACTTGCACCCCACCGCTGCGATCAGCAGGATTAAAGAAGGAACGCAACGCGTTCTATAGACCGATCCAATAAGGACGGAGGAGTAGATATGCTGGTCGCTACCGCGACAGCCGTAGCCAGCGCAGCGGCAACCGCAGGGGCCGTCGTCCTTGCCAATCGGGGACGCAGACGAGCGCAGTTGGAGACTGCACGTAAGCGGCAGGCTGCGGCCGTCTCCCGTGCACGGCAATCCAGCGGCGTGCGTCAAGAAGAGGTACGCCAAGCCGGACTCGAAGTCCGAAACCGACTCAAGGAAGAATTGGAATCCACGTCTAAGCGTTTAGATGAGGAAGAGGCCGAATTCGAAAATTTGTCCAAGCGCGTCGAAGAGCGAGGTGCCCGACTCGATGAGCGCGACGACCGATTGGCCGAACGATTCGAGGCGCTCAAAGCCCGACGCGCTTACGTCCACGAATTGCGAGACGAGGTCGAATCACTCGATCAAAAACTGATCGTCACCATGGAGAATATCGCCGGACAGACTCGCGATGAATTGGTGGCTTTGCTCACGCGCGATCTCAAAGACGAGACCCAAGTCGCGGCCCAAAAAGCCGCGATGGCCTACGAGGAACAGGTTGGGTTGTCGGCAGAAAACGAGGCCCGGCGACTCATCGATTTGGCTTCACAACGATACGGTACGGCGCTGTCCGCAAATCGACTGATCGCCAGCGTGACTCTGCCCAAGTCAGCGAAACAAAAAGAGCGGATTCTGGCGGACAATCGCGCCGTGCTCGAGGCCATTTACAAAGAGACTGAAGTCGAATTCGTTCCTCAGGAGAACGAGTCTTTCTACATGCAGGCCCCCGACCCCTTTACGCGGGAAATCGGTCGCGTCACATACGAGCGCATGATTAAGGGTGGGCAGATCAACGAAGGTGTGGTCAAAACTGTCGCGGCCAAAGCCTCCAAAGATTTGGACAAGATCGTCCGAGATGCGGGACGCCGAGCCGCACGCATTCTCAAACTCAAGAACATCCATCCCGAGATTCTCTATCTCGTTGGCAAGCTCCTCTACCGGACGAGCTACACCCAAAATCAATGGCAGCACGCCATCGAGACCGCCCATCTTTGCGGGCTCATGGCGAATGAACTGAACATGGACATCCGACTCGCCCACCGGGCAGCTTTGATGCATGACATCGGTAAAGTCCTATGGGCAGAGACCGAAGCGGTCGGTAGCCATGCTGTCAGCGGTGCAGTCTTTGCTCGCGAGCATGGCGAAGCCCCTGAGGTGGTTCATCCCATCGGGGCGCATCACAACGATGAAAAGCCGTCCACGCCGTTGGCCCACTTGGTCGCAGCCGCAGACGCGCTGAGTGGTGCTCGACCGGGGGCACGCCGAGAAACGCTCGAGGCTTATACTCGGCGCGTCGACGACATCGAGCGAATTTGCGGCATGTTTGGTGGACGAGGCATTCGACAAGCATTCGTCATCCAAGGGGGCCGTGAAGTCCGTATCAAGGTCGATCCCAAGAAGGTAGACGATATGTCGGCTGCTCAGCTTTCCCGAGAGGTGGCCGAGCAAATCGAAGAGGAATGTGTCTATCCGGGCCAAATCAAGGTGGTGGTTCTCCGGGAGATCATTTGCCAGTCGACGGCCAGAGCCTAGCCGCAAATCGCCCTGATTGTTCGAGGCCATGCGTTTCAGTAACGCCTACCCGCCAAAGACCCAGTAAAGCCCAACTGACAAGAACAGGCCAATGCCCAGAACCATGGGCCACACAGGTCGGGAGGGAGAGGGCACGTGAACAGTCTGCTCAGGCTGGGCGTCCAAGGTCTCCCCCGCATCGGCGCCAAAAAAACGTGCGTAATGAAGCGCCTCCATGGCTGACCTCGCCGTTTGAAAGCGCGCCTGGAGATCTCGGTCGAGTAGACGCAAACACACTCTAGCCAACGCCTCAGGCACCCCTTCGGGTCGGGGTACGTCTTCCATCAAAGCCCTGCGCGCAATGGCCACCTCATCGAGTCCTGGTCCATCGAAGGGGAGACGACCGGTCAATAGGCGATGGAAAACCACACCCGCCGAGTACAGATCACTCCGGGGATCTCTCCGAACCCCTCGATAGCGTTCAGGGGCAATATAGTGAGGGGTACCGACCACCACTTTGGTACTCGTTGGATCGGCCTGGTCGGGCAGAGGAACCAATGATCGGGCAATGCCGAAATCGCAGAGTTTGGCTGCCATGGAATCACGGTCCAAGAGCAGATTCGATTCCTTGACGTCGCGATGAACGATGCCCAAATCGTGGGCTGCCGAGAGGCCCGCGAGAAGCTGGGTCATCATATGAATCGCGAATTCGAGTGGCGCAGGGACACCTGGGGGCGAGCAACGGGACAGGTCCGCATCACCAAAGCGCTCCAGGATGATATAGGGGCGACCGTCCGCGAGCTCACCCACGCCATACACGGTGACGACATGGGGGTCTCGAATGCGCGACAAGAGTCGGGCTTCGTCATAGAACCGGGCACGGGCCCGCTCGTCTTCGAGACGAAGAACTTTGATCGCGACGGGTTCGCCGGTGTGCTCATCGACGGCCGCGAAAAGATGGCCATGGGCCCCACTGCCTAGGGTCGCTTGGACCACGTAACCGGGAATCGAGGGCCGAACCCTGTCCATCGCCGTCACGAAGACAGTTGGCGATTCCGATAGTATTCGGCGAGGTCGATTTCACCCAATGCCGTCAAGAAGGCGACGAAATTGTGTTGGGTACGGGTAGCGTGTTCGATGGCGCCCAAGCCGAGGAGGTAGCGAATCAGCGCTTCGTAAAACCCGCGAACTTCGGGCAGTCGAATGACGCGCATCCCCTCTTCGGTGTCGTATTGCAGATGCTCTTCGAAGAGATAGAGCAACTCAGAGATATTCCCGACCGCGAAGGCCAACTCTCGGTTCTCGGCGCGGGCGCGCACGTATTCGTCGAAATACCCCAGGCCGAGCAAGTCGTCGAAGAGCTCATGGTACTCCTCGAAAACCCGATGGTAGTTCCCCAAACTCCGATTAATGGACGCTGCGATACGAACGGCTTCGAGAGACCGCCTCAGCCAATCGCTAAAACCAGATTCGCTATTGGATTCGTCTGCACGTCTCCGACAGATCTTGCTGATCTCTACAAAGCACTCATCGATTCGAGTGGTGCCATCCGGCATCCGACCGAAAAGATGAACGCAGTGCTCCACCATCTCGATTGCGCGTTCGTCGTCTGGCTCTTGGCGAGCACGGGTGAGTTGGTGTTCGATCCGCAGCTCGAGTCCGAGGGGGTCCACGCCGGGTGACTTGAGTTCCATGGCTCGGAATCGCTCTCGCAACGCACGATACCGTCCCAAGTCGCCGGTCTTACGATAGACCTCTCGGAGCACTTCTCCGACGGCCTGAACATGCTCGACATCACCCACCTGGTCGTAGAGTCGAATGGCATGTTCGAGATGCCCGACTGCGGCCTCGGTGACTTCGGAACCATGTAGGGACAGTTCCCCAAACCGAAGACGTACGAACGCCTGCTGCTCAATGCTCAATTGCTCGGTGTTCTCTTCGAGGATCGACAGCCCCAAAATAATCGCCGGCAGTGGATCTTGTCCGGCCCGGCGGAGAAGGCGTGCCTCCACCAAAGCCAGGGTGATCAGACCATATGCGTCCCCGACTTCACTATACGCCTGTCGAGCCACTTCGAAGAGCGTTCCGCTCCGCTTCATGGCCCCTGGCAATTCGCGGTCTAGGGCTTCGTAGAGGGTATCGGCCATCACCTGATGGAGACCCAACTCACCGGCCAAACTGACAATGCTCTCGGACAAACGTTCGATGTGCTCGACCTCGAAGAACCCACTTTCGAGAAGCTCGACCAACTCGGTGAGAGATGGTGACTTCGCCTCTACATGGACCGGCATCCAGCGATCTAGAAGGTCAGCGCAACGCTCTCGTGTCTCGTAGATGATGCCCAAAATGGTGGTCTGGACCCTCAGATGTCCGATCTGATTGGCCGCCTTCTCAGCGAGATCCTGAGCCCGGAGCAACAGCCGAACCGGCTCGGCCAAACGGGTCGGCAAAGAGATGAGCGAAGGCCCCTGTCCGTTGGTGAAGAGTTGCGGGGGATAAAATTCGCCGCTCAACAGATCGAATTGAGCGTCGACCCGACTCTGAATCAGGTCGGCTGCATAGCGCGCCAATTGCTCTGCCAAATAAGCCTGCTCGCCACAGCGCTTGGCGTCCTCGAGTGCGCCATCGATCAACGCGTCGACCGCATCCCCGTCGCCGTCGACGACGATAGATGACATCCACTCCATTCGCGCCTTGATGGCCTCTCTATGAGCCCCCAAAGCACGCAGCCGCTCGAGTACAAAGGGGAAAAGGCGTACTCGCAGCCCATCCCACTCCCAACGGCCGATGGCCTCTGCCAGCCATCCATAGATTCGGACCGCTACTTCGCGAGGCGCCCGCTCCAATTCGCTGAGCAACTGCACCAACCCCTCGCGAGCAGCATTCGCATCGCCGGCCGCATAGCAGACCTCGAGTTGGACACGCATCGCCTCGAGGCGCTCTTTGGGACTGGCCAAATGAAGGGCCAAATCGACAGCGATATCGGCGGATCGACGGGCTTCTGCAAAGTCACCCATGACCTCTTTGAAGCGCGCATGCACATTGAGCAAGCGGACTTTCACACTGACGAGTTGAGCCGCCGGCGCCTGACCGGCGGCTGTCCGTGCCAGGCGAAGCTGACCTTCCGCCTCGGTCAAAACAGCGTAGATCCGATGTCTCCGCTCACGGTCAGCCCGGCGCCCGAATCGACCCGCAAGATAGGGGTGACCACCACTGGTCTCGAACATTTGCTCAAGAAAAGCGACCGCGGCCTCGGCTGCCTCGACATGGTGTCCGGCGTCTGCAAAGTGTCGCGCCGCCGCCCAGAGCATCTCTTGCTCTTCCCGGAGACGCCGATCCCGCCGCTGGGTTTCAGACCACGTTTCCGTGACGTCCAAGTGGGTGCGCAACGGCGCGTGTTCGGCGGCCTTCTCTCGAGCCCGAGAACGCTGTTCTTTGGCCACTCGAAGGTGGAGGGCTGCCCGTGCATCTTCGGGGAGCGTAGCCGCATAGTGAGCCGCCACCTCGTCCGAAACGAATGCCCAACCATCACCTTCGGCGAAAATCAGCCCTGTCTGACGAATCGCATCCAAGCGCGCGTTCACGGCATCAGTCGGCGCTGACCACACCCTAGCCAAAAGCTCTGTCCCAAAACGGCGACCGAGGACAGCGACGGTCTGTAGGTCAGCACGTACGTTGGCCGGCATAGACGGCAAGATCCCGCGAGCGAGATTTTGGAGGCCGGCGAATTCGGGCCGGCGCACAAAATTGGCATCATCCAGGGCGTCTCCGTCGGAATTACGGAACGCACCGGCATCCGCAGAGACCCGAACCATGGCCTGGGCCACTCCAGGGTTGCCTGCCGCACTCTCGACCACCGTCTTGAGGTACTCCGCAGACGGCTCGCCAAACGGCGCGATCGACCGACGGACATGTTCGGCGATTTCCGTGTCACTGAGGGGCGGCAAGTCCACGACAGCCATGGGTTCGGGGGTCCACGCTTGGGGCTTCTCTCCAGTCGGCTCACAGAGTGGAAGGGTGCTGGTGAGGAGCACAAAGAGTGAAACCGCGGGATCGAGCCGGAGTGCGTGAGCCAAGGCGTCCACCAAGGCACGGGAACGGGGATCGGCGCGATGTGCATCATCGAGGATCAACAAAATGGCTCGCGTCCGGGCGACGTCCATCAAGAGACCGGCATGAATTTCGGCCCGAGACGGCGGCGGTTGGCCACCATCTGGGCTCGGTAGAGACGCGATTTCCGCCGCTGCATCGAGAAACTCCCCGCCAGGCAGGAGCCACATGACCTCGTCACTCTGGCCCTGTTCACCGGCACCAGGACCCAACTCAATCGCTCGAACCCCCTCGGCAATCCGCGCAACGAGGGCTTCGATTTCACCTCGGTCACTGCTTCGAACGCGCGCCCGGTCGCCGCAGCGAGCTGAAATGGTCACAGCATCCTCGGGCATTGTCCCGAGCGCCTCTAAGAAGCGACCCAATTGGGTGGATTTCCCGCAGCCCACGGGACCACGCAAATGAACAATGCCCCCCATGGCGGCACGCGCATCAGCCCAACTCGCTCTGAGGGTTTCGATCAGTGTTTCCATGTCCTCAATTCTTCCGCCCATCGAGGGCGCACCGAAAGCCCACATCGTCCCGTGACACGGTCGGCGCTACCCGTTCCGTCCGCGTCACTCTGAGTTGGAACGGTGCTGAACGCCAACCGCCGCCCACCAAGACCCCTTTGTCCGTCGCGTCGGACAGGGTCCACTCGGCCACATTACCTACGAGATTCGCCGCCCCGAAAGGACTCAGCACATCGCGAAAAATCCGCACCGGTCCAGAGTACTTATGCCGATCGGCTCGCGTCGGGGCACCGTTCTTGCGAGTGAATCGTCCATAGCTGGCTCGATGGGTGTCTCCCGCATTAACCGCTTCGTTACCCCAAGGATACAGACGCCCATCATGCCCCCGCGCAGCCCGAGTCCACTCCGCGGTGGTCGGCAATCTCTTTTTCTTCCACCGGCAATAATTCGCGGCCGCGTCTCGCGTCATCCCCGTCGCCGGTTGACGCCCGTCTTCCCAGCGCAGAGGCGCACGTCGTCGACAGCCGCCGGCGGAAACGCAGGCATCAAAGGCGTCTTGGGACACCTCGAATCGATCCAAATAAAAGCCTGGGAGCTCTTGAGCACGAGACTCGATGTCGGTGATGAGAGTCTCGCAAATCGCTGCAGGATATTTGGCGAGTTCGAGACGACATTGCGTCATGACCATGGCTCTTTGCTCAGCGGATAGCCCTAGATTAACGGTGCCCGCGGTGACGGCGACCATCCCCTTTGGAGGGGGTGCCAAGGGCGGTGCTCGCACCGGCTCGACCTCTTTGGGAACCGGCTCCACATGGGGCACCACGGCCTGAGTCACTTCGGGGCCGCCAGCCGACTCAGGAGGTGATTTTGGCGGCAAAACCGGCGCAGGTTTTGCCGTCTCCGATGGCATCACGGTTCTGGGAAGCGGCGGATGCGGATCATAGAGTAAGAGCGCCGCGCTCCCGACACCCAGCAGGACGGCCAGGAAAAAGCCGACCAAGAGTCGCCGATTGGTGACTGGCGGCATCACCCACTCATCATCTTCCAACATCGCGTCCACATCAGACGCCTCTTCGACAACGCTGTTGGCGGCGACGTCTACGATCTCGTCTGCGGCGGAATGGGGAGGCTCCTCGGTCGCTGTTTCGACATCCGTTTCCCCGTCTGCCTCAGGGGCTTTGGTGTCCGTTGTCGTCGAAGACACCTCTTCGTGTTCGTTCTCCAGCGCCGATGTCTCCTCGACGGGTGCTGGCGGTAAGGAGGGGACGGCCGGGCGATCCGCCTCGGACGCCGCACTCGTAGCCGCCTCTTTGGGCGACGATTGACTGAGCTTGGGGTCGGCAGAATCATTTGAAATGGGGTGAGATTGGGTCTCGGGATCGAGCGCCACCGCGTCGGCCGCGGCTTCACCTGCGGGCGTTTGAACGACCTCCGCTGCCGACTCAAGGTCTGCAGCCTCATTGGTGGAAACCGCGTCGCAAGCAACCGCTTCTTCTGCACTCGCAGGCTGCGGTTCGCCGCTCTCGTTGGTGGACGTAGCCGCATCGTCTTCCGAGGGCTCAGCATCAGTGTGCGCTTCGGCGTTCACCGACCGATCGGTACTTGCTGGCGGGGTGGGACGCTCGATGTTCGAAAGAATCGGCTCAACGTCGCCCTGCTCTGAGGTAGACGTCCCTGGTTCATCGATCAATGGAGCGATGGGCCGTTCATCTGGGTCCATCCCGGGCAGGAGGTCGAAGTCCGGTGAGGGACGGGGCGCTCGTTGAGCTGTCGCCGGCACACCGATCTCGGTCCCCACCATAATCGCGATTTCGGTCTCCAAGGTTTGGAGGCCACTCACCCGCGCGGTGAGCTCACCTTCCAGAGCCTCACGTTCCGCGATCTGACCCGCCCGCTCCATGAGCCAGCCACGCACGAATCGTTCTTGGTTTTCGAGTTCTCGGAGGCGCTTTCGTTGTCGTTCCACCTCAGACATGAAACTACGCTCGGCGTCTAGGGTGCGCCCCACGTCATCGATGGTCTCGGACATCCGGTCACGAAAATGAGGCAAGAGTGCACGGGCGAAGGCGCCCACGTCGTCCATGGATTCCGACTCACTGAGGGCTTGGAGTGCGGGTTCTCCCATGCCGCGTAAATCGCGACCGACCTCGACCCAGTCCAGGAGAACCCCATCGAAGCGGCCACCATCCCCTTCGAGGTCTTCGACCTCCGAAGGTTGAGTGGAGGGGGCAGCAAGGCCGGTGAGGGTCTGGTACAGCACGCCGCCCAGGGCCCGTATGTCCTCCCGAAGACGGACAATGAAGTCCTCCTCGTCTCGAGGTGGCGTCCAGCCCGTGAGAAAGACCTCGTCGAGGCCGCCGGCACGCTCAGCAAGGATAATGACCTCAGCATCGATGGCCCCGTGTGCCAAGCCCTGTTGATGGCATGCTTCCAAGACGCTGGCGGTCTGGAGCGTCACTGCGAGGGCTTCGACTTCGGGGAGGCCATCATCGTGGTGGCTCAATCGCTCAGCAAGAGTAGGCCCGTCAATGTGTTCGAAGGCAACGTACCCGGACTCGGTCTCGTCATCGATCCGGACGATTGCAGGTAAGCTCGGATGGGAGACGGCCGCCAAAGCCCGCGCCCAACGAATCAGCCGGTCGCGATCGGTGCCGTCGGGTCGACCCAGGAGGAGATCAACACGCTCATCTTCCCGAGAGCGCTCCTCGAAACGGGCCTCGAATCGGCCTGCGCCAAGCCCCTCACCTCGGCGTGCAAGAACGGAGGCACCAGGGATGGTGGGATCAGATGTAGCGGGGGAGACGGCGTCGGGCATATCGGCGAACCATATTGCAGGCGCTATACGCGCGCAAGCACGCCATGCACGCACGAGCGCGCGAGGTGAAAAGGACCGATGAACTCGATTGGTCTTCGACCCATGGAAACCGACAGTCGCGGAAGTGGCTGCGGAGGGTGCCGATTCATCCCCATACGGTGAGGCGACCCCAGGTCAGCATCCAGACTGTGATGATCACCGCAGTCCCAAAATTAATCCATAGACCAGCCCGCGCCATCTGGGGTAGCGAAAGCAAACCCGAGCCGTAGACAATTGCATTGGGCGGCGTCGCCACAGGCAGCATGAAGGCACATGAGGCAGCCAGAGTGGCCGGCAACATCAGGATCTCTGCCGGTAGTTCCATGGAAACGGCCAGTCCGGCGATGACGGGCAATAGGACGGTGGCCGTCGCGGTGTTGGAGGTGACTTCGGTAAGAAAAGTCATCAGCAAGACCACGGAGAGAATCACCAACGGCAAAGGCATCCCCACGACGATGGCGGCCAATTGGCTGCCCAACCAATTCGAGAGACCCGTCTGAGCAAAACCCGCGGCGAGGGCAAAACCACCCCCGAAAAGCAGCAGAATATGCCAAGGCGTACGGCTGGTATCGACCCATTCGAGTAGGGGTCGACGCGTCGGGGTGCCGTCTGGGATGAGATAGAGCATCACCGCGACGACGATGGCGATGGTCGAGTCGGTAATGTACTTGGGCGCGTATCCGAGGGCATCGAAGAGGTACTTCCGGGTAATCCAGCCAACGACCGCCAGCAGAAAAATGACCGCCACCCGAAACTGAGCACTGGTCCAAGGGCCTGCGCTCTCCTTGAGCGACCGCTGGGCGGGATGATCGGCGGGCAGCTCCGTGCGGGGCACATCGAAAGCAAAACGTGTGAGGTAGACCCAGATCGCGAACATTAAGATGATGGAGAGTGGGGCTGCGAACAGCATCCATTCACCAAAGCCGATGTCGACCCCATGGCTCTCGCCGACGGCCCGAAAAACACCGTTCGGCGCGGTCCCTAAATAGGTGCCCATGCCACCCACACTGGCGGCATAGGCGAGCCCCAGCATGAGTGCGATCCCAAATGGCCCCTTGCCGTCCGGCTCCAAAGCGGCCGCAACGGCCATGGCCACAGGTAAGAGCATGAGCGTCGTGGACGTGTTCAAGAGCCACATCGAGAGAAGACCCGAAGCCAACATAAAGCCCAAAATGAGTCGGTCGGCTCGAGTGCCCACCAGGCGCACCAAGAAAAGGGCCATGCGTCGGTGAAGTCCACAGCGCTCGATGGCAAAGGCCAACTGGAAGCCACCAAAGAAGAGCCAGATCAAATCGGCACCGTAGGCCGGTGCGACCTCCTTGGCCCCGGTTATCTCGAAAAGGGGAAACAGCGCCAAAGGGAGGAGTGCCGTCGCGGCCACGGGGAGTGCTTCGGTCATCCACCAGGTCGCCATGAGCACGGTCACCGCTGCCAGGCGATGTCCCGATAATGACAAATCTGCGCTCTCTGGCAGGGCCAAAATCACGGCGGCCAAGATCGGTCCGGCCAGCAACCCTATGCGAGAAGCACGCGTGCCGGCATCAGTCGGGGACTCTGAATTCTCAGGCTCGCTCACCATACCTCCTGCCGCCACGCTGGCGCGTTTCTCCACCCCCCGTCAAGCCCGCCCACTGTGGACCCCTATGGTCAGACATTCGAGAGCGCTTTGGCGGATGTAGACCGCGCCCCGATTGGTCGAGTGAATGTGATCGGCCGGATAAGTCGAAGAGCCGGGAGTGGCGCTTCCTATGCATTTTAGGACAGTTCGCCGGATAAGTTTTTCCCCCGGTCGAGAAAAAAATTCTCATGCTCGGCCGGTCTCTGCCGATGAATAGGGAGTAAGCACGATGAGAGATTCGCTACCAAGGTCGGTGGCGGATAATCGCCGACAGGGAGGTCGAAATGAGCGCGATGGTACCAGTACAAGAGACAGATGAACTCAAGATCTTGGGTCATCGCATCATGGAAATGCTTCGAGATAGTCGCTCAGACGCTCGTCGAGTGAGTCGAATCATCGACCTCGTGCCCAATTTGGCTTCTGCCCTGCGGAATACCGCTGAGATCCTCTCAGAAGGACGCGGCCGCATCGTCAACACGGCCCATGCAATCATCCTCATCGGCTACCGCCGGGTAGAGCAGGTATTGCGACACTTCTTCAAGACCCAGGCCGTCGATCTCACCGGCGATTGCGAATCCACGTCACCGCAGACCCCCGAGGCCCCCATGGGCGCCCACGTGGATGTGGCGGCGCGCTACGGCACGTACTGAGAATCGTCTCGGTCGAGAATGAAATCGACCCACAGTTTGAACTTTTCGGTGCTTCGTTCGAGGGTTCCCTTCCGTCCTTGTCGATGCGCCCAGAAAGCCATTCCCTCCCCTTCGCCACTCATCCCAACAATCCGTTAGACGGGATAGAGTCGCCTTCTCTGTCATGTTTTCTCCGACCTGTACGAGATTTCCAACCACACGCTGAGGACTGCTGATTCGCACCACCTCACACAAAAGGTTCGGTCGTGCGCTCGCGATCATAGAGGTGTCACTGATACACTCGCCGCCAAGTCATACGTCCTGGAAATTACATGGGCATCCAACGTCTGAGGTTCACCTTTCTCGTCCTCGTGGCGCTCGGCATCACGGCCGCGCACGCACAACCGACGAAGACGCCTGCTGCGGCGACGGCGCCGGGATCCGACTCGGCCGAGCGCACACAGTCACCTCGACCCACAAAAGCGGCTAAACGGTCGGCGCCAAAAGAGAAGAAGCAGAAAAAAGAGACTGCTGCTCAGAGCGCCGCCAAAAAGACACCGAAGAAGAAGCAGTCGGCTCAGCGCAAAGACGAAACGAAACCGACGCAGGTGGCAGCTGCACCCGCTCAGGAGATCAAAGAGGGAACGACGACGACCCGCTCCGGGCCGATGCCCGTTCGACAGCGGGCTGCGAGCGTGTCCGGTCCCAATGGATTGGACAGAATCTGGTCGGCAGACCCCGGTCCGGCCGGCACCACGCGACTTCGACTCTCTCTCGGCTATTTTGACGCCGACGATTTCCCCAACCCCGCCGCCAACGATGTCTTCGTCGGCAGCGATTTTGCCGTGGCCTACACCCCTCACCGTTGGGTCGAGACGTTTCTCTCGATTCGAGCGACCAGTAACACCGTCACCTTTCCGGAGACGGAAACCGAGAGTAGCCAACGCGTGGAGCTCCTCCAAACACAAGGGGACACGACTTTCGGTGCCAAGGTCGGTGGATTCATAAAAGACGATATCGCCGTCGCTGCCGCGGCTGCGGTCAAATTCGCCTCTGGGGTCGGGGGCGCCGGCTTCGATCTAGGCGCGACGAACATCGATCTCCGTCTCTTGGGCACCTTCGACTTTACCCGTAAACAGGATGTCCCGGTGCGCACCCACTTCGAGGTGTCGTACGTCATCGAAAACACCGCGAGTTTGTTCGATACACGAGTCGGTGAACCCACCTTGGCCGAAGAGTTCGGGCTCCAGATTGCCCGATACAATCGCGTCGGGATCGGCATTGGGGTGGAGATCCCATTCGACGAGTACGTCAATCCGTTCTTGGATTACCGAATCGAGATTCCCCTCTTGGTCGAACTCTCTAGGCGAAGCCCCGACAGCAATGAATTGTCCTTTAGCTCCATCCCCCATGGGCTGACAGTTGGCCTTCGAAGCTTTCCCCTGACCAACCTCGCCGTAGACCTTGCGGCCCGAATCGGGTTCAGCAGTGAGCCGTATACCGGGGTCCCGGCAACACCCCCTTGGCAATTGATCTTTGGGGTCGGATACACCTTGGATCCCCGCCCAGTGGTCGAACTCCGAACGGTGGTCAAGAAAGTGGCTGCCCCCAAACCCAAGGCACCCAAGGCGCCCAAATCAGGTCCACAATTGGCGTTCGTTGCCGGCAAAGTACTGGATGCCAAAACGAAGAAACCCATCGCCGGTGCACAGGTGGTCTACGCTGGTCACAAGGGCAAGACTGCTCAACTGACAGACGGCAAGGGAAGCTTTGCAGGCTATTCTTTTCCCCCGGGCAAAAAGCTCCGCGTCCGCGCGTCTGCCCCCGGCTACGGAGAGCAATCGGTCAATGTGACGCCCAAGTTGGGCAAGCTCAGCACCGTCGAATTGAGCCTGGCACCAGGTCCCAAAATCAGTGCCACGTCTAAGCTGGAAGTCCGAATCTTCGATTCTCTGGGACGACCTCTCGAAGCCAAGGTCGTTGTCGATGGGAAGGCCTCTGCCGGCGGCATCTCGAAACCGAGTGCACCGTTCAAGGTCACCCTGGCCCCCGGTCCCCACGCGGTGGTCGTCACTAAGAAGGGCTTCGAGCCGGCCGTGACCACGACCACCGTCAAAGCAGGCAAGACCGCTATTGTGCGAGTGAAGATGGAGGGACGCAGCCGAGGTCGCAGTCGCGGCACCGCCAAGAGCACCGGCGGTGGCGGTGGCGGCAGTGTCCGATTCACGAATACGCGGGTCAAAATCCGGGGCGGCATCGCGTTCGAAGGTGCCACTGCAACCTTGACCGCCAAAAGCAAGCGTCGGCTCGACGCGCTTGCGCGGGCCATGAAGCGTCGCAAATCTCTCAAGCGGGTCAGAATCGCCGTACACACGGATAACCGGGGCGGGAAGACGAAAATGACCAAGCTGAGTAACGACCGCGCACGGGCCATCAAGAGTCACTTGACCAAGAACGGGGTGGAGGGCGGTCGATTGCAGCCTCGTGGTTACGGCGGAGACAAACCGGTTGCGCCCAATTTCACCGCACGGGGTCGAGCCAAGAATAATCGGGTCCATTTCGTGATCTTGGAGGGGCGCTGATGCGAATCTACGCAGCCATCTGCATTGGCTTTCTGCTCCTCGGTTGTGGGCGTTCGTCGCTCGAATGCCAAGCCCACATCGACTGTGAAAACGGGCATGCGTGTGTAGACAGCCAATGCCTCCCCGGTCCCGAGTGTGTCGAAGGGCTCTGCCCGAGTGATCGAGTCTGCGTGGCCGGTGTCTGCATCGAAGAACAGCTCCTGTCAGGTGAATGTGGTCCAGACGCCCCCTGTCCCGTTGGCGGCATCTGTATCAACGGGGCCTGTGTCGTGGATTGCACGGGTGAGGGGTGCCCAACTCTGTGTGACGGTGGCGCATGTCCCGACACCATTGGGGACTGCGCGGTCGATTTGGACTGTGCCCAAGGCGAGATCTGTGAATTGGGAGAGTGCCGCCCAGGATGCCGTGACGAAATGTCCTGCGATCCAGGGAGTATCTGCGACCCCGTTGCCCTTCTATGTGTGCCGGCGGCATGCGGGGAGGAGGCGCCCTGCCCACCACCCCTTTTGTGTGCCCCTGACGGGGCCTGTGTCGAATGTTTGGATGATGCCGGCTGTGGTGAAGGATTCAATTGCGTCGAAACCCAATGCGTCCCCATCCCGGCGTGCCAAGCAGATGCGGATTGTCCCGATGGATTCAGTTGTACGGACGGTCGCTGTCAACGTCAGGAAGGCTGTCGTGAAGACGTCGAATGCGGTCCTGGTCAATTGTGTCGCGACGGCCAATGCGTCGACGCCGGCTGTAGTGGCGATGACGACTGTCTCCCCGGTGACGTCTGCCGTGCGGGTCAGTGTGTAGCGGCAGGTCAATGCATGGTCGATGAAGATTGCCCGGCGGACAATATCTGCGAAGACGGGGTATGCACCTTCCGACCCGAATGTCTTGCCGACACGGATTGCATGCCGGGCCAACTCTGTGAGGAGCGCCGTTGCATCGACGTCGTCCAATGCGAAGCTGACGCAGATTGTGAACTCGGCTTTCTCTGCGAAGACGGCAATTGTCTTTTTGGCCCCGAGTGTGTTGATGACACACGCTGTCCG
>Ga0115011_10001610_pt1 | contig 16238 bp, 19 predicted proteins | sample TroAtlMetagenome_2_FD_88705 | JGI IMG/M metagenome (GOLD analysis project Ga0115011, IMG submission 88705) | Marine eukaryotic phytoplankton communities from Atlantic Ocean - Tropical Atlantic ANT8 Metagenome | ecosystem: Environmental > Aquatic > Marine > Oceanic | place: Tropical Atlantic...
GGAGCCATAACCACTATTGTTGAAGCTCCCATGACTAACCAAGCTCCATCAAAGCCATACCTTTTAATCATCCAATCTAGACCTCGTGGAGCAAATGAGTAGCAAAACGAAACCAGAATCCCACTAACAGCCAAAGCTAATCCTCTTCTATAATTGAACCATTTTCCTATTGCGTTCCGACAGGTCATCGAGAGAACACCCTGAGCAGCAGCGCGGATCATGTAGAACCCAAGAGAGATAACAACAAACGATGATATTCCAGCTGGTAGCACTTGCCCCATTATTTGGCTAACAACATCACACTTAGCCAAGTAGAATAAAACCAATCCAGTGGCAATAACTGAAGCCACTGCCATTCGTCGTTCTCCCCAACGATCAAGTAAACGACCAAACCAAGGCAAAGTAAGGCCACTGGCAACTGTCCCCAAACAATAGGCCGAGCTCAACTCAACCCGTGTCAATCCAAGCTCTTCAATTAATACATCAGTGAAAACACTGAATCCCATGGTCTGACCAGGAATACTGAATATCGAGCCTATCGTTGCAGCAAATACAATAACCCAGCCGTAAAAGAATGGGCATCGACTAGGAGCAAAAGGCGTCCTTACGCCCCAGAACCCTCGGGAAGTATTTATAGAACGTAAATCAGCCACAATTCAGACTTCCAGTCATGGCAAAGGCACCTGCCCTTCCCCTCCCAAATAAGAAATTAAATCTCGAATCTCCTGATCATTAAAAACTCGAATCAGTCCTTCCGGCATAATCGAAAAGTTTTGTGAATCGATTTTGACTACATCGCTCTTAGGTAAAAAAATCACTTCACTCGGAGTAACTAATGTAATCGTTTTAATCTCGCGACTACGAACCACCCCAACCAGAATACGATTATCTTTCATTCGAATTACTGACGTACGGTAATCATTCGGAATTTCTGCATTGGGATCAATAATGTTGGATAAAATGTAATGAAGATTCTTCCGATCTGAACCGGTGATATCTGGACCAATTTCGCCTCCCTGACCATACAATTTATGGCACGATGCACAAACCCGATTAAACATAGCTCTGCCATTGGATAAATTGTTTGGTTCATCATTACCTTTCCCAAGAATACGTTTGTATTTTTCAATTTCATCAAGCTTCGCCTCAGGCGTAGAACGACTAACTCCCCAAAGCCTATCAAGCTCCCGATTAATATTCTGGTCATTATGAGCACGCAACTGCCTCACAACATCTGCTGGTAGTGATTTAGCGTCGATAGTTTGCTTATCAACTGCAGCCATCAATGCCGTAGCATATGTTAATCGCGATGCCATGGTTGAAAGAGCATATCGCCTGGCTTGCATTTTTAATTTCGGAAAACGAGAAAGAATAGCCGTAGAAATTTCTGGCTTATCAAAAACTGCCAAAGCGAGAGCGGCCTGTTGCTGCAAATTCTTATCATCAAGCAAATCAATCAATAATGCGGGCAGTTTTAAATCCTTGGCTTCTGCCAGAGCCACCAAAGCACGCTTACGCTTCTCATAACTAAGTGAAGTATTAACCAGTACATTACGCATATCTTCAAAAGCCTCCTGACTGCCAAACTTAATAGAAAGTAAATGCGATATTTCACGAACCTCATCTCGAGGGCTTTCACTTAAAAATTTTGAAGCCTCTGGCCACCCCCTTGGCTCTTGGACATCGCGCTGCCCCTTTAGAGCCTCCAAGATCCCCTTTAAAACATCCAACTGAAACTGAGAATCGCTTACCCCCCCTAATAACTCAACCAACTGGTCTAAACCATTTGAATCCTGAGAATAAACAATACCTTGCATAAATAAAACTAAAGCCATTAAGACTACGAAAAAATTCTTCATAATCTATTAAACAAAGTAATACTTGATTAAATTCACCATACCGCAAACAACAAGCCGAGGATCTTTAACTTATTAGTATCGCCCTTGCGACATTGAGCTTTCCAAGCAATAAGGATAACAATCGATTGCCTTTAATACTGGTCGGCATTGTATGCGCAATCCTCCTTCTCGCAAGCTCTCCAAAAAAATTATGGAAGTTTTAACCAAACAGAATTGGCAAGAATCAACTCAAGCAACAGCAAGACCAAACCAGCCACAACAAAGTAATGAAATAATTCGTCGTAATTAAAATACCTCTCTATTTCAACTTCAGTTTTTTCCAATTCATCAATATCATTGTAAATCTCTTTCAATTTACGACTAGAATCTGCACGAAAATATTTCCCGCCGGTTCGGTCAGCAATTTTTTTTAATGTCTCCTCATCAATATTAACTTCTACATTCCGATAGCGCTTTCGATTAAAGACATCTGTATAAGGCATAGGAGCCATACCTATTGTACCTACTCCTATAGTGTAAACCTTAACTCCTAGTAATTCTGCAGCTTCAGCGGCAGTTAATGGGTTAACGATTCCAGAATTGTTTTGGCCATCTGTCATTAAAATAATTACTCGACTCTCTGAATCCAAATCACGCAAGCGATTCAAACCTGCGCTAATCGCAGATCCTATAGCAGTTCCATCTTCAATTGCCTCACTCCCAGCTTCTAAGCGATTAAGGTTTTCCATGAGAAAATCGTGGTCCAATGTCAGGGGAGCTGCAATATAAGCACGCCCTGCAAACGCCACCAAACCGATACGATCAGCGGGTCGATCTTCGACAAAACCTTTCAACACTTTCTTTGCAACCGTGGCACGGTTAACTCTCTTCCCGTTCAGTTGAAAATCTTCTGCCAACATACTGCCGGACAGATCAAACGCTACCGCGATATCAATTCCACTTGCCTTAATTTTCTCTACTCCTTCTCCCCATTGTGGACGCGCCATAGCAACTACAAAAAGAGCCAAAGCACTCCACCTCAAAAAACCCAGTAAAAGACCAGACTTTGGTTTACTCAAGTCAGTGATTCCTCGAAGTAATTGAACAGAAGAGAACAATATTGACGGCCGCCCACCAAACCAACGGTTACGCATCCAAACTATAAGAGGGAAGAGTAGTAGCAACAACAACAACCATGGACTTTCTAATCGCATCAGAGGCTCTCCTCCACTTCCGAATCAATCTTACCGTTATCGAATCGCGGCTGCGTCTCGCCAATTAAACGACCAGCCGCTTCGTATAAGCGTCTCAGTTCGTTTTCAGGCGGCTCTGCTTTGGCAAACTTCACCATGTCACACTCTCCAAGAAAGTTACTCAGTAAGTCCTTATGAGCATCCACTAAATGCTTGCTAGACTGCAGTTCAAACAAGAACTCCTCTGTAGTTCGATCAGGCGCATGAAGTTCAAATCGATCTTCAAGATACACCCTGATTATTAACGAAACTTCCGTGCAAAACCGATCAGCGTCATGAATCAGACCAAGTGCATTTTGTAGTTTATTCCAAGCTAATATATGCGGTGGGGATGGTGGAATTGGCGCTGATTTTTCAATGCGATTAGCTAAGTGACGACGGATAATCCACACAGAAATAAAGACAATAAGCGAAACCGCCAAAAAGGCTAATAAGAGCATAATCCACTCATTTCCGGCCGGCACATCAACAATCCCTTTAACATCACGAATATCAGCAGCCTCCTCAGCTAAGCTTGGGGCATCCTTAGGATCCGGTAATAATAATGCCGAAGTATTAGTATTTGTCACGGGTATCAAGCAGCCAGATGACGCCTCTTAGAACGCATTTCAAAAAAATACTCTAACGCCATAGCATAAGGTTCATCAGTTCGCAGTTGAATAGAGTCTATTCCTGAAACACGAAATAACTTTAGTAATTCCTCCTGTGCATCGGCTTGCCTTTTCGCATATGCCTCTCTTCTCCGTCGATCTCCTGTGTTGATCTCAACAATCTGCCCAGTTTCCGCATCTTGTAGAACAACCCAACCAACATTGGGTAACTTCAGTTCACGAGGATCAGTTATCTGCATAGCCACTACGTCATGCCTCCGGTTCGCCTGACGCAAAGCAATAGCAGACGTTTGAGCCAAAGTTTCCGAAAGAACCACATGCCGTCGTAAATGCATATCCATCATCTGGCGACTAGGATTAGTCTGTCCAAGAAAATCTGACACACAAACTGTTATTGCCTTCCTTGGAACAACTCGCCCAAGAAATTCCAAAGCCCCGTTCAAGTCCGTACCTCGATTTTGCGGCTCAAAAAATAGAATTTCTCGAATCACTCGCAACACATGAAAGCGGCCTTTTCGTGGAGGCACAAATTTCTCAACCTTATCAGTAAACAAAATCAAGCCCACCTTGTCATTATTACGAATTGCCGAAAAAGCCAGCACTGAAGCTAACTCAGCAGCCATCTCACGCTTAGTATGCTCAACAGAACCAAAAAAACCAGAACCACTCAGGTCTACCAACAACATAAGAGTTAATTCGCGCTCCTCTGAATAGACCTTTACAAAAGGCTGATTCATTCTAGCCGTAACATTCCAATCGATTGATCGAATCTCATCACCTGGGAAATACTCACGGACCTCTTCAAAATGAAGCCCTTGCCCCTTAAAAGCACTATGATACTGACCAGCCAAAGTTTCAGTAACAAGCCGCTTGGTTCGCAGCTCAATTTGACGGATTTTTTTAAGTATCTCTTTCGGAACCATAACAAAACAAAAGCGGCAAGCATTCTACCTAAGTTCGTCTTCCTTGTGTAGTCTTCGCTTAACAAAACCAACCACTACCACTACCAAACTAAGCCCTAAACAAAACCAACCGAAAATATCGCCATATTTATTGTAAAATGTTGAATTGTTTGGTTGGAGAATTGGAATTTCAAATATAATAAAGCCAGATCCATATATGTCCCCACTCTCCTCTCCAAAAAAACGACGTACTTGGCCAAAAGAATCAATCCAACAAGATAATCCATTATTACAACTTCGCACCATAGGAACACCATTCTCAACAGTGCGAAAAACTGCATTAGCCGCATGCTGCCATTGAGCTGGGCCTTTTCCAAACCAACCATCGTTGGTTAAATTCACAAGCAAACTTGTCTCAGATAAGACATGTTCGCGCACTCCGTGCGGAAACGAATCCTCGAAACAAATAATTGGAGCCATCGTTGACCGATTGTCTTTAAGCGGAAATTGAACTGACTTCTTTCCTGATGAAAAACTACCTCCTATTGGGGAAAGATACTTCATGAAAGGAAATATATCCTCAAAAGGAATATACTCTCCGAATATCACCAAACGACGTTTTCGATAAACTACCGGCGCTTCACCATCTATTGGCACGAAAGCTGCACTATTGTAATAATTATATTTCTCAGAATCAGAATCTTTCTCTACATCATCAACACCAAAAATTAACGGCACATTTGCAGACTGTAACATCTGTATTAACTGAGGCCATTTCTCTTGAGTTATCGGTGCGCTAGACTCAGGCCAAACCAAAAAGTCCGGTTTGGAGAGAAGTGCAAGTTCAGAAAGCTCAAGCACCTTATCCAATCGTGCGCCCTTGCTACCTGGCTCCCAAATCAACTTTTGCGGAATGCTAGGCTGCACCACAGCGAATTTGACGCGATCACTTACTTCCTCAAAAGCACCAATGCGAAAGAACCCGAAAATACAAGCGCCCATCAGAAACAAGCAAGGTACGATAACATCAGATATCCAGACCCAAGGATTAGCTGTTTTCTTCCGAATCTGCATTGCAGCAAATAACAAACTCACCGAAAGCCAAACAATTAAAAATGAAACTCCGTAAACACCAGTTACTGAGGCTATCTGAATTAAAGGTTTATTCTCAAATTGAGTAACGCCAAGAAAATTCCATGGGTAGCCCCCTAATATACGAGCTTGAATCATCTCAATTCCAACCCAAAGAGCAGCAACAAATAATCCAAACCCAAAACGTTTAAACCAAGGCCACTGCTGCTTACTTAACCCACAACGAAACCAAGCACCGCACATTGACACCCAAATTGCTGGAAATAGTGCCGAAAACAAACTTAATGCCAACCAACCACTATAAGCACCAGGAGCATGCGGAATATTCAGCAAAAACCTTAATGAAACTAAGCGAAAAACCAAAGCCGCTAGAAAAGCCAACCTAAATAAACGCCAGCCATTCGATCCGGACACTAGAACTAAAAGAGCCCCCGGCACTAACCAAGCCAAGCCCGACCATCTAGGTTCCGGGAATGCTAACGCCCAAGCCAAACCAAGCATCAAAGCTAAAATCCATCTTGTTTGTCCAAACTTATTCACTTCAATCAAAGGAAAGAGATTGCACGAGTAAAATCAACGAGTCCAGCACTCGGCTTTTGACTTGCGAAGCCGCCACCCTGCCGTCAACGTTTCCCACATGAAACCGTTAGCTGGTTTAATTAAAGCATCTATCGCAACTGTAATTGCACTTGCTGCGATAACCACCTCAGCCTTCGCTGAAAAAATCAGTGTCCTCTATGTTGACGGACAGAACAATCACAACTGGGCTGCTATGACTCCTTATATGAAGGCACAGATGGAGAAAACCGGGCTTTTTAAGGTAAACGTTATCACCACACCTCCTCGTGCACCTCGACCACCAAAAAATCTAAATGAGAGTCAAAAAGAACAAGCCGAAAAAGCTGCTGAACAAATTCGAAAAATATTTAAAACCAAATGGGATGAATTTCGACCAGCATTCTCAAAATATGATGTTATTGTGAGCAATTATAATGGTGAAGACTGGCCCCAGCCTGTCCAGCAGTCATTCGAAAAATATATGAAAAATGGAGGACGGTTTATCGTCGTTCATGCTGCCGATAACTCATTCCCCAACTGGCTTGAATACAACAAAATGATTGGGCTTGGCGGCTGGGGAGGGCGCACTGAAAAAAACGGACCATATGTTTACTATAATGACCAAGGAAAAATTGTTCGCAACAGTCAACCCGGGCGCGGTGGAAGCCACGGTCCTCAGCATGCTTTCAAAGTAATCGTTCGTAAATCCGAACATCCTATTACCAAAGGCATGCCGACTGAGTGGCTACATGCCCAAGATGAGCTTTATGATTCACTTCGAGGACCAGCTGAGAACATGGATATTCTTGCTACCGCATATAGCGACAAAAGCAAACGTCACGAACCTATGATGATTACCATCAAATATGGTAAAGGGCTTATATTTCATACTCCTATGGGACATGAGAATGGTAAAGCAATACAATGCGTAGGCTTTATAACCACACTAAATCGATCCGCAGAATGGCTAGCTACCGGTAAAGTAACCCAAGCTATACCAAAAAACTTTCCAACAAAAACTAAAGTTTCATTAGCCAAATAATTTATATGAGCGAAAACACTAATCCCATTGCAACCATTGAAACCACCAAGGGGCAAATAACTATTGAACTATGGAAAGACGTAGCCCCTGGAACAGTTGATAACTTCACTAAACTCGCCAATGATAGTTTTTATGACGGCACATGCTTCCACCGGATTATGGCTGGTTTCATGATTCAAGGAGGCGACCCGCAAACCAAAGATCAATCTTTACAAGACCTTTGGGGGACTGGTGGTCCAGGCCATACAATTAAAGCTGAGTTCAGTGATCGTCCCCATGTGCGAGGAGTAATATCAATGGCTCGCTCCGCAAATCCAGATTCTGCTGGCAGCCAGTTTTTTATTTGTCTCGATAACGCGAGTTTCCTCGATGGACAATATACAGCATTCGGAACCCTATCCTCAGGTGACGATGTACTGGGCGACATTGGCGCCACCCCAGTAGAGTCAAGTAACAGTGGTGAAAACAGTAAACCCAAAGAACGTATCGAAGTTACTAGCATCCGGGTATCTTGACCAATCGAGGCAACCCATCGATGTGAGCGAATCGGTCGATACCGAAAATTTAGCTAAGCTCTTGGTCGGCTTGGGTTGCCCAAAATCAAAGTCATCTGAAATGTCACAGCAATTGGCCAAGCGTTCAAAACAGTTAGCCAAGGAGCGAAACCAAACACAAACGGAAGCCATGGCATACTTAATTAACCTCATGAGCCAAGGCTGGGCCGCACAAGATAAAACGGATGCCAACTGAAAATCCTAATATTAAACCCTGGTCATTGAAACGGAGTAAAATTGTTGGTGACTTTAAAATATTTAAGGTTCGTTCAGACAATCGAACTTCCCCAAGAACCGGCAAGGATCACGAATTCTATGTAATTGAATCGGTCGATTGGTGCAACGTCATTGCGATTACAAAAGATAAAGAATTGGTAATGGTCGAACAATACAGACAAGGAACGAGCCTAATCGAACTCGAATTACCTGGCGGCATGATCGATCCCGGTGAAACACCAATAGAAACTGCGCCTCGGGAATTGCGTGAGGAGACAGGCTATACTGGTGATAAACCGGAATCTGTAGGTTTTGTTTACGCAAATCCAGCAATCATGAACAACAAGGTTCACACTTTTTTGATACGAAATGCCACTCTACAACATGACACGGAATTTGATGAGGGCGAAGATCTAACCGTTCGACTAATCCCCATAAAAAATATCCCAAAACTTATTTCCGAAGGTAAAATAAGCCATTCTCTAATGGTTGCAGCGCTCTCTAAATTCAACTACCTAAACAAAACGCATTAGCTATTTCGCACTTCGCTTTTCTTTTGAGAAAGCTCCTCTTTTAGAACCTTTCGGTCACTCGCCAATTGTTTTGTCAATTGTTCAATTTGCTCAAATTCACCAGCCTCTTCAGCCTTAGCTATTTCTCTATTTAAAAACAGCTCCTTATCTGCGATTTTCGCCTCGTACACCTTACTAAGCTCAGACAATTCCGTCTTTTGAGCATCGCTTAACTCCTGCGTCGGAGACTGTTTTTCCAACCGCTCCATCGCTAATTCATATGCTGATTTCATGGTAAAATTATTCTGAAACACAAACAAACACCTCGCCATCTTCAACCTTGGTTGAAAAACATTCAACCTTGGCCCGAGGATTGGTCAAACACTTGCCAGTCTTTAAATCAAAAGGCCAGCCATGCAATGGACAATAAACCTTGCCATCTTCTACAAATCCCTCACCCAGCGGGCCTCCAACATGAGGGCACTCTCCATTTATTGCAAAAACTTTACCACCCTCAAAAAACAAACCCACCTCACGTTCATTGACAACTCGCTGAACACCTCTGCCCTCCTGCAATTCCTCAAAATCTGCAATCTTCACAAATTTATCAGCCATCTTCACCTCCATCAGTTTCATCTTTATTTTGGCTCTTGCGCCAAGGCATATCCGGAAACTTACCAGGTAATTTGAAAGACTCTACCTTAGGCTTAGTCATCTGCAATTCACTGTGATCACTCATATCAGATGATTCATCAGCTAAAGGCTGTTTCCATGAAGCAATCTTTGATTGCAATCCGTGATGCTCGGCCGCCTCCTTATTGCCAATTTTCACATAAAACAAAGACAAGTTGGTATGCACCATTTGATCATCTGGACGCATTCTCTCAACCTTGTGACCTTCTTGAATAGCACGATCTAGCTCTCCCAAACGACATAAAGTCATACTATACGACATCCTGGCATCAAAATGGTTATTATCCACCAACAAAATAGCCTCAAAACCTTTAGCTGCCGCATCGTAATCACCCTGACTAAACGCATATGTCGCTTCATCAAACTGATCCTGTAAATTATCCATATAAGTTAACTGGTTAACCAAAATAGCCGTTGGCAAACCTTTCAGCAAGAGCACTTGATTAAATGAACAAAAAAAACCCCGGCTTTTTTGCCGGGGTTCATGAAAATTATTCAGACTTATTTTTTAACCTTAGCGATGTGCTTAGCGGGATTCTTCGTAAATTCCCCCAGACAATTCCCGCAACAAAATCCGATTACAAACTTCTTGGATGCATCAATGTCCTTACCACTAATCGGACATTTCTTGTTATCTGGCCCCTTGATCTTTGCAATGTGCTTAGCTGGCTCTTTAGTAAAACTACCGAGACAATTATCGCAACAGAAGTTTATAGTGAAGAGCTTAGTTGGATCAACATCCTTGCCACTTACTGGGCATTTCTTATTGAAAGAGACCTGCTTCACTTCCTCTTTCTTCTCCTCTTTCTTCTCCTCTTTCTTTGGCTCCACCTTCGCGAGCTTAAAGCCAAGATTAACATCTACATTAGGCAGTGCCTTCTTTAATTGAGCCGCACCATTTTCTGTAATCCCACTCTTCCAAGCATAAACTTTTCTTAGAAATTTCATATTTTTTAGAACAGCCAAACCTGCATCGGTCACCTTGGTATTATACAAGTTTATCGACATGAGATTGGTTAACCCTTCAATATGCTTCAAAGCTGCATCATCAACAACTGTATTAGCCAAACTTAATTTAGTCATGCTCTTGTTATTTTTGATTGCCGCCAATCCGGCGCCAGAAATTTTCGTGTTGGATAGATCCAGTTCATTTAAATTTGCAATATCGGACAGTGGAGTAATGTGCTTGTCCTCAACATTTTTCCCAATCAAACGAAAGTTGGCATAAATCAATTGAGTATCCTGAGCCAAGGCCATAACTAAAGGAGCAGCAGACTCATCTCCAATGCCTTCCCCAGAGCTCAGTTTGGCAATAGCCGCTTTTTCAGCATCTGAAACTGCTACAGCCTTGATGTCAGGCCTAGGAAGACGACTAGCGGCAGCCTTCAATTCAGCTCGCTCCTTTGCGCTCAAAAGCACCAAACCTTCCGGCCACTTTGCACCACCATCAATCCAAGTCTTAATGCCTTCAATCTGTTCCTTGGTCAACGGGTCACCCTTGGGAGGCATAATATCTTCATGATCCGAAGGCAGAATGATTCGCTTGAATAACTCACTCTCACCAGATTCACCCGGCTTGAGCACAGACAAGGCATCCTTCAAAGAGTCTAACCTCAAGTCACCTTTTTGTTTTTTCGAACCGTGGCAATCGACACATCGCGCCTCTAAAACGCTTTGAACCGATTTAGAAAAATCCGCCTCAGCAGCCATTCCTTGAAGGCTAAAGGCGACTGCAGTAATAATAAAAGCTATTGGTTTACTCATTGTCAAATTAGTCCAAGGACAGTATTCCCGCGTCAATTAAGCTTGGCAACCGGAAAATCTCGACTGATAAAGACTAATAAGTTCGGCGAAGATGAGATGGTAGTATATTCAATTCGGCCCGGTATTTAGCTACCGTACGTCGAGCGATCTTTACTCCCTTTTCCTTGAATATCTTTACCAATTCCTCATCAGAGAGGGGTTTAGTTGGCTCCTCATTCTTAACTAGATCGTTAAGCATCTCTTTGACGCTTGTATTGGCTAAGCTTAATCCATCACTAGAATTTATCCCGGCTGTAAAGAAATACTTCATCTCAAGCACACCATGTGGGGTTTCAATATATTTTCCTGAAACCGCACGACTAACGGTAGTCTCATGCACCCCAACCACCTCTGCTACCTGCGCCATAGTCATCGGCCTTAGATGTGAAGCCCCATGTTCCATGAATTCCAACTGGCGATTAAGAATCTCATTAGCAATGTTAACTATAGTTGACTGTCTCTGATGAATACTTTTAATGAGAAATTTACCAGAACGAATCTTATCCCGAATATAGTCGCGAACTTCAATAGATGTCGCAGCCTGCGCCATCAAATCCTTATAAGCGTTGCTTATGCGCAAACGAGGAACATGTTCATTGTTTGAAATCACCTTCCACTGGTCATCACTTCCACGTCGAATAAAAATCTCTGGAACAACGTAATGATCATTGTCAGGCAAGTACTCTCTTCCCGGCTTTGGTTCTAAATGACCAATCCTCTCAATCGCTTCTTGCACCACCTCCACAGACTGGTCTAATTTTTTGGCAATATCTGGGATACGACGACGACCTAATTGCTCCATACAATCCCTAACTATTGTATACTCCAAGGATTCAATCCTATCACTCTTCTCAAGCTGTAACATTAAACACTCACGCAAATCACGGGCTCCAACACCGGGAGGATGAAATGCCTGAATTACATTTAAAACCATCTCAATTTGTTTTGCAGGCCGGCCACTTGAAAAAACAAGTTCATCAACACTTGATTGCAAAAAACCAGCATCATCAATATTACCAATAATTAACTCTGCAACCTTCATTTGAGCCTCATCTAATTCCGATAGTCGCGCCTGCTCAAGAAGAAACTCCTGCAGAGACTGGCCAATAGTTACAGACTCAATCATGAATTGCCGCTTTTCATCTTCATCAGAAGAACTCCGCATCGGAATATTGGTGCTTGAAAAGTACTCCCTCCACTCTTGATCCAATTCTATTAATTGGTTCATCTCCTTCTGCAAAGCGTCAATCGGCTCATCTTTCCCACTCTCATCGGTAGGATCATACTGAGTGTCACTCGGCGGCTCACTTAGATCTACTGACGATTTGTCATCAGGTATTTCCCCTCGCTCCTTGGCCTCCATGTCTAAAGCCGCCTGTTCTTCCAATACCGGATTCACTTGGAGCTCTTGATCAACCATCGCTTTAAGCTCAAGGGTGGGCGCTTGAAGAAGGTTTAACGATTGCTGAAGCTGAGGCGCCAACACTTGGTTGAGCGACATGTTCTGCGACAGCTGTAATCCCTGTTGCGCCATAAACGAAAAGGTAAATCCAACTATCGTTCGCAACAAGATGAAATAGGCATAAAAAATGCTTCACTAGAATCATGCCAGTTATTTTATTTAGACTTAAATGTGAACAACTTTTTAATCCTCTTAATTGCCGCACCAGCCTAATCACATTAGGCTCAGCTTGTGCCAACTAGGTTCACCGTTTTGGGTAGCGGATCGGGAGGAAACGCATCCTTTCTTGAGACAGATCAGACTCGGATACTAATTGATGCCGGCTTAAGCGGGCGTCAAATTCGCCTACGTTTGGCCCAACTAGGCAGAGCTCCTGAAACACTCGATGGCATCCTGCTTACTCATGAACACGGCGATCACACTCAAGGGCTCAAGGCAATATGCAAAAAACTCGATATACCGGTCTATTGCAATCGCCTCACCGCTGACGAATTACGTTTTCGTTTGAAAATTGATCTCAATATTCATCAATTTGTGACTGGGGAGCCGTTTGAGATTGGAAACATGAAGATAGAAAACTTTTCAGTTCCTCACGACGCGCAAGACCCAGTAGGATTTCATATCAAAACACCTGATGGCGGGATCGGAATTTTAACAGATTTAGGGCAAACTACACGTCTAGTATTAGAACGTGTTCGTGGAGTCAAAGCTCTTTTAATTGAAGCAAACTATGATCTAAATCGCTTACAGCAAGACACCCGAAGACCTTGGGCTATAAAACAGCGGATTATGAGCCGGCATGGCCACCTTTCTAATCGAGACACTTCGGAAGCTATTGAAAATCTAGCCAACGAAAGGCTAGAGAATGTTGTGCTATGCCACCTAAGCAGCGACTGCAACACTCCAGAAATTGCAAGGCACAGCATAACAGAGAAACTTGACAAAGCGGGAATAGAAAACATTCAGATTACAGTCTCAAATCAAGGAGAACCAACTGAGACAATTATCTTGTAATAAGTATTAAAGAAGAGATAAGAAAACAATCAACTGCAACGCCCACAGTTACCAGGGTTACCTGAACAACTTGGAGGACCGGATTCTACATCACTACCTGATGTTGCAAAAACTGAAAAAGCCTTCTTCAAACGAAGTGACCCACAGCAGGGACACTCCGGAGTTCGGTTTTCACTGCTAGAACGAATCAAGTGTTCGCTCATATTTAGGCACTTCTCACATTGATATTCATAGATTGGCATTGTTATAAAGAATTAAACTTCGGGTTTCCGGCCTGCATCAACCACTTCAAAAACATAGCCATTAAGATCACGAAAAAAGAAACGTTCAAAGGGGGTTTTTCGAATTGGATCAATTAACTCCGCTCCTCGAGCAACCAGACGTTGCTTTAAATCTGAAAATCCATCGAGTGGATACTCAACAGCAAAATGGCGACCAAACTCTTTTTCAAAACTGGATGGCTCAAAATCAGCAACATGAAGAAGGTGCAGCTCCTGACCAGATGCAATTCGTAGCCAGGCGCCCTCCATATCAACATTGCCCGGCCTCTCAATAGGCTTCCATCCAAGTGTTTCAGCGAAGAAATCTCGTGTAGTAATTACGTCACGAGTAGCTAATGTGAAATGTGCAATGCCCATAAGATCAGGAAATAGGATAGTCCTCAATCTCAGCAGTTACACAGATTTGGACTGCGGCATTAAGCGGCATTTCATCTATCCCAACCGCAAGCCGTGCATGTCGACCACGCTCTCCGAATACAGAGTTGAAGAGCTCTGATGCACCATTCAGGACCTGAGGGTGACCACGAAAACCAGGCGCTGTATGAACATAACCATCGATCTTCACAATACGCCTAACTCGATCCAAATCACCGGCAGCAGCCTTCAATTGAGCCATTGCATTAATAGCGCACTGCCTAGCAGCTTGATAGCCTTGATCCTCTGTGATCTCAGCACCACATTTACCAGAAAATGCTAACTCACCATTACACCATGGTAACTGCCCAGAAGTCAGAACAAGATTCCCTGTGCGTATCCAAGGCTCATAAGCGGCTACAGCAGGAGGAGGTGGTGGCAATTCGATTCCTAATTCCGTTAGTTTTGCTTCAATGCTCATCTGAAAGTTTTATTTAGTTCCTATTTTGATCAAATATCTATTTAAAAAATGATGGGAACAACGATTTAGTCGCTGAAATCCCTCGGTTTACATAATCTAAATCTCCGGCAATACTAAACAACTGACAGCCTAATTCGCGACATTTAATTGCAAACTCCTCTGTCTTGGAAAGCACACCCCAAGACTTACCATTAGCCTTAGCAGCAGAAGCAATTCGTTCGATTGCATTTAAAACGTGAGGATCCATTGGATTACCGGGCTTGCCAAGGTTGTTTGACAAGTCGCTTGGGCCAACAAATAAACAATCCACCCCTTCTACAGAAGCAATCCCTTCTACACAATCTACCGCCTCTGCGGTCTCAATCTGAATAACCGTCCAACGGTCACGATTAGAATCGGCTACATGTTCTGCTGCTGATTTAGATCCAAAATCCGCTTCGTAATTTCCTAAAAACATACCCCTTTCACCTTCTGGATTATACTTCATCCAGCGCACCGCTTGCTCCACCTCAGCAACACGTCTCACCTGTGCCATCATAACACCGCTTGCCCCACCCTCCATTGGTCGCATTACTGTTGCATAATCTGTCGGGGCGACACGAGCAAAGGCATCTAAACCGGAAGCACGACAAGCCAACAACAACAACTCTAGTTCTTGATTAGGCAAACCAGAATGCTCTTGGTCGATCCATACACCATCGAGATCGCCAAACATCCCAGCTACCTCAATGAGTTTCGGGCTAGGAAATGCACTAACAGCCATCACGCGAACCTCCAATCCCTCCGCTAATTTTTGTTTTAATGTTTTAATGGGCATTCGCTCAGGAAAAATAAGAGTTAAAGAACATGCAAACAAATAAAGTGCTCATACAAGTCACATCAATAAACAAGACAACTTAACTTTTTGAAGCACTAATTTGCTTAGAACGACGTTTAGCTACAATTCGCTTAATTAGCTCATCAGCAGTCACCCCACCTAGAATAACCAGCCCAATAATGGAAAATTCCAAATGGGTAGAAATCCCAACAAGGTTAATAGAATTGCGCAAAAGGCGAATTACCGCAGCAGCTATAATTACTCCAAAAATAGCACCCTGGCCTCCTCTCAAACTGCAACCACCCAAGACCGCAGCGGCGATAGCGTAAAGTTCGTAAAACTCTCCGGTCTGCGCCGGCTGAACAGAATCTAATTCATAGGCAAAAAGCAAACCGGAAACACCTGCAAGAAAGGAACAAATCACATATGCTGCAATTTTTAGTCGATCTGTCTGGATACCACTATAACGAGCACCATCTTCATTGTTCCCCAATGCAAGTAAGTATCTCCCCCATATTGTACGATTAAGAAAAAATGCAGCCATAAAGGCAATTACAACCAAAAAGAAAAGTGGGGAAGCTAAAGCGAATTTACCAAAAATTAATAACTTACCACTAAAAAAAGAGTCCAAATTTTCGGTGCCTGGGAATTGCATTGTCTGATTGTCAGTAAGCCACCTAGAAATGCCGCGATAAAACAGTAGCCCACATAGTGTTACAACAAACGGTTGCAACTTAACTTTGGTAATCAACAAA
>Ga0115011_10001611_pt1 | contig 16221 bp, 13 predicted proteins | sample TroAtlMetagenome_2_FD_88705 | JGI IMG/M metagenome (GOLD analysis project Ga0115011, IMG submission 88705) | Marine eukaryotic phytoplankton communities from Atlantic Ocean - Tropical Atlantic ANT8 Metagenome | ecosystem: Environmental > Aquatic > Marine > Oceanic | place: Tropical Atlantic...
CTAACTCCCTGTTCTCATGGGTAAAACAGATTATAAAGCCCGCAAACTGAAGCCCAAAAAATGCAACTAAAGACCCAAAAGCTCGCAAACTACTACAAATGGCTCATTTTATTGACCATACTGTTGCAGTTAATGGGCGCTGCAACGAGAGCTACGGGCGCTGGACTTTCTTGTCCGGACTGGCCCTTATGTATGGGAGAGGTCATCCCAGATCTCTCCCATGGTGTGTTTTACGAATTTGGGCATAGAGTCCTTGCTGGAATAGTAGCCTTCGGCCTATTGATCGCAGTTATAATTGGGCTAAAAGACCGGGCTTGCAAAGACATTTTGGGTAAGGCCCCGCTGATTTGCACAGTGCTTCTCTTTAGCCAGATAGGCATGGGTGGGGTCACAGTTCTGATGAGAAACGCTGGCTGGACTGTTATGGTTCACCTAATACTAGCGAACCTCTTCTGCGCTTCTCTCCTTATAGCAGCCCTAAAGCTTCAAAAAACTCAAGATCATAGAATCGCTAGGAAAACCTCAAAGCGACTCGTCACAATTGGCGCTCTTTTACTAGCAGCGCAGTTGGTTGTTGGAGGCCTGGTCGCAGGGTATCACGCAGGCCTAGCCTGTATCGTATGGCCCGAGTGTGTGCCTGGTATCTTTTTCCCGACTTTCGAGGGACTTGTTGGGCTTCATATACTACACAGAATGCTTGGATACCTAGTGGTCGCTGTCTCTATATGGATCTGGGCGGACAGCGAGTCAGACGACCCAAATTACGCAACTTCAAGACTTATTGGCCTCACATCCCTAGCCCAATTACTTTTAGGCGTGCTAAATGTCACATTTATCATGCCCACGTGGGTTACTACACTTCATACACTAGGGGCATCAGCCCTTGTTCTACTATACACTAGCTCAATCTACGCGCTGTTTTCGGGAAGGAATAGATGACAAGTACCGAAGTAATGAGCTCAAAAATAAGCACTTGGCGGCTATACGTGCAGATGAGCCGGCCACGAGTGATGATGCTGGTGCTTATCACTGGACTGCCAGCTCTTGTAATAGGTCAAAATGAAACGCCAACCCTATGGAAAGCCATAGTAGTGCTTATTGGTACTGCGATGGCTGGTAGCGCGTGTAGCGTTCTCAATGCGTATCTAGAGCGTGACATAGACGCGAGAATGGCGAGGACTCAGAACCGACCTCTACCTGCTGCTGCGCTTGTTCCAGGCCACGCTGCTGTATTTGGTATAATCCTCTCGTTTCTATCTACCGCTGTCCTATACTACTGCGGAGGGCTTCTGCCGGCGATGGTCGGCCTAATATCAATACTTTTCTACGTTTTCGTATATACGTTAGGATTGAAGCGACGGACGCCTCAAAACATAGTCATTGGAGGGGCGGCAGGAGCCGTTGCTCCACTTATAGCAGACGCTGCTGTAGATGGTGTCTTAGGGCCTGTGGGCTGGATACTATTTCTAATTATATTCCTATGGACACCACCCCACTTTTGGGCGATTGCGATATTTCGAAAAGAAGAGTACAGGTCGGCCGAACTACCAATGATGCCGCTTGTTGTGGGTGATCAGGGAACCAGGCTGAGGAGCTTGGCATATACTTTTACACTCCTGCCCGCCACATTAGCCCTGGTCTACTACGGCTTCTTAGGTCTCTCATATCTTGTTGTGACAACCGCTTTATGGCTATGGTTTCTTACTTGGAACATAAGAGCTATCAACGCCCAAGATCAGGCAGTAGACAAAAAGATGTTCATGTCTTCTAATATCTACCTACTTGCTGTCTTCCTTATGATGCTTGTGGATACTGGAATATCAGTGGCAGTGGGTCAACCGTTGTCATCGTCGACCCTAGAAAGCTACGGAGAGGTATCTCCCTTCACGATGACAGATCAATCGGATGTTGAGTTTTCTAGTGACAGGCTAGAAGATAGTGCATGGGTTGCTGGCTTTATGTTCACTAGGTGTAATTCGATCTGCCCACCTCTAACCGAGGCTATGGCCAAGCTACATGAAGACGACTCTCTAGAGAACCTCAACTTCATAAGCTTCTCGACCGACCCAACGTATGATACGCCAGAGAGGCTATCTCAGTACATGGAAGCACACGGAATAGATGGACCTAGGTGGAGCTTTCTAACTGCAGAGATCGAACAGATAGAGGCGGTGTCAAGAGACCTTATGTTAGCCCTTGAGGTGCCAGAGGGCGAAACCCCCAACCCAAGTGATATCGTACACAGTAGCAGGCTCATTCTACTGGGTAAGGACCTCACTATCCTAGGCTATTATGACTCAAGTGACGGAGCTGAAATGGACCGGCTAGCTTCAGACGCAGCATCCTATACGGTCAGATAAAGGAGTACTAGTCAGCTTTCAGCAACGCACTTGATACAGTGCTTTCTCATAAGGCAGCCACCACAAATATCTGTGACGTACTCCCCTTTACAGCCACCAGATATCCCCATGTGAGCTAGGGCGAAGTCATACTTTACTGGGTCATTGGGTGATATAGTCGCCAACGCGTCTGTGATCTCCTGAGCAGTCCTCCAATCGGCTGTTGCTCGACTTGTTATCCCCAACATTCGCGAGATTCTATGAACGTGCACATCTAATGGTATGACAAGAGATGATGACGGAATAGCCCGCCACAGCCCTAGGTCTACACCATCTCCAGATCTGACCATCCATCTCATAAAGAGGTTCCATCGTTTACAGGCTGACCCCGAAACTGGGCTCGTAAGGGAATGTTTTACGCCTCGTGGAAGAGAAGCAAAACTACCATCACCAGCACCTATCGACTCACCTACACCAGCAGCAATTAGACGTAACTCCCCCACTCCACCCGTCAGGGTCCCATGCATGTTTAAGGAATTATTCCAGGCCTCTTCGAACAGGGCCCTGAGTGACCCGTAACGCCTTACAGCGACACCGATAGTCCCAAAGAAGATCGCGTGGTCGATCCCTTTACTGAACCGATAGCTAAATTGAGAGAGTTCACATAGCTGCTCAGCTGGGGAAAAACCTCTCAGCCATGACTCAGGCCCTCCATAATTATCAGCGTAGTCGAAAAGTCGGCCTAAGATCGGCAAAAACAGAGAGACTCTCCCATATGCCAACTGGGCTGCAATTAGAGCCGCTATTTCAACATCTACTGGAGAAGAATAGCGGTGCGCGATTGAAATTGGATCATTGGCTATCTCAGCCGCCCCACCACGCGAGGAGCTAAGGCGATCCAGACTCTCAACGAGATGATTCACACTAGTCCTTCAAATACGGGAAGCCCTGAGCCCTAACCACCAAGACAGAGCAGGTGGACTTGGCCACTATCTTCTCTGAGCCAGATGAGAAGATACCCTTAACTCCAGAGCCTCTACCATGAGTACCCGTAACAACAAGGTCGACATCAAGATCACTCGTAAGATTTAGAATGACTTCGAGCCAATCTCCACCAACAACCCTAGGGGTAACAGATACATATGGCAGAGGATTCCCCGAATCCCTAGCTCTTTGGATCTCAAGGTTAGCGGCATCTCTTAGGGCCTGCTCGTTGTATGCGATGGTGTCGTCAATAGTCGAGTCATTGGGCGCCTCATAAATTCGCCGCTTTATCTCCTTGTCCATTCCAGCTTCCACATGCAGTAGCACTACGGAAGCATCTTGATCGCTGGCTATCTGTAGAGCAGCTGAAATCGCTGCTCGGGAAGTATCTGAAAAGTCGACAGGTACGAGAATTCTTTTGATTGACCACATTTACTTACTCCTCCATTGAGATTCTTTGGTTCCTTCGCCCCTTCCTTATACCCTTTTGAGCCTGTTCACGAAGACGTTTAGCTATCCCACCCTTAATGTTTTCAAGAAATGTCACAACTGCTTCGGGATCACTCTCGCCCCATGTGCGTAAAACTCTAGCAACAGCCCTTAGGACTAAGGGGTCAGCATCTCGAAAAGTTGACTCCATTACACTCCTGACTACAGGTGAGTGTGGCGCATCTACTATCGCTATATGCTTATCTCCTACCCTCTCCCGAAGACCAGCAGCGGCTGGCCCCTCGACAGGCACGGGCAGCGCCGCCATACATGCCATTACCGACGCCCTCCTCACTACGGCCCGGTGGTCCTTTGCAGACCCTGCGAGAGATGATGCAGAGCCAGTAGCTAACAAACCAGGCCCCAAAAGTAACCAACCTATAGCATCAGCAGTCTCCACATCATCAGTCATTTCTAACCAACGACCCGCTAGGTCCAATGCTATATCTGGATCGTCTACCAGACCAGCGGCTGTTAGACCAATCGCAACTAGCCCATCTTCATGAGCGGTCAGGAAAAGTTGGTGAAGATCATCAGCACAGTCAAACAATGATGGCTTTTGTTTACGCCAGGTCTTTGCGATAAGCTTAGCGACCTCTCCAGCGGGTGTTCCCCTTAGCCCTCTAAGAGGCTGAACATGCTGAGACTTACGAGTCGCCAACCCCCTGTCAGCCTTACTGTCTAATACTTCAGAAATTGCATGTATATTCATTACTTAGCTCCAAAACATAACCTAACACATGAACATCTAAACGTGCGTATGTCAGTCTCCTATAGGTCATTGTCACGCTATCTAACCCCTCATGTCAAAGCACCCTACAACAATATCGTAGAGATTTGGCTACGCTAGCGCATACGGAACTGGCATACCGTTTGCTAATGACACTGTCGGCACCACAAAACAGACAGGAGTTATTCTTGAAACCATCACATTCAACAAAATTAGCAATACAGCCCAACAAACCGTCAGCCCGTGAACATAAACGCAAAGACACAAAAGGGTCGAAATCGACAGATAAACTATACAAAACCACTGACATTCAAGTGATAACTTTGATGGACAATCCTCAAAGTACTGGAAATGAGCTGGCTCACCTAACACGAGCACTGCTCACCGAAGGGAGGTTCATTCTAGCGAGGAGGGTGATGGATTTGGCCATTGAGCGCGGGGGGAGCGATGTCGCTAGACTCGCGACCTATACAGAGAATGATGAGGGGGTCGCTTATGGCAGAATGCGTTTAATCCTTGGAAAATGCTCCTATGAAAAATGTATAGCCCTATGTGATCTCGCCATTCTTAAGCTCAAGCGCGGGGACGTAAATGGCTGCACGATAATGTTCAGGCGTGCAGTAAGCGTTGAACCAACCAATCGAGAAGCCTTGATGTGGTTTCATCTCACGGAACGTTGGGGAGACCATCTAAAGCTCTTCTTCGTCAAGGATCACCCCCTGCCCCAACAAGTGGCACGTTCACTTGCGGGTCTGTTACCTGACTCTACTAATGGTTACATTTCTCCTGTTAGAAAGAGGTCACAGCCAGGTGAGACAGGTAAGTTAGCTGCTTGAGACAACTTGCTGCTCAATCATTTCGTGGAGCGCTGTGTATCGCTCTCCACCATCCACCCTGTCGACTGCTATAGAGATGGCTCTTTCTGCCGTGACTAGGCAACAGAACCGAGAGGCTCGGGTTACGCCAGTGTAGAGTAGATCTCTTCGAAGCATAACAAAATGTGACTTATGAAGAACGACACATACCGCTGGGTACTCCGAGCCTTGTGACTTGTGAATTGATATTGCATAGGCCAGCACAACGTCGTCTATTTCGTCTCCTGTATACGAGACCTGCCTACCGCCTATTTCTACTATTATTGAGCTAGAATCTACAGAGGTGATTCGTCCTACATCTCCGTTAAAAACCTCCTTGTCATAGTTGTTTCTAGTCTGCAGGACTCGGTCTCCGAGCCTTAACCGTTTTCCTTTCCGAAGGAGCTCTTCTCCGTCTGGATTGAGTGCGTCCTGTAATGAACTATTAAGCGCCTCAGTACCAAGCTCTCCCTTATGCATAGGGGTTAAAACTTGAATATCGTTCATTGGGTCGAAACCCTTCGAAGGGAGACGTTCCGTCACAACCTCAAGGATTGCCGCCTTTGCCCTAAGCGCCTCCTCTCGACTAATAATAAAGAAGTCCTGTAGGTCATCAGACTCTCGCTCACCGCTAATGGGAAGCGTGCCATTGAGGACCCTATGAGCGTTTTTTATAATCCCAGAGCCAGATGATTGTCGGTATATTTGATTCAACCGCGTGGTTGGAATCTGTTCACTGTCAATGATGTCTCCCAACACCCTGCCTGCACCGACACTTGGCAGCTGGTCAGCGTCACCTACCATTACTAACCTACACCCTGGAGGAAGCGCGTTTAGAAGGGCCTCCATAAGCTCTAGATCAACCATAGATGCCTCGTCGACTAAAACACCCGACAACTGCCCCTTTTCGCCCTTGGTGGCTGTTGGGCTGTTACTCTTTGAATCATAGTCTAGCACCTTGCCAGCATCTCGCCCGAACCCTACCTGAGGTTGGTATTCTAACAGCCTATGAATCGTCTTTGCCTGAACATTGCATGACTCAGACAAGCGCTTAGCTGCTCGTCCTGTGGGGGCGCATAAGGCCCAAGCCTGACCATTCATCTGTGCATATCGCATAAGGACTCTTACGATTGTGGTTTTTCCCGTACCAGGGCCACCAGTAATTACGCTAACTCCACAGCCAGCCGCTGACGCGACAGCCGCCACCTGATCTTTATTGAGCGTTATTGAGGATGTCTCTGCGGCGCTCACAACCCTAACTGGTGCAACGGGCTGACCACCTACAAGTCTACCAAGGCGTTTGCCAACAAGCCTCTCTCTTCGAGCAACCTCTGATATATAATGACGACGTTCACTAGCCCCCACGCTCGCATACCTCGAGACTATTTTACCCTCTAATGCTACTCTTTCTAAGGCTGATGCGACCTTATCACCAGGTATTCCGAGCCCCGCACACTGGGCTAGCATCTCTCTGTGAGGAAGAAAACAGTGACCATTTCCTAGTGCAGTCTGGAGAACCCAGACCACAGCAGCCCTAGCCCTCCTCGGGTCGTCCTTAGTTATCCCAAATTCTCTAGCAATTGCGTCGGCGGTCTTAAAGGCCACCCCTCTTATCTCACCAGCTAGTTGGTAAGGGTTACGCTTTAGAACACCCATAGCCCCCTTTCCATATTTTTCGATAATTCGAGTCGCGACACCAGCGGACACTCCGTGGCCTCGCAAAGCTATCATCACCTCTCGCATGGCCTGACCCTGCTCCCAGTGAGCTACGACCTCCTCAAGTCTCTTTTGGCCTATACCTGGGACCTCTCTTAATCGCTCTGGCTCCTCATCCAACACCCGTATCGTGTCTAGGCCAAATCGATCTACAACCCTCTTAGCCAAGCCAGCGCCTAGCCCACGCACCGAGCCAGAAGACAGGTAGCGTTCGATTCCGTCGGTAGTCTTAGGCTCCTCCACAACACAGGATGCGACCCTGAATTGCCGCCCGTATTTAGCGTGGCTGTTCCAGCGACCCTCCAATTTTACAAATGAACCCTCTGATACGCCACCGATGGGTCCCAAGACAGTCACTGTGCCGTCGGATGTAACAACTCGACCTACAGCATAAGAGCCGTCTTCGGCTTGGAAGGTAAAGTGCGAGAATTCACCCTCTAGGCGCTCAATGTAACGCGCCATTCCCCCCCCCTTACTCGAGATATCACCTAGAGTAGACTTCGTACTTTTGCATATGGTAGTGCCCCATTGCTCTGACTACCAACCGCTTTCCTGTCCTCTCCTCTATCTTCTCCATAGAGTCGAGTTCAGAACCATACATAAGGTCAGCAACCTGAGGATGAGCATTTACAAAAATAGTATCTGACTTGTTACCTCTCGCGGATTCCCTCATGACCTCTCGGAGTATGTCGTAACACAATGTCTCTCTACTCCTAAGAACGCCAGTCCCTTCACAGTAGAAACAGTCCTCATGTACAAACCTATCAAGGTCCTCTTGGACTCTTTTACGAGTCATCTCCACAAGACCTAAGTCCGAAATCTTTAGAATATTAGTGCGAGCACGGTCCTTACGGAGTTCGCTCTGTAGCAACTTGTAGACTCGCTCACGGTTTGTCTGACGGTCCATATCAATGAAGTCGATGATTATGATTCCACCAATGTTACGGAGCCTCAATTGGTACACAATCTCCTTGACTGCCTCAAGGTTGATACTTGTGATCGTCTCCTCTAGGGAGGAGGTTCCTACGAATTTACCAGAGTTAATATCAATAGCGACCAAGGCTTCTGTTTGGTCAATTATTAGGTAACCACCGCTCTTCAACCAAACCTTACGGCCTAACGAGCGCTTTATCTCGGTCTCGACACCATATACGTCAAATACTGGGTCTGATCCTTTATAACGCTGAACACGCTTCTTTAGATTCGGCATGAAGTCCGTAATGAAACTGTCTACCTTGTCGTATTCTTCAGTTGAATCAATGACTATGCGCTCTATATTGTCAGTCATATTGTCCCGTAAAAACCCAACGACTAGACCGTAGTCCTCATGAATTGTATACGGGGCCTTTCGGCTTCGAGCCTGTTCCTGAATCTTCTTCCAGGCTCCAAGAAGGTAATCCATATCTTGCTGAAGAGTCTCGTTAGTCTGGTCTTTGCAGACAGTTCTCACTATAAAACCAGCCCCTTTAGGGCGATTTTTAGATATGAAGGCCTTGAGTCGCTTACGCTCTGAATCAGATTCTATCCGCCTAGAGATACCTACATTGCTCACTGTGGGCATAAAGACAAGGTATCTACCTGGCAAGGTGATGTGAGTTGTTACACGGGCACCCTTCGTTCCGATTGGGTCCTTTGCGATCTGGACCACAATCTCCTGACCCTCTTTTATCAAATCTTGGATAGCGGGCTTCCCTACTCGAGGAGCAGATCTAGCCTCATCCTTGCTAAGAGGAGCCTCACAGGTGTCCTCGTCTCCTACGTCAATTAGCTCTTTGTAGATATCACCCACATAGAGGAACGCTGCCCGCTCTAAGCCTATCTCAACAAAGGCCGCCTGCATTCCTGGCAGTACCCGTACTACCTTTCCTATATAGACATTTCCTACGAACCCACGGTCGCGACCACGACTGATATGCAACTCAGCGAGCTGACCGTTCTCCATTAGGGCGACGCGATTCTCGCGCCCAGTAACATTCACTATTATTTCTGAACCCAAAGGGTCCTCCAATATTCCAAACCCACTGCTCCACCAAAACGGCCTCTATGTCGGCTAATTTATGATGCCTGGTACGAAGTGTTTTCACGGGAACCCTAAAAATATGAGTTGGAACTGAATAAAGATTAAATTGACCAGATGGTCACGTAAAAAAGAGCTTGAACCAAAATGTCTCAAGCGAGATTTGTGTGGCACCTAAGTAGATACCGATACGAATATCCAGAGCATTAGCTTCTAGATTAATTGAGTAGCTGGCACGATGGCCAACGAAATTTGATGCCTGACCATTACACGAAACAGCCTCATCGTCAACATTTATGGCCTTATGATCCCATTTATGGGCTGCATGCCTCCTGAGTATTCTTGCCAGTCAACACCTGCCAGAGCCAGCAGAGTCGCGCCAAAGTGCTTGTCGCTCAGTCGACTGCCTTCACTGTATAGGTCACCCGTGGCTAGATCTACTGGCATCCCATAGAACATATCGTCATAGCCCCCGACAACTCTGCCTCCCGATACTCCAGAGCCAAACAGCATAGCACTAGTAAAGGTCCAGTGGTCCTTACCTCGATGACTGTTTATTTTTGGGTGCCTGCCCATCTCTGAAAAAACAACTACACAAACATCTTCGGAGAGTGATTGACCAGTGGGCCCCACCCTCTGCTGAAGAGACTCCACCGTGGCTATTAATGCATCGAACAACTCCTCGTAATGCCACCCCTGAATCTCGTTGCCGCCGTGTGTGTCCCAGCCTAGATCTTGCAGCCCATCGTACTGGACGATTCCGCACCTCGAGAGCCCCAATTCAAAGCAGTCAAGGACAGTACTAACCCTTTCTTTCAAGCTTCCTGAGGCAACTAGGTCTATCTGACTCGATATGGAACCAAACTCATTTAGGTGACTAAGGACTGAGGAATATGATTCATCAAAGCCCCTGCTGCCGGACAGAGCACGATTCAGAACAAACTGATCTTCCAAGGTTTGGATTGCAGCTCCAGGCAGTGTGACTGGAATAGTTCCTTCGGTAATACTGGTACCGTTGAGTAGGGTGGAAAGCTGGCCAGCTGAGCCTAGGCGAACCACTGCATCCTGAAAGTTAGCAGCATAGGTAGGTCCAGATACGTTTACATGCGGCAGCTGTAGTGAAGACTCTCCAAAGTGCCCTATTACTGTTGGCCAGTCATCGTAACCTGGAGACGCTGCCCCAGTGAACATAAGCTGCTGAGCCTTTTCATGAGCAATGGAGCGGACCTCTATTCCATTAATTACTGCTGTCGAGGCACCGTAACGCTCAAAAAAAGCACGCACAGACGGCCTGGTTTCGTGGTCTACAAAAGCAATACCACCCGCCTCTGCTGCCGTTGAGTCAACCTCCATATCTATGATATTGTTATCAAATTCTGGCGCGAAACAATAAGTAGTATCCCAACCACCACGACAGTAGATAAACAGAAACTTACGCCTTGAAGCCTCTTCTGGAGATAGCGCTAAAAGCTGATGGGGAAACAGAGCCCCAGCAGCACTCAATCCTAGAAAATTTCTACGGGAAATGGCCATCAATAACTCACGAACTCGGGATCTCTAAACATAACCGTCAAAACACTGCGCCATGCTGCCTGTTGTGACTCCTCGGCCTCTACGGCTGCGAACAGCTCTCCGTATGAGGCCAATTCACCTTGCATCAAAGCTCTACCAAACAGGCGTAAAACCAAGCGCTCTATCTCTAGGTCAAAGTTCGGGTCGCCGTATGATGACCCTACGCCCACAGACAACAGGTTGGGCCCGTCTCCAGCATAATCACCAGCCACCGCGTAGTCTGCCGCCCCCTGTGCTAGGCGCTTGACAACTAGTGCCCATGTTAGACTAGGCCCTCTTGATGGTTGTGTCACACCCACTCCGTCGACACCACCGGCTAACACTCTGAACCCTGTGCGATCACTCTCCAACTGCCCCCAACCATCCTGCTCCCACTCAAAACCAGTCAACTCTTGGATCACTGACGAAAGCATCTCTGGACTCATAATCCGGCTTGTCTCTTCACGAGCTGCAGTAGCTTCACCGACTTCATCTGTAAAACCTCCTGCCCTATAGGTCTCTCCGAGCAATATCGACTCTACTAAAGCCTTATAGTTTAGGTCTGATGCCTCAAACGTCTGTCTCAGTTCAGAGAGACGTAAAAAGTCCACGAATGATACGTTCCTACGCCAAAACATAGTTGCAGCGGATTGAACAGCGCATTGATTGAACCTAGGGTCTAGAGTTAGTGCCTGACCTAGCTCCCCAAGCCCAGACACAGGAACTCCATAGAGCTCTGGCTCAACCCCGAGTAGTTCCTTCCCAAGGGGCTCTCTATCCGCGTGATACCTAGACATCTCGGCGGGGTCATATATCTCGTACCACCAAAACCCGAAAAGAGCAGACGCCATAGGGTCCAGTGATATATGACACGCCATACACGACTCAGATGACTTAATGGCGTTTTCCGTGTCCCCTTCGTCAACTAGTGCGGGCGCCTCAGTAAACCTCACAGGCCGCTCAAGATAATCCTCGCAGAGGAGAAGGCGGGTTATCGCAGAAGAGCGGCCTCTATTGTAATTGAACGGCGTGGTGTAATAGCGCCACCAGAGTCCATTACTAGCGATTACACCAGCTGGAGGCCTATCATCCGTCCACCTAGACATCGCCCACTCATCTGAAGAATCCTCCCGATCTACTGGCCAAATATCCCCCAATATCTCTGTTGAGTACATATAGTCTGCCGTGACTATCTCAGAAAACGGCCGGTCATTGGCTATGACCTTTGCGATCAAGCGCAGCGGCTCTTCGCCCACTGAACGTAGGAACTCATACTCGACGCTCTCATCTAGGTGAAAATCAAGATACGTAACATTGTAGTCATCTACTCGAGTCAGCCACTGTTCGGCGAAAAGGTCGACCATTCGCTCTTCGAATCTCGGATCATCAAACCACGCTGGCCATAGGCTTTCAAGCGCCTCTGAGCTTACAGATGCCTCATCAAGCTCCTGTATACTGGGTAATACACCTCGTATATCAAGGCTCAGCCTACGTAAGAGACGGCTACCTTCTAGTGGTACTAGCTCTACAGAAGAGGGTTCATCAACCACACCGCCACCACAAGAGACCACAATCATCGCAAAGCCTAACATTATGGCACTCTCATAGAGTCTGCGTATGTCTGAAATTGATCGCTGATATCAAGGCAAAGGGAACCCAAACTCTGTTCATTGAAATAAAGGTCGCCACACTCCTCACACTGATCACTCTTAACCCACCAATACCAGCCACCATTGGGGTCTCTTAGTCCGATCGAGCCTGAATGATGACCGCACGACCCCGATGTTACAGTGACATCCTCAAAATAGAGATAATATGCGTCGTCACCCACACCTCCGAGCATCTCCATTTCCCAATCGCTGCCCTGATGACTACCATAGACCGCCAGACCGGCCGTAGCCCCCTCTTTTAGCCAACCATTAGCCCCAGGGAAACTAAAGGTACCTTGGATAAATGCCATCCACGATGTCCCATCTTCGCCAGCTCGGATACCTTCATACCCAAAGCCTCCACCTGCAATAAACGTCTCACCGTTTGGGTTTGTTAATTCAAAAGAAGCCTGCATTTCACAGTGATAGCCCTCCTCTCCCCAAACATCGGTCCCATCACCATAGAATGCAAGGCCATAAAAGTGATGCCCGCTCTCAGACATACAGTCCTGGTGTCCAAAGGAATTTCCCTGCCTATTTGGGCAGACAGGGTCAGCTCCCTGTAGAAAGGTAAGGTAAGCGTCACGGAGAGAGAATGGCTCTGGAATACGCGACAAGAAATTAGCGCCAATAAGCTGGCCGACCTCTTGTACTGTTAAGCTTGGCTCAACATGTGAGACTCCTTCATCTACAGAAGTGTCCCATCCGACACCAACAACTTTCGCCTCCACACAATTACCAGATGCGTCCTTCTCAAAACCCGACATGCATGGACTTCCTCCACAAGAGAGCAATGAAAGAGTAAGCGCAGAATTTATAGAGACCTTCAGCATGAGACTAAGTGTAACAGAGGAGAGCCGTTACTGTCGCCATCATAATTAGATCTGTATAAGCCTTTGAAATTGCCGAGCCTTTATCCTCAAAAATTGATCTAGGGCGGTCTCTTCCTCACCCGAGGCAAAAGCCTTGGCACTTTGAAAAATCCTAGCTGGGTGCGAAGCATAGGACAGGGAGTAGAACATCAGCATCATAGACCACTGGGCTGTCACCAGTTTTCTGTTGCTTATTGTTGGGTGAAACCCCTGACGGCTGGCACCCCCTCGCGCCAATGCCAAGTAATAGAAATTAGGTCCGAATTCAATCTCGCCAGCGGCAGACATCTCATTGAAATCCTCGCTCCCAGGAAAAGGAGAGAACATCATAACTGAAACGTCATGGACTCCACCTAATGCCATCTTGGCGATCAGTTTTGTTGATGAAATCAGGTCACCATACCTCTCCTTCGGATGGCCAACTATAAAACAGACCCTGGTGTTCAACCCAGTATCTTCGGCCGATTCCAACGAGTTTAGAAGCTTCTCGATATTCACCCGCTTCTTATAGATCTCCAATATTCTCTCAGAGCCGCTCTCTGGGTTGTATGTAATGTTTCTACAGCCAGCCTTGTAGAGCAACTCCAACACGGGTCGGTCTAGAACCTCTGAGCGAGTTCCAGTAGGCAACTGCCAAACAACCCCCAGATCAGCCTCAATCATCAACTCACAGAACTCAATTATCCACTTTCGTTTAGTGATAGCGGTTAGATCACAGAAGTTGATATTTTGGACGCCATATTTAGACACATACCCCGATATCTCCGACACCAAATCTACTGGGGATCTAGGGATGTATTTCGGTTGCCACATCTGTGGTGACGAGCAGAACGTGCATACGTAAGGACACCCTCTTGAACCCAAGACAGGGATAGCCCTGCCACGATCAACACCGTACATGTCATCAGCCTCTAAATAGGCCTCTATTGGGAACAGGTGCCACGCAGGAGGAGCTATGCCGTCTACTGCTCGGACCCTCGCCCTTGTGCACTCCTCTACCACCTGACCCTCTTCATCCCTCCACACAACGCCAGGTACTCCCGAGAAAGATTTTCCATTGGCCACGGCATTAACCAACTCAACTACCGTTTCCTCACCTTCACCAACAACTACAGCGTCGACAAGGTCTGTCATAGAGAAGATTTGGGGCCAAAACGCGCTAGCATTTTCTCCACCCAGTACCAATAAAGCTTCGGGGAGCTCCCTCTTAAGTTCCTCTAGGATCTCGAGCACCTCTGGCCATTCGTGAAGGAACATATTTGTTATCCCGACGACCTTTACATCTGCAGGTACCCTTGCAACTATCTCTTTTGAGTTTAAGCCCAGCCGATCTAATTTTCCCACAGGAGAATCAAAACTCCTTATCTGCGTAAGCGCCTCACCCGCTGCATCTACTGCAGTTACTCTGTACCCTTGTGACTCTAATGCTGCGGCTATATAGGCCAATCCAATAGGAAGCGTAGCTCCATAGCAACTAAGGCTCATAGGAAGCTGCACAATGGGCGGCCTAATTAGAGCGACACCAAAGTTCGACTTGTCGTTATTATCCATAGAGCTCTTCACCATAAGTGAATAATAACTCACATGAGGGGCAATATGTCCACTGCAATGGTAAACTCCGCGAATGAACCTGTTCAATCTCTACATAGTAGCTGTGCCGATCACGCTAATTTTGTACTCGATAAAAAGGGTGGACGGAACTAAATCCAGACAGATCATCACGACAGAGCGACCAGAGATAAATGGCAAACCTATAGCACTAGCGATTTTTATTGCGTTGTGGGTAACTTTGATTGTTCGTCACCAAATGAACGACGCTTATTGGATACCGCACGGCCCTGATTGGGACAGGTGGTACCAGTCCGCATTGGCGGTTGGTAGTGATATACCCTATCCACCACACAGGTGGCCGCTTTGGGGGTGGATAGTAAACACCTTCGACACAATCAGCCCTAGACCACTTTATGTGAACGTTCAACTGGTGACATTAGGGGGCTGCGCGGCTTTACTCACAGGAGTTTTCTGGCTCTCATGGCGACTGTTGGGGAGTGTTGGTGCATTAACAGCTACTGTTTTAGCGTCCTTTTCACCCATGGTTCTTCAGACCGCCGATTGGTGCTCCGCATACTCAGCTTGGGCGGCAATGGTGATATGGTGCGTAATTTCAACAGTTGAATTTACTCGTACTGGAAGTAAGCTCTGGGCCTTTTTATGCGGAGCGACATGGGCTGGAATTTTAGCCATTATGCCGAAAGGGCTCGGTATCGGGCTGCTATTTCTACCGATTTTAGGGTTATCTCTTCTCACAAGACGTAAGGATGGCCTGAAAAAGGTTGGCCGACACCTAGCTCTATTCTCGACACCAGTGCTGATACTGGCCCTATCATACGCAAAATTCCCAACCCCGCTGATGACATTAGACGCAAGAGTTACTTCAGCTGACGTGCTGGAGCCCGAATCAGTAGAAGCAGACCTACATGAAGAGATTGTAATACATGAAAATTACTCACCAGAGACCTATACCGCCAACGGTTACGTTTTCGGTCAACAGACCTCGCCTGCCACTATAATCAACACACTTAGATTAGCTGGAGAGTCAACCTCATCGCAAGATCGCATGAGAGTGGACTCTTGGGCGAGATTCACAGGAGCCCTGCCATCTTTAGATCTTTGGCTAACCCTAATTCTTTCAGGGGGTGTATTGGGCATAAGTATCAATTCGATTAGGACCCGAACATGGCACGAAGTCATCGGATGGTCTGGTGTAATGTTAGTTATACTGGGAGTCGGTGTAACAATTTTGCGACCCCTCTTTCAGTTAAGATTCCTCACGCCAGCAATGCCCCTTTTAGCGATCCTAGCGGCGGCGCCAACAGCGCTGTTAGCACGGAGGGCAAACAGTCTAATTGTGCGATTGGTCCCGCTAACTATTATTCCAGCAGCATTCATTTCCCAATCACCATGGACAAACAACAACACAGTTGACTCATGGATAGCAGCAGTTGATGTTCGTGGCGACA